>Ga0315286_10003214_pt1 | contig 15346 bp, 5 predicted proteins | sample YL17G10_0_MG_FD_205038 | JGI IMG/M metagenome (GOLD analysis project Ga0315286, IMG submission 205038) | Sediment microbial communities from Yellowstone Lake, YNP, Wyoming, USA - YL17G10_0 | ecosystem: Environmental > Aquatic > Freshwater > Lake > Sediment | place: USA: Wyoming | collected...
CCCATGAGTCCCAGGGCCATCTTGGCCCTGGCGTCACGGGCGAGACGCCCGTGCTACTTTTCAGACACCCTTTGAGGATTTTTTGGGGATTTGCCCTTTCTCTGAGGGAATTTCCGCGTCCGTTTACGCTTCTGTACATAGTGGCACATTGAGAGAAGATCGATGGCAAGAGAACCGGAAAACGAAGAAGCCCTCTATTACGCCGCCCTCAGGCAGCCTCAAGCAGAGCGGCCGGCCTACATCCAAGCCGCCTGCGGCGAGGACCTGGAACTCCTCGAGCGGGTCGAATCGTTGCTGAAGATTCGTGAAGCCCAGGACAACTTCCTCGCATCGCCCCCCTTCATAGAGCCACTGCCGATGACCACGACGCTCTCAGAAGGCCCGGGCACAGTCATTGGGCGGTACAAGCTGCTGGAGAAGATCGGTGAAGGCGGGATGGCGGTGGTGTATATGGCCGAGCAAGAGCAGCCGATCCGCCGCAAAGTGGCCCTCAAGATCATCAAATTGGGCATGGATACCCGCCAGGTCATCGCCCGTTTCGAGGCGGAGCGGCAGGCCCTGGCCCTGATGGACCATCCCAGTATTGCCAAGGTCCTGGATGCCGGGGCTACGGAGACTGGACGGCCGTACTTCGTGATGGAGCTGGTGACGGGCGTCTCCATCACCGAATACTGCGACAAGAACAGCCTGAGCACCAAGGACCGGCTGGCCTTGTTCCTCCAGGTCTGCCACGCCGTCCAGCACGCCCACCAAAAGGGCATTATCCACCGGGATTTGAAACCCTCCAATGTCATGGTTACGCACCATGATGGGCAGCCCATCCCCAAGGTCATCGACTTTGGCATCGCCAAGGCCACCAACCAGAAGCTGACGGAAAAGACGCTCTTCACCCGCTACGCTCACATCATCGGCACACCGGCCTACATGAGTCCGGAACAGGCGGAATTGAGCGACCTGGACGTCGATACCCGCACCGACATCTATTCCCTTGGCGTGCTGCTCTATGAATTGCTGACCGGGACCACGCCCTTCAGCGAAGAAGAGCTTCGCAAGGCCGGCTACATCGAGATGCAGCGGGTCATCCGGGAACAGGAACCGGTCAAGCCCTCCACCCGGATCCGGACCGCTCTTCGTGGGGCGAGCGTCCCCGCTCGCGTAGCACGGGCATCTTGCCCGTGTTCCGGAATCCACGGGCCAGACGCCCGTGATACACATGGGCAAGATGCCCATGCTACTGGGACCGCAAGCGGCGCGGAGGGTGTGCGGAGCACACCCTACCAGCAGGTCCGGGGCGATCTCGATTGGATCGTGATGAAGTCCCTGGAGAAAGACCGTGTCCGGCGGTACGAGACCGCCAACGCACTCGCAGTGGACGTGCAACGGCACTTGGATAGTGAGCCTGTTCTGGCGCGAGGCCCGAGCACAACGTATCGCCTGGGAAAACTCGTCCGCCGACATCGAGTTCAGGTCCTTGCTGGGCTCGCAATGGCAGTTGTAGCCGCTGGGGCGGTGGTCGTCCTTTCCCTGTGGAATCGGGACCGGCTCCAACTCGTTGAGGCCGAAGGCTTCAGACACAAGAATATCCTGTCCCAGGCTCGGGAGCAGTACGCCAAGGCGGAACGAGAAGCCGCCTTGGAGACGATCAAACCCATTCTCCAAAGCAGTCACGTCGGACCGGAAGCCCGGCTTCTTCAAGCCGGCATCCTCGTGGACAACCGTCGTTCCAAAGAGGCCGTGACGATCCTGAATGGCTTGCTCAATGACCGTCCGGAGATCGCCGGGGCTGCTCATGCTCTCCTGGCCCGCATCCTTTGGGAGAGTGAATCGCCAGACGCGGAGAAGCTCAAACAGGTCGAGGAGCACCGCCAGAAGGCCGAGGCCTTATTGTTGGGAGTTCCGCCTTCAGGCGGGAAAGACCAGTCCGACCCGCGTAAACGCGGAACTCCGAGCGCCGAGGCGTATTTCCTCCGGGCCATGATGGCTCCTACGGTCAGGGAGCAATTTACGGCGCTGGACCGGGCCTTGGCGCTTGATCCCAAGCACTATGAATCGCGCCGGTTGCGCGCCTTCACGTATTATGCCTCTCGCAAGTACGGACAGATGAGTGAGGATGCGTCCGTCCTGCAGGCTTTGCGCGACCATGATCCGCTCGGCCACTCCCTGCGGGCCACGGCACTGCGCGAGGTGGGGCGCTACCAGGAGGCGGTGGCAGAGTATGACCGAGCAATCTCGCTCACGGCGCGGGAGGATGGCCAGTACCTCGATCTGGCCACGCAACGCAGCGAGACTTTCTTACGCATGGGCAGCTATCAACGTGTCCTTGCCGACGCGCCGGAAGCGCTGAAACTTTGGCCGGGTAGATCGGTTTTTCAGTACCACAGGCTCGCTGCCCTGACGGCTCAGGGACAATATGAGCAGGCGGCGGCCGTGTTTCAGGAGGTCGTTCGTTCCACCCCCACGGCGCGGAACGAGTTCTGGTCGTGGGCTGCGAAATATGTCTTCGACGCCCTGGCGGCTGGGCGGGTTTGGCATCCTCCCGACCGCCAGCCTGCTGGGGCGGCTTTTCTGCCCATGGTGGAAGCCGAGAAGACGTACCGCGAACTTGTCGCCAAAGGCCGGCGCGTGACCACAGATGGTTTTGGCGCGGCGTGGTCGCCCGATGGCAAGAGGCTGGCTTTCAGCCTGGGCGTGCAGGGCAACAGTGGTGTCGCGCTCTTCGATCCCGCCACCAAGGAAACCGACCTGCTGATTGTCCCCGGCAAGTACCCGCGGTGGTCGCCGGATGGGCGGTATATCGCCTTTGTCCGGGACCGCCAGTTCCTGCGCGTCCCGGAATTCGTGGCCGCTGACCCGAAGAATCGACCCCCGGCGGGGACGGACGAAGAGGTCTGGCTCATGGAATCCGACGGCACCGAGCCGCGGCGTCTGGCCCGCGGGGTCTGGCCCTCCTGGGGACGGGATTCAACCTGTGTCTACTATCGCTCGCGTCTGGACAGCACGCTCTATTCGATCTCCATCAAGGGCGAAGAAGCCGAGCCGAAACGGATCATGGCATGTCCGGGGTACAACCCGTCGGTGTCACCCGACAATCAATACGTGGCGTACATGGAGGGCACATCCCTGAAGGTCAAGGATCTGTCGTCGCAGACCTTGGTTGCTGAATGGCCCCTACCCGTGCCCTCCGACGGCTGGGGCGCGTCGGCTTGGTCTCCGGCCGGCAACGAACTGTGTTTGGGTGGCAGCGGCGGTCTGGAAAACAGGACAGGACTGTGGCTCTATCGCCTCGATCACAGCGAGCCGGCCAAGACGCTGGGCGGTCCGATCACCGTTGGCTCCTGGGCCCCGGATGGAACGAAGCTCGTCTTTGAATTGGGCGAGCCGCACTTCGAGATCTGGACTACGGACCTCGCTCCCGACGTCTCAACCATCGAAGCGCTTGGCCCCGCCCAGACGGTGGAGCAGCACTCGCGGGACCTGGTGGCCCTGCACACCCGCGCAATCGAGATTGACCCGCAGGATGCCTACACGTACTCCAGCCGCGCCAGGTGCTACGACTACCTGCACGACCGGGCCAAGGCCGACGCCGACATGAGGCGGTGGTCAGCGATCATGAGCGGCCGATCACTGTCGGATTCGTGGTTCGGCACGCCGAGTGACCTTCGATGGGCCATCGACCTGCCATTCGACTGTGAACTCGTCTTTTCTGCAGAAAGACCTGTAAATACGATTCCAGTAATGTCTGTTGCCTTCGGGCAGAAGGGAAGGTCTGAAATGAAACTGTTCGAGATTCCGATGGTCGCAATATCACTTTTAGGCTTCTGTGTTCTTTCAGGTCCCGGCACACCGCCTGCACACGCGGACTTCATCTACGGTGAACCCACGAATCTGGGGCCGGCGGTCAATAGTGGGGCCGGTGAGGTTGCACCCGTCATCTCGCCCGATGGTCTGGAGCTCTATTTTTGCCGTGGGGTCGATCCTATATTTGACGTATGGGTGGCTCGGCGAGCCACTCCGGACAGCGAATGGGGTCCCGCCGCCAAAGCGGGCCGCCCCTTCCGCAGTTCGAGCTATGATGGCATGGACTTCATCGCCCCGGACGGTTTGACGCTCTTTATGGACTCAGACCGGCCCGGCGGGTGCGGTCGTGTGGACCTGTGGGTGACGACTCGGGCAGCCGTAGGCGACGATTGGGGCACCCCGGTCAATCTTGGAGCAACCGTGAATTCTGCTTCCGACGATTTCAGTGTGAGTATTTCGACCGATGGACTGGAGCTTTACTTCGCCTCGAATCGGCCCGGCGGGTCCGGCAACTATGATTTGTGGGTGACGAAGCGGGCCACCGTGAACGACAACTGGGCCACGCCCGTCAATCTAGGCCCGACACTCAACAGCTCAACGGACGACGTGTCCCCCAACATCTCTCCTGACGGCCTATTACTCTTCCTTACCTCCCGGCGGTCGGGCGGGTATGGCAGCGGGTTTGGTCTTTGCGACGTCTATGTGGCAAGGCGGGCCACGACCAAGGATCCTTGGGGCCCTCCGATGAATTGTGGGCCCGTGGTCAACAGTCCCTATGTCGAGTGGGCGGTGAATGTCTCCGCCGATGGCTCGATGCTCTACTTTCACTCCACCCGGCCTAGCGGGTTTGGCGGATATGACATCTGGCAGGCGCCCATCATCCCCATCATGGACTTCAACGGCGACGGGAAGGTCGATGCCGCAGACATGGTCCTCCTGGTGGCCAACTGGGGGAAGAACCAGCCCTTGTGTGATATCGGCCCGTTCGCCTGGGGCGATGGCGTGGTGGACGAGAAAGATCTGAGGGTCCTCATGGAATCGCTGATGACGCCCGGTCCCAAGGCATCGGATGTTCCTTGTGCTGTGATCCTGAGCTGGATATCGCCCTCGTTTGCTCCGGCCTGTGATGTCTACCTCGGGACATCCTTTGAGGCAATCAACACGGCTGACCGAGCCAATCCTCAGGGTGTCTTGGTCAGCAAAGCGCAAGCAGCCACCACGTACGATCCTGAAGGTGTCCTGGAATTCAGCCGGACCTACTACTGGCGCGTGGATTTCGTGATCTCCGGCCCCACTCCTCTCATTTACAGGGGGCCGGTCCTGAAGTTCACGACCGAAGCCTTTGCGTATCCGATCAAGAACATCACGGCCAAGGCCTCCAGTGCCCAGACGGGTATGGGTCCGGAAAGAACCGTGGATGGATCGGGACTCGACAAGAGCGACGGGCATTCGACGAACGGAAACGACATGTGGCTTAGTAACGTCGCGGGTCCGCAGCCGGCTTGGATTCAGTACGAGTTCGACAAGGTCTATGCGTTGCACGAGCTGTGGGTGTGGAACTCGAACTCAGCGGTCGAGCCCTTCATCGGTTTTGGGGCCAAGAGCGTCAAGATCGAGTATTCCACCGACGGCACGACGTGGACGCCCTTGGCCAACGTGCCGGAGTTTGCCCGGGCCCCCGGCCAGTCTGGCTATGTCCACAACACGACGGTCAGTTTCGGCGGGGTCTCCGCCAAATACGTCAAGCTGACAATTGAGAAAGGTTGGGGCGCCACGCCTTCCACGGGCCTAAGCGAAGTGCGGTTTTTCTACATCCCCGGCGTCTCTACACTCAAGCCGTGAAGCCATAGCACACATTCTCACTTGGCGGGTGCACAGGGCCGGCCTGGTTCAAGCGCCGCGGTGCGGCGTGGCGAAGCCGCCGGCCCTTTCTGTTGGGAGTCGGCAAAGGAAGAAAGAGCCCGCTGCTACGGGGCTTCGTTGAGACACTCGGCCAGCCAGCGGGCAGAAGGGAAGTCGATCCCCCTCTGCAGGGGGATCGCTTCATAGCTCATCCATCGTCCGTATCCATGTCAGCGAATCGGTGGGCTCGGGGGATCTCCACCGGGATGAACCGCGTGCGAGACCCCGACCTGCCCTACGGACTACTTCGGTCAACCCGTAAGACATTCTATCCACCTGATCAAGTCCGTCAATCGAGTCGAATGCCTTTCTGATGCAACCAATGCTTCAGATCGCCCATCTCACTGAAAATCTCGTTATCGTAGTCCTGCTCGAGCTTTACGACGTTTTCCGCCAGCTCCGGCTGCTCCTGGACCACCTCGCTGAGCTTCTTCTCGAACTCATCGGCGCTGGTCTGCAGGTCGTCAAGATCGACGTGGATGCCGAGGATGCCGGCGATTCGGCGGGTCGCCGCGACGATGCACTTGGGATTGGCGCCCTGGACATAGGCCGGTATGGTGGCCACGATGCTCACCATCTCGATGTCCTGTTCCTTAGCCTTTGTCGTCAAATAAGTTGTGATGCTGGCAGGGCCTTGATAGTCGCTGAATTTCATACCGTAGCTCTCGAATCGCGGTTTCATCTGGGCGTCGGAAACCGAGCAGAACAGCATGGGGTCGCGGGTGTGCGGTACCAGGCCCGCCACGCTGCCCATGAAGTAGACCTGCTTGACCTGATACTCGCGGCACAGGGCGAACAGGCAATCGCCGAAATCGACCCAGTTCATGTTCGGCTCTTTGCCTGAGAACAGGATCAAATCCTCTTTTTCGGCCCCGAAAAAGGCGTTGTCCGGAAACACGAACTCGCGAACGATGCCTTTGCGGATCCGGCAGTGAGGCCGAAAGAGAGCCGTCACCTCCATTGCGGCGGGGACGTTGTAGATGTAAAAACCCTGGTGGTCGATCTCGGCGATCCGCCTGGCGGACAGCTTGTCCACCAACACCTTGATCGCACCCGTCGAGACCTCCCCCCCGTCCATCCAGCCCGATAGACCGATGAGCAGCCGAGGATTACGAAATTCCGCTCCTCCGTGGATTCGCAGCCGGTCCGACGCCATGCACTCACCCTTCGAAGCCAAACACTATCATTACCTGCTTTCGGCGTATTACGCCGCGACGCGTCGGGGCCGCGCGTCGAGCAATGCCCCTGTCGGCATCCTAAGCGAGACCACCAGACGCCGCAAGAGGGAAAAACTGCGCTGGTCGCTTGCGATCTTGATTGCAGGGGCGTTTTCCGTTACTATGGCCGGTCAAGGCTCTTATGTGCAACCGAAACCCACAGCCAAAAGGAGAAGACAGCATGAAACGACGCGAGTTTCTCAAATCCGCCGCTGCAACCGGAGCCGGATGGCTCATTCTGCCCAGCGGCATGCTCTCCGGCGCCAACGCGCCGAGCAACAAGCTCAACATCGCCCTGATCGGGACCTGGGGCCGGGGCAGCGCGCACTTCAGCTCCATCTCGAGCGAGAACGTGGTGGCTCTGTGCGACATCAACGAGGACCACATGGTCGGCGCCGCCAAAAGATGGCCGAACGCCAAGACGTATGTCGATTGGCGCAAGTGCCTCGAGCAGAAGGACATCGACGCCGTGGTCTGCTGCACGACGGACTTCACGCACGCCTTCGTGGCCAACTGGGCGCTGAACCGCGACAAGCACGTGTACCTTGAGAAGCCGCAGGGCAACACCGTGGAGGAGTCCCGCGTGGTCCGCGCGAACTGGCTCAAAAGAAAGAACCGGCTCGCCACGCAACTCGGCACCCAGCGTCACGCCAACCCGAACTTCAACCGCACGCAGGAATTGATCCGGGACGGGGTCATCGGCAAGGTCTCGGACACGTACGCCTGGGGCAATCGCCAGATCCGCCGGCCGGGCTATTTGCCCGCGCAAGGCGAGCCGCCGAAGAACCTCCACTACGATCTGTGGATCGGGCCGGTGCCCATGCACCCGTACCATCCGGACTACTTCAAGGGCGGCGAGGGCGCCAATTGCCTCCAGTGGAACATGTACTGGGACTTCGGCAGCGGCCAGATCGGCGACATGGGCAGCCACACGATGGACCTCATCTGGAACGCCATGGGCGGCGGCCTGCCCACCACCGCCGAGGGCAAGGGCGACCCGTTCAATCCGGAAGTGACGCCGGTCGAACTGGAAACCCACTTCACTATGCCGGCCAACGATTGGCGGGGTCCCATCACCGTGAGCTGGTACCAGGGTGGCGCCATGCCAAGATCGCCGAGCAAGTACGTCGATTTGAAGAAGATCGACCACGGCGCGATGTTCAAGGGGTCCAAGGGCTACTTGGTCTGCGATTTCGATTCCCGCCTGGTCATCCCCTTCGGCGACGACGCCGACCTGGGCTATTACAACCGCCGCGAGAAGGACAAGATGCTCCCCCCGTTGGGCTCCTTCCAGAAGGAATGGATCAACGCCTGCAAGGGCAACTTGAAGACCTCCTGTGACTTCGATTACGGCGGCACGATGACCGAGACAATGCTCCTGGGCCTCGTGGCCTACCGAGCCGGCAAGAAGCTGGAATACGACGGCGCCGCCGGCAAAGTCACCAACAGTGACGAAGCCAACGCGCTGCTGGGCCGCAAGTACCGCGAAGGCTGGACCCTGAACGGCTAAGCCAGTCTTTCATGAGATTTTCCAATAGGCAAAGAGCGGTGGGACCCTTCCCGTCCCACCGCTCCTCTTTTGCTGCATGGATCGTGATGAGCATGTCCGATATTTCATTTATTTCTCTGTCATCACGGGACCACTCATCAGGACCGTTGCAGACCCTGTACCATCCACTCCGAGGGCGTCACTGGCTTGGAAAGAATACAAGTAGTCCCTTCCGCTCTGCGGCAGGGCAACGTCACAAATGTAGGCTTTGCCGTCCTTGTAAACGGTATCTTTCGCGTCCTCCTCGCGCATCACGAACGGGCTCCCGGCAACCGGCTGGCCCGCCTTGGACACGTGGAGCAGAGGATTCTTCTGCAGGGGCGGATGGTTGTCGCTGTCGGCGTAGATGACGCGATACCGGAACGACGTGCCAACCGGCCCTTGCCCCGGGTTGACCGAGGCGCCGGCGAGAGTCGGCGGATGATCCTTCACAACCGTGACTTGGATACCACCGATGACCTCGCCACCAATAGTCCCTGTAATATTCAGGACCCGTGAATCACCGATCTTCGCCCCGTCCGGGGCCACCACGCGCAGGGTCACCGTCTGGCTCTCGCCCGGCGCGAGCGTGCGGAAGGAGGGCTGATCGATTCGCGTGGCCCACAGTTCCGAGGCCTCGGCCACATCCCCCTGTCCCACCTCCAATCGGACCAAGCCCGGAGCCTTCGTCGGGTTATGAACGTCGAACTTCACCTCTGCCGGAGAACTGATCGCGAGCACGGTGGTGTTCTCCTGGCCCAGGTTGTTCGCCAGGTTCGAGTCCAAGGGATGGTCAATCTCGGCACGGATGCAAACGTGCGCGGTCACGATCGGCGTCCACATGGCCTTCGCCACGACGCTGCCAGGAGAGGCAGGCACGTTGACCGTGTCGGTGGAAATGAAGTTCCAGGTTACCTGACCGGCAGACCACAACGCCCAGGTGAAAGTCACACGGGTACCATTGGCGGCCTGCGTCGAGTGGTTGTAGATCCGCGCCTCGATGGTGTATGTCGTTCCGATCCTCAGGTTGTTCGAGGCCACTACGTTTCCCGTACTTTGCTCTCTGAGCTGGATGGAGGGGCTATCCCAGACCAACTGGCCGGACGCGAGCGACCACGTCGACGAATCCCACTGGCTGTAGGAGTATGGCTCGGGCTGGGGCGGTAGAACGCGGAACACGGTGCCCCCCACCCGGCCGGACGTCTGGCCGGTGGCCACGACATTGGCAAAGCCCTCAGGCAGAGACGGGACGACGCGGGTCGTCGAGAAACCACCCCCGGAAGCAGCGACGGAGGCAACAGAAACACCGCCCAGGCGCAGAGTCACAGTCTCCCCACCGGCGAAGTTGCTGCCGGTGATCGTGCAGGAACTGCCCGAGGGACCGCTGGAGGGTGTAACCGTGATCTTCGCCCCCTGAGACGTCACGGTGATCGTGCCCTGGTAGGGTCGATAATTGTGGGCCGTCGCCGTGATCGTCATGGCTCCGCCGGTAATCGGTGAGACTTGAAAGACCACGTTTCCGCTCGGATCCGTGGAGCCGACACTTCTCACCTCATTGCCCTTAACCAGGGCGACCGCCACGTTAGGAACGGCGAAAAAGGCGTCTCGGACCTTCACCACGAACTCCTGGACGCTGCCGGAGCCAATGACCGACGGATGCGTCACGGTGAGAGTCCGCGGCACCGCCGTCCAGATTCGCATTTCCGGGTCGCCAAAGAGATGGAAATCCTCGAACTCCGTGAGTTCCGTCCCCCCGGACCCAGGCTGAAGGACGGCCATGCTGACCTTGCCATAGGTTAGCACCTGCCCCAGTTCGTAGATAGCCCCGGTCGTCGAGACGGGATCGAAAGTAGGCCATACGGCGTCGATCATGCCTCTGGCCAAGTCATCGTTGTATCCGCCGTAGCTGACGCGTGTCGACCCGATGGCCGCCACCGCCCCGCCATTGGACCGCCGGAGAAGCTCCTCACAGAGGCACTCAAAGCTCCTCGTCGAATAGGCGTCTGTCTCGCCGTCAAACCACCCAGTTTCACAATTGATGCTGAATACAACGGGATATCGGTCGACGTTGGTTAGCGAGGGAACGTTGGCCACCGTGAACTGCGGGTGCACCCAACCGTCGAGCCAGGCACCGGGGTCGTTCTGCGACTGCCCATGATCGCGGTGCGTGATGAGGAATCGGCCCGGATTAAACGGGAGGAATGGGCCCGCATTAAACGCCGCGATGATTTTGGCAGCGTTGCCGGTCCAAGTGATGCCGGCCGGCAGCGGGTCTCCGTTGTAGTCATCGGTGGGAGCCACACCGGGGTCCGCGTTGTAGATCCGCTGCACGGTGTACCCCTGCCCCACCAGGAAGTCCCGAATTTCCTCCGAGGTCAGGACGAACCGTCGCTCTTCCTGGCCGTCGCCATCGGTATCTTCGAAATAGGCACAGACGGACGCGTTGTTATAGAAACTCGAGGTGGCGGGAGGATTCTTCTCGTAGTCGACGATCTTGCCCACAATCGTGCTTGCCTGGGCCGCCGTATCCACCGACATTCTGCCGACAAAGATGTCGGGGAAGTAATCGGTCCCATCGACCGTGCCGTAGTAAAGATCGGTGCCTGTCAACGTGCCGTGGTACGGATGAATTGTCCGATAGTTCGTCGGGATGAACTCCGAATCTCCGACGAGCAGCACGTACGTCGGGGCCGGGTTCCACGTGTCGTACGCCTTTTGGATGTAAGTCGCGATATCGTCGCTCGTGGGGGCTACGGGGAAGGAAATATCGGTCGTCCTCACGACTTTCACCCTCAGGCCCCGGCGGGTCTTCCAGTCTACCAACGGCTGAATCGCGGTGGCAAAGCCGCCGTCAGTGATGATCAGGTAGTCGGCGCCGGGAATCTTGAAAGAGTCGAACCTTCGTACCGGGTAGAGACTCGGTTTTTTGTAGTTGAGGAGGCATGCCTGGCACACTGCTTCAAATGCGTCGGCCTCGAGGCGACTTTCGATCCCTTCGACGCGGGCCGGCCGGTCGTAGGTGACCCGGACCTTCATCTGGGTATAGACCCGCAACTGCTTCCTCACGGGGTTGAACTGGACCGGGGAAAGGACCAGCGGGAGGATTCGATGGCCCCGGATGAGGATCGTTTCCTCCGCCGCACGCTTGTCGCCAGGATAGAAGGTATCGGTCGAGTAGGTCTTTTCATCGATGACAAACTCGGCCTTGTCAGCGTCCTCGCCGTCCGGCAGCGGCGGCTGGACCGGGTACACGTTGATTCCATCCAAGGTGGTGTACTTCGAATCCGCGATCTCGACCGTCAGATTCACGCCATAGGGAACCTCCAGATAAGCTCGGATCACCGGGACCATGGGCTGGCCCACGGCCGTCACATATTTTGCCTGGGGAATGGTCAGCTTCTGGAAAACCTGGCCCCCGCCCAAGACGCTGGTGCTGAACATGCCTGGGACTTCTGTCTCCACGGTGATGCCGGTGTCGTCTTGGGCACCGACTCTGATCCGATGCGTCGCTCCTGGTTCTGTGCCCGGCACTAACGGGGTCCATGGGGCGGTCTTGGCCGCTACCGTGAAGCTCCAAACGGCGCCCGCGCGGACGATGCCGCCGGCCAGAATCTCATCCACCCGCCAGTAGTAGGTGGTTGCACCCTGAAGGCTGCCCGGCGTAAACGTCGTGGTGGTCAGCGGCAGCAGGCCCTTGTCCGCACTCGCGGCCGCCTGAGCCACCGCCTCCTGACTGTCGCTGAAATAGACACGGTGCTGCGCGGTGCCTTCGCCCGGCAGCCACTTGAGAATCGGCGTGAGAGAAACAATCGTCGCTCCATCCGCCGGATCAGGGTTGTGCGCGGTCAGGGCCAGCGTTGTGAAGGTCCAGACATCGCCCGTTATGATCGTGACGCCGTCCTTCTCGATCTCATCGACGCGCCAGTAATATGTCACCCCCGGCTCCAATCCCGCCACATAGTAGAGCATGGGCAGACGTTGGCGGGACCCGACGAGATTGGCGGGTCCCAGTTCCGAGGTCTTACCCAAATACACATCGTGGAACACAGCCGTGCTACCAGGCGTCCAGAGAAACAGGGGCGCGGCCACGTTCTCCGCGCCGTCGGCCGGATTCGGGTTACTGGCTTTCTGGCCCCACGAGACGCCACAAACTCCCAGCATCACAGCCAGGATCATCAAATGCCACATTCTGGTTCTCATGTCAATCCTCCCTTTCTGATGCGTCATATACGCAATTCCTCGTTTGCCACTGTAGGCCGCCCTCGGGCGACAATTCGTGAGTTTTCAGGGTCGTGACTTTCATTCTGTAAACATCGCAAGCCTCCTTCTATACGTGCTTACTGACGTGTGTCGCATCCGCCCGCGCGCAGTTCGGGCCCGAGTCTCCCACTCATGCGAAAACCGGATATGTTGAACCTGGCACCAACGTGCTCGGTTCCTCAGGTCTTGCGCTACCGAAGAAACAGGCGCACGACATGCCAGGAGGAATCGGTAGAGGCCGCCAGACTACCAAAGGGCATCGGCAGGAGACGGCTCTGCCTCCTGTACCTTCCTCTTGTTCAGGAAGCGATCGTCAACGCAACCGATGCTCTTGGCCGCGGGGGCTGCCCGGCCCGGTCCAAGTTGTCTCTAATCCAAGGTGCTTCAGCCATTGATGGTGCCCCCACGATAAGCAAATACGCGACACGAATCAATTGTGCTAACTACGTATTTTTGTGATTATTTTTGGCTCATCCGGTTCTTGCGTACTCGCCGGTTGAGAACGCCGCAACCATCGGGGGCTCCGCCCCCAAGAGCCCTCGAAGTACGCAAAAACCGGATGAGCCCTATTCTTGTTGCCGCTCTGGTGGCATGGATCAGACAAGTCGAGCGGTGCCGCCGGGCGCAACAAGGTGTTCAGGCCAGGCATGCCTCGTTTCAGTGGCGGCGCGCCGAGACGAGGAAGACTCCGAATTCGCCCTTGACGGGCACGTGGATAGGGGCATTGCGGCATGTTGCCGATGCTATCGGTTTGCCGAATGGGTCCTTGGGATCGAGCAATTGGATGGTGTCGCCGTCTTTCAGGAAGCCGTTCACCGTCACGTCTACCGTCGTGGCTTTGCCCCAGTTGTAGACGACCAGATGGGCACGAGTTGGGTCGTACTTGTTCGGGAGGAGGATGGATTTCGTCTGCGAGGGACGAGCGTCGTTCTTCGCGAGAATGAGATTACCCTCCTGGACTGCCTTGCGGTAGCGGGTGATTTCCAGGCCGCCGTTGACGATGATATTGTCGCGGATGTCGCAGTCCTCGTTGTAGGGGGCGGTGTAGCCGATTCTCATATCGACGCCGTAGAGGAAGTTGCAATGCACGCGGATGCCGTGGCTGGGCCGGCCGCCGCCAACCAGGAATGGGCCTTCGCCGTAGCAGATATTCTCCGTGGCGAGGTAGTTGTTCACGTAGGCCCGCTCGGAGCCGTAGGCGTGCATCGTGTAGCTGCCGTTGTAGCGGCAGGTCATGATGCAGTTGGAGATGGTTTTCACTCCTTCATCGTTTTGCGTGTAGATGCAGTGGCCGTGGCCGCGATCGACGCCGAGCCAGCCGTTGTCGTAAAGGATGCAGCCGTAGATCTCGGGATTCGTCTCGCCCGTCCAGCAGCTTATGCCCTGGCTGCAGTTGTTGATGACGAGGTTGACGTACTTGCAGTCCTTGCCGCCGTGCATGTGCAAACCACCCCATGGCCGCTTCAGGTCCGGCGGGCTTGAACCAGCACTAACGGGCTTTTCCGGCAACGGCTCTGACACAAAGATCTCCAGGTCCCGAATCCAGACGTGCGCCGATGGGCTCTGCACCGCCAAGCCACCGTCGATGCGGACGCGTTGCCTCACCACCGGTCGCACGTGGATGGGCTTTTCCGGCGAGCCTACCAGCCGGACATCGAAGAGCTCGTTCGGCCGCCGCCGGTACACGCCTTCCGAAAGATAGATCGTGTCCCCCGGCCGGACCTCCTTACGGCCATTGAGGGCCGACGCAATGTCCCAAGGCGACTCCTTCGTCCCCGGGTTCTCAGCCCGTCCCTGTGACCCGACATACCAATCGGCCCCACGGCTCACTGATACCGATGATAACAGGCATACGAAGACGCCGAGTCTGCATATGCTCATTGAAGCCACCTCCACAGACGGTATTGCGCTGGTTTTCCCTTGATAGCACCACTGCCGGCGGTTAGTATCCTCTCGTGAACGCGGTCCCGCAACCGTATTCCCGATTGAGTACCGCCGCGTGATGCGAGTAGCTATGGCGAAAACAGTAAATCGGTGGGCATGGCCCACGACCGAATCTCAATAGGAGGACACATCATGTCGCCCGTCCGGTTCAGTATCCAGTTCGCACTTGTTGTCACTTTGATGAGCTTGGCCACCACTTCGGCTTTCGCGCAGGAGGCCAACTATGACGAATCGAAGGTAGGCCAGTACACGTTGCCGGATCCGCTCGTCTGCTCCGACGGCACGCCGGTCAAGGACGCCGAGGCGTGGCGGCAGAAGCGACGGCCCGAAATCCTCAAGCTCTTCGAGGAATACATGTACGGCAAGGCCCCGGGCAAGCCGCAGTCCATGACCTTCATGACCATGTCGGTCGCCAAGGACGCCCTCAACGGCCTGGCGACGCGCAAGGAAGTGACGGTCTACTTCACCGGCCGCCAGCAGGACCCGAACATGAACATCCTCATCTACCTGCCGAACAAGGCGACCAAGCCCGTCCCGTTGTTCGTTGGTCTGAACTTCGGCGGCAACCACGCCATTCACACCGACCCCGGCATCACGATCACCAAGAGCTGGGTGGCGAACAGCAAGCCGGACGGCATTGAGAATCACCGGGCGACAGCGGCCTCCCGAGGCAAAGAGGCCAGCCGCTGGGCAGTGG
>Ga0315286_10003216_pt1 | contig 15344 bp, 13 predicted proteins | sample YL17G10_0_MG_FD_205038 | JGI IMG/M metagenome (GOLD analysis project Ga0315286, IMG submission 205038) | Sediment microbial communities from Yellowstone Lake, YNP, Wyoming, USA - YL17G10_0 | ecosystem: Environmental > Aquatic > Freshwater > Lake > Sediment | place: USA: Wyoming | collected...
CGCCTGCCAGAAGGTCCCATCGACGGTGATGGAGTTCCCGCCGTCTTGAATCGGTACCGCGCCAGCCCCGGCACCGTTGTTCACGGTCACGTCGCCGATATCTGTTCCCGGCTGGGTCTGGAGGGCCGAGGTGGCTGCGCCAGAGGGCAAAGGGAGGGCGGCGGCGGAAACAGGCTGGGTTGCTTGGAAGAACGTTCCTGAGACCGGCTGGGTCGTCGTACCGCTCGGGTCTACACGTACGGTCCCGTCGGCGGCGGTGCGGACGAACCGCGAGTTGGTCCCGTCGCTACCCGCGATGATGAGCGCGTTCGTGCCGACCGGGATGGCAACCCCATTCGACACGGACATCGCCACGCCGTCGGCGTTGTAGAGGATGACCGCTGGACTCAGGTTGCTCATACGATGGTCCGAGTCCTACCAGTCTCGAAGACGCCCGAGTAGGTGATGGCGTCGGTGACGGTTGCCAGCACTGTAGATCCATCCGCCGCGTAAATCTCCCACTGAACGGCGGTCGGCTTCGAGCCCGTCCACGTCACGACCTGCTCGACCAGCTTCGTGGCGTCGGCGCGCCTCCATGTCACAGTGGTGGGAAACGCGTTGGTGCCCCCGGAAATGGTCTTCGTCGCCCCAGACGCGAAGCCCTCGGCAGGGCCTTCGTCGATGAAGTGGATGAGGTTGAGGAGGACCTTGTGCTGCGGCTCGGTGAGACCTGTGCCTGTAAGCCCCTTCTCGACCCCCTCTTCGTAGAACCTGAAACCAATGCCCGCGACGTAACGGAACTCGCCGTTGACAGTCGGAGCGACGGATTGGGGTTCGAGGTTGATGCCCTCGTCTTCATCGAGGATTCCGGGGCGGCGATCAGGAGTTAGAGGCACGCGGCTTCCTCCCGCCGCGCCGCTTCGGCGGGGCAGATTCAACTGCCGCAGCCGCCTCCGCCGCCGCTTCCGCGAGACGCTGCTCTTTGATGCTCAGCGGGCGCGTACCTACTTCGCGCGGCTCACTTGAGGCGGCTGCTGCGACGATGCCGGGCTGTTCGGCGGCGGCGGCTCGAAGCTGAACCAGCTTCGCCTGCTCCGCATCCACCATGTTCTTCAACAGCGCCACAGTCTGCTCAAGTCCGGAAACCTTCCCCGTCTGAGCCATCCGAAGGTTCTGCGCCTGAGCAGAAAGGTTCTGGAGCGCGTTGACCGCGCGCATGATGTACCGCTTCGCGACCGCAGCCGCCTCAAGGTCGATCTTCTCCTCCGTCACGTCCGTGTCCACGAACGCAAGAAGCTGCTCAACCGCCTTGGCGGCGTCGAGCATCGCGGTCTGCCGACCTTCAAAAATCGCCAGACCGCGCTTCGCTTCCTCGAAAGAATCCTCGACCCGCGCTCCCACCTCAAAAGTGACCAACTGCTTCAGCTCAGTCTTGAGGATGCTGCTCATGGGAGGCTCCTATGGCGAAGTCGAGGCTCCGTTCTACTTCAGGGGTTAGGCGTAGGGAATGACGCAGATGACATCGGCGACACCCGTGCTCTTCACCTTGAACTCGAACATGAGCTGAGCCGCAGTCGGCCCCAGCGCCGTTCCGGGGTAGTAGTCGTGGTTCGCACCGGAGTTGGCACCGGGGCGAAGCAGCGTTCCGTTCAGGAACACGTCGTAGTCGGTGAGGAAGTTGCCGAGGTCCATCCGGGGAAGTGCGGTGTCGAGGTTGCCGTCCGCGAGGCTCACGTCGAGATTGGCGAGCGTGGTGACGGTGACGTTCGAGTACACCTTGGGGTTACGGCTCGACGCGTTCTTGGCTTGGTTGATGGCGTTGAGCAGCGACACCTCGCCGTAGTTCGTCTCGAAAAGATTCCACTCCGCCGTGGCCGCAGCGAGCTTGATGCCGTTCGTCTGAGCCCACGTCGAACCCGCCTGCCACGAGTCATCGAGGTACAGGTCACGAGACCCGAGGAGCCGGAGGTCGGTGGTGGCACCAACCGACTCGATGGTGGCCGTGTTGGCGATGACCGTGGTGCCGACGTTGATGCGCGCGCCACCCGTCGCCACTGCGACACCCGAGTTGAAGTCGTTGACGATGGCGTTCACATCGAACGTGTCCACGTCCGTTCCGAGCTGAACGGTCGAGGTGCCGCCACCGCTGCCCTCAAGGATGGAGAAGAGGTCGGCATTCGCGAGGTCGCGGATCTTCCAAATGAACCCACCTGCGATGTCGAGAGTGGCGTTGTTCAGAAGTTCGACAGGCAGGGTGCCCTGATTGTCGTAGGCGACCTGCCGGGTGACTGTGGTGGCGGCAGCCACGTCGAGGGTCGCGCCACGAAGGAAGTCTTGCTCGTTGAAGTCCTCCAGAGCCTTCCGCTCGGTGGCCGAGTAGTGAACGAGCATCCCTGAAATGTCAGCCGCAGGGACAGCTTCCAGCGCCATGCCTGCCGAGGTCAGCCGAACGTAGCTGAGCTGAACGCGGTTGGGCGTGGTGATGGTCGCCGTGCTGCCATCGGTCGAGGACTCGCTGTGGAACAGCGCGTAGACCTTGCGGCCCGAGGACAGAATCGGGTCGTGCGTCACGGAATCGACGACGACGGTGAGGTTCTTCGGTGACGTAGAGTTGTTGCCCGCCACCTCTGTCAGGGAGTGCGCGCCGAACGTGCCGCCGTGCGCCGCCGACACCGTGCCTCGGGTGGTGACCAGACCGATTGCGAGGGTCGTGTTGCCGGGAAGTACAGCAGCCCGGTTGAGCACTGAGACGTTGGTGGCCGTGCCGCCGCTGAGGACCGCGCCGCCGAACGAGGCGTTCGCGGTGAGTTCCGTGGTGGCGACGGTGTTGCCCGCCGTGCCGCCGATCTTCGCCAACAGGTCGAGCGTCGTCGCCGTCGCCGTCGCGTAGGCGGAAGCGTTGACGGTGGTACCGGTGCCGTAGTTGGTGCCAGCCACGCCGTCGCCGTTGATGGCGCGGCGCAGGTTGTCGAGGGTGGCCGCTCCAGTCCCAGAGGCGTCAATGTTGTTCGCCGCGTTCACGAACGGAGACTTGAGGGTGTACGTCTGCGCACCCACCGTGACGGTCTCACCGTCAGCGAAGGTAAAGGGGGACGCCAGCGTGAGAGTCCCGGCAGCCTGCGTGCCGATGGGCACGTCGTTGGGGACGAAGACCTCGACGAGAACGCGCTTGCGCTCAAGGTCATGCAGGTCGGTGTTGAGGTTGTTCACGCCTCGGGGTGCGCCGAACTCGAACGCCGGGGGCGTGTTGAGGGTCGCGTACCAGTTGCTCGTCTGGACGTTGAGGAGGTCGTGGACCCGAGACCGCAGCGAGTTGAGGTCGTCTTCGATGTTGGTCGAGTTCGTTTCAAGGGTCGTCTGCCCCGGCAGGATGTTGTCAGTGAACAGGTCCGACTTCCGAATCTGCGTGTCTTGACGAATGAAAGTGCGGGACATGATGACTCCTTCAAAGGGCCGGGTTGCCCGATTCCAACATGGAAAACTCTACTTCGCCATCGAGATCATACTCTGTAGTCCACCAACAGCGTGTCTCCAGACTTCGGAGCGAGGGTCATGGTCAGGGCCTGAGGCCCCGGCCCCTCGGTGTAGTCGTAGGGTGCGCCGAGACGCTGTCGGACACCGTTCATGTAGAAGCGGGTCGAGCCGGGCAGGAAGGGCTGGACCGTTCCGAAGACCGCGTTTACACCGTTGATGAACCCTGACGGGACCTCTCCATCGACCGTCGAAGACTGCTCGATTCCAAAGCCGGACCGGAGCAGCAACCGGGCGGTGTCGAGCCCTACGCCGACGACTTGTCGTAGGGCGGGCGGAGCTGGTGGAACGGAGACCGGAAGTGAGGTGGTTCCGACATAGTAGAAGCTACCCGCGATGACGGGCGAGAACGTGGTCGTCTGGCCAGTCACCTGCACCAGACAGGTTGTGGAGGTCGGCTTCTGGACGATGATGCCGACGGCGGGCATCTTGGAGGCGTCTGAAGGGTCAACCTTGGTCACATCTGGAACGCCGAGCGTGTTCCCGACTACCCTGACGAACTGATTGACGAGGTCCCCGACGAGGCAGTTGGCTTCGAAGTACCGCCCCTCGGCATACGCCGTGTCGGACTCTTGGACATTTGGTGTCCCGAGCCTTCGAACTTGGGCGTATCGAACGAGAGATCTAGGCATGGGCCGTCCGACTCACCGTACCATCGGCGGACCGAACCCGACCATCGGGAAGCTCTTGGTCCGGCGCGCCCTCGTTCATCGCTAGACGCCCTGTGAGAAGATCTCCGTGGTGATGGTAACGCCAGCGGGAAGCGGTGTGGTCACGAGATCCTTCGTCACAACCTCGCTGTTCAGGATGATGAGGTTCCCGTTCGCGTCCAGCTTGTCGGTCTGGAAAACACCGTTCGGGTCTCGGTAGCCGTCAATGGTGATGTTGAGGAAGGCGATGCCCTCGACGCCTCCCAGCACCGCGTTCACCAGCTCCGACACGAACAACGAAGCACCGAAAGCCCGATCCCGAAGTACCCCGTCGATGACCGTCGCCACGGTCGCCTTCACGACCGACTCAGCGAAGCCGGATTTCACAGAAACCCGAACAGTCAGAATGGCGTTCACCAGCGAGTTCACACCTGAAGTGACCTTGACCGTCTGAGTCACCTCTTTGCGTTCGTCCAAATAGGCTTGGAGCGACTGCTGAAGCCCGAGCGAGGGACCGGCGTAGAACCCGGACACGTTGCGCGTCAGAATCGGAACGGAGATGAGGTTGGCCTTGCAGTCGTCAGCGAGCATCTTGTCAACGTGGTCGAAGATGTCGTCCAACTGCGCGCCGACGCTGACGGTGACCGCCCCCGTCGTGTCCAGCGGAACAACCGTGTTGTCGAGCTGGAGAGCATAGAGGTAGAGGTTCACGAACGTGTAGCTCAAACCGGTCGCGGTCGCCGAAGCGAAGAAAGGCGTTCCGTCCAGCTTCACGAGCGGCACTTGGCCCCCGCTGATGTCGTCACCCACTCGATAGATGCCTGCGTCGGCTCCGGTCAGGATTTCAAGAAGCTTCCCGAAGTCCAACAGCGCAAAGCCAGACCCCTCGAACACGTCGGAAGAGAGAGTCGTCGCACCGTCCGTCTTCGTCGCGGGAATCGGCGTCGCAGGGCCGACGGCGTACTTCACATTGATGCCGTCGCGACTGGCGTTGTAGAGCTTGGAACCCGAGATCGTCAGGTTGAAGCCGGAGTCCGCCAACTTGACCTGTGCGTCGATGATGGCCGCCGCAACGGTGTCCAGTACGTTCAAGACCCCGGTGGCGGAACTCGAAAGATTGCTCGCTTCCGTCTTGCAGCGGTCGAAATGTTTCTGAAGCGACGCCTGATCTGACTCTGCGAGACCGCTGAGAGGGAGGCTGTTTGGTGCGAGGTACCCCAAGCTGGTCAGTGGGAAAGCGATGGGGCTCCCAACGCCTCCGAGCAGCGTGTAAGCGTAGACGAGCGCGTTGGCGAGCGGCGCAGCGTTGATAGCGATGGCAACCTGAGTTGCAGTCGCGGTCACCGGGAACGTAACGGTGATGGCTTTGCCGACCACGGTAACGACGACCCCAGACCCGCCAATGACGTGCTCTACCTGCACGCCCTCTCCCACCTCCCCCGCAGTCTTCGCGACGTAGAGCAGCCGGTTGTCGAGCGTAGAGCCGATTTTGAGATTGGCGGTCGCGACAGGAATCAGCGCGATTTCTGAGAGCGCGGTCGTCGCCTCAGCGACGATGTCGTTCGCATCGTTGATCATCTCGACGGCGGTGTTCTTCGACGTTCGCGCGTCGGCCAGAGCCGGAACCAGCAGCGCGTTCGCGTCCGTGTCATTGGCGGCGATGCCGCCGAGCACGGTCTGAAGGTCGGTGAGCGTCGTCAGGATGTAGTCGAAGAGAAATCGTCCGGCGGTGTCGAGAGCGTTGACCTGCGCCTTCACCGGGTCGAGCAGAGACCTGATTTCGAACAACGCGTTCAACAACGCCAAATCCTGAGCAGCCGAACGGCTGGAAACGGCTTGCGCGACCGCGACGCGCCCGTAGAGAGGGTCGGCGAAAGAACCTGCGAGCGCCTTGTAGTCCGGCCGGGTGACAGCGACCTGCCTCGCCTTGAAGACTTTCCCCGCGAACACCCGAACCTTGTCGAGCGCCTCGGGGTCGTCCCCTCCGACCGAGGACTCGTCGTTGTTGATGTTGAGCGTGATTTCCTGAAAGAAAACAATCAGCGGATCTACAGACTCGACGATGGACCCGGCGATGACCTGCCCCGTGAGGCCCGTGGTGGCCACATACGTGGCGGTCACGGAGGCCCCGACCGTGGGGATGTTACCCGCCACGCTGTCGCCGAATCGCAAAGTCGGAGGCTCGTCGTTGTAGCCGACCTCGAACTGGTCCGTCTTGTCGAAGGTGATGAACTCGCTCTCGGTCCACGGAGCGAGGTTGACCGACACCTTCATCGTGCCTTGCACGATGAACTTCCCTTCGGGAACTTTGCCCAACTGAAAGCTCTGGTTGGATGTTCCGTCCGAGACGAAGTTTTCTACGACGGTCACCCCTTCGTAGCAGGGGATGAACTTCGGCTCGTTGGGACCGCTTCCAGCGTCGAACGTGACCAACTCGGCGGTTTCGAAAACAAGGTCGTTCGGTCCCTTGAACTGGAAGCCCTTTGGAATCGGAACCGAGAAGGCGACCGGGGCCGCAATCGCGACCTTCACATCAACCGACGAAGCGACAGCCGCTCCGATTTTGTACCCAAGCTGGCGCGACAAGCGCGCGACCGCTTTGCGCGTGCGCGCGGTGTCAAGGTAGGCGTCCGTGGCTCGGCGATCGAGATAGAACGAAAGCGAGTCGAGCCCGTAGGCCACGAGGTCCAACAGCATGATGCCGAGGCTGGAGAGCGCGAAGTCGTTGAAGTCTTGCGCGAACTGAACCTGAAGCCGACCCCGCAGGTCGTCGAAGTGCGTGTCGAAGTCGTTGCCGACGTAGCTGACCCGATTCAACTTCGCGATTGCAAGCTCAGCCACGATACACCTCCTGTTTCACTACGCTGCCGGTGAAAGAGCGATCTCGACCGAGTCTTGTTCACTGGTGGCTACCAGCACGTAGACGAGCGTTGCCGCCACTTCGCCAGAATCCTCATTCCGCTCTACCAGAACATCCTGAAGAACGACACGAGGTTCGAACCGCCCAACCACGGCAGAGACCTCCGCGCGAATCAGCTCCCCCAACAAGTCGCTGTTGTTCTCGAAGACGAACTTCTGCGCGTTGCACCCGAAGTCCGGCCGCATCACCCGTTCGCCACGAGCGGTCATGATGATCTGCAAGAGCGACTGCTTCACCAAGTCCGCGTCCGTCACCGCCTTAGGCAGAGACGTACTCCCCTTGGTGAACGGAAAGGCGATTCCTCGGTAGAAGGCGGGCATTTGGATCTCAGTCTCGCAGGTTTACTCCGACAGAACGACAACGGACTTGATGTCGGCCACCGCCGCCGGAGAGTCCGCAGGGGCATTGTCCGGGGCGGCAGAGTCAACTGGAGCGGTCTGGGAGTGCGCAGGGGGCGGACCCGCCGTCTTGATGCCCTTGACCGAGTGCTTGTGGGCGTTGAACTTCGAGACGAGGGCTTTGAGCGTGTCTCGAACGGCTTTGATTTCGGCTTTGGTCAGCTTCGCCAACGCGAGGTGGTCCGACGGTCCGTCCTTGCCGAGGTGAATCAGGTCACACGCGACCACCACCTTCTTGTCCCCGGTGATGGTGATGGCCTTGTCGTCCATGACGATTTTGTTGCTGTTGTCCTTGTCGGTGATGGTGATCTTCTTGTCCTTCGCGTCCATCACGATGGTCGATTCGTTCTTGTTGCTGAGCGTGATGGTCCCTTCTTTGTCGAAGACCAGAGACGCTTTTTTGCCAGTGCGTTCAGCAGACTTCGGGTCGTCCGGCTGGCTGCCCGGCTTGTGCCAGTGCAGCTCGACAGATTCCTTGTCCGCCTCTTCGTTGAAGATGAGCATGTGGCCCATGCGGGTGACGAACCCTCGCCGCTTGGGCTTCTTGCTCGCGTAACCCAACTCCTTCGGCAACTCCTTCTTCCCGTGCCAACCGCCGAAATACATCTCAGGCTTACCGGGGTCGCCACGAGCAAACGACACCCAAACGTGGTCTCCCTTTTCAGGGGGCCAGAACATCCCGCGATCTGCACCAGCAGCGGGGAAAGCCGGGTAGACCCACTCGTTGACTGTCGTCGTATGCCCGGCAGCCAAGCATTGGATCTGAATTCCGCCCTGCTCATCCGGGTCGTCCACCCGCATGACTTTCGCATCATACAAACCGTAGAACTTCCGGAAGAACTCCAGACCGAACTCGGTGATGCGGTGAAGGAAAACATCAAACGAAGAGGACACGGAGCCTCCTAAGACCCGAGAGATTCATTTGACCTCCACCGACGACACCGTCTGTGTCCCGCCCTTTGGACCCAACTTCGACTCGGGGTTCTTCTCGTTGATCTTCTCCTTGTTCGGCTGCTTGGGAGTTATCTCCTCCTTCTCCTTCGCCGAAAAGCGCGCCGAATTGGTGACTCCTCTGAACTTGGTCGAGAACCCGCCTGAGCCGATAGAGTGCTCCAGACTCATCACCACGTATTGCCCATCGAGATTGTTGCTCACACCTTGCACTTCGATGAGGTGTCCCGGCAACAAGTCCGGCATCCCGAGCGTCTCCACGTCGATGGTGATGCCCATGCCGTTGGCGGCGTTCTTGTACTCGTTCTCCAAAATAGATTTCGCGCGCGTGTTCGCCGCCTCGATTGGAAGCATCTCGGCTTCCTCAGGCTTCGGCTGTTGATCTTTGTAGCCCTGACCTTTGTTGCCCGAGCGCTTGATGTCCGCCTTCGCGTCGTTCGCAACAAGTTCCACCTTCTTCATCGTCTTGCGATCTGTCCCCAGAGCCCGAAGGGCTTTCGCCGCACCTGCGAGAAACACCGCCATCGTGGGCGTGCTGAAGCTCAGAATGGGATAGACGCCGTCTGAACCGCCTCCAATCGTGCCCGGCAAGTCGAACAACCGAAACTTCCACTTCGGAATCGAGCCGTGTGACGAGTTCCTCGAAACGATTTGAAAGGTTCTCCCAACCTCGAAGCCCCAGCAACCGGCGTCCTTGACGAGCGTCTGAGCGAAGTACCAGTTCGTGAGCCCGCTCTGCGAGATACTGGGCAGCTTGGTGTTCAGGAGCTTCTTGGCGTCTTTGTCATCCAGCTTTGAAATATCGACTTTCAACGTGTCGCCGAAAATGTCCCTCAACACCGTCATCGGATCAGTCTTCGACCACGTCTTGGTGCGAGTCGTCGTGGCGGCTGCGAAGCCTCCGACCCCTTGGGCGTTGAGGGTGATTGACGTATCAATGCCGAGCGAGATGTCCGGCTTCAAAATGATCCCATCAAAGTGCGCAAGCTGGGTTCCGTTAGGTACCCCGGAGCTGTACCCGATCGTCACTTCCAGAATAGCCTTCCCCCACTCGATGATGCTGGAGTCCAACAACCGCCGCGCGTCCTCGAAAGGCGGGTTGAGCTGGGCCGTAATTGTCGGCACCAAGCCAAGATGCTGCTTCACCGACACTTCGGTCAAAAACGAGAGGGCCTTGAGTCCGTTCAAGGCCGAGAAACCCTCGACTTTGGTTCCTTGAAGAGACCACAACGGAAACCGAGCTACGGGATTCTTGGGGTCCGGAGTGATGGCCGCCGAGACAAACGGACCGGAGAAATCGTAAGCGTTGCCCGCCATGTCACACCGTCGCTTTGGCGAACAGGTTGGCGCTCACCCAGCGGGGCGAGGGGATGCGCAAAATCAGGCCGACGTTGAACTCAGTCTGAACCAGCTCCATCCCGTTCGCGACGGCAAGAACCCACCAGTAAATCTGGTCCCCGTAGAACTTGAACGCCAACAGGTCGAGCCTGTCTGCCGAGGTCACTTGATACTGCAAGTCATCGGGCTGCTCCGGAATGCTCGGGTAGTCTGGAAGATCCCAGAACTCGAAGCCGCTGGAAGACAGCAGGGTGGAGAAGCGCAACCGACTCCTTCGGGGGATCTCAGCAGCCATGAGTTATTCCTCCGCCTCGGTCGGGTTGCCGTAGATGTCACGCGACAGACCATTGTTCAGCCCGGCGTCTTTGACCCCCTTCATCTTCTTCGGATTCGGCACGGCGCGACTACTGCCCTTCGGGGCGACGCCCTCCTTCGCGACGAGCGCCTTCTCCAGCGCCATCATTCGAGCGTTGAAGACCTGCTCGTAGCGCGCGTACCACTGCGGCATGTGAACCGCGTTGATGAGGCTGGCGTTCGCATCGCTGGAACTGACAGCGGGCTTGGCGGCAATGGGCGGCGGGAGGGCGTTGTTTCCGCTGGCCGTGCTCATCTTCACCGAGGCGGTTACGCCGCCCAGCTCTGAGGACATCTTGTCGGAAAACTTCTCCGCGTGCTTGGACGCCTTGTCAAAGTCGATCGACATATCCGTGCTGATGGAGTGCCGGAAGAGCTTGTCCACCCACTTGTCAACGGCTCCGAACGTCTCGTCGAACGTCTTGCGAATGCCTCCGAAAATGTCCTCGACGACCGTCTGAATCTCCTTCACGCCGTTGGTAACTCCGGTCCAAAGGGCACCGAAATACGGCCCGACCGCGTCCCAGACCGGCTTGATGATGGTCTCCCAAATCAGCACCCAGCCCTTGGCGGCGAGAGAAATCGTCGAGGTGATGAAGTCGAACGCGAACTTCGCCGCCTCCCACATCGATGTGAAGTACGGGAGGATGATGGTGTCAAAGAGCCAGCCCGTCAGCCCTGCGACGAAATTCCAAATCGTGCTGACGACGTTCCCGATGAGGTTGAAGACCGTCGAAATGACCTGAGCCACCACGGTCACCCCGATTTTGATGAAGCCGAACGTGTCCGCGACGATGCCCTTGATGGTCTCGAAGACGTTGGAAATCACCTCTGCTGAGGCGGGGAACCGCTTCATGAGGGCGTTCTTGATGCCGTCGAGGGCTCCCAGCACGAGCCCTTCCAGCATCGACAGGATGCCGTTGATGGCCTTCCCGAGCCCGATCGCGACCTGACCCATGAACCCGTAGAACATCCTCGGGAGCTGGATGATCCAATCGACGATGCCGTCGAAGAACGACTTGCCACCCTTCTCGCCACCACCGCCGAGCAAGTCGATGACGAAATCGACGGCCATGATGATGCCGGTGGTAATCAGCTCAAAGGCGTTCTCGCCGAACCACTTCAACTTGGCGCTGACCCAGTCCACCGCCTCCTGCGTCTTCTCCGGCCAGAGCATGAATCCGGCCGTAAGGGCGGCGACGAACCCAATGAGCAAAACGACACCGCTCGACAAACCGGAGAGCGCGGAAACCACCCACACTGCGACCTGCCCGACCTCAAACAACGTGGTGACGACCGTAAAGAGAATCGGGGCGACAAACGCCACGACCGACCAGATGACCCCGAGCGCCGTGCCGACTCCGCTGAGAATCGCAAGGATGGGACCGCCGAAGGTGATGAGCGTTCCAAGCCCGAGGGCTCCGACGAGAAGACCCTCGCCTGTAAGGTCTCCAGAAAGAAGATCCTTCGCGCCCTTCTTCAGGACCTCCCACGCGTACTTCAACGCGTCCCGGAACGCAGTTCCAATCGCCTGACCAATCTGGGTCGAGGAGTCAGCCGACGATCCGGTGATGCTCCCGGTAAGGCCCTCCCAGAAGGAGACCCCGATCTTCTTCATCTCCTTCCACAGGAAGGACATCGTCTTCTTGATTTGCTCCCACGCGCGCGCCCACGCCTCTTTCCACGGCGCTTCCTCGCCGACAGCGTCGGAGAACCCGCCTGTCAGCATCTTTGCGAGGCTGTCCAACCCGTCCTGAATCAGCAGAGGCAGCCCATAGAAGAACTCGGCAACCCGGTTCCCCATCTCCTCCAAGGCTTGCTCGGTGCTCTTGCCGCTGAGACGAAGCGCAACAAACCACGCGACCAGCGCACCCACCGCGACACCCACCAGCACGAACGGGTTCAGCAGCATCCCGAGACGGAATCCGAGCGACCCGAGCATTCCGAGCATCGGGGCCATCTCTTTGACTGCCGTTCCGGCGAGCACCGCCATCGGACGAAGCACTTCCGGAATGAACGCCTGCGCACCAATCTGATGTGCCAGCGACATCTGCCGCACGAACATCGGCAACAGGCCCTTCTTCTTCGGGTCAGCGAGCTTCTGAAGACTCTTGCCGAAGTCGTGAAACGCCTTCTCGGACTTCGCGACAAAGTCAGCGGCCTTCGTACGCGTGATGGCCCGGAAGCCCTTCACCAGCTTCTCTTGAGCGAACTCGAAACGCTCGGCGAGATCTCGCGGACCTACAAAGCCCTTCTCGATGCTCTTGAGTCCGCCTGTCGCGGTCTTCGTGAGGTCCATCGAAGCAAGCTGCGCACGCTTCAACGGGTCGGTCAGGCCGACCATGATGGTCTCGGACATCTCCGGCCCAAGGCCGGACTGCGACAATCGGTCACGAACGAACTGGAACACCTTGCCGGTGTCCCCGCCGCTCTTCTCGACCTTGTCCGCCATGCCCGCCATCATCTTGATGAAATCGTTCGGCCCCTTGTTCATCTGGTCGAAGGCGTCATCTGCACTGACTCCGGAGATGATCAACTCCTGCGTGAGCGAGTTGAGGTCTTCTTTGGTCCCGGAGAACATCCCTTGGAAGTCCTTACCGGACTCGGTCAGGGTCTTCGAGAGCTGCATCGCCATCGCCTGCGACTTCTTGCCGTCTCGTGTGATGGCGTAGAACGACTCCGCGACGCCGTACGTCTGCTTCGCAAAGTCCGCCACCTGCTCTGGCTTGAAGCCCATGCTGACCCGAGTACGGAGCATGTCCGTCATCTCGCTCACGCTGCCCAGCGTCTCGGTGACCGTGTTCGCCTTCTTCGCGAACTGCATCATCTGGTCGGTGATGCCGACCATCGCTTCGTCGGACATCCCGGTCTGCTTCTTCTGCTGTGAGAGGGCGTACGCAAAGTCGTTCGCGCTGACACCCGCGACCTCAGAGAACTTCGCGAACTCGGTCGCGTTCTTGATTCCTGCCTTCGCGAGAATCCCACCTGCTTCCTCGTAGCCGTAGACCGCGTCACCAGCAGCCTTGGAGTCGATCTTCAGACCGATGGCGATGTTCTGAGACTGCTCTTTGAACGCCGCCAGCTCTTTGCCGGTCTTCCCGACCTTCGCGCCGTAGGACGAGAGCGCCCGGTTGTTCTCGAAGACCTGCGTTTCGAGCGAGGTGTTGAGGTTCAGTCCGCCGATACCGATTTGCTCGATACCGTGCGCGATGTCGTTCAAGCGCGACAGCGAGATGCTGTCGATGAACGTCTGAAGCCGGTTGATGGAGAGGATCTTGTTGAGGGTCTCGACCGCCTGCCCCATGAGGGACAGGTGCTTGGTCTGGTTGGCGATCTGATCGCCCATGCCCGAGTCGCGCCCGCCGAACGAGAACCCGAGCCCCATACTGTTCAAGCCCACGGTCTACCCTCCTTCATGGCCTGCGAGAGTAGCTCGACGGGCTCAGGACCGCACGGTCCTTACTTCGACTTTGACTGCGCGGCCCTCTTCTTCTCCAGTTCGACCTTCTTCAGCATCATGCGTTGGCGTCTTGTGGAGGGCATATCGAGAATCATGTCGTACGACGAGCCCTGCCACATTTCCATCAGGTAGAAGATCTGGTCTTCGAGGTCTTCCGCGCCGCTGATGGGAAGAAAAAACCCATCTGTCCGATGTCCAGCTCGCGAGTGTACTCGTGCTGGCACATGGGGCAGGTCACGTCGAGCGTGGTGTCGATTCCGCCGTCCTCCTTACGGAACACCACGTCACGAATGAACTGCCGCTCGGTGAGCGTCAGGCTCTGAAGGTCGTCGATGGTGGGAGGCTTGTCATTGAGCATTTCGATGCGCAGCGACAGCAACAACGAGACAGAGTCGTCTTTCCCGGCGGCCTTGCCCGACTTCTCTTCGTCTCGGCCGCACAGCACCTTGAACCGAATCGGCATCCCGGTCGGCTTGGAGCGCTCCGGCTCCAGTATCTCACCGTCAGTCGAAGCGGCCCACGCCTTGATGGCCGCGCGCGAAGGCAGGCGAGCATCGAAAACTCGCTGCTTCGGATGAGGCATCTTCACCGTGTCGAGGGTGCTCAGGTCGAGCGACATGAGGCTCTCCTTCGCACACGAGGGACAGGAGTCCTTGTACGGGTAGTCGTCTCCGAGCGAAACGCGCCGAATCGCGAGGATGAGAAACACCCGGTCGCCGACCAGCATGTCCGGCACCGCTGAGGCAATCGCCCCCTTGTCCGTGATGGAGCCCAACCGCCCGATGCACGAGACGAGAAGCTGATTCATCTTCTTGGTGTTCGGAATCTTGCCGTTTGCGAGCATGTCCTCGTCGCGTCCGGTGATTTCGTTCAACAGCACGTCGGTGTGCAACACCCCCGACGAGTCGAGGTACCCGCAGGGCAGCTCGTAGACTCCGATGGTGGACTTCGGCTCGCGGAGCTGAGCCTCGGTCATCATCGAAATGGTGCTGTCGGTCGCCGACTTCTCCGACGGCTTCTCTGTTTCTGTTCCGGCCATTGTCATTCCCTCTCGAACAGCGCTGAAGCTTCGTTTTCGAACATGCCGATGAGCCCCTTCAGGGCGTCGGTCACCGTGGAACCACGCCGGTCCACCAGCTCCTTGAAGCGGCTGTAGATGCCCGACTCGACCCAGACGTTAACCTTCACATCCGTGCCCACGTCTTGGTACTGCGCGAGGTCGTCAAAGCGGTCGGGGTCCGAGACGTACTTCGTCATCAGGAACCGCACGAGCCCGGCCATGCTCTTGAACGAGGTCTTCTCGCTCTCATCGTGGAGCCGATCGTAGAGCTTCTTCGAGACCCAGAAGTTCACCGGTCGCTTCATCTGACCCGGCTCGACGTACCGGCTCGCACTGTCCATCGCCAGCTCGCAAGTCCGGCAGAGCACGATGCCGTTCGAAGGCGTGAGTTTTCCGCCCGCCACGTCAGGAACGACCATGCGCGCGCGCAAACGGTCTTCGCTGCCACAGTTCGCGCACTTCCCGCGAGCCTCTGCCAGCACCACGCTTTCCCATGCGCGTTGGGTGTCTCCCCTGACGACCTCCAACTCGCTCTTCGGAGCTTCCGCCTCCTCCGCTCGTCCTTTGGTCATCGTCAAGCTCCCGTCCGTGTGTCGAGGCTTCGACGCCTCTTCGTTGGCGCTGTTGGTGTCCATGTCCGAGTTTGTACCTCAGCAGGGCAGTAGGGTCTACTGTCGAGTTGATGTACTAGAATGCAGAACGC
>Ga0315286_10003217_pt1 | contig 15344 bp, 13 predicted proteins | sample YL17G10_0_MG_FD_205038 | JGI IMG/M metagenome (GOLD analysis project Ga0315286, IMG submission 205038) | Sediment microbial communities from Yellowstone Lake, YNP, Wyoming, USA - YL17G10_0 | ecosystem: Environmental > Aquatic > Freshwater > Lake > Sediment | place: USA: Wyoming | collected...
GTCGGACTTGGTGGTCGCTTTCGACCAGTTGACGGGTAAGCACCCTGCCGATAAAGCCGGTGCCGCCGGTGAGGAGCATCATCGGGGGAGATTATAGCAGAGAGTTATAGGATGAGATCGTCCAACCCCCCCTAATTACCCTATCTCCGAGTCGAATACAAGTGTACCGGCCTGAACTAATAACAAAATTGCAATGGTTAACGCTCCAGAGTTGAGGTAAACTAACATAAGAAAAGCGATGAACTGGCCCTACGTGTTTGCCCTATTCGTTTCTACCGTTGCAGCCATAATAGTTGTAATTGTGGCTTGGGACCGACGTAACGCGCCAGGTGCCCGTCCATTAATGGCGCTTGGGGGCGCGATCGCCACCTGGACATTGACATATGCGATCCATTTTTTGGTTGTTGAACAAGCCCGTTTCTTCTGGCTGCGGGCCACCTATCTGGGGGTGCTGACTGCACCAACTACGTTCTTGGTTTTTTCAATCCAATATGCCAATCGAGGCCACTGGTTGAAGAAAAGGGTCATTACCCTGCTCACCATCGAGCCATTACTTACTTTCGTCCTATTGTGGACTGATCCCTGGCATAACCTGTTTTTTGGTGGCAAGCCTGTGAATGGAATGATTCTGGATGGCGGCCCATGGTTCTGGATCAATGTTATTTATTCCTACGGTTTGGTATTATTTGCAATCATCACCTTATTCAATGCCTACCGGAATACGACAAGGCCCCTTCGCGGACAGGCTGCAGCTGTGCTCGTTGGAGCGCTGTTACCCTGGGCGATTAATATTGTCGAATTATTGGGTTTCAATCCATTCTCCGGGCTGGACTTAACCCCTGTGGCTTTTACGATCTCGTGTATCTGTTTTACTATTGGCTTTTCACGTTTCCGGTTGCTTGATCTTGTACCCATTGCCCGGGATGTTCTTATTGAGAGTATGAGTGATGGTGTGATGGTTTTGGATGCACAGAACCGTTTAGTGGATATTAACCAGACGGCTCTGCAAATGATTAAAAAACCCGGACAATCGGTCATTGGCGAACCAGCAGAAAACGTTTTCGCAAATATCAAAGAAATATATAACCGGTTTCAGAACACACTTAACACCCGTGAAGAAATCTTTTTTGGAGATAAAGAACCGAAATATTTCGACTTGCGCATCTCACCCCTTTATGATCGCACTGGAAATTACTCCGGCAGGTTGATTGTAGCCCGTGATATTACCGAACGTCGTTCGATGGAGCAGGCTGAACACGAACAGCTCGTTTTGGCTGAGGCATTGCGTGATACTGTCGCGGCGTTAAACAGCTCGCGCACCTTTGAAGAGGTGCTGGACCGTTTACTGGACAATGTCGGACACGTCGTCCTTTACGATATGGCAACTTTTTATTTGCTTGACGAAAATAATATTGTGCGAGTAGCCCGTTCCCATGGATATCGGGAGCATGGACTGGATCAAAAACCATTAAATTTTTCGGTGAATGAGATCCCGAATTTTAAAACGATGATGGAATCTGGTCATGTCTTGGTAATACCAGATACCCATCAAAGCAATAATTGGGTTGACTTAGATGGATTGGAAAAGATATGTTCTTATGCCGGTGCACCCTTGCAAGTGAAGGGGAAAGTAATCGGTTTTCTGGACCTGACCAGCCTGACCCCGAATTTCTATAACAAAACCCACGCTGACCGGTTACAGGCATTCGCCGACCAGGTCGCAATTGCTGTTGAGAATGCCCGTCTCTTTGAGGAGACTCGACAGAGCGCAGACGAGTTGTCAACCCTGCTATCAATCGGCCTGGCTGTCACCTCTGGCTTGGAGATGGATACACTTCTCAGAGCTCTCCTGGAGAAGTGTCAGCGCGTTTTGCCTATCGAAGCTTTTTATATTGCAACTTATGACAATGAAACCAAGATGATCGGGTATCCTCTCTTTTATGACAAAGGGGAGATTAATGTATTACCCCCGCGCGATATCCGTAAATCACCAGGACTGACTGGTTACATTATCCAAAACCGGCAATTGCTCTATGTGCCGGATGCCCTCGCACCAGAGGCTATCCAGAAATACAATATCATCGATTTTGGTGGTGACCCGAGTCGTTCTTATGTTGGCGTACCACTGCTGGTGGGAGATCGGGTGATAGGCGTGATTTCCATGCAAAGTTCCCAGCCGAATGCCTATCATCCGGAACAGATCCGTCTCTTGGAAACGATTGCCACACAGGCAGCGGGAGTCATCGAAAACGCCCGGTTATTCGAAGAAGTGCGCTTGCACGCCGAAGAGATGACCGCGCTTTTTGATATTGGTATTACACTCACTTCAGGCTTGGACATGGAACAGGTTTTAAGAACTTTGTTGGAGAAGTGTCGGCAGGTTCTTCCTGTGGAAGCGTTCTATATTGCTATTTTGGACCCGGAAACCGGCTTGATCTCCCACCCTCTTGCCTATGACATGGGCGAATACCTGCAGATTCCCTCGCGTGACATTCACGGAAACCCCGGGGTAAGCGGTCATATCATCAACAACCGCCATACGCTATACATCCCGGATATTACCTCCCCTGATTCGAGTACTCCTTTTCAGATTTTCCGTACCACCGGTACGCCTACGCGGGCGTATGTCGGTGTACCTATGATCGTCGGGGATCACGTCGTGGGGGTGATTTCGATGCAAAGTTACAAACCGAATGCTTACGGTCCTGGTCAGATCCGTCTGCTGGAAACGATAGCCACCCAGGCTGCCGTGGCCATTGAAAATAGTCGTTTGTATGCAAAAGCTCAACTGGAGATCAGGCAACGCGAGAAGGCCGAGCACCGTTACCGGGCACTTTTTGGGCAGGCACATGATGCAGTGTTTATTCTTGATTTTCAAGGGAAACACCTGGAAGTCAATCAACGCGCCGCTGATTTACTTGGTTATACGGTTGAAGAATTGATGCAGCTTTCCATGGCTGATCTATCTGTGGAGAAAGAAGAGAGTGGAGATATATTGGACCGTTTACAAAAAGGCGAAAATATCCCGCTCTATGAACGTGTTTTCATCAAGAAAAACGGTGAGAAAGTAACCGTCGAGATAAACACCGAACTTGTCAGCGATGATGAAGGCGTTCCTATCCACATTCAGAGTGTGGTACGTGATATTTCTGAACGCAAACAGAACGATGTTGTATTGCAGGAAGCCAATCAAAAATTACGCAACCAGCTGGCGGAAATTGAAATGCTGCAGACCCAGTTGCGTGAGCAAGCGATACGTGACTCGTTAACCGGTCTTTTCAACCGTCGTTATCTTGAAGAGACATTAGAGCGCGAGTTTCAGCGCGCCAGGCGTGAAAAGAATACAGTCTGTTTGGTTATGATGGATATCGACGGATTTAAAGGCTTTAACGACACTTATGGGCACGATGCTGGTGACCTGCTCCTGAGAAAACTGGGCGAATTTCTACACTCTGAAGTTCGTTCCACGGATATTTCCTGTCGCTACGGCGGAGAAGAGTTCTTAATTGTCATGCCGGGTGCTCTGCTGGAGAATGGCTACGAACGCGCCGAGCATTTGCGCGCCGCTTTTTTGTCTCTTGACATTGAACACCTGGGAGTGAAACTACGTGCCACTTTGTCTATCGGAGTGGCAATTTATCCGCAGCATGGTGACACATGGGAGGAAGTCCTGCATTCTGCCGACCAGGCAATGTATGCCGCCAAGGCTGCAGGGAGAAACTGCACCCGCACAGCAGAATAAAAAAACGCCCGAAGGCGTTTTTTTATTTCTTCTTAGGCTCGGCCATTTCCTGGCGGACTGTGTTCAACAGGCTTTCTGCCTTGAGCTCGTTCAGAGTATAGCAGGGTGCTTCAAGGTGGTCAGCCAGTGCCTGGGCCAGACCCTGGTCAAAGGAAGCGTGTTCCATGTTGATCACCACGGTACGGTAGCCTCGACCTGCTATCTGCTCAGCGAATCCGAAGGCTTCCTCCTGTGGAGGCAGGACGCCAATCGAAACGTTCCCCGCCCCATCGGTCAGGATGATAAGCAGCGGTTCCACGTCTGGATGGATAATTTGCTCCTGAGTAAGCACTTCGTAGGTCATCTGCAGACCGGCTGAGAGCGGGGTCTTGCCACCCACTGGGATATCGGACAGGGCTCGCTGTGCCAGGGTGATGGAATTCGTCGGCGGAAGGATGAGTGTCGCGCGGTCCTTCTGGAAGACGATCAAACCGACTCGATCGCGGCGCTGATAGGCGTCCGTCAGTAAGGACAGGATGGCTCCTTTTGTGGCGGCCATGCGTTCTGCCACGGCCATGGACCAGGAAGCATCCACCAAGAAAAGGATCAGGTTGGCAGCCTTTTTGACGCGCACTTTGCGTTGCAAATCCCTTTTCTGGATGGCAAAGGCCACTAGCTTACGCTGCTCGGTGCGATGTTTTTGAAAAGGCGCTGCTGCACGGAAAGTGGCATCGAAGGCTATATCGTCGGTCTTGCCGTTGGCAGGCCGGGATTGGATGTAACGACCTCGTTTGCGCTCGGTATGCGTGCGCGAGCGGCGTCCAGAATGCTGACGGGTTAATTTGTCGAGGGGGGTGTCGAGTTTGCGCGGATCAAAGGTCGCGCCAACCTTGACTTTTTTACCACCGTCCCACCAGTGAGCATCTTGTGGGCCGAAGACGGTCTGCTGGGGCGAAGGTTCTGCATCCGGTGGCAGGTCGGGATTATCCTGCTCGGCGGCTTCGGTTATGATTTTTTTTTTACAGGTTCGGAGTCTTGTTCTTTCTCGGCCGGTTCGGAAGGCTCACCCTCGCTGGCCGAACCTTGTAACTGCTCGATGCGTTCCTGTAACTGCTCCGGCGAGATCTCACTCTGATGGAAGGGACCGTGCTTGATGCGGTGGGGGAGGGCAAGTTCAGCGGCAAGGGCAATATCCCGGTCCGTGATGGCGCTGCGTTCCTCGAAAGCGGCGTGGGCGCGGGCAGCTTTGAGAATTACCAGATCGGCGCGATGTCCGTCCACATTGAGGGAAGCGGTCAGCGCGGCAATGGAGAGCAGGTCGCGGCGGGTGTAGGTCACTTTTTCAACCATGGTACGAGCCAAGGCAATGATGCGGCTGAGTTTCTCCTCGTGTGGCTGCCAAAGTTTATGGAAGGCTTCCGCATCAGCCTCAAAGGCCAGGTTGTTTTCAATGATGGTTACCCGGTCACGTGCCTCGCGGATACCGGTAATATCCACCGAGAGTGCAAAGCGGTCGAGCAGCTGCGGACGCAGGTCGCCTTCTTCTGGGTTCATTGTACCGACCAGAATGAAGCGTGCCGGGTGGGTGAAAGAGATGCCTTCGCGTTCGACTATGTTCATACCCATGGCAGCAGAATCGAGCAGCACGTCCACTACATGGTCATCGAGAAGGTTCACTTCGTCGATGTAAAGAAGACCGCGGTTTGCGGTGGCAAGTACGCCCGGTTCGAAGTGGCGTTCGCCTTTCTGAATTGCTTGTTCAATGTCGAGTGTTCCGACCACCCGGTCTTCGGTGGCCGAAATGGGCAGATTGACGAATGGGATTGGTTTTTCTTCAACAGGCAGCGGTTCACCGGAGGCAGCCTTCTCGCGGCATTCGGTGCACCAGGAGGTGGGCTGATCAGGGTCGCAGCCAAAGCGGCAGCCGTGTACGGCGCGCACCTTTGGCAGGAGCGCGGCTAAACCGCGCGCTGCCGTGGATTTGGCAGTGCCGCGCTCGCCTCGGATCAGCACACCGCCGATGCGCGGGTCAACCGCATTCAGGATCAAGGCTCGCCGCATGCGCGCCTGTCCGACAATGGCAGTGAACGGGTATATTGTAGGCATGAATTTCTCCGGGCGAAATTATACTGCGAATCCGCGGATATAATCGGGGATAAGTATTATTAAGGAGTATTTATGCCAGAACTTGTCCCCGGTCTTTCCGCCGAATTCAAACATACTATAACCAACTCCGATACCGCCTCCCACTGGGGCAGTGGAGGCTTGCCTGTTTTCTCAACCCCCGCTCTGGTCGGACTGATGGAGAGTGCCGCGGTCGTCGCATTGACCGGGTGCCTGTTTCCCGGGCAGGCGACCGTTGGCGGACATATCGACGTGCGCCACCTCGCTGCTACACCGGTTGGGATGACCGTCCGTGCCCGGGCCGAGTTAATTTCCATCGAGGGTCGCAAACTGCTTTTCAAAATCCAGGCTTGGGATGAGGTTGAATTGATCGGCGAAGGCACCCACGACCGCTTTGTGATTGACGAAGCCAAGTTCATGACAAATGTTGCTGTAAAGAACCAGAGATAATTGACCGCTCATTCCCTATGATTGGCTTAAATAAATCTGCCGCACAACACAATCTGCGGTAGATTTTTTCCGATCGGGAAGATTATTTTATGGTAGTTCTGAACTTGAATATATTCTTTCAAAGGTTATATGCCTGAGATTCCGGTCACTATCTGGATGTCGCCTGGCATACAAGCCACCTCAAATCTGTACGCCGCTGGCTGTTCCCAGCAGGGGAGCGCAACCTAGTTAAAGCAGATGACGCTGATCAAACAGGGATGGTAATACGCCATCCCTGTCAGAGAAAAACAAAGCAGATTAATGTACGTTCACCAGCACCGAATCAAGCGTTATCACCGATCCGTCTTTCATACTGAGTTCGGAAAACTCGAACCGTACCAGCCCATATACCCCGGCCATGCTTAGGTCAACAATCTGGGAGAAATCACCGGGGTCGCCGGGGTTGGGGGAGTCGGTCATTACCGGGCCATTGGTGACGAGGGTGTTATCGGAGGTGTAGGCAGCGTAGGCCAGGGTATTTTCGAATGGCCCGACCGTCACACTGCCGGAAATGGTGAATGGGTAACTGACTTCAGCCAGGTCAGCCGGTAAGTTGACGTTGATGGCGCGCGGGAATCCGCCTGCGATCTGGCCTGCCTTGCGGGTGAGTACCAGCTGGTTACTGTTGTAAAGCCGAAAGCCCTGTTCCATTGGCAAGGCGGGACAACACATCGCGTCGTCCGAGGCATGGATAACGGTCTGGGACAGGATTTCGCCTGAAGAGATGATCAAGCTGTTGATCATCGGGCGGTCGTCAATGAAGACGGATGCGGCATGGACTGGTGTGCTGCTTATGTTCAATACGGCTGCAATGTAAGTAAAGACGCCCGTCCCACCGGTGTTGATCCCCAGGATAACAGCCGCGTCGTTGACACCGTCGTAATTCAGGTCACCAAAAGCCACCAGGTTGCCGATATTGACGGTCAGGTAATCTGCTGCCAGGGGGTCGGAGCCGCTGGCGTAACCGCCGTTCACCAGCGTGACGGTTCTCGGGGTGCCAGTAAAGTCAGTGATATCGTAAGTGGCGTTGCGCAAGCTATCCAACGAGAGCTCGGAGGCCGAGGACGTTGGAGTAGGCGGGAGCGAAGGCAGGGTCGGCGTATCGGTGACGGTGATGGGCGAAAAAGGCGGGTTGGTTGGTTTGACCTGAACGCGGCAAGCCAGCAAAGCCAGAACAAGCGCCAGGGCAGGGAGGATCAATTTGTATTTCATGTTATTCTCCAGAACCTTAAATTGGATTCGGCAGGCTTAATCGCCTCATCGAGGCCGGTTCCTTACGGGATCAAGGTGTTCCAGGTGCTGCCACCATCAACGGTCTTGTAAAGCGAATAATTTTTACTTGCATCGCCTGTCAAAGCCCATCCGGTCATTGCGTTGACGAACTGGAAAGTCATGAACGTATCGTGAATGTTGATATTCGGAGTGACAGATTCCCAGGTCGTACCAGAATCATGGCTGATTTCCAAGGTAGGACCGCCATCCCAGGCGAAGAATTCGGTCAGCGAGGCGATTGAAACCTGACCGGAACTCTCAACCGGTGTGGATGGGCTCCAGGTGAGACCGCCGTCGTGGGTGATGTATATGTCGATAGCAGAGGGGTCTGCAACCAATCCTACTGGAAGAACGCCTTCGGCTGCATCAAAAAAGTGAGGAGAAATTACCACGGTCTGGATGCCGGAATATCCGACGGGCAAGCTTACATCCTGAAGCGTCCAAGTCACCCCGCCATCGGAGGATGCGTAAAGGTAAATCAGATCATCGACGGGTTCCATTCCACCGACCCAGCCATGGTTCGTATCGAGAAAAGAAAAACCGGTCTTCATGCCACTCAGCGGTAAGCTGTCACTGGAACCAGCGACAGTCGGATCGTTGACAAAGACCCGCGTCCAGGAGCCGCCTCCGTCATTCGTCTGAAATATCGCCACAGCCATTGATCCCGTACCTGCTCCCAAGGATGTAATCGCCCAGCCATTGGTTTCATCGAGGAACTGTAACCCGCCACCTGCGAATGGAACTGCAGCGGCGACCCAAGTTGTGCCGCCATCTATCGTTTTATAAAGTGTGCCTGTCGTGGTATCTGAATTGGACGCCAGTACCCAACCTGTGTTGGTGTTTTCGAATAAACTCGCAACTGCCCACCCCAGGCTGGTTACGCCAGGCGGCGTTGCATTAAACCAGGTCACGCCGCCGTCGGAGGTACGCAGGACATTCGTCTCGCTGATTGCCCAGCCGTTATTCTCATCAAGCATGTGGAGTGTAACGATCCCCGGTGAACTCACAACCGGGAGGGGTGGGGTGGTAGGTGTGTCGATGACGGTCACTGTCGGTGTACTGGTGCTGGTCGGAACGTTACAGGCCAGTATTACCAGCATCAGCGTCAGAACGGGGAAGATTAATTTTCGATCCATTTAGCTCTCCATTTCATCGATAAGGTTAATTAATAAACGATCAACGCTGTCCAGGTACCACCGTTGTCGGTAGTTCTATAAAGTTGTGAGTGGCCGGCTTCGTCAACGCTGGAAAGCGCCCAACCGGTAAATTGGCCGGCGATTCCGGGGACAAATTCCATTTGTGACAATCGTTCACGTAGATCGAGGCTGGCAAGTATTTCGTTCCATATTTGCCCTCCATCTGCTGTAGAAAACAGGTTTGTTCCGCCGTCCCAGCACCAGCCGTGCAGGGCGTCGGCAAAGGCGTAAAGGCCAGGTATGACCATGCTGTTGGCATTCGTCGGGTCGCCGGTCCAGTTGGTTCCACCATCATGGGTGGTAAAGAAGGTTAAGGCGGTGCTATCAGATAGATAGATCATCAATGGCAGGAAACCGTCATTCTCAAAGAAGTATGGCGCTAGTGGCATATATTGGAAGGTCTCGTATCCTATGGGCAAGGGAATGCTCTGCTGTTCCCAGGAAACACCGCCATCTTGAGTGACGAACAGGTAGACTTCCCCGCCCACGGGGCGGGTACCGGTTACCCAGCCGGTATTGGCATCCAGGAAGGTCATGCCATTTTTAATACCGCTCAGCGGCAGACTGCCGGAAGAATCGGGCCGGGTCGGATCGTTATTGAAGACGCTCAGCCAGGTTGCGCCACCGTCGGAGGTTTGGAACATTTCTACAGAATTTGATCCCAAACCCACGCCTCGGTCCGCCAGGGCGCGACCGCGGCTGGCATCCAGGAATTGGAGGTTGGCGCCTCCGAATGGCACTGCGACCGACGTCCAGTTGAGACCGCCATCGCCGGTGTGGTAAAGCCTGCCGGTAAAAAAGTCAGCGTTCGGGACCAGCACCCAGACAGTATTGACATTCAGTACACTGAGATTGGTCGAGTAGCCAATTCCGGTCAGACCCGGTGGGGTGGCATCCAGCCAGGTTGTACCGCCATTCACTGTCCGCAGGAGATGGCCGCCGTTGTTGGCAGCAATACCCCAACCGTTGGTGGTGTCCAGGAAGTCGATGCGGATAAAAGTCGGCGAGGGAAAAATCGGTAAATCCGGTAGTAGTGCGAGGGGAGGTTCTGCAGCAGCCTCGGTCGGAACATATGTGCCGGTGATGGTGATCGGAGTATCCGGATAGTTCGTCTTCGGTAGCACCGGGCTGCAGGCCCCCATTGCCAGTACCAGCATGCCAATGATAACGATTAAATTGGAACGCATACAACACTCCTTCGACCTCTTACCGGTAAGGAAAAACTTGAATGATTGTAAGCCTCGATTACCGATACCGATAGGGGGAATCAAGGGGCATGAAACTGGGACCAAATATTTTTCAAAATACAGGGATATTTAGCAAATAAAAGCCCATTTCTTCGACACGGGCTAGGCGACCCATTCCACGACGGTAGCTTCTCCTTGCCCGACACCCACGCATAAGGTCGCCAGACCATAATAGGGGCGACCTTTATGATCACCCGCCCGCCGCCTCATTTCGTGCAGCAGCGTGGTCAGGATGCGCGCTCCAGAGCATCCGAGTGGATGGCCAAGCGCAATTGCCCCGCCGTTAACGTTGACCAGTTCCGGGTCCAGGTCCAGGTCTTCGATCACAGCCAGGGACTGGATGGCGAAAGCTTCGTTCAATTCGACCAGGCCGATATCCTTCAACTCCAGACCGGCGCGGGCGACCGCTTTCAGCACTGCCGGAACAGGTCCCAATCCCATTGTGCGCGGCGGAACCCCGGCTGCTGCCGACGAAAGAATCCGGGCCATTGGTTTCAACCCAAGTTCCCGGGCCTTCTCCTCACTCATCACCAGCAGGGCAGCGGCTCCGTCATTCAGACCAGACGAGTTGCCAGCTGTCACTGTCCCGCCCTCTTTGCGAAAAGCCGGACGGAGTTTTGCCAGAGATTCCATGCTCGTGTCGCGGCGCGGACGCTCGTCTGTGGTCACAATGACCGGGTCCCCTTTGCGCTGAGGGATGGTTACCGGGAGGATTTCCTCTGCGAATTTACCCGATTCCATCGCGGCAATGGCGCGCTGGTGTGAACGCAATGAGAACGCATCCTGCATCTCACGGGTGATGTGTGGCTTCAGCGTAGCGATGTTTTCGGCAGTCTCCCCCATCTGCTCGGTGCCATATTTTTCCTGCATCTTCGGGTTGGGATAGCGCCAGCCCAGGGCGGTGTCATAAGCGGTCAGATTGCCAAAGGGGAAAGCGGACTCTGCCTTGGGCAGTGAAAAAGGAGCACGGCTCATCGACTCAACGCCTCCGGCGATGTATACCTCTCCTTCGCCAGCCTTAATGGCACGCGCAGCCTGGTTGACAGCGTTCAGCCCGGATGCGCACAGCCGGTTGATGGTAACACCGGCCACCTCGACCGGGAACCCAGCCAGCAGGAGTGCCATACGGGCTACATTGCGGTTATCCTCCCCGGCTTGGTTGGCGCACCCAAGATAGACTTCTTCTATGAGTGCCGGATCGAATTGGTTGCGTTCCAAAATAGCTTTAAGCACATGCGCGGCCAAATCGTCCGGTCGCACAGCGGACAGCACCCCGCCTAATGCCCCAATGGGTGTGCGGATGGCGTCAATAAGGACAGGTTGGGGCATGTTCACTCTCCAATTGATTCTTCCTCTTCCGGTTCGGTCGTGGTTTTCGGCTCCACCTCGCCGATAAAAAGGATGCGCTGGGTATTGACCACCACGGCTTCCTGTCGGAGCAGGAAATTGGGATTGGCCTCGATCGCCACTGTGGCTTGGGTGATTGGAAGGAAGGAATCGCCCGAATCAACCAGGATTTGTAACAGGTCCAGGGAGCCAACCATGTGTACCTCGCCGCGTACTTCCATCCCATCCAGAATTAGAAAGACCTCGAACTTTTCTTTAGGATACTTGATGAAACGAGGCGGTTGGGCAACTTGCTGAGGCAGCTCAAATGCCAGAACAATCCCCGATTTTGGGAGGATGGCCATCAGGGTTTTTTCGAGCACTTTACCCGGGTTATCCAGGCGTGCCACGCTGGCATTCCGAACGACGACTTTCTTTTCATTCCGATCGTTCAGAAAATCTGAGAGGCGTTGGTCGCGCAGAAAAATTGTCCCGCTGATGAAAATCTGGTGGGTAAAAATGACAATATCATAAGGAATTGTGGTTCCAACCATTTTTACCTTCCTTGAACGCGCCGATGATATTACTATTTCATTCTAACCATCCCCGGCAATCATGTCAACTTGGAAAACCATCAATTTTTGTCAGATAAGGACCCTCAATAAACCCCCATCAGGTGAGGAATTGATCTGATCCGGCCACTAATTTGACCACAAATAACCTGCCAAGATGAGGATTTTTGTATTACAGTATAATGACGCATGGCACTATCCTCCAACGTCGGAAACCGCCATAATAATCCAAGTGGAAAATACGACCAAATTTGTCATAATATTATCTTGAGGAGGCCAGGTCAATGCCAGCCAAAGGTTGGATAGAAGTCAACGACATGTTCTGCAAGGGCTGCGAATTGTGCGTCAGCGCCTGCCCGCCTGTTGTCCTGGAATTGGATAATGAAAAGTTGACCCCCAAGGGTTATCATCCAGCGCATATCTTCAAGGACGGTTGCACCGGTTGTGCCATTTGCGCCCTGGTCTGCCCGGACGCAGCCATAACAGTCTACCGTGAAGTGACCAAAGCGCCCGCCTCCGCGGCGGCAGGAGTTCACTGATATGGCGCGTGAAATGTGGAAAGGCAACGAAGCCATCGCCGAGGCCGCTGTGCGCGCCGGCTTGGAGGCATATTTCGGCTATCCAATCACCCCGCAGAATGAAGTCCTTGAATACCTCTCGCATCGCATGCCCGAGCTGGGCCGCGCCTTCGTTCAAGCCGAGAGTGAACCGGCAGCCATCAACATGGTCTACGGTGCAGCCTGTACTGGGGCACGCGTAATGACCTCTTCCTCCAGCCCTGGCATCAGCCTGATGCAGGAGGGACTGTCGTATATCGCCGGGACCGAAGTCCCGATGGTACTGGTCAATGTAATGCGCGGCGGCCCAGGTTTGGGTAACATCGCCCCTTCACAGGGCGATTACAACCAGATTTGCAAGGGCGGTGGCCACGGGGATTACCATCCCATTGTGTTGGCTCCGGCCTCGATCCAGGAAGCCGTGGACTTGCTGCCGGTCGCTTTCGAACTGGCTCACAAATACCTGAACATCTGCACCATCCTGATTGACGGTTCCATTGGGCAGATGATGGAACCGGTCCATTTACCGGAGATGCAACCTGTCGTCCGGAAGGAATACGACTGGGCCGTGAGCGGCGCGGAGGGACGCAAACGCCACCTCCTGAGTTCGATCTACCTCGACGTACCCACCGAGGAAAAAGTCAACCTACGCATCCTCGGACGCTGGCGTGAAGCCCAGGCCAATGAAATCCGTTACAAGGAATATTTCCTGGAGGATGCCGAACAAATCGTCATTGGTTTCGGGACCGCGGGCCGGATCGCGCTTTCTGCCGTGCGCGCCGCCCGGGCTCTGGGCATCAAAGTCGGGCTGTTCCGTCCTATCAGCGTTAATCCCTTCCCCTTCAAGCGGGTCGAGGAACTATGCAAACAGGCTCAATCCTTCCTGGTGGTGGAAATGAACACCGGGCAGATGCTCAAGGATGTCCAGGCCGCGGTCAGGAACCGGATCCCGATCCGCTTCTACGGGCGGTTGGGAGGCGTGATGCCTTTCCCGGATGAATTTATCCACGAGATCCAGGAAATGATCAAGAAACCTGGAAAACCGGAAGATGATCCCGCCGATCTGTGGTATCTACGGATGATGGCACGGTGAGATGAGAGGTAATGATGGCTGCAACTATTGTTAGTCTTGAGAATCTGGTTTACTCCCGCCCCCAAGGGTTCACAGACACGCCTTCGCATTATTGTCCCGGCTGCACACACGGGACAGCGCACCGCTTGGTGGCTGAGGTGCTGGAAGAAATGAACATTCTGAATAAAGCCATCGGTGTCGCGCCGGTAGGCTGCGCAGTGTTCGCCTACAATTATATTGACATCGACTTCGTCGAAGCCGCCCACGGACGTGCCCCGGCGATGGCCACCGGCATCAAGCGCGTCCTGCCGGACCGTGTGGTCTTTACCTACCAGGGCGATGGTGATCTGGCTTCGATCGGCATGGCGGAAACCGTCCACGCTGCCGCGCGAGGCGAAAACATCACCATCATTTTCATCAATAACGCCATCTACGGCATGACCGGTGGCCAGATGGCCCCCACTACGCTGCCAGGCATGAAGACGACCTCTTCGCCCAACGGCCGCGATGTCGAGACGCAGGGCTATCCCATCCGTGTGTCCGAGATGCTGGCCACGCTGGATGGAGCCGGGTACATCGTCCGGCGCAGTCTGCACGATCCGAAGAATATCCGCCTGGCAAAGAAAGCGATCCGCACTGCTTTTGAAACCCAGGTGCATGGCTTGGGCTTCTCGATGGTGGAACTGCTCTCCACCTGCAGCACCGGTTGGGGCGTAACGCCGGTCCAGTCGCTGGCCTGGCTGGAAGAGCATATGATCCCAGCCTTCCCACTCGGCGACTATAAGATCGCCCCGTCGGTGGCAGCGCTTAAAAATTAAAATAATATCCGCAGAGCGCCATTGTATTTAAGGAAACCTGTTTCTTTTCTGTGCGATCCACAAATTTTGCGGCAAGAAAGGGAAAATGCACAATGCAAACTGAAATCTTTCTGGCTGGCTTCGGTGGCCAGGGTGTCATGTTCGCCGGGCAAGTACTTTCCTACGCAGCCATGGACATCGGTAAAGAAGTGACCTGGATTCCCTCATACGGCCCGGAAATGCGCGGCGGTACGGCCAATTGCACGGTCGTCATCGCGGATGAAGAGATCGGCTCGCCGCTGGTTCAGAATCCGCCTGCGGTTATCGTCATGAACCTTCCGTCGCTCGATAAATACGAACCGACGGTCAAACCGGGTGGCGTTTTGATCATCAATTCCTCGATGGTGGACCGTGACGTGGTCCGCACCGACATCACCTGGGTATCCATCCCTTGCAACGAGATTGCCGAGCAAGCCGGTGATCGTCGCATGGCGAATATCGTCGCCACCGGCGCTTTGCTGGCTCTTTTACCAGTACTGACCCTAAAAGATATCGAGTCTGCCTTGAAGGCGCATATGCCGGGCCGCCACAAGCACCTGTTGCCCAAGAACGTCGAGGCCCTGAAGCGTGGTGCAGAGTTTGCAAAAAAGAACGTGCGGAAGGCGATGTAAAGACGGGAGAAATAAAACGTAAAACGGAGGCTGTCCATGAACAGCCTCCGTTTTGGATATTTAGCCTTCTTCGAACCTTCTGTGGTTCGATCAATTCCCGATTGCTTCCCGTCCAGCCTTGAAAGCTTTCCGGTTGAGATCGATATGTTTGGGAGGTACGCGTTCTGTGATGACCTTCAACCAGGTCTCCATCGTGAGCTCAGGAGCGGATAGACCGCCGCGTTCCAATTGGGCTGAGAGTGCGCCCAACAGGACTACGTTAGCCACGCGCAAATTTCCTAATGAGCCGGCGATCTCTTC
>Ga0315286_10003218_pt1 | contig 15341 bp, 13 predicted proteins | sample YL17G10_0_MG_FD_205038 | JGI IMG/M metagenome (GOLD analysis project Ga0315286, IMG submission 205038) | Sediment microbial communities from Yellowstone Lake, YNP, Wyoming, USA - YL17G10_0 | ecosystem: Environmental > Aquatic > Freshwater > Lake > Sediment | place: USA: Wyoming | collected...
CGATCGGCTTGGCGGGCATCGAATCGATCCATGCCCGCACGCCGGCGCGGAAGCGGCCGTGCATCGCATGATCCGCGTCGCTCCAGGTCTCGGCCGCATGGCGCGCGCCGTCGCGGTTCAACCCGATCGTGCGCGTGAACACGTCGTCGTCGTAGGTCAGCTCGCCGAAGACCTCGGACAGCCGGCCCGTGGCGGCGCGCAGGAGGAGCTCCAGCTGGAAGAGTCGCTCGCCGGCGGTCACGAGGCCCTGCGCGAACCAGAGATCCTGGAGGCTCTGGGCCGTGATGTGCGGCGTGCCCCACCGGTCGCGTCGGACGGTCGTGGGTGCCTGGAGCCCGGGCACGCGGAGTTCCCCCTCGAGCGGGAACAGCGACGGTGCGGCCATGGCGCGCAGCTGGTCGGACATCGCGGGCAGCCTAGTCGAGCGCGGTGCGAGCGTGGTCGGAGATGAGCGCGATCCTGAGTTCGCCAGGCTTGCGGCCACGGTGGGCCAGCGTCGAACGCGATCTTGAGTTCAAAGACCCCAAGGTTGCGTTCGGCCCTACGGAGCAAGGAGGCGTGAAGGCTCGCGACATCAGGGATGCGCTCGCGCTCGTCCGCTACGGCTCCTCCGGCTCGCGCACGTTGCCGAGCCAGCTGCCATACAGCGCCGCGTAGCGCCCGCCCGCCGACGCCAGCTGGGTGTGCGTCCCCTCTTCGACCAGCTCGCCCGCGTCGAACACGAACACGCGGTCGGCGCCCTCGGCCGTCGAGAGCCGGTGCGCGATCGTGATCACCGTGCGCCCGGCCGACAGTCGCCGCAGTGCCTCGGTGATGCGCTGTTCCGTCGCCGGGTCGACCGCGGACGTCGCCTCGTCCAGGATCAGCAGCCCTGGGTCGCCCAGCTGCGCGCGCACGAGCGCCACCAGCTGGCGCTCACCCACCGAGAGCGCCTCGCCCCGCTCGCCGACCCCGGTGCTCAGGCCCTCGGGCATCGAGGCGACCCAGTCGCCCAGGCCGAGCTCCTCGAACGCGGTGTCGATGTCGCGATCGGAGGCGTCCGGTCGGCCCATCCGCACGTTCTCGCGAACCGTCGTGTCGAACAGGAAGCCGTCCTGAGGCACCATGCGGATCCGCGAGCGCCGCGACGCGGGCGTCACCCCGCGCAGGTCGGTCCCTTCGATCAGGATCGAGCCCGTCTTCGGGTCCGCCAGTCGCGACACCAGTTTCACGAACGTCGTCTTGCCGCACCCGGTCTCCCCGACGATCGCGACGTGGCCACCCGCGGGCACCGACAACGAGATCCCGTGCAGGACCTCTGCGCCCTCGCGGTAGGAGAACCGCAGGTCGCGCGCTTCAACCGAGAGCGCGCCGCGCGGCAGCTCGACCCCCTCGACTGGCTCGACGATCTCGACCGGTAGATCGAGCACGGCCAGGATCTTGCGCCAACCGGCGATCGCGGTCTGCGTCTCGGCGTACACCTCCGGAAGATCGGTGAACACGTGCAGGAACACGTCGGCTAGGAACAAGAACGCCGTCACCTCGCCGAAGGTGAGTCCCCAGCCCGGTCCGTAGAACGCCCCGAGGATCACGACCACCGACAGCGCCATCGCGTAGAAGACCGACGACAGCGGCCACAAGGTCGCGGCGCGGAAGTGCGCCACGATCTCGGCGCGGTAGCGTTGATCGATCGCGAGCTTCACCTTGCGGTCGGTGTGCTCGTCCAGCCCATAGGCGCGCACGACCGCCGCGCCCATCACCGATTCGGAGACCTCGGTCAGCATCTCGCCGACCCGGGTGCGCGCCGTGTTGAACGCCACCGTGAGCTTGGCCTGCATCGCGGTGACGATCAGCAGCAGCGGCACGATCATCAGCACGATCGCAAGGGCGAGCTGCCAGGCGTAGTAGAGCATGAGCCCGAGCGCGCCCACCACCTGCGTGAGCGAGATGATCCAGGCGATCCCGCCCCACTCCATGAACTGCTGCAACGCGTCGACGTCGGCCGTCACTCGCGCGACGAACACCCCGCGCTTCTCTTCGGATTGATCGGCGATCGACAGCGAGTGGATGTGTGCGAACGTACGCACGCGAAGCCCCATCAACGCGTTCTCGGCCGCGTTGACCAGACGACGTCCCGCGGCCCGGGCGGCGACGAAGGCGACGACCACCAGCAGCAACGCGGCCGCACACAGCCCGTACACATAGCCGGGATCGAACGGGTCGAGGCCGTTGTCGAAGACCTTCTGGATCAACACCGGGGTGACCAGCGACACCACCGTGACGCCGAGCGAGACGATCACTGTGAGGCCGAGGCCTCGGCGAAGCTCGGGGCTTTCCCGCAGTCCCCGACGAAGCACCGCCCAGGCGCTCCTGAGGTCCTCGGGCACCGGCAGCGCGTCCTCCTCGGCGATCGCGGCCTGCAGCTCGGCGCTCACGGCGTCACCACCTCGACGGTGGCGTCCTGCTCGTAGGCCTGGATGATCGCGGCGTAGCCAGGCTCGGAGGCGAGCAGCTCGTCGTGGGAGCCCGTGCCCGCCACGCGGCCCTCCTCCAGGTACACGATCCGGTCGGCCAGCCGGATCGTGGACAGCCGGTAGGCCACGACGATCAAGGTGGTGTCGAGCTCACGGCGCAGCGCCCCCAAGATGTCGGCTTCGATCGTCGGGTCGACCGAGGACGTGGCGTCGTCCAAGATCATGATCCGCGGCGCGCGCGCGAGCGCTCGGGCGAGCGCCACGCGCTGGCGCTGCCCGCCCGACAGCGTGTGCCCGCGCTCGCCGACGACCGTGTCGTAGCCCTCGGGCAGCTCGCGGATGAACCGGTCGGCAGACGCGATCATCGCCGAGCGAACCACCCCGGCGTCGTCCACCGAGTCATCGAGCGAGATGTTGTCGCGCACGCTGGTCGCGAACAGGAAGCTCTCTTGGAACACGATCGCCGCGGCCTGGCGTAGCTCGTTCGGGTCGGCCTGCCGAACATCGACCCCACCGACCGTCACGAGCCCTTCCTCGGGGTCCGCGAGACGTACCAGGAGCTGTGCCAGCGTGGATTTGCCGACACCGGTGGGACCCACGATCGCGATCGATTCGCCCGGCTCGACGTCGAAGCTGACACCGTCCAGGATCGGTTGGTCGTCATAGAGGTAGCGAACATTTCGTACCGACACGCCGAGCGGACCGTTGGGGAGCGCCACAGGGTGCGCCGGCGGGGTCACCGTGACCTGCTCGGCGAACACGGTCTCCAGCCGGTTCCACCCCACGACCGCGCGCGGCAGCTCGGCCAGGATCCAGCCGATGAAGCGCATCGGCCACGCCAGCAGCCCGAAGAGCGCCACGAAGCCGATCAGCTCGCCCTGCGTGAGCTCGCCTTCGGCGATCCGCCACGAACCCATCGCGACCAGGACGACGGTCGCCAGGGCGGGCAGAGAGTCGAGGCCCGCCTCGAACGTGGCGCGCACATATCCGCCGGTGATGCGGTCGTCCCGAAGCGCGCGCGCCGCGTCCAGGAGTTTCTGGGTCTCGGCATCCTCACGACCGAGCGTCTTGACGACCAGGGCGCCATCGATCGACTCGTGGGCCACCGAGGACACCACCCCGATGTCCTCCTGCGCGAGGCGGGCGGGCTCTTGCATCCGCTTGGCGAAGCTCCGGTTCATGAGCGCCAGCGCCGGGAACAGCAACGCGCCGATCAGCGCGAGCCACGGGTCGACCCGAAGCATCTGGATCATCGCGAGCACGATGAGCACGATCACGCCCGTCGCGAACGGCACCGGCCAGAACACGTCGACCGCCGCCTTGACGTCGGCCTCCATGTGAGCCAGGAGCTCTCCGGTGGGCGTCTCGCGGTGATACTGCAGGGCGAGAACCCGATACCGGTCTGAGACCTGACGGCGCAGCGTCGCCATCACGCGCTCGCCCGCCACCCCCGAGTAGTAGCGCCGGATCATGATCCCCAGCGCCCGCAGGCTTCCGAACAGCATCAGCGCCGCGACCGACCACCAGACCGCGCTCGCCTCGACCCCCCCGTTGAAGGCGGGATACAGCACGTCGTTCGTCGCGTTCCCGATCGCGACGGTCAACAGCAGCGAAGCCACCGCGAACAGGATCGCCCCGGTCAGCGAGGCGAAGAATGGCTTGGGGTGCAGCTTGATGTAGGAGATGACCAGCCGCATGCCGGAGGCGAACAGCCCACGGCCCTCCGGGGCCTCCGGGTCTACCGCCGTCTCCTGCAGCGCGGTCGCCATGGTGCATATCATGCATATATGAGCGACGCGCGACCCTGGCTCGTGTCCTATCCGTCCGATGTGCCGCAGACGCTGGCGCCGTATCCGGAAGAAAGCGTGTTCACGCTGCTGGAGTCCTCCGCCCGTCGGTTCCCCGGGCGACCGGCGATCGCCTGGTTCGGCAAACACCTGACCTACGCCGAGCTGCTGCTCGAGGTCGAGCGATGCAGCGCGATGCTCGCCGGTCTCGGTGTGTCCAAGGGCGACCGGGTCGCGCTGATCGTGCCCAACTCGCCGGCCTTCACGATCGGCTTCTACGCGTGTATGCGGCTGGGCGCGATCGCGGTGTGCAACAACCCGTCCTACACCGAGCGCGAGATGACGCATCAGCTGCGTGACGCCGAGCCCAGCGTGGTGATCGTGGCCGACCTGATGTACGCCGACTACGCGCCGGTGTTTGCCACGCTCGACCTCGAGCACGTGATCGTGACTCGCCTGAACGACTACATGCCCGGCATCAAGAAGCTGCTCGCGCCGATCTTGAAGTTCAAGAAGCAGCAGCGCGCGGCCGGCAAGCCATGGCCGCCGGTGCCGAAGGATGCGAACGTCCTGCGGTGGCATGCGGCGCTGCGAAGCGCCGGCACCGTCCCCGCGGTCGCAACGGTGGCCCCGGCGCAAGACGTCGCGGCGTTGATCTACACGGGCGGCACGACGGGGGTCGCCAAGGGCGCCATGCTGTCCCACCGCAACCTGTGCGCCAACGCTCGACAGAGCTCCGCGTGGTTCCCGACGGTCGTGGACGGCGAGGAGGCGTTGCTCGCCGCGATGCCCTTCTTCCACTCCTACGGGCTGCTCGCGATGAACCTGGCGATCTTGATCGCGGCCAAGCTGATCCCGGTGCCCAACCCGCGCGACATCCACATGATCCTGGAACTCACCCAGACCGAGAAGCCATCGCTGTTCCCCGGGGTGCCGCGGCTGTACATCGCGGTCAACGAGCACCCCGACGTACTGAAGTTCGATCTGAAGTCGATCAAGGCGTGCGTGTCGGGAGCGGCGCCGTTGCCCGTGGCGGTCGCCCAGGAGTTCGAGAAGGTGACGGGCGGCGGGCAGCTCGTCGAAGGGTACGGATTGACCGAGTGTTCGCCGGTCACGCATGCGAACCCGTTCAGCGGCGTGCGCAAGCCGGGCCATATCGGGCTGCCGGTCCCCGACACCGACGTGCGGATCATGTCGCTGGACGATCCCGACAAGGACATGCCGCCGGGGGAGCCCGGCGAGCTGTGCATCCAGGGACCCCAGGTCATGCTCGGCTACTGGCGTCGCCCGGAGGAGACCGCGCTCGCGATCCGCAACGGCTGGTTCCACACCGGCGACGTCGCGGTGGTCGATGCGGACGGCTACTTCAAGATCGTCGATCGTCTGAAGGACATGATCTTGGTCTCGGGGTTCAACGTGTACCCCAACGAGGTGGAGGACGTGCTCTACCACCACCCCGCGATCTCCAAGTGCGCGGTGATCGGCCTTCCCGACGAGCGCACGGGCGAACGCGTGAAGGCCTACGTCGTGTTGAAGGAGGGCGCGACCCTGACCGCCGAGGACCTGATGCTCTGGTGTAAGGATCCGGCGCAGGGGCTGACCGGCTATCGGGCGCCCAAGGCGATCGAGTTCCGCGACTCGCTCCCCGAGACGCTGGTCGGCAAGGTGCTCCGTCGTGCGTTGCAGGATGAGGAGCGGCAGCGCGCCGTCGCACCGACCGCGTGAATCAACTGCGCTGGGAGCTCGGCGATGGGCTCGCCGTTCGCACCTACGTGGTGGGCGACGCCGAGGAGCTGTTCGCGCTGATCGACGCCAGCCGAGACCGTCTCCGACCGTGGATGCTCTGGGAGCCGACCACCACCACGGTCGAGGACACGCGCGGGTTCATCCAGGCATGTCTGGCGTCCACCGACTACGAGGGCAACGGGCTATGGCGCGATGGCCGTCTGATCGGCGGGATCGGGCTCAGCCTGGACACGCTCGCCGACAGCGGCGAGATCGGGTACTGGCTGGCGGGCGCGCACGAGGGTCAGGGGGTCGTGACGCGTGCGTGCACCCGGTTCTTCGACTTCGCCTTCGACGAGCTCGGGCTGCATCGGATGGAGCTGTCTGCGGCCGTCGGCAACGAACGCAGCCGCGCGGTCGCCGCTCGCCTCGGCATGCGCGAGGAGGGGATCGCCCGCGACGGATGCCGCGTGGCCGACGGGTACCTCGACCTGGTGAGCTACGGCATCTTGGAGGACGAGTGGCGAGCACGTAGGCTCGCGTCGTGAGACCCGATCTGCACATCGAGCTTGGTGGGGGCGCGATCCTGCGTGCGTTCACGCTCGACGATATGGGTGCGCTGTATGAGGTGATCGACCTGAACCGCGTGCGGCTGGCGCGGTGGTTCCCGTGGGTCGACGCGGCGACCGACGCCACGTCGCAGGCGGCGTGGCTCGAGCGGTGTGCGGCCGACCCATCGTCGCTCGATGCGAACGGGATCTGGGTGGCCGACCAGCTTGCCGGTGGCTGCGACCTGCGGATCCACCCCCAGGACGACATGGGTGAGCTGGCGTTCTGGCTCGATGAGGAACAGGTCGGGCGTGGGCTCGTGACCCGCGCAGGGCAGGCGCTGATGAGCCGCGGCTTCGAAGGCGAAGGGCTGCATCGGATCCAGATGCGCGCCGGCGTCGAGAACCTGCGGAGCCGCGCCGTCGCGCGACGTCTGAAGATCAAGGAAGAGGGCGTGCTGCGTGGCGCCGGCAAGGTGGGCGGCGGCCTGTATGTCGATCTCGTGATGTACGGGCTGCTCGTCGACGATTGGCGTCTCGGCTGAGCGTGTCGGTCGCCGCGGTCATCTTCGACCTGTACGGCACCCTCGTGCCCGAGTTCCCGCGATCGGCGTTCTACGAGACGGTCGCGCACATGGCAACCACGCTCGGCGCCGATCCGGTCGCGTTCCGCGCGGAATGGGATCGTACGGCGGTGGGCCGCCAGACCGGCGTCTATCCGGAGGGCATGCCCGGCAACCTGCGCGCGGTCTGTGCGGCGCTGGGGGTGGCGGCGCCGTCCGACGCGGCGGTCCAGGCCGCTCTCGCGCCGCGCGACGCTATGTACCGCCGGTGGTTCCACCCGCGCGAGGGTGCCCTCGAGGTGTTGACCGAGCTCCGCGCGCGCGAGATGCAGACGGCGTTGATCTCGATGTGTGCGCCCGACACGCCTGCGATGTGGCGGGCTTCGCCGCTCGCCGGGCTCGTTGACGTGGAGGTCTTCTCCAGCGAGGTGGGGCTGCGCAAGCCCGACGCGGCGATCTACACATACGCCACCGAGCGGCTCGGGGTGTCGCCAGCCGCCTGCCTGTACTGCGGCGACGGCGCGTACGGCGAGCTGACCGGGGCGGCCGCCGTGGGCATGACCGCGTACCTGATCCGCCCGCCCGATCTGAACGTGGCGGAGGCGCTCACGCCCGAGCCTGAAGAGAACTGGCAGGGCCCGATGGTGGCCGACCTACGGGAGCTACTGGCCGCACTCGACGGGTGACCCTGTCGACGGGACGATCCTCCGGGCATGATGGGGTCCATCACACACATCCTGGAACGAAGTTCGCTCGGAAGCGCGACCCTCGCGCGGCCTCGGCTGGCGGGGCTGCTGATCCTCGGTGTGTTCCTCGTGCCGATGCTCCTGATCACGGTTGGCACGGTCGGTCCGATGATCGACATCGATGTGTACCTGCTCGCGGGCCGGGAGTTCTTCCACGGCGGCGGTCTGTATCAGGACGGGTTCGGTTCGACGCTGGCGACGCCCTTGCCGTACACGTACCCACCCCTGTGGGCTGCGGTCGCCGGGCTGGTTGCGTGGCTGCCCTGGCGAGGGGTCGCCTGGGGCTGGACGCTCCTCAACGTCGCGCTGTTCGTGTGGCTCGTCCGCAGGTCCTACGACGCCTTCGTCGCCATCCGACCCGAGATCGCGCCGATCGCGGTCGCGCTGTTCGCCGGTGTCCTGGCGTTCACGGCCCCGGTCATGGGCACCTTCGACGTTGGACAGGTGGGGATCCTGCTGACGGCGGCGGTCGTGGCCGACGTGGTCCCGAGCACCACCCGGCTCCCGCGCGGCATGCTCGTTGGCGGCACGACGGCGATCAAGCTCACCCCCGGCATCTTCGTCGTGTACTGGCTGATCACGAAGCGATGGTGGGCGGCGGTCACGGCCTCCCTCACGGCGTTGGGCCTCTGGGCCGTGGTGGCGGTGGTGCGGCCGGAGCTCTCGCGCGAGTACTGGTTCCACGTGGCGTTCAACGCGGAACGCACGACCGCCGACATGGGCATCGTGATCAATCAGTCGCTGTCGGGTCTGCTGCACCGACTCGGGTGGGACGGCGTGGTCATCTGGGGCGTGCTCGCGGGCGCCGCGTTGGTCGTCGGTCTGGTGCGGGCGCGCGCGGCCCACCGCGCCGGTGACGAACTCGCCGCGGTCGCCCTGGTCGGGCTGGCGGGCCTGCTCGTCTCGCCGGTGTCGTGGATCCATCACGCGGTGTGGATCGTGCCGGTCACCGGGGTGCTGCTCGGCGATGGACGATCCCGCCGTCAGTGGATCGCCTGGGGTGGTGTGATGCTCGTGTTCCTGCTGCGGTTGCCGTTGTGGGCCTGGAGCGGCGCGATCCCCACGAACACCCTGACCGCGTTCGTCTTCGAGAACGCCTACGTCTGGGCATACGGCGCCTTGCTGCTGTTCCTGCCGATCACACGTTCGCGCCGTGCGGCTGCGGCAGCCTCGATCCCGTCGCTCGGCTCCTGATCTCTGCGGGGAGGGCGGCAACCGCACCGACGATCAACGTTGCGGGCGGACCGATGTTCGCGGCCGCAGCCAGCGCCGGCAGGTCCGACAGCGTGCCGATCACGGAGCGCTCCTCCGGTGTCGTTGCCCACATCACGAGCGCGGCTGGCTCGTCGGCGCGACGGCCCGCCGCGATCAGCGCTGCGCACGTCTCCGCGAGGCGGCCGGCCGCCATCAGCAGCACCAGGGTGTCGGTCGCCGTGGCGACCGCGGTGAGATCGACCACGTCCGGCTCGTGCGCCGCCCCGGCCGTCGAGGCGGTGACGACCGCGAAGGACCGTGCGATCCCGCGGTGCGTGACGGGGATCCCCGCCGCCGCAGCGGCTGCCACGGCGCTCGTGATGCCCGGGATGACCTCGCACGGGATGCCGACTTCGGCACAGGCCAGCAATTCCTCGCCGCCGCGGCCGAACACGAACGGGTCGCCGCCCTTCAGTCGGACGACGGTGCGACCGAGGCCCGCCTGCTCGACCAACACCGCGTTGATCTCGCCCTGTGGCATCGCGTGGCCGCCGGGCTGCTTGCCGACGTAGATGCGCGTTGCGTCGGCGGGGGCCAGGTCGAGCAGTGCCGGAGCCGCCAGGCGGTCATAAACCACGACGTCGGCGGCCGCCAGCGCCTTCGCCCCCTTGACCGTGATCAGATCCGGGTCGCCTGGGCCCGCGCCCACGAGGATGACGCGGCCGGTCACGGCCGCACCCCGTCGAGCAACCGCGTCACGAGCCGTCCGCGAAGCGCGTCCACATCGCCCGCCCGCACCAGTGCGGCCGCCTCGTCGGGGTCGAGCGCATCGCGCCAGCGCCTCGAGCGCTCCGCGAAGTTGGGCAGCAGCGGCATCGTCTCTTCGCGCACCTCGCGCAGTACACGCAGCACCTCGGCCCATTCGGGGCCGTACTCGGTCTCCAGGCGCTCTCGAACCTTGCGCGCCAGGGCGGGCGATGCCCCGCCGGTCCCGATCGCGACCAGCAGCTCGCCGCGGCGCACGATCGCCGGCATCGCCCAGTCGCACGACGGGATATCGTCAACCACATTGACTAATGCACCCGCGGTGCGCGCCGCCGCGGCGAGGCGCGCTCGCTCGTCGGCATCGCGGTCGTGCGCGATCACGAGGAACGCACCGGCCAGGTCGGCGGCGGTCCAGGCGCGACGCGCGACCGTTACCTCCTCGAGCGACTCCAGCTCGTCGAGTAGATCCTCGGGCGCTGTGGCCACGACGAGCACGTCCGTTGCGCCGCCGGCGACCAGCGCCTCGACTTTCCCCTCGTGCACCGGCAGCGCGCCGATCACCACGCAGCGGCGATCGGAGAGCTCCAGCAGCACGGGGAAGCCGAAGGGCGCCATCTAGCAGGACACCGTGTAGTGGTGGGAGCGGAAGGGCGGTGGACTGGCCGCCGCTCGCTCCGTGCCTTCATAGTCATCGAGATGGTCCGTGTAGCTGATCCATAGCGGACCCTCGGGGTCGTAGGTTCGCTGCAGGTTCTTCTTCGCGCGGTCCAGGTTCTTCAGCGCGAGACGCTTGACGGCGCCCAGGTCCTGGATCGGAGCGTCCTCGAAGGCGCCGGCGGCCTTGACCCAGGCCTCCATGCCCGCGTCGGTGCGCAGCAGGACGGTCGAGGTACCTGGCTCCGAGCCGATGTTGCCGACCACCATGTCGGCGCCCAGCGCCGCGAAGTCGGCGCACTCGTCGCATCCCTTGAGCGATGCCTGGTGGAAGTCCTTCACCGGCTTGGTCATCAGCGCCTCGCCCTCGGCGGTCGCGGCGATCAGCTTGCCCTCGCGGATGTCGATCTTCTTGACCTGCTGCAGCGGCACACCCTCGGCGGCCACCATCGGCAGCAACTTCCTGGGGTCGAACGAGCGCGTGCAGAACAGCCCGATCGCCAGCGTCACCTTGGTGGCCAGCGTGTCGCGGTTCTCCCAGGGGAACTTCTGCAGGGCGCGCAGCCCGCTGATCTGGCACGGCGTGCCGACCAGCGCGATCCGCTCGACGCCCTCGGGGCAGCGCTGGTTCAGGATCGAGAGGGTCTCGGACTGGTGGTAGACGCTGCCGGCGCCGGTCAGCACCTGCTCGACGGTGGCTGCGAGCACCGGCGTCCCGATGAACGCGTCGAGCTTCTGCGTCTGGATCACGGCGTCGATCACGCCGCGCTCCATCAAGGTGGCGAGCAGGGTGGTGACCGCGCCGCCGTCCTGCGCGCCGTCGGGGCGCGCCAGCGCGCGGGCCGAGACGGCCTCCTGTACCGGACCGACCGGGTCCTCCGGGTCCTGATGGTTCAGCTTCTCGGGGCGGAAGCCGGCCATGGGGCAGTAGTCCCAGCAGGCCGAGCAGCCGGTGCACATCCGCACGAGCGTGGGCAGGCCGTCTGCGCCCACATCGATCGAGCGCGAGGGGCACGCCGCGATGCACGCGCCGCAGCCGACGCAGCGATCGGCGTCGATCACGGCCGAGGCGGTCTTGTGGAACCAGATCTTGTCGAGCAGCTCGGGCACGCCCCCGACGTCCATGATGTCGTCGCGCACATCGCGCGCCGGATCTGCGTGGGTGGTGCCGACCGGGGCAGCCGTATCAACCATCCGCGTTGCCTTCCTCGAAGTAGCGGCCGACGCCGGCCGGCGTCAGATCGTCTAGGGACAGGTCGCCGGCGCACACCGCTCGCAGCACCTCGGTGATCGAATCGAATGCCTCGTCGACCGGTTCCTCGAGCCGGACCCACTGGCCAAGCCGCGAGGCGCCGAGGTCGCCGCCCAGCGAGATGTCGAGTGCCTGTTGGTAGGCCTCCTCGTCCTTGGTCATCGTGGCGCGCACGCCGATGTGCGCCGCCTGCACCTGTGCGCACGAGGCCTTGCAGCCGCTCATGTGGAGGCGAAGGCCCTCAAGGCGGTCGCGGCCGGCCATCGGCAAGTTCTCCTGGAGGTGGGCGACCAGCTTGCGGCCGTTGGTCTTCATGTCGTCGATCGCGAACTTGCAGAACGGCGCGCTGGTGCACGCGACGATCGCCCGCTCGAACGGATCGGCCTCGGGCTTGTAGGTCTGGACGAAGTCCTCGGCGAGCAGGGCGTCGACGTCACGGATGCCGGTCAGCAGCAGGTTCTGACGCTGCGACATGCGCACGCCGCCGTCGCCGTGCGTACGTGCCAGGCGCGCGACCTCGACCCACTCCTCGTCGGTAAGCCGGCCCATCGGGATGCACAGGCCGACGTAGTGCGTGCCATGGTTGTCGGCATGCACGCCGAGGTGGTCGTTGAAGGCGCCGGTCCACAGCGACTCGCCGGCGCCCGGCAGGTTCGGGACGCGGGCGCGCAGCTCCTCGGTGACCGTGTCGGGCCCCAGCTCGTGCACGAGCACGCGGAAGCGGTTCACGGCCTTCATGTCGAAGTCGCCGAACTCGCGGTAGACCTGCAGCGTGGCGCGGACGACGTCGGTCACCCGGTCGGGGGTGACGAACAGATCGAGCGCGTCGGCGATCCGCGGCGAGTCGCTCAAGCCCCCGCCCGCGTGCACGTTGAACCCGAGCGTGCCGTCGTGCCCGCGCGCCGGCGTGAACGCCAGGCAGTGCAGCTTGACCGCCGCGCAGTCATCGGGGCAGCCGGTCACGACGACCTTCCACTTGCGGGGTAGGAACGCGGTGAGCTTCTCCTCGTCCAGGGCGAAGCGCCGGAACTCCTCCAGGAGGGGGGCGACGGTCAGGTGGCCGCTCGTGTCCGCGCCGTCGGCGGCGCACGCGGTCGGGTTCCGCATCGAGTCGCCGCAGGCCTGAGCGCTGGTCATGCCGACCGCGTCCAGGCGCTGCCAGATCTCGGGCAGCGCCGGGAACTCCACCCAGTGCACCTGGATGTCCTGGCGAGTCGTGATCTCACCGAAGCGGTCCGGCTCGACCGCGTCGGCCCAGCCGTTGCCGAAGTCGCGGATGATGCCGGCGACGGTGTCGACCTGGTCGGCGCTGATCTGTCCGCCCGGGATGCGGACACGCAGCATGAAGCGGTCGCGCTGGCGGTCGTCATAGACGCCCATCAGGCGCATGCGCCCGACGGCGAGGGGTCCTTCCTTCTCTTCGATCTCTGCCCATGGATCCTGTGGCGCGGCCGCACCGACTGCCGACGTGACGGCCGAGCGGACCTCGGTGGGTCCCTGTGTGCGATCGAACGTCATCTGCTCGCTCCCTCGATGGTTCGCTCGCTGTCGGTCTTGGTGCCAAGCAGCTGGACGGAGCAGTGGATCCCGCATTCCTTGATGGTGTCTTCCTCCCACCACCAGCGGCCGGCGCGCTCTGACTCGCCGGGCATCACCGCGCGCGTGCACGGGGCGCAGCCGATCGAGGCATAGCCGTGGTCGAACAGCTCGTGGTACGGGACCTCGTTGGTGCGGACGTAGTCCCACACGGCGTCGACCGTCCAGTCGGCGAGCGGGTTGATCTTCACGAGACCGCCGTGATCGCGGTCCACCTCGACCTTGGCGATGTTGCGACGGCTGACCCATTGCTCGCGGCGCAGCCCGGTGATCCACGCATCGAGCGTCTCGAGCTTGCGCTTCAGCGGCTCGACCTTGCGTAAGGTGCAGCACTGCGTGCGCAGGTCGACGCTGCGGTACATCGCGTTCGGGCCATTCTGGGTTTCGTAGGACGCGACGGCGTCACCGTCGGGCACCTCGAACTCGACCTTGATGCCGTAGCGCTCGCGGACCTCCTCGAACAGGGTGTAGGTCTCCGGTGGCAAGCGGCCGGTGTCGAGCGTGAACACGCGGATCGACGGGTCGATATGCCAGGCCATGTCGATCAGGGCCATGCCGTCGACGCCGCCCGCGGCGCTGATCGCCAGGCGCGGGCTGAAGGTGTCGATCGCCCAGGCCAGGAGGTCGTGGGCGGTGGCGTGCTCGAAACGATCGGCGGCATCGTGGACCCACGTCGATTCCTCGTCGATCACGGCGAGTGTCGGTTCGTGGATCGGCTGGATCGGGTCTCGGTCTGCCACGGGAACCTCGGATCGGGATCCGGATACGGATAGAGCCGCCGGATGCGGCGGCCCTGGGGTGTGTGGTGAGCGGAGGTGGGCTACCGCATTCGTTGGGATACACGCATCATCGAGCGTGCCACCCCGATCCGACAGCCGCAGAGGCGCGACGGCACCATGGCCGCCACTTCGCCTGCTGCTCGTGTCTGGATCATGCGGTCTCCGTACGAGGAAAGCCTGCCGACTTGCAGGTGCAAGAGGCTATCGGGGGAGGCTCGGGACGTCAAGGAACGGTCGGCTGGGTCGTATACCGTGATCAGATGGACGGATCCCTGATGGAAGACGGGTTCGCGCACCACGTGTGGGCGACGCTGCGGCTGATCGACACGTGTCTCTCGCTCAGCCCTGAGCAGCTGCAGACGGAGGTCCCCGGCACGTACGGGTCGATCCTCGGCACGATGCGCCATCTCGTCGAGGCGGACGCCTGGTATCTGTTCGACACGAGTGGGGAGGGCGCTCCGCCGGCCGACGAGGACGATGCGGATCTCGCGGCGCTCCGGGCCGTGATGGTCGCCGACGAGACGGCCTGGTCGCTGTTCCTCGCACGTGACCTCGATCCGAACACGGTCGTGCGAGAGGTCGACCCGACCGACGGGTTCCAGCGGGACGCTCCGATCGGGATCCGACTCGCGCAGGCGCTGCACCACGGGACCGACCATCGGAGCCAGATCTGCACCGCGCTCACGACGCTGGGCGTGGATCCGCCGAACATCGATGTGTGGGACTTCGGCGTGGACACGGGCAGCGTCGTGGATGATCACGCATCCGGCGCATGATGTGACCTTCATGTACTCCTGCACGGTCATCGCGACCACGGGCGAGCGGTTCAGCGACTTCGCGCCATACGTGGCCTCCGTGAACGATGCCGGCATCGTCGCGTTCCAGGCGACGATGCCGGGCGGTGGTACGGGAGTCTTCACCGGCAGCGGCGGCGAGGTCGCGGAGGTTCCCGGACTAGCGCTCGTAGCCGGCGTCACGAGCCACCCCGACCTGAACCAGGCGGGGGACACGAGCTTCTACGGCGATCGTGCGGGTGGCGGGCAAGGGGTGTTCCTCCTGCGAGCTGGACGCCTGCAGACGATCGCCGACACGAGCGACGCGTTCTCGTCGATCGGACCTGCGGGGCCCACGATGAACGACGCCGGGATGGTCTCCTTCCGCGCGGACCGCACGGCGGCGGTCAGCGGCATCTTCGCTTGGGACGGCGCCGCCGCGGTCACCGTCGCGGACACGGAAGGTCCCTGGGGCCGGTTCCACGGCCTGCCGGTGGCCACCGGCG
>Ga0315286_10003219_pt1 | contig 15339 bp, 30 predicted proteins | sample YL17G10_0_MG_FD_205038 | JGI IMG/M metagenome (GOLD analysis project Ga0315286, IMG submission 205038) | Sediment microbial communities from Yellowstone Lake, YNP, Wyoming, USA - YL17G10_0 | ecosystem: Environmental > Aquatic > Freshwater > Lake > Sediment | place: USA: Wyoming | collected...
TCTTGCCCGAACCCGAAACGCCCTGCATGATCTTCGCTTGCTTCATTGTTCTTTTCTCGCCTCGGTTTTGAATGTAACGTCTAATTCCCGCTTGTCAAGCCCGCCTCGGCTCGCTTCTCTGCCGCTGTTTCCTCAGTCCGAAGCTCCCGAACCTCCGAAAGAAGCTCATTGATACGAGCGATGTTCGCCGCCTTTGCCTCCGGGTCAACTCGCTCCAAGCCGGCCTGCACCCGAAGTAGCGCCAGCTTGATATGAATTCTCTTTAGCTCCGTCATGTTCTTAATGTATCCACGACTCGAAACTTGTCAACCCTTGCCAAGCTCTTTCCGCTGTTCCTCAGCGTAGGTCAATGCTTCCTTTGCGCTCTCAGCCCACATTCGATTGCATAGTCCGCGAACTCTATGACCAGGAGTATTGTAGTTCCTCCTGTATGGCAGAGCATGAATCCTCGGAATTAACCGACTAAGCTCTGCCATAATATTCTGTTCCTCCGCTATCGTAGCAGCATGAGCTATCTCCGAGAACATTCGGCTTATCGTCATGCTCTTAACATATTCACGACTGAGAGACTTGTCAATCCCGTCTTATAATTGCATCAACCGTGCCAAGGCCCAGAATGGAACTTCACTAAATAGGCCGACTTTATTTTCGGGTGAACCAATGCTATTTAGTGAAGTATGGAGTTTTCATACAGACTCGTCTTGAACCGTATCCTCATACTCCAGAAGATTGATCAGAGAATCCGCAGCGTCGGCCGGAAGTGCTGCACACTCCCCTAGAACCCGCTCCGCAATCTCGTATGCCGTATCCTCATCCTCGGCTTCCACCGGAATGTAAACGCTGAACTTAACATAGTGCTTCATTGTTAGAAACTCCTTCCAGGCTGGCTTGAATGAACGCTGAATCTAGGCCCGGTCATATACAATACAGGATTCTTTTCCTCCTGAATAGTAATGACCCGCTCGAATTGATCGTAGCCTCCGCTGCTAATTCGATTGAGCGGTGCCTGATAGCATAGCAGACGCCTCGCCCTGCCCTCCGTTGCCGTGCTGCCGCTGTTTCCCATCACCGGAGCATCAAACGTGCCTCCAGCAAAGCCCCACGGCTCCAGCGCAACGAACGCCGCGCAGCGATCCTTGTCCGTAGAATACTGCCCAAGAAGATCGTTGCTTGCGAAAGAATGAGGGAAGTATATTCCGTGCTCCGCTCCCGCCTTCTGAACCTCCCAACAATACCATTCGTAGGCCGCAAACAAAACCTTCCGGTCACGCTCAGTAACCTTCCGCGTTACCGGCTTCCCCGTCTTTGCGTTCTGAAGAATAGTAAACTGAACTCCGCTGTTGACCTTCTGAACCTTGACCTTGGTTTCCATATTACTTGCCCATCCCTTGAGTCTTTATTAGGTCGATGATTGCCGCCCCGAAAAACACGGTGAGAAAACTAATCACAATCACGCTGTCAATTGTTTTCATCACCACTCATCCCTTCCGAGCTATATCATAACCACCTATTCAGAACTTGTCAATCCCGAAAGTGCCGCCGCCCCTTTATAATTGCAAACCTCATGCCAACTTTGCAGCAGCAGCCGCCCTCTCTCGCAACCTCGCCCACGGATATCGCTTCGGAGCAATACGCAGACAATGAGCACAAGTAACCAGCTTATAATCGCCGGTCTTTTCTACTACACTCTTATCCAGATCCAGCATCTTTGCTCCCGCATAACATACCGGGAAACTAATCCCGCCGTTATTGTGGAGTCGGATATCCTCGTAATGAACCTTGCCCTTTGACATTATGCCTCCAGAACGTAAAAGCATCGGAACGGAAATGCAGTAGTCCGAACCCGAATGTGATTCACTCCAGCCTTGCGCGCCAACCGAATTGCCTCGTCCGTCTCATTGTGTCCGAGGTTCCTATCCGCCCGAACCTCAATGTCTAGCACACGAGTCCAGAACGGATATCGGCGCTTTGCGTTGCTTGCGTTCTTCATGGCTCTAATGTAACCTTGATTGAGAACTTGTCAAGGTTTGGATCGATGCAACATCGTTTGTTCTACCGTCCATGTATCCCTTGGAAGCGTATGAGAATACTCACAGAATATTTCCTCACCATCCCCGGCGTTTTCCTTTGCTTCCTCCGGTGACGCAGCTTCTACCAGCCGATGAGAAACGTGAACCTCCCGAATCAAAACTCTGTATTGCATGACTTATATGTAACTCCTATTGAGAACTTGTCAACCCCGAATCGGCTTATGGTCTTTAATATTGCATCAACCGTGCCAAGTTATCAATAGCCCGGAGCCGGTCCCTTAGCAAAACCCGGCAGCTTCGCCTTTGTCGCATCCCAATCAGTCTGCGCCCGCTCCATTAGCTCTGCGACTTCTTCCTCAGCCAGATCCATGCTCTCGGCCAAAGCCTTCATTACAGCCGGTGTAAAGGCTCCAACACCCTGCAATTCCTCAATCAATCGCGCATACTGAAACCCATTGTTGAGCCAATGAGGATATTGCTCTACCTCCATGATCCAGGTAGTATTGTCAATCATTGGTAGCCGGTCGTCTCGCTGCTCGTCACAGATTTCGGCAGCATCATCGAATGTGCTGAATGGTCCGATGACTTTGTATCCCTCGCTCAGATTGCCCTTGAGAATAACATGAGGCATGATTATTACTTACCCTCCAGAATGTCCTGATACTTGATTGAAAGCCGAGCCGCCGTTACACAGAGGAACGCATCACTCTCTGGAATTCCGCTCTTGACGAAACTCCGAATAATATCTTCCTCAGTAGCGCCCTCGATTGACAATGCAGCCCGAGCCCGCCCTACCTGCTCGTCAATCTGATTCGGCGCGTAGTGGTGATTGTTGCTCATGTTCCTAATATAACCTCGATTGATTCGTTGTCAACCCCGGACTAATAGCCAATCGCCTTCAGTGCTTCAGAATTGTAACAGTCGTTAATCTCCTGAATGGACTTTAGCATGGCCGCAACGAAAGCCAGATGCGCCGCCTTGGCTCGCAGGCCAGCATAATAGGCGTCCTCGTGAGCTTTCGCCCCTCTCGTATAAAACGCTTCCCGCACCAACCGGAAGTGCGTTTCACGAGCATCGTCCGCAGCCGCCTTGAGCTTTGCTAGTTCGTTCATGTTCTTATATCTAACCCTCGATTGAGAACTTGTCAACCCGCCTATCTACAATTATCACCCGTAAATCAGATGATGCGCCTGCTTCTCCCCACTCAGCACGGGAAGAATCGCCGCGTCAATCTCTGCCCGGTTTGCCCGAATGAAAGCCCTCATGCTCAGACCCGAACGCCGCTGCCACAGATATAGCCCTTCGTCATTCGCAATCCACTGTTCCCGGTCCTTGTCATTGAGTTGGTTTCGCTTTACCATGTTCTTATGATAACCACCGATTGATTCGTTGTCAATCCACCGATGCACGGAATTCATGGATCTGCATGGCTTGAATAAAAGCATGGTGTGCCGCCTTTGCTCGCAGCCCAGCGTAATATGCTTCCTCGTGTGCCTTTGCGCTGCAATCCCTGAACGCCTCCCGCAGTAGCCGAAAGTGCGTCTCCCGAGTATCGTCCGCTTCCGCCTTGAGCTTTGAAAGATCGTTCATGTTTATATCTCCGTCCGTCCGTCCGTATCCGTTCGTCTATGTATGTAGGGATATGGGGAACTAGGGTAGGTCGGTTTAGGGAATCCCATTGAAGGGCATTATAAACCTCTCCAGCAGCTAACCGTCCTAGTTTTATACGGGTGGGCCTCCGTAACCCATGACCTTATCTTTAACCCCTCTTTGATTCCTTGTCAATGCCCGGCCAAAAACATCTGCCATTCCTCATTCAACGTATCCCAATTATCCGGCTCGAAACGATGATGGCTCAGACTATCCTCGTATCCAGGCGCAACAGCTTCGCCCTCTGGCACGAAACAATCCATGACGAACCCGCCGCCCATTCCGAATGTTTCCTCAGCGTCATCAATCACCTTGGTAAACTCGTCCAGGGTAATCACCGCGCCAGGAACAATATTGTGCTTGGCGAAAAACTCTTTGATTGTCATTGGCTTCCTTTTCCCTTTAACGCCGGATTAAACCGTTGTCAAGCCCCGATTCGGCCGGGTTAATAGTTCCATTATAGTAATCAGTTGAAACGCCTCCGCTCGTGTGCTCCCACAGGTATCCAGATGCGCCCGGAAGCTCCCACACACAGACGGGCGCTCAGGCTTCCCAAACAGCCCGCACAATCGCTGACGCTCTAGAGGGCTCTCAGAATCGCCCACAGCCCCGTTTGACAGGTGAGGGCAGGCAATCCCGGCTGGCTTCCCAAAAGGCAATCCAGGGGCATCCTCAGAGCTTGGTATGGGCGAACTTATACTAATCGCCTCACAACACGCCCCGCATCCTGCCCTGCACTCCATTGGATTGACTCCCTATTAATATTGCAATAACCGTGCCAACTCAGGAGCCGAAAGCCTCCGGTGCGAATTCATGCACCGCGTCAGAATTGATCCACGACAGCCCTTCGCAGATGCGCTTAATACTCTTGCCGGAGAGTAGTGGAGCCTTGACCTCTTGCATGATCAGACGCAGAGCCGCGCGTGCCTGCTCCGGTGTGATAGTATTCGCGGACAATTGCGTGCAGTATGACGCATCATCCACGGGGCTCCACTCGTCTGGGGCTCCACTCGTCTGCTTCCACGAATGATAATGTTCCCACACCTTTTTATCCGCGTCCACGTCGAAGCGCAGAAGGGGAAAATCATCCGGGTCCGTGGGGTCGTAATCCCCATGCCAACCCTCGCCGCACTCGTCATGCAGGCTCACTCTAACGCCATCCTCAATCAAAAACTCATACATTGGTCAGATCCATCACGGTTCCGTCAGCGCATACTAGCATGGGTCAGATCCTTCACGGTTCCGTCAGCGCATACTAGCATGAGCACCCACATATCCGTAACCACCCAGGCGTGCAAAGTATTCGACCGGCGCACTTCCGCCAGGTGTGATAGGGGCCGCACCTTGTTTGCCAGGGCTATGATCTGCTCGCGGTTCATTGATTCCTCTTTCATTCAGCAATCTAGGTCGCGCCTTTAATATTGCAAGACCCATGCCAAGGTTTATTCAGACGTTCATACCTCCGTGTACGCGACTGATACGTTCCGGCCGGGATATAGTGCCGCTGCCTTTACCTCGGCCAGATTGTGTGACCTAGCACGAATCATGCCGTGCTCGATTCCGTTCACATAAACGATGTAGGTTTTCATTGGTATTATTCCTTTTCTTTATTACAGCGAATAGCAGACTTCCGGCCAGACATACCTGTTAGTATGCCGGTCGAATGCTTTGCCCTTCGCTCCCTCGCGCCTGCAAAGGAAGCAAAGGTCGGGAGCATCCGGGTCGCCATTACTATCCCGCCCGCACGTTTGCACGTCAGCACGATCCTTGCCGCACCCGTCGCAGTAGCAGAGCTTCCTTGCCATGTTAGTATCCCCCTTCCATTCTGGCGTCAATGAGTCCGCTGATTCGACCCTTGCCCTCGGTGTTGAACTTGTGTGCGCGGAGATTACTAAACCTCCCGCTGCTGGCCTGCATGTCACGCAGAACCCGGCGGGCGTCTAGCTCATTGTAGCACCACTCCAGAACGCCCGAAGCATGGTGCGCGTTGTCATGCCCACTCACGCACCAGAGCGAATCATCCGGCGCGATATTACAGGGAAGGTTACGGTAGCGGTATGACATTGATTCATTCCTTGGCACGATAGATGCAATATTAATAGCACCTTCGTCAGTCAGTCAGTCAGTCAGTCAGTCAGTCAGTCAGTCAGTCAGTCAGTCAGTCAGTCAGAGCACGGTCCCTGCCTTTACTATTGCAGGGACCGTGCCAACCCTTGCGGCTAGTTCAGGAGCTTGACCGGAGAGCCGTTGAGCCCCTTGTTGAGAGCCACCCCTTCACCGGCCTTGCGCCCCTGACCGTAGGCGTCTCCGTTGACGCTGGTTGCGCTGCGCGTCTTGCTGCTGAATCCCTTGGTGAAGGTGCTGTAGAATTCGTCCACCTCGCGATCCGCCGCGTCCAGGCGAACCATGGCCGTCGTGCCCTCGCGCCCCTGAGAGACGGCCTCGGCCTCGGCTTCGACTCGGCTCGCCTTGACTGACTCGGCCAGCCTGAGAGCGAGCGTGGTCACGACTCCGACCTTGAAACTGTTACCGTCGCGCTTTCCAGTGAGCCCACCACCCGCGAAAGCGATGGCGGAAAGGCGCTCGATCTCGTTTTCGAGGTAGCTGTAGAAGTAGCGCACCACCGCAACGTCGCTGGAACGGCCGATGAGCCGCACGCTGACGTTGAATTCCCGCCGGCTCCGCTGCTCACCCTGACCATACTTTGCGAATGACTTGGCATAGTAGTAGTGGCATCCGTTCGCCCTGCACACCGCTGCAATCAGGTCGCTTTTCCACTGAGCGATCCGGTTCCCCGTGATCAGCGGTTCCTCGTGAACGGCCGGGGCCTCCGTGGGCGTGCCGACCGTGCCCACCAGATCCGCCACCGTCAGCCGATGCTTGCTGAGAAGCGCCTGAGCCGCCGCCGCTGCGCTGGCCGACTCATTGGCGTTATTGTTCTTTTCGGCCAGCTTGAGAAGGCCGATGATCTTCGTCGCGAGCGCGTTGTCGATGATTGCGTTGTCCATGGGTTTCACTATAACTCCGGTTTGATTGCTTGTCAAGTCTCTTTTTTCTACTTGCCGGTTTCGTTTCGTTATCGTTTCGGGAACGGACACTCTTAGTATAGTCACCACTGAGAAGTTGTCAATGCCCGGAGAACACTATTCTTGAAGCCGCCTTTAATATTGCAAGGCTCGTGCCAAGTCAATCAATGAACGCAGCAAGGCCGGGAACCTTGACGGTCCCGGCCTTGCCACTTGCGCGATTGACTACTTCGCGGCGAGCTTGGCGAGCTTCTTGCTCCAGTCGGTGATCCTGCGAGCCGTGCAGCCGATTCGCTCCGCTGCCTGCTCCGGGGTCAGGCTCCGCTCTGCCATGATGGCGAGCACGGTCTTTGCCTGCTCCGGGGTCCACGCCTTGAGGTTGAACGCGGAGAAGTCCGGTTCGGTGGGCTCCGCGACGGTCGGAGCGGAGAGCGAGGCGAGCGCGGGGCCGATGCCAGCGAACAACTTGTGGGCCGCGTAGGCCGCGACGTGACCGTTGCCGTGGGACAGACACGCCGCGATGATGGTGCCGTCGTCCGTGCCAGCGATGAGCCTCTGAGCCTGAGCCCGCGTCAGGGCTCCCACGTTGCCCTCACGGCGAGCGTTGCGAACCTGAGAGCCGGTCTTGATCTGAGCAGGCAGGGTGAAGTTGGACATTGTTTCTATCTTCCTGGCCTTAGCCATTGTTTCGTTTCGTGTCTCTCGGTCAGTTATCAATCTAAGTCGCCTTCAATCAGTGTCAAGTCTTTTTTTTTGGTGCATCCCGGTTTTGATTCAGTAGTGATCGACAGAACCGGGAGAAACTGTCTTTGCCTTTTTACTATAAGTCCGACTGAGAACTTGTCAATGCCCTCTACTCACCTTTCATTGACTCGTTATTAATATTGCAAAGCTCATGCCAACGCAAAAAGAGAAGTTGCCAGGCATCTCTACCCGGCAACCTCTAAGCTCTTATTATTGTATTATTGTGGGAACGGAAACGTCGGATTGATTGCCCGAAGTTACTATTATCGCCCCTTCGTCTTTGTTAGCCCGTTTCACCGGCGTAGCCGTAGCTGAAAGGGCTCACGTCGGAGAAGTATTCGACCTCCACGACCGTCATTCCGTGCAGAGCGGAACACAGGATGGACAGGTGCCTTGACGTGGTTCGGCTCGGAGACGCATCGTGCTTGACGATCTCGACCGTTCCATCCGGCAAGTATTGTGCCAGCTTCATGCGGTAGCTGTAGCACTCCCGGCCCGTTGACGAGAAGTGTTTCACCCGCGCCGACTCCCCTGCTGCGAACTTCCGTGCCACGTTTTTGTTGGTCATTGATTGATTCCTCCGAGAATTGAATGTAGTCACTCACTGAGAACTTGTCAATGGGCGTGCGTGCGTTTGTTTGCTCGCCCTTTACTATTGCAATCAGCGTGCCAGCCTCAGTCACCCCCGAAGATGATCGTGTTTACCTCGCCCACCACCGACCACCCGGATTCGCGGCGAGCCTCGTATTCGGCCTCTGCACGCTCGTTTGCCGCCTCTGCCTCGGCTTCCGCCTGCAATTCCGCCTCAGTGACGATATGCGCCCGAAAGTCCCACAATTCCGTGAACGCTTGCGTAAGCACGGAACGGATCGTTGACTCATGCTCGGCGTCGTAAACGTGCAATTCCACCGTAGCAGAATCGCCCCAGATTCCCACGCTCGGGTCGCCGTCGTGCCACACATGAAACTTGGTCGGATTGTTTGCCACGTTTTGATTATAGTCACTCATTGATTCGTCGTCAATCCACGTTCATTCGTTTGTCAATTCGTCATGCTCATTCGTCAGCTTGTCATTACTTGTCAATATGTCATTCATTCGTTGTCAGTTTGTCATTGGCCGACATTAATATTGCAGGTTGCGTGCCAAGTTAATATTGAGCATTGAGAATAAAAAAGGCCGGGAACCTTTCGGTTCCCGGCCAATCTCCCGCGCGTCCGTTCGCGTCAGCCCGTTGCGTCGATGATGGTCGGCTCCGCTGCCTCGTTGACAGCCTGGAAGTCCGCGAGGGTCATGCCACTCAGGAATGACTCGGGCAGACTGAGCAGGCGAGAGGCAAGGTGCGCGGACCCTCTCTGCACCGTCACCAGGGCCAGGAATTCGCCCCGTGCGTCGCCTTGTCCCGTGACCCATGCCTCGGTGACGGTAGCACCCTCGGAGAGCCTGTAAACGTCGCCCACGCGCACACGGTCACACCCCGGCACCACGTCCACCACGGTAGCCTTGGGCACGGTAGCGTCTGCGAGCGTCGTATCCGCGTCCCCGTGTGTGTAGAGCGTCAGTGCCATGGGCTCGGAGTAGTCGGCGGCAGAGTCAGCGTCGCGTGGATCGAATCGGTGCGTTTTTCCCATTGGATTATCCCGGTTCCTTTATCGTTCCGTTATCGTTTCGTGACCGAACCTGCCATTATAATAGCAACTATCGTGCCAAGTGTCAACGGGTCAAGCGAAGAAACTTGCTTTAATATTGCAAGGGGCGTGCCAAAAGAAAAAGGCCGAGAACCTTGCGGTTCCCGGCCATTCTCGGCCCCGTTGAATCAGGGCTTATTCGTCGGTCTGATGATCTTCCCGGCGAGACGCGAGGCTATCACAATGCCCCTCGTAATCGTCATTCCGCTTGTCCTGCGCTGCCTGCCACGCCTGCACGGCTTCGCGCACGGTCGCATCCGTCTCCGGGTTCGCGTTCCAGTCGGTTCCCTTGCAGACGTTCGCAGCGAATCCAATGCAGCCGTAAAAGGGCTTGCCGGAATTCTTCGCCACTCGCACCACCATCGGCCGGCCACAATCAGGGCAGGCCGGGAGCGTTCCACGGCACTTCGCGACTTCCCGCGCACGGTCCAGCGCACGGGCTACCACGTCCGCAGCGGTAGCGTCACGCCCACCGCACCGATTGACTCGCTTGCCCTTTCCGAGCGGCTTTTCCCACCCCTCCGCATCCTGCCAGTAGAGCGCGACCCGGATGGCATCCTCGCCGCATCCACGGGCGCTAGCGTGGTCCGCTGCAACACTCGTGAGCACCTTGAGGCAGAGCGTTCCAGCGTCGCCAGACTTGAGTTTGCAGAGGTAATATGCCTCGCTTCCACTCGGGCGCACAAGCTCGAAAGCGCGCACACCGGGATTATTCTTCGCAGGCATTGAGAATTGCGCCTCGAAGTCACTGAGGGTCGGGCGGATATACGTTGCGGCCATGGTTTGATTCTCCCTTGCTTGCCTTTAATATTGCAATCAGCGTGCCAAGAGTCAATGGCCGGGCAGACCTTGATAAGTAATCGCTGGTCTGCCCGGTATCAGCCCCTAGAGCGGGCTTTCGTCCTGCCCCTCAGTAGTCCGGGTTTTGATCCCGGTGACGTAGGACAGGTGACGCTTGGCCCGCGTAATGGCGACGTAGAGCAGGTTCTTTTCCTGCTGGGCCTCGTCCTGAGTCTGCTTGTCGGACGCCTTGCAATACGTCTCTGCCAGGCAGAAAACCCGGTTCCGCTCGTCCCCCTTGAACTTGTGAGTAGACGCGAGCGTGATGCAATCCCCGCCGCGTCCATCATCGTCTTTAGAAAACAGATTGTAGCAGCGGTCAATTACCTGCTTGGCGCACGAGGTATCCGAGAGATTCAGATCGAACGTCAGAGCCTTGATTGCGCACGCCTCATCGTATGCCCGCTCCTTTGCCGCCGCCTTGCCTTCTCCGAGGCTTTCGAGCCGGGCAGCATACCAGGCCCGGTTATACGCGAGCAGGGCGTTACCGTCGAATTCCACCCCGTCACGCGCCGCCGCTTGCTGGAAACCCTTGATCCGGTGGACGAGCATCGAGGCGTAGTCCTTTCCGAGCATGACCACCCGAATTCCCCGGCGAGCAAGCTGGAAGAAAAGGCTAATCAGCGGCGCGTTAGTGCGGGAGATAATCGCATCCCCCGGCTTGACGTGCTCGAACAGCTTGGTAGCTTCCACGGTGTCAACGGTCCCCTCAATTGCATCGGGCCGGGCTTCGATGGTCAACCGCTCGTCCACCTTGCGCGCTTCCGCCACGATCAACCGCGCACACCGCTGCGTCCAGGTGAGCGGGAGAATATCACACTGGAATTCCTCAATCAGTTTCGGAAGGGACTGGCAATCCGCCCCTGCGAATCCGAAGATTGCCTGGAATTCGTCCCCCACGGCAATCAACTGTCCGCCCGGCTTGACGGAAAGCCGCACGATTGCCATTCGAGCCGGGGACAAGTCTTGCGCCTCGTCCACGATTACCACGTCATACTGGGGCAACGTCCACCCGTTCACGATGGGGAGCCAAAGCTGATCGTCGCAATTGATCGCACGCATCGGGGTAGCTGCGAACGTCGGACGCTGGCCCTTCTGAAACTTCCCCTGCCGAACCTGCACGGTGACGTTTGCCGGGCCTTGGCGTGACCATTCCATCGCCTTGATCACGAGTTCCACCGCATCATTGACGGAAGTATATTCCGAGAATTCCAGCCCGAAGTCGTCCACGATCTTTCGCACGCTGGCCGAATCCCTTTCCAGCTTCACGAGATTGTGGCCGGCGTAGTGCGGCACGAGCCCGGCGAGCAGATTCTTGCTCAGGCTCAGGAGCTTGCAAAGCGTCGCCACGTCCGTTTTCTTCGCGGGCTTATCATCGCCCACGGTAGCGGTGAAAAACTTGACAAGGTGATCGGCATCGGCCCCCATATCGAGGTGAAGCTTTTGCAGCGGCTTATTATCGCCCCACTTGGGATCGGCCGCGATGGAATATCCCTTCTGAGCGAGCCGCACCTTGCTAGTGCGTGCCGGGAAGCCGTAGCCGCATCCGTGGCACGTTCGCACGTCGGCCGCATCCGTGGGGATCTTGGCTTCCAGGGCCTTCTTAACATCGCTCTGGAAAGCCAGGAAAAGGATACTGGCATCGGGCCGATTGCGGCTGATCTGGTCGCAGAGGTGGACGGCCCACGTCGTTTTGCCAGCACCGGCCACGGCAGCGACCGCGCAGTTGCGGGGCGTGCTGCAAACGTGGCTTACCGCCGCCTGCTGCTGGGGAGTCATCTTGCTCGCCGGGATGGAATGAGCGAACGTGCTGGGCCGGGTGACAGACTTGAAAAACGCCATGATTCACTTCTCCGTGGTTTTCGTGAACTTATCGGTTTGGCTCCCCGGTATTGGGGAACCACCATGATAGGGACGAATAGGCCCCTTGTCAATCCTGCGCTAAACCTGCGGAATCGTTCACGAATCAATTACGAATCAATTGCGAATCAATTGCGAATCAATTACGAATTCCGAATTAATTCGGAATCAATTCGGAATCAATTGATTACGAATGAATTACTGGAAAGGAACGTAATTAATTGTTTTCGGATAGTTCTGGAATTGTTTTATTCATTTTATTGTCTCGCTGGAAATCATTTAATTGTTTTGCGCTGGTGCTGGAAATTCCGAGGCTGTTTTGGGGTGGGGCTGGAAAAGGGCGGCGGCGGAGGGGGTATTGCGGTGGCACTGGAAACGGGCGGGCGCGGCGCTGGTAAAAGTAGGGGTGCAGCCCAAAACACTATTCCAAGCTTATTCAACATCCAACAAATACCCACAAAATCCCTCAAAAACAACAGCCTTCCCCACCACCCTCCACTTTACCCCACATCATCCCACAAAATAGGTCCAAAAAATGCTGATCTTATAAGGCTGGATACATTAAATTTCAAAAACAACTACGTTGTTACGCATCCGACCCCCCTCCACCTTGATTACATGTAGGTAAACCATAGGTAAAAGGTAGGGAAGGAAGGGAAGGAAGGTAGGGAGGGGGATTGACAATATGGGAAGGAGTGGTTACATTAGAAGGATGGATAGGGCGCGAGGGATAACATATGTAGTATTATCATCAATATTTAGCAGCACAATCTTCATCTATTGGTGGGAGAAGAGTAATGTAACAGAGCATTGGGACTTCTATATAATAAATGCGGGGACAAATTTTATAATATACGAATTATGGCAAGAAGGAAAAGCAAGGTTAAGAAAGTTTAGAGGAAGGAAGGTAACTTGAGTTTAGAAATTGCTTCAGAAGAGAAAGAGTATGTTATTATTGATTTAAAGCGGCGGGAGGCATACATACCGAAGAAATGGAAGACGGAGAAGGAGGCGAAGATGGAATTATATGAATTGCTCAAGCCTTTTAGTGAAAATAATGAATGGCGAAAGAGGTTAGCAGTTCGGGCGTCACATCATATAAAGCGGCAAAGGAATGCGCCTACAACATGGGATTCGGCCAAATGGAAAGCTGAGAAAGAAGATGAAGAGATACGAGCGATTGCGAAAGAAAGCCAGAGCAATAGCGAAGGGGAACAAGCATGAGATGGGGTATTTGATTGATCCATTATGGAGATAAACGCGGTAATAAATTATCTTGATGGGATGGCGATAATAATGCCATGTCCAAAGATAAATGGAGGGATATAAGGATTTACAATAGATTTCGTGGAATAGGTATTAAGGTGCCATAATTAATGCGAGCGGCGAAGGTGAACCGTGTCAGCGACTTTTGGTTGATGTAACACGATGAAGTCTTCTTTTTTACGGTTTCTGAAGATGGAGTTACGTTTTAATGGAGTAAGCATTGAAATCATTAACTTAAAGTTTAGCTCGTTTATTAATAAAACGCCATTAAATGGAGATGGATAAAATTGAAGAAATAATAAAAGGAACAGAGTACTTTTATAAATTGGCGGGGTTATTTGAGCCACCTCCTGGGATGGTTAATGAGATAGGGATATGGATACGTTCTATATATGCGGCACACACTTGGGCGATAGCATTGGAGGAATTGGCGCTTGATAGAGGGGAGGAGCCGAAAGGAATATTACAAAAACACTTTACCAAATATGTTAAAAATGGAATTAAGGCAATTGATAATTTAGCGGAGCAAAGAATTATTTTTGAGGGCATTGATGGGGATGATTTTACAGTAACTGATACTAATGCCATTGATGCTAATGATCATATTGTTTATATTGGTTCTCGGCAAAAGGGGCACATACTTGATCGCACCAATGAGTGGCATGATGAGGCTTGGGCGGATATTTTTCCAACAATAGTATTTCAATTTAAAAAATGGTTTAAGAGGCAAGAGAGTTTATTGGTTGAGCTTCCTATTGAGAAGCAGCGGGCATTTCTTAATGTGCAACCGAAAATATATTCTATAAATGAAGAAGAGTTATATGCTGATGATGGTTCGGGAAAGCTACTTACTCCGAGTCAAGTAGAGAAGCTATTATTAATTCGAGAATGTAAGCGTTATGCTTCTGTGCCGAAGAAATATATAGATAAGGCTGTGGCAAAATTTCCAATTAATCTCAAGGGATGGAAATATGCGCCGGAGCTTGAGGGTATTGTTTGGAGAGAGGATATTATTAGGCACAATCCAAACATTCAATATTTGACGCAGCCTATTACAGTTATTCTTAATTTTAAGGGGCATCAGAATAGAACGGGAGTATGGGTTCATTTAAAAAAGCAAATTGAGGTAGATGCGCCTCGGGCATTAATGAGTGTAAGTGGGTTCAATAGAAATTTAAATACTATTGAGGAGACACTTATTCATGAACTCACGCATTTGGGGCAAGATATTCTTTCAAGCATTAAATCAATGCAAATGATAAAAACAAAAAATCGTGGAGTTGGATTACCGAGCAAAAAGATACGCAACATATCTCATGATCCATCTGGGTATGCGTCATCTAGGAGGGATTTAGAGCATTCATTAAGAGACATTGAATTTTATACAAATCTTGGGGATGCGATTAAATTTTTCAGGGATAATTTACGGTCTATACCAGCAAAAGAGGTTAAGGATGCGGCCAAGCAATTTGTTGGAATGCCTTCTTCCGGAGTGATAGTTCGGATGCCTATTAATCACAGTTTTCAAGTTTTGCGTGATAAAGCTCCGAAGAAATGGGAGAAGGCTGTCAAGGTATTCTGGAAGGAATTAAATCTTGGATAGTGCTTGAATAAATTGGCATTTATTGGTGAACAAGTTAAATAAAATAATAGAGGCGATAGAGCATTTCTGCAAGCTTGCTGGATTATTGCAAGTTCCTGATAAGGCATTGGGGGAATTGAATGAGTGGTTAGAGGCATGTTATTGTCATGAGGTAGCGGGGGAATTAAAGAAGAGAATAGAAGAGAATGCGAAAAGGGAGAAGGAATATATAAAAATTAAGAGAATGTTGGAAAAGTTGAATAATATAACGGCGGCAATACGCGAGGTAAGTTATTCGCGTTCAGCAGCCAAACCTTTGTTACGAGGCAAAGAAGCATTAGATGAATTAATTAAAGCAATCGGACCTGAGGGATATATACATCTTCCAAAATTTAATAAAAATGCGAAATCACCAGCGGGAATGGAAGGGGTATTAGAAGATGCTAACTATTCGGAAACTTTAGGTCTTCATTTATGGAAACACGATGAAGAATGGGAAGATAGGGCAATAAAAGAGGGTGAGATGAGGCCCGAAGATAAGGGTTCATATCAATACACATTAGATATAAACTATGAAGGAGAGGAAGAAAAGAGAGTATATGATGAAGAAAATGTCCCGCGCCTCGACGCTTGGGGCTATGAGACATATAAAAATG
>Ga0315286_10003221_pt1 | contig 15332 bp, 15 predicted proteins | sample YL17G10_0_MG_FD_205038 | JGI IMG/M metagenome (GOLD analysis project Ga0315286, IMG submission 205038) | Sediment microbial communities from Yellowstone Lake, YNP, Wyoming, USA - YL17G10_0 | ecosystem: Environmental > Aquatic > Freshwater > Lake > Sediment | place: USA: Wyoming | collected...
ATGGCATCGGGCGCCGATTGGGGCTGCTCCTCGGCCGATTTGATCTCGATGGCCGATACGCTGCCTACCATGCCACCGTCGCCGGCATCAACCATCGCCACCGTCGCGCCGGCCAGCCCCTGAGTTCCCAGCACGCCCTCCTGGCCGGATGTCCGGCCCTGCAGCCGCCCGGCCGCAAGGGCCGCCCCGGCAAGCACCACCACCAACAGCACCACACCTCCCACGATCCAAAGCGTTCGTTTCATTGTACCCTCCCTCATCAGAATGAGGCCATCATAGCACGGGCAGGTTTCAGGCGGGATTCAGGGGGATTTCAGTTTTGAAACCAGGTCTAGCCCACCAGCCGGTAGCCGAGGCCGGGCACGGTGAGGATCAGGGCGGGGCGGGCGGGGTCGAGCTCGACCTTTTCGCGCAGGCGGCGGACCTGGACGTTGACGATGCGTTCACTTTCCACATCGGCGTCATAGCCCCACACCGCGTCCAGGATCTGGCCGCGGGCGAGGACCCGGCCCGCATTCTGGGCCAGGTGGACCAGCAGGCGGAACTCGGTGGGCGTCAGGCTGAGGAACTGGTTCCCACGGCGCACCTGGCCGCGCCCGAGGTCGATGACCAGGTCGCCGGCGTGCAGCGTGTCGGCGCCCGAGCCGGCCAGATCGCCGTAGGCACGGCGCAATTGGGCGTGGATGCGGGCCAAGAGCTCGCGGAGGCTGAACGGTTTGGTGACATAGTCGTCGGCGCCCATTTCCAGCCCCAGCACCTTGTCCACCTCTTCTGCCCGCGCCGTGAGCATGATCACCGGCAGCCGGAGGCCGAGTTGGCGCATGCGGCGGCACACGTCAAAACCGGAAAGGTCCGGCAGGCGGACGTCGAGGAGCACCAGGTGGGGGGCGCAATCGCGGGCTTGGGCGATCCCTTCTGCGCCGGAGGCCTTCCAGGTCACGGCCAGCCCGTCTCGCTCCAGGCTCTCCCTGAGCGTCTGGGCAAGCATCCGGTCATCTTCAATGAGTAAGATCTGTTTCAGTTCTGCTGACATTCTTGCTTGTGGAAGACTTGAATCTGGTTCGGATTGCCGCCGTCGCCGCGTCCCGAAAACCATCAGGTCCGGGGCTCGGTAGTTGGCAACCGCATTGTACCACGGGGCGCAAAGCGGGACAAAGCGGAGTAGTGTACTTGGCATCTTGTCAACCAATCGGGATGCGGGCACGCGCTGGGTGCCCGCCTTGTCGACTGCGCCCACTCTTATGCCACGGAAAAGCCCGCACGGCGCTACAGCCGCTGGCCCGTGTGCGGAACTCGGACACGGTGCCAAGCCGGACCACGTCGATGCCACGGCCGCGCAGGGTGAGCAGCGCTCGCGACAGCAATGCGCGCGCCAGCCCGCGGCGGCGCCAGGCGGGGCGCACGCTGACCTCGAACACCTCGGCGCGGCCGTGTTGGACGAGCGACAGGACCTGCCCGACCACCTGATCGCCATCCCACGCCACCTGCCAGAGCATTCCATCGAAATCGGAGCGGCCAGGCCGGCAGCGTAGGCGGCAGGGTCAAAGCCTTCCTGAAACCTGCCTCCCTCGTACTCGCGCCGGTGCGCCTTGCCAATGCCGGCGGCGATGAGGGGGGTTTGCTTGGGCCGCACCGGACGCACGGCAATGCCTGCGGGGAGCCGCTGCGCGGGCACCGGCGCCGAAAAGGTCGAGGCCCATTTCCTGGCGGTCTTCCGTCGCCGCCTCGGCCAGCGACCTGCCCAGGTCCTCGCGGCTCGGCAGGACTCCGCTTGAGGAAAACGGATCCAGGTGATCGTGGGCGGCGCGCGCGGCGTGGGCGGCGGACAGGGCGTCGGCGTCCTGCTCACCCCGGATCGGGCGAAAACTCAAGCCTGCCACTGCAGCCACTTGCTTGCTCTACGCCGTCTTGTCTTCCTTGGCTGAAGATGGCAAGATCAGGCTCCGATCGGCAAAATGCCAACCCGTGGTCGCCCAGGGCAAGTGCGGCTCCTCGAGGTGTGCGTAGTACTTGAGCTTACCCAGGCCGGTGTCGACGAACTCTCCCAGGTGATGGGGCTCTACGATTTCCCCATTCCTGTACAAAACGCCATGCGAACCTTCGCTCCTCGTCCCACGTGCCCTGTATAGAATTCTCAACTCCCATGGCCCACTGCGATACTTCGTGTCCGCGGGCCGTTCAAGAACAGGGCGCCTGAATTCTCCATCCTCTTGACGCTGCTCTTCCTTCTGAGGGGTTGCAGCAGGCGCGCCATGGCCGCATTCCGGGCAGTTCTCAGCGCCGCCCACGGAACCGTAGGTTTCAGCACCGCATGTCGGGCATTTCATAGCACACCTACCGGGCAATTTGCTGTCAAACCGGTCATCCTCCGGGAAAGCGCACCGGCGCTCCTGCCGCTCGGCGCCGGGCGAATCCCACGCAGGGTCACTGCGACGTTGCCCACCGGCTCAGGACCCGGTCTACAGCCTCTTCCACCAGGGCGCGCGCCTCCCAGCGGTCATGGCCGCTGGCCAGGAGCACGTCGTACTCCGTCTCTGCGTGCCGCACGTGGGCCACGACCGCCAGCCGCACCGCCTGCTCGTCGAGGCTCTTGGCCGCCGCCGAGCGGCCCACGCGCCCGCTGTACTTGAGACAGGCGTGTTCGGCGATGGCGATCGCTCGTCCGCGCGGGCAGCGGGGGTAGAGCTGGCGCACGCGCTCTGCGAACTGCTGCACGTACTCCCGGTCCCCTTCCTCCCGGCGCACCGCTTCGCGTTCCCGCCGCCGGGCCCTGATCTCCTCATCGGCCAGGCATTCCTGTTCGGCCTGCTCTAATGCCTCCGCCTCGACCAGCAGCCCTTGCCGTTCGTACCGTTTTCGAGCCCGGCTCCACCTCAGAACGACCGCGGACAGAGTCGAGTGTTTGGCGGCGCGGCGGGTCAAGGCTGCGTCGCCGGCAGGGAGAAAGACGAGGTGGTCCAGGTCGGCGCAGGACAGGCACAATGCGCCTATGCCCTCGACCAGGGTGATCCACGCCTTGCGGCCGAGATCCTCGCCACACTCGCTACAGGTCGACTCGCCGGTGGTGATAAACACCTTGAGATCCGCTGTCTGTTTCATTCTCTGCCTCGAAAATGCGGCCGGCGCATTTCAGCGCTCTTGTCCGCTCCGGTCGGAGTACCGGCGCAACAACGCCAGAACCCTCGTCGTCCAATCGAATTGCCGGTTTCGCGCGAGTCTCCAGTTGCTCGACAAGGGCAGACGGGAAAGAGAGTCTGGCTTTGGCCCGAAATCCCACAGGCCGTCTTCGCGTTTCTGCTGCCAAAGCCAGTCCATCGCCTCGGTGGCAAGCTCAACCCAGGAAGGGAACAGCCGGGCGAGTAGCTCCCACGACGCCAGCCAGCGGTCGAACGGGCCTGGTTTCTGAGAAGGAGGCACACGATGCAAGGGAGCTTCCAAGTAGCCGATGCCGCCCGGCCTGTGCCACAGCCAGTGCAGCAAGGCCGCCTCCACTTCTTGCGGCAGCAGGCCCGGAATCGAGCCCAAGATGTTGAGCTGGTATCTGCCGCTGAGCACCAGGTAGCTGTCTTCGACCGTAGCTCCGGTCAGCTCCGCGTGGGCGCGTATCTCGTCCTCGCTGCCGTACCGGCCCGAGCGAAATGTGCGCCGGGCGATTTCGAGCCACAGCGTCCGATCTGCATCCAAGAGCGGGTGCTCGGGGTGAATGAGCGCCAGAGTCGACGCGAGGAACAAGCGCATGCCGGCCGGCCAGCGGTCATTCTTCTCGTGATAGTCCGGAAAGTCGATCTCGCCGACCAGGATGCCGATGATGTAGCGGGCTGCTTTCCACAGCATGGGGTGCGAAGCATCGAGCCCCAGGGTCAGGCCTCGCTCCACGCCCACCTCTGTAGAGGGAATCCTCTGCGCCAGACGGGTGCTGCGCGAATGAAACGCCCCCCAACCGCCGTCTTCCCACTGCTCGCGGGCCAGTTCCTGCACACAGCGGCTGTCGTCCAGCCCGGCCTTGGCCTGCTGCAACTCGGGATCGCCGGCAGACCGCCGCAGCACGTCGCGAAGGAGGCGGTAGCGAACTACCGGCTCTGTGGTGCGCATCAGCATCCTTGAGGCAGTGTCCTCAAGAGCCGCGATTCCTATCACGGCGTGGCGCTCTCAGTGGCAAAAGCATTTCTTCCGGGTGGCGAGCAGGAGCCAGGAGAGCATTGCATCACTTCTCTCTCCTCCACTTTCCCATGGCCATTCCCTTCCTGTTCGATGGCTGTGGGCCGTCGCCGCGGCTGTATCAATTATAGGCGCTGAGCGTGGGATTGTCAAGGGGCGAGTTTGGGCCGCGATGCGCTGCATCTGAGGATTGGCCAGGTGGGCAGGGGACAATCGGCCAGGTGGCCGATGCCTGGCGGCCTGGGATGTGCTACAATGCATGATAGAGATCGGCGGGCCGCGTCGGCGCCCGCCCGAAGGTGGAGGGAAATCCTGATGCGCATCGATACTCACGCGGTGGACCTGGCGGTGTTTGTCATCGCCGACGTGGTCAACCTGCTTCTGGCGGGGATGTTTTTGGCGCGAGTCTGGCGCCGGAGCGGCGTGGCGCGCGGCCTGGGCACGGCGTCGGTGGCGATGGCCATCCCGCTGGCCGCGGCGGTGATCTGGAACGCGGTGGAAGGACGCCCGCTGTGGTTGGTTGCCCTGCCCGTGCCGTTTGTCGTCTACTGTGCCGCGGAGTGGGTCCTGGACTATCGGCTCAAGGTCGAGTTTCGCTCGACGCGCCTGCTGCGGCCGTACCTGGGGCTGTTCTACCTGGGCCAGATCGGTCTGATGAGCTATGCGTTCTCGATCGGCGCGGTGTACGGCTTTGTCACGCTGGCGACGTACCTGATCTGCCTGGCGGCGACGGGCTTCTCGTACTCGAAGGTCGGGCACGGGGTGACGGCTGCGGAGTGATGGGACGGGGTGCAGGGTTCACCCTCACCCCGCCCTTTCGCTAGGGGAGGGAGGGAGACGCGGGTCATAGTCGCCAATCCACCGTACCCAATGCAAGCGTTCATGGACGGCGTTGTACATCCTCAGGTCGCCGGTCATCAGAGGTTGATCGTCCGCTTCAGCCAAAGCCAGGTAAGCCGCGTCATAGGCTGAGCGTCCAAACTCGAGAGCCAACGGGAGCATCTGTTTCCAGCCCACCGGCTTCAAGGCAATGCCCAGCCCTTCAAAGGTCGACAGGATACCCTCTGCCTGCTCATCGTTGATGCGCTCCCGACGTCTCGCCTGCAAGACGGCGTTGGTCACCTCGTAGAGAAGTAGGTCAGGCGCCGCCAGTTGGAGGTGTCCGATCACGTGATCGCGGATCAATGCCTGCGCTTGTTCTTGCTCCTCGTCGGGAAAGAAGGCACTCAGAATGACGCTGGCGTCTACAATCACCCTCCGGCCTCCAGTTCTGCTCTCGATGCCTCGAGCAACTCGCCGGCGACCACGTCGCTGTCCTGGAGCGAGCGGGAAAGCCGCAGCATCTCCAGGTACGCCTGCACCTGGCGCAGGCGCTCGTATTCCAGGGGAGAGAGCAGAACCCCGACAGGCTTTCCCCGATGGGTAATGGTTATCGGACGGTCCGGGATCTTTTTGAGCCAGTGAGACAGGCGATTGTGTGCTTCTGTAATAGTAATCAACATTTCACACTCCTCCAAATAGACAGCCAGCATAGACGATTATAGGCCCGGAATTCTGGAATGTCAAGTTCACGGTTGCGCAGTCTGCTTGGCCAAGTCCGCAGTTGGCGATCCTGCTGTGCCTGGGCAGGCCCGCCCTTCGGCTTGACGGCGCGACGGAAAGCACAGGACCGGCCAAATCGGCCGGTCCTCGCCGGGAACCATCCTGTTCCCCCCACGATCTGCCTCGCATCGACCGCGGAGCGCTTCACGAAAGAGCCACGCCGCTCGACTGCGTCATGGGCCGTCCACGATCCGGCTCATCAACCACGTTGGTCCCGGACACTGCACGGGTAGAGGCTCTCGCAGATAAGGCTCCACCTGGCCGTCGCCTGGCAGCCCGGCAAGGCCCAGGGTGATGCCCTGGCCCACACGCGCCACCACCTTGCCGTCCCTGTCCCACACCTCGAGGGCGCCCTGGCGGTCGTTCAGAAAGTAGTCCGGTTGCCAGATGATGAGGTACCCTGCCTCTTCGCCGCTCGGGATGATGCGCAGGCAGCCGTCCTTGAGCACGATCTCGCCCGGCAGGTCCATCAACAGATCCATCATGGTGCCCGCCCGGATCTGGGGAAACGCGACACCGGGCACGGGGGTCAAGCCGGCGGGGGGCCCTGCCGGTGGCTCGTATGAAGCTACAACCTGGACGGGATCGGGCAGGCTTCGATCAGCAGCCTTCAACGCCGCGTCGAATTGGGCGAGGTCGGTGACCCACAGCTCGGCGCGGTTGCCCTGCACGTCGGAAGCCCAGGAGAACGGAAAGCCCAGTTCCTGGGCAAGCCGGCCCGCTTCCTGTCCGGCCGCCAGGAGCTCGGCGTAGGTGAAACGGGCCGTGCGCAGTTGCACCACGCCCTCCAGCGGCGTGCCCGCCACGTAACGCTCGAGGGTCGCCTGGCCGTGGCTCGTGAACGCCACAAACACCCGGTAGTAGGGCTGCTGCTCGATCCACAGCCCGGCGAACGTGCTCGCTTCGCGTGTTTCCAGCATCATGTTCAGAGAGGCGGTGAGATCGTCCAGGCTTGCGCCGGCTGCGGCTTCCTCGGCCAGGATGCCCCGCTGGCCCGAAACTGCGCCGGGTGTGGCCTCCTCAGTCAGCATACCCGGCTCGCCCGGAACTGCACCGCAGCCGGCCGTCGACAGGCAGAGAATCAAGGTGCACAGCGTGATGCCAACAGAGCCTCGGCGGTTCATGGCGGCGCCCCTCTCAAGGATTCTTCTCAAAGTAGGTCCAAAACACGGGGCCGGCGGCGCGACCCAGCTCCCTGATCCGTGGCCCCACGCTGAGCGGATGCTCTTCGACGATCAGCCGCGAAGGGAGTGCCCCGCTGCCCGGCCGGGCACAGGGCGATCTGAGCGACTCAGCCGGCGGACAGGCCTGGCCCGAGCCGGCGATGGCGCCGGTATAGTCCACGCCCGGCAGCCAGGGCACCAGGTAGGCGTTGTAGACCGCCTCGTCGCCCACGGCACGAAAGTAGAAATCCCCCATGTTCCGCCCCGTCACGGCCAGCAGCGCCTGGAGGTCGCCTCCCGACAGCACCTTGACGCACGACCAATCCGGCGCGCCGCCTGCCAGCCAGGCCGGGCGCAGCGGCCAATCGAGAATGGCCAGGTCGGCGGATGGGGACACGGGCCGGAAAAAGAGGGCAGCCCTGTCCGGCTTGTAGGCCACCGCCTGGGGGCGCCGGTACTCCTGGAGCAGCGTGCGGATGGCCAGGAGCGCCTGTGGATCGTTGGCAAAATCGGCATAGTTCCTGATCGTGCGCAACTCTCCGCCGGGGAGGCGCAGCCGCAAAACCGATTCGCCTGAATCCATCACACACATGCAGGAGCCATCACCCTGGGGCCGGCAGGAATCGGTGTAGCTTTCCAGCCGCTCGAAGCCCAGGTCGAGCACGCGCTGCACCAGGGCCTGTGCTTCGGACCGCGTCAGGCGTGCAACCATCACCTGGGCCTTGTCCCACTCCGCAGGATCGAGATAGGTTGCGCTGCCGTCGGGCAGGAGGCTGAATTCGGGGACACGGCCAAAGGCAAAGGCGAGCTCCGGACGGGTCAAGCCTCCCTCCCAGGCAAGCTCCAATACGACGTCGGCGGGCTGCGGCGTGGCCAGGGAGATCGTGGTTGCCCCCGAGGATGGACAGGGCGAGATTGGGGTGAGCGGACCCGGGGTGTACGGCAAGAGCGCGCCGCTGGGCGCGGGGCCAACCGTCCCGCCACACGCGGCCAACACAGTCACCGCCAGGATCAAGAAAGTGGCACCGCAAAGAGGTTCCCGGCGCATTTGGTGGCCTCCTTTCCTACGACATGTGGGACACTCACTATACAGACGGAAAGCAGAACGATACAGTTCCCGCCAGAGGATCGAACACAAGAGGCCGGACCCTGATCTTGGGCTCGGCCCCTCGTCGCCGTTCTCGTCGCCACCGGCGACGATGCACCCTTCGGAAGGCGGGAATCGAGTCGAATTTCCAAAACTCGTGGCCTTACCCTCTTGACAACAGAGAGAAACTGTGGTTCAATAGTCATCAGACGTCCAGATGTCAGAGGGTTAGATATCCAGATGACTGATGATGCCCGGCAACTGACCAAGCCTCAGCGTGTCTCACTCTCTCAGCAGACACAGCAGTACTTGCTCGGCCTGATCGAGGCGGGAACCTATCACCCCGGAGAACAGCTCCCCTCACAGAGCGAACTGGCCCATCAGCTTGGCATCTCCCGCCTGACCCTCCGCGAAGCCCTGCTCAGCCTCGAACAGGAGGGCATCGTCCTCCGCAAGCACGGCGTGGGCACCTTCGTGTCACCCAACTATGGACGCCGGCTCGAGAGCGGGCTGGAGCGGCTGGAAAGCGTCCTGGAGTTGGCCGCCCGGCAGGACCTTCAGATCAAGTGCCAAGACCTCCAGGTGGAGGAAGTGCCGGCCAATCAGGACATGGCAGTCCTTCTCGGAGTTGCGGCTGGCACCCTACTGACCCGGGTCTGCCGGGCGCTAGCGGTCGACGAGACGCCTGTGGCCTACATGTGCGATGTTGCCCCCTCCACTTTTCTCTCGCCCATGGATGTGGACGACACATTCGAGGGCTCTGTGCTGGAGCTCCTGCGCAAGAAGACAGGCTTTCGGATTGCCCAGGCTGTGGCAAACATTACGGCTGTCAGTGCCGACGACAGCCTTTCCCGTACGCTCCGAGTTCAGCCCCAAGAAGCGCTGTTGCTGTTGGAAGAGACGCTGTTCGATGCAGACGGCGCGGTGGTGGAGTATTCGCGCAACTACTTTGTCCCAGAGTTTTTCCAGTTTCATGTCGTGCGCCGCTGATGGGGGCGGGGTTTCACCAGAATGGTAACGGAGATGAATCACCTACTTGGCCTCAAGTGCACCATCTGCGGCGCTGAATATCAGCCTGATCAGGTTCAGTACGTGTGCCCAAAACACGGCGACGACGGCATCCTTGACGTCGTCTACGACTATCCGCTCATCGCACAACGCCTCAGTCCCCGGCGACTTGCCAGCAATCCCGTTCGCTCCATCTGGCGTTACCTGCCGCTCTTGCCGGTGAACCCGGAGGGTGCGCAAAGCATCATCGTTGGTACGCTGCTGGGCAGCGTGGGCTGGACGCCACTCTACCCGGCGCCGCGCCTGGCGGGCCAGCTCGGTCTGAGCCACCTGTGGGTCAAAGACGACGGCCGTCAGCCCACCGCTTCCTTCAAGGACCGCGCCTCGGCGATCGCTGTGGTCAAAACCAGGGAGCTGGGCTACCAGGTGGTCACTACTGCCAGCACGGGCAACGCTGCTGCGGCTCTCTCCGGCCTGTGCGCCTCGGTGTCTCAGGCCAACGTCATCTTTGTGCCCCGCACGGCGCCCCAGGCCAAGATCGCCCAACTGCTGGTCTACGGCGCCAGGGTGCTGCTGGTCGATGGTACCTACGACGATGCGTTCGAGCTCTGCCTGAAGGCGGCTCCTGAGTTCGGTTGGTACAATCGCAACACCGCGTACAACCCCTACATGAGCGAAGGCAAAAAGACGGTGGTGTATGAGCTGTGTGAGCAGTTGGGCAGTCAGGGGATCGGGGAATCGGGAAGGTGGGGGCTGCCGGATGTGGTAGTAGTGCCGGTAGGCGATGGCTGCATCATCGGCGGGGTGCACAAGGGATTCCAAGACTTGTTGGCCCTGGGCTGGATCGACCGCATGCCGCGGATCATCGGCGTGCAGGCCTCGGGCTCCTCTCCGCTGGTGGATGCCTGGGAGCGCGGGCTCGAGGGCTGGGAGATGGAACCCGTGGCGGCCCACTCCGTGGCCGATAGCATCGTTGCCGGCTTGCCCCGCGACCGCATCAAGGCGCTGCGAGCGGTGCGCCACAGTGGCGGAGCTTTTCTCCGGGTGAGCGACGCAGAGATCATCGCCGCAATCCCGGCGCTGGCCCAGGGCTGCGGGGTTTTTGCAGAGCCTGCGGCGGCTGCGGCCTATGCCGGGTTGGTGAAGGCGGTGGAGCAAAGGCTGGTCCAGCCCGAAGAGCGCGTCGTCGTGTTGGCGACCGGGTCGGGCCTGAAGGACGTCGCCACGGCTATGAAAGCCGTGGGCCAACCCAACATCGTAGCTCCGGACCCGGCGGACGTGCGCCGGGCGCTGGGGCAAAAGTAGGGAGAACGTTACCAGGGCCGTCGCCGGCCCGGAAATGAGAGGTAGATAGCGAATGATCGATCTAACCATTTACGAAGAGCAATTGAAGCGGACCGTGCAGCGGGCGCGCGAGCGCAATATCGTGATCCCCTCTTTCGCCCAGATGCGGGATCCCTCCCTCATCCCGGGCGGAGTGAAAAGCCGTCTGAGAGACGTCGGCCTATGGACTGTGAATTCGCTCAACCTGTTCCGCATCACGTGGAAGAACGAGGCGGTGGTCCATGGGGGGGGCTTTGGCGGCGTGAACTATATGAAGCTGCCCAAGTCGCTGACCGGAACCGATGCCCAGATCATCGCCCTGGTGGGCAAGTGGTTCCCCACCGGCGCGCACAAGGTGGGTGCCAGCTTTGGCTGCCTGGTCCCGCGCCTGGTGACCGGCCAGTTCGATCCCACCAGCCAGAAGGCGGTGTGGCCCTCGACCGGCAACTACTGCCGGGGCGGCGCCTACGACTCGGCCTTGCTGGGCTGCGACTCGATCGCCATTCTGCCGGAGGAGATGAGCCGGGAGCGCTTTGAGTGGCTGTCCAAGATCGCGGGAGAGGTGATCGCTACACCGGGCTGCGAGAGCAACGTCAAAGAGATCTTTGACAAGTGCAATGAGCTGCGCAAGACGCGCGGCGATGACATCTCCATTTTCAACCAGTTCGACGAGTTCGGCAACCATCTGTGGCACTATAGTGTCACCGGCCATGCCATGCAGGAGGTGCTGGAGCGGGAAATGGGCCCGAGGGATGAGTACCGCGGTGTGGTGTTGACCACTGGGTCGGCGGGGACCATCGGCTGTGGCGACTATCTGAAAGAGCTCTTTCCGACCAGCAGGGTGGCCGCCAGCGAGGCGCTGCAGTGCCCCACGCTGCTCATCAATGGCTTTGGTGGCCACCGCATCGAAGGCATCGGCGACAAGCACGTGCCCTGGATCCACAATCTCAAGAACACCGACCTGGTCATGGCCATCGACGACGAGGCATGCCTGAGCCTGGTGCGGCTGTTCAACGAGCCCGCCGGCCGCGCCTACCTGATCAGGCAGGGTGTGCCCGAACCGCTGGTCGGCCAACTGGACCTGCTGGGTATCTCGGGCATCGCCAATGTGCTGTCCTCGATCAAATTCGCCCACTGGTACGAGCTGGGTGAGCACGATGTGGTGCTGACCGTCCTAACCGATTCGATGGAATTGTACGGCAGCCGCCTGCGAGAGCTGCGGGAAGAGCGTGGCGAATACACCGAGGTACATGCCGCCGCCGACTATCACCGCTTCTTGCTCGGCTGTACCGTAGACTATGTCGAGGAACTGGGTTACTGGGATCGGAAGCGGATCCACAACCTCAAGTACTACACCTGGGTCGAGCAGCAGGGCAAGACGTACGACGAGATCCAGGCCCAGTGGTATGACCCTGACTACTGGAGCAGCATCCACGGCCAGGTGGACGAGATCGATGCCCTGATTCAGCAGTTCAACGAGCGGACGGGGCTGCTCAAGGAGCTCTAGAGCGAAATGGGTTTCCGGATTGTCATATCATGACAAATCACGTTCCTTAAGGAGGAAATGTCAAGTGAAAACATACAACTTTCGTGGACGAGACTGGCTGAGACTGCTCGATTATTCTCGCGAAGAGATCGAGACCATCCTGGACGTGGCGTTCGACCTGAAGCGTCGCTTTGCAACGGGCGAACCGCATGACCATTTGCTGCGGGCGAAGACGCTGTTCATGATCTTTTACAACCAGAGCCTGCGCACCCGCAACAGCTTCGAGGCCGGCATGACGCAGCTCGGTGGCCACGCCCACTTCCTGGACCCGAGCAAGATCTATACGCCCGCCCTGCCTGGCAGGGAAGTGGCCTATAGCACCGAGCGCGTGTCCGACGTGGCTCGCACCCTGTCGCGCATGGGGCATGCCATCGCGATCCGCTGCTACGGCGACCCGGTGGATTGGACGTACGGTGGAGCTCACGAGCTGATGCAGAACTTTGCCTACTGGGCCGACATTCCGATCATCAACATGGAATGCGACAAGTACCACCCCTGCCAGGGCCTGGCCGACATCATGACAGTCAAGGAAAAGTTCGGCGCGTTCAAGGGCGTCAAGTTCACCATGAGCTGGGCCTACAGCCCCAGCATCCACAAGCCGCGTGCCGTGCCACAGAGCGCCATCGTCGCCGCCGCAAAAGTGGGCATGGAAGTGACGCTGGCCCACCCCAAGGGCATGGAGCTGGATCCCGAAGTGCTGGCTGCGTGCGAGAAGGAGGCCCGGGAGACGGGCGGGTCCTTCCGCGTGACCAACGACTTTGAAGACGCCCTGACCGGTGCGCACGTGGTCTATCCGAAGGCATGGGCGGCCACTCCGATCTTCCAACCGCCGGTGGGCGAAGCTGACGCCAAGAAGACGCAGCAGATTTTTGATTCCAACAAGTCCTGGATCTGTGACCGGGAGCACATGGAGCTGGCGGACAAGCATGCCATCTACATGCACTGCCTGCCGGCTGACCGCGGCTATGAGGTCACCGACGAAGTGATCGACAAGGAAACGGGTGAAGGCTGGCTGAGCGCTGCCTTTGACGAGGCCGAGAACCGCCTGCACGCGCAAAAGGCGATCCTGTCGCTGATTATGGGTGGAAAGTAGGGATATGGGGAATCGGGGGAACCCGGTTCCCTGATCTCCATCCCTCAGGAGGATAACATGGATCTGTTTGGGAAAGACTTGATCGTGAGCCAAGACTGGACCAAGCCTCAGCTCGATGAGCTGCTGGATCTGGCCGCCAAAATGAAGCGTGACCGCTTTTCGCCACGCTGGACCAGCATCCTGGCGCACAAGACGTTCTTCATGTTCTTCTACAACCCGTCGGTGCGCACCCGCCAGAGCTTCGAGTGTGCCGCAACCGAGCTGGGCGGCCACGCCCAATTCCTCGAGCCGGGAGCTATGCGCCTGAAAACGGCTACCACCGCCGGCGAGACGATCGAGGATGCGGCCAGAGTGATGGCCCGCTATGCGTGCGGCATCGGGCTGCGCATCCTGGAAGACAAGGTGCCTTACTATGGCGCCGGCAACGAGCTGCTGCGCGAGTACGCGCACTGGGCGAACGTTCCGATCCTCAACATGGCCGACGACAAGTTCCATCCTTGCCAGGGCATGGCCGACATCATGGGCTGGGCCGAGTGGGTTGGCGAGGGACCCGGCCGGCCCAACTATGCGAACCTGAAGGGCAAGAGCTTTTTGCTCACCTGGGCTTCGGGTGCGCTGGCCCGCTCCTGGTGCAGCGTGCAAGAGGCGCTTCTGGTGGCCTCCCGCTATGGGATGAACGTCACCGTCGCGCGCCCAGATGGCTACGACCTGGATCCTCAAGTGTATGAGTGGACCCAGGCCAACTGCGCGGCCAACGGAACTAGCTTCCACGTCACGAATGACCCCGATGCGGCGTACGATGGCGCACACGTGGTCTACAGCCGCAACTGGGTGACAGCCGCCGCCTACCAGGACGGCACGTTCCAGAAAAAGGCTGAACAGGACAAGGCCAAGGCCATCCCGGGCTGGATCACCAGTGTCGAGCGGATGGCACGGACCGACAACGCGATCTTTACCCACCCGATGCCCATCGACCGGGGCATGGAAGTGGCCGATGAGGTGGCCAGCGGTCCACGCAGCGCCATCTACGACATCGCCGAGAACCGGCTGCACGTGCAGAAAGCGGTGATGGCGCTGACGATGGGGAATCTGTAGGAGGGACGAGTGAGCAGCAAAGCCAAAACCGCCGTCGTCGCCATCGGCGGCAACTCTTTGATCCTGGATGCAAAACACGAGGATGTGCCTTCGCAGTGGAATGCGGTCCGCGAGACGTGCACGCACCTGGCCGACATGATCGAGCGCGGCTGGAACGTGGTCATCACCCACGGCAATGGGCCGCAGGTGGGCTTTATCCTGCGCCGCAGCGAGCTGTCCGAGCCGGAGGTGCACCCCACGCCGCTGGATCTCATCGGCGCCGACACCCAGGGTTCGATCGGCTACATGATCGCCCAGGCACTGGGCAACGAGTTCAAGCGCCGTGGCATCAACCGGCCCATCGCGGCTGTGGTCACCCAGGTGCTGGTGGACCGGAACGATCCCGGGTTCGAGAACCCAACCAAAGGCATCGGTGGGTTCACCACCGAGGACAAGGCGCGCCAGTTTGAACAGCAGGGCTGGCGGGTGATCGAGGATGCCGGCCGGGGCTGGCGCCGCGTCATCGCCTCACCCATGCCACTCAAGATCGTGGAGCTGGACGCCATCCGCGCCCTCATCGCAAAAGGCTTCGTGATCATCGCCGTGGGGGGCGGTGGCATCCCCGTGATCGAAGGGGCGAACGGGGACTTGGTCGGTGTCTATGCCGTGATCGACAAGGATCGGGCCACCAGCCTGCTGGCCCAGGAGCTGAAAGCCGACCTGTTCCTCATCTCCACGGGCGTGCCCCAGGTAGCGGTCAACTATAACAAGCCCGACCAGAAGTGGCTGGACAAGATGACGACCGCCGAGGTGCGCGCCTACGCCGCCGAAAAGCAGTTCCCGGCGGGCAGCATGGGCCCCAAGATGGAAGCCGTGGTTGCGTTCCTGGACGCTCACCCCGGGGGCAAAGCCCTCATCACCGATCCGCCGAACATCGCCCGTGCGTTGGACGGGCAGACTGGAACCTGGATCGAGCCATAGACCATGTGGCGGACCTAGCACATGCCCACCACAGTGAAAGCTGGGAGATAGGTGAACGGGTAGATCGGGGATTGGGTTAGGGATCGTCGCAACGCTCCATTCTGCCAATGTACGGCACCATGGCTGGACCAGTAGGTGTGTTTGCGGCATGATGTGCCGCGGATGGTGCGATTCGCAAGGGAGGGACGCATGTCAGAACCCATAAAGGTTCAGACCTTCGGTTTTCTTCTGAAATGGATTCTGCTCGAACTCGAGCACAGCGGATCGATCTTTGGCATCCACCGCAGCTTTTTTTAC
>Ga0315286_10003223_pt1 | contig 15330 bp, 13 predicted proteins | sample YL17G10_0_MG_FD_205038 | JGI IMG/M metagenome (GOLD analysis project Ga0315286, IMG submission 205038) | Sediment microbial communities from Yellowstone Lake, YNP, Wyoming, USA - YL17G10_0 | ecosystem: Environmental > Aquatic > Freshwater > Lake > Sediment | place: USA: Wyoming | collected...
AAAGGTTCTGGATCCCGGGGTCGTCTGGCGAGTGACTCCAGCAGGGTTTGGCACGGTGAGTTCAAGTCCCGCAAGGCGTAAAGAAGTGGCCTCTTCATGAGCCGTTGCTCGCAGACCAAACGGGACGCACCACCTCACTTCAACTCCCTTGCCGAGGCCTCACCATCGCAGGCCCAGGCGTTTCACGAGCTCGTGCTTCACCCAGTCGTTGATGACCAGGGCGAAGACGAAGCTGTAGGCGATTGCGCAGAGAGTCTGCCCGAAAGAGACGGGCGATAGACCAGGGACCCCCACTGTCGCCACGACGGCGGTGATGATGCCCTCAGCCCCAAGTACACCCAGCAGCATCTTGCTCGGCATCGAATGCCAGAAGCGCCCCCTCTCCCGGACAGCGAACAAGGAGAAGACGGCGAAGTAGAACAGGATCTCGAAGGAGAAAGTCTGCAGTGCCAAATCGTTTGCCCCCAGGTGGAAGACGCTCATCCCGATGGACAGGAGTCCCAGTGCCTCGGGAATCATCAGCAGCCCAAGAATCACAGCTACGTTCGCTAGGCTTCGCACGTTCCATCGCTCTGGCTCCTTGGACCAACGGACGTTGTCCGTGGACAGGGAGATCTTGCCGAAGTCTGTCATGAACACGACGAGAACCATGCCGAACGCAGAGATGACGTATTTGCCCGTGACAAGATACGCGACCACGACAAAACCCGCTTTGAAGATCGTGCGGCTGATCTTGTTGATGATCCACGTGACGATCCGCTGGTAGATCATTCTTCCGTTCTTGACCAGGTGCACAATGCTGGACATGCCTTCATCAGTCAGGACCACACTGGCAGCGCCTTTTGCAACATCTGCGGCGCTCGAGACAGCGATGCCCACCTCTGCTTGCCTCAAAGCCGGAGCGTCGTTCACCCCGTCACCCGTCATGCCAACAACGTGCCCGCTCTTCTGGAGACTCTTCACTACCGTGTACTTGCCTTCTGGGTAGATCTCAGCGAATCCATCGCTCGTCTCTGCCAACTGCCCCGCGCGAATCTGGTCCACCTTGGCCAGCTGATCCAGGTCTGATACTCGGCTGATGTTCCCGCCGATACCCACGGCCGCGGCGACTTCCCTCGCAATAGGCAGAGCATCGCCGGTCAGCATCTTCACGGATACACCGAGTCCCTGGAGCTCCTGCACTAGCTGGCGCGAATCTGGCCGGAGAGCATCGTACAGGCTCACCAGCCCGAGGAGTTGAGGCAGGTTGCTTCCCTCCGAGCGTGCCACGGCGAGGACTCGGTGACCTTTCTGGGCGATCTCGCTCGTCTGGGCCTCAAGCTCGCCGATGGCCTCTTCCGACATTCCGCAAGCCTGTGCGACGACTCTGACGGCACCCTTCATCACACGGAACTCAGTCCCGTCCTTCTCTACCACCGCCTCTGTGCGTCGAGTGCTCGCGTCGAAGGGGGCGAAGCTCTTGGTGACGAACGAGGTATCAAGGGGCCCCGCGCGTTTGGCTGCCTCAATGAAGGCCAGATCGATTGGATCTTGGTTCGCCTCCTGAGAGGCGAGAGCTCCATGCCGGACGACCTCTTGCTCTGTGAACCCGCCTGCTGGTAGGACCTGGGCGACTGTAAGCTTGTTCATGGTGATCGTCCCCGTCTTGTCTACACAGAGGACATCCATGGAAGCAGCGTCCTCGGTTGCGCTCAGCCGGGTGACCAGAGCCCCCTTTCGCGCCAGTTCCATCGACCCAACGGCCATCGTGACCGTGAACATCACAGGCAACGCCACCGGTATGGCGGACATGAGTAGCACCAACGCCAAGGGGAGAGTCTGCAAGAGCGGGACACCTCGGAGTGCTGACACCACGAGCGTCACGCCCAACAGCACTACTACAATCACCAGCAACCAGCGCACGACCTGCGTGACGACTGCCTCAATGTGCAGTTTCGGCCGCGCAATCTGTACCAGCTCGGCCGTCCGGCCGAAGTACGTCTTGACGCCGGTGAGGATGACCACCGCGGTGGCCTCGCCCCTGCGAATGACAGAGCCTGAATACAGGACGTCATCCATCTTCCTCTCCGCGGTCAGTGACTCCCCTGTCAGCATCGACTGATCGACTTCTAGCTCCCCAGTCGCGACCTTTGCGTCTGCGGGGACAAAATCCCCCGGTCTGACCCGGATGACGTCCCCTGGGACAAGGTCCTTTGCCTCGACGGCTGTCCAAGCGCCATCCCGCAGTACCCGCGCCTTCACCTGGAGTTTCTTCCTCAGCAGTTCGACCGCTCTGGAAGCTCTCTGCTCCTGACTGAAGCTGACAATGGCGTTCAAGACGAGAAGTGCCGTCACGATGTACAGGTCCGGGTATCTGTGCAGGAACCACGACAGCACGATGATCGCTTCGAGCATCCACGCTGTAAGTCCCCAGAATTTCCTGATGAACCTGAGCGCCGGATTTGTCTTCCTCTCGGGGACTTCGTTGCGCCCGTACTCGTGCAGCCTACTCTGAACTTCGGTGTCACCAAGGCCGACCGTCAGGTCTGTCCTCAGAAGAACCAGTGCTTCTGCGGCCGTGACCTTGCTGAGATCAGGACGAATCTCGTCTGTCATCGCTGTGCGCCTCCGTGAGTCACCTTCAGAACCCTTCCTTCCGGCAACGGACGCCAGGTGGATTCTCACGAACAGAAAGACAACGACTCCCACCATGAACAGGACCATGAGAAGGTCCGCCATGCCCTATCTCCCTGGATCTCGCGCGAAGTGGCCGCCGAACGATCACACGCAAAGTGATCTTTACTAAGATTGAAGCCTGCACCTCGCAGTGTCAAGAGCTGACTTCTTGGCATCGAATCCGTTCGGGGTGAGCTTGATGCCACGAGCGAGTGGAGAGTTATGGACGTATGTGTATAATCCTACCCGAGGTGCAAGTATGGCCAGGCCACCGTGTTTCCGAAGGATCGCCGCGATGCCGATTGCGGCAGCGTTCGGGCCGGTTCCCTCATCGGCGTGCGAGCCGGGTCAAGTCGTCCTCAATCTCGACGAGTTCGAAGCGATGCGCCTCGCTGATCTGGAAGAGCTTTACCAGGAACGCGCTGCCGACAGGATGGGGATTTCCCGACCCACCTTCAGCCGGATCATCGACTCTGCACATCGGAAGATCGCTGAGGCTCTGGTCAGCGGGAAAAGCCTCAGGATCGAAGGTGGATCCGTTCGCATGGACGACAAGGGCCCATCTCGCTGCCCGCGTTGCGGCCGGGAGCGGACCAGCACGTGTGAGTGCCCACGCTGCCGTGGGGATTGCGCCCCGGCGAGCAGGCAGACGGCAGGTGTCGTTCTCAGTCCGGCTCGTCAGTGCAGACGCGGGCGGAGGGCGACCGACGGGATTACATAAGGTGGGTGCGTGGAGCACCCGCAAAAGGAGAGAAGAAGATGAACATCGGTATTCCAGTGATTGAGGACAAGGGACTGCAAAGCCCAGTGAGCGGGCATTTCGGGTCTGCTCCGTTCTTCGCGATCGTCAACCCAGATACGGGGGCTTGCCGCGTCATCCCCAACCGAGACTGCCACCACAGTCATGGTGCGTGCCACCCGCTTGCGAGCCTCGCAGGCGAAGGTGTAGACAGTGTAGCAGTCAGTGGAATCGGTGCCGGCGCGCTCAACAAGCTGCAGGCAGGGAACATCCGCGTCTTTCTCTCGGAGCAACCGACGGCGGGGGACACTCTGAGTGCCTTCAAGGCTGGCACGTTGAGAGAGGCAACGCCCGACACTGCGTGCGCACACCACGGGCACGGCCATGGCGAGTGTCACATGGGAGCCTGAGTGTAGTGGCGTAGAAGAAGAACGCGAAGGCGACAAGGCACCAATGGGTCGGGCAGAGACAGATGCGTACATCGCAGGCTTGCACACTAGTCACTGCCCGACCGCAACCACAGAGGACGACGCTATGACATATGCCGATATCGTACGGTTCCATGGACATGATTGCCCCGGTCTTGCCATCGGATATCGGATGGCATCCGCAGGGCTCGAGGCGCTTGAATCCGTGCGTGCAGAAGACGAGGAACTTGTCTCAATCGTCGAGAATGATGCCTGCGGTGTGGACGCGTTGCAGTGCCTCACGGGGTGCACATTCGGAAAAGGGAACCTCCTCTTTCGCGACTACGGGAAACAGGTCTACACTGTCTATTCTCGATCTACACGAAAGGGAGTTCGCGTTGCGTTCCACGGGAATGGCGTACCTGCCAGTATCCGAGACGATCGAGAAGCCTTCACCGAGTGGGTTCTCTCCGCACCTCAGAGGAGTATTCTCTCTGTGACCCCCGTCTCTGTCCCAGAGCCTGAACCGGCAAGAATCAGGGAGTCCGTGCCTTGCGCCTTCTGTGGGGAGACCGTGATGGAATCCCGTATCAAGGACTTGGATGGGAAAGCCATCTGCATCCCGTGTTTCGAGAAGCATCGAAAGGTTGAACAAGCTATGGGGGGCGACGCGTGACAGCCTCAATGGCGCCGTTGGGCGACCCGCCCCCGGTGAACGATCCGAGTTGAATGCTGGCAGTCGAGCACCCCTAACGATAGAAGAGACCCGAGTCCGCCCGGTTTGTCAGCCTGACAGGAAGTTCAAGAGTAGCCCCGTAATGGGTACAGAAGAGGCCTTGCAAAGAGCAGTTGCTCGCGAGACCTGACGGGGCGGGTGGCCGCCTGAGTCTCGTCCTGACGGGAATCCGCCCGTCACCTAGGAACTCCAAGCGCGGAACTGGAGTGCTCCTCTATCAACGAGCAGCTTGCACAGCCGTCCAATTCGAATCTTGTAGGTTCCAGAGCAGGATCGGAGGCAACGTTCACGTTCGCGTTCCAGGGGCTCACGGTTTCCGACTGCTTCCCTCACTCCGGGCAACCGCAGTGGCATTTGCATTCCATGGTTCTCGGATGGATCCCCTGGACTCTCGATGACCCACCCATCGGACGCTCGTTCCAGTCGTGACGATCCACCTATTGCGCGTTGTCGGCGTGGCGCACCTGCCAAACGGTCGCAGCGACACCGGCTGCGAACGTCAGTCCCACGACGACCAGACTTCCCGACGCGAGCACCTCGCTCCTCGGGCCAGCCAGGCCAGCCAACATGGGTGCAATCGACCACGGGAACCACTTCCCCCATCCGGTCATGCCCAGCACGTTTCCCATCACCAGCATGAAGATCGTGAAGCCAATCGGCGCCAGGTACCCTCGACCGAGGGTCGCGATCCAGGCCACGATGGGGACGAGAAGGTATCCGACCAGTCCGGCGATCAACACGTTCCCACCCGCCGACACGGCGAGCGAGATCGAGAACCCCGGCAGCCTCAACAGAGCGCCCACTAGCAACCCCTCGGCGATGAGGGATACGGTCAGAATGCCGAACCACACAAGGATTACCGCAAGCTTCGCAACCACAAACCAGTGTCGGGGAACCGGCAACGCGAGCAGGTTCTTCGCGGTCTTCTCGGAGTACTCTCGCCCGAACACGTAGGCCGCGATAATCGCGAGCAGCACCATCCCGCCGACACATGCCACCTGATTGAGCATGGTGAAGTACGACGGCCAGTCGGCAGTGACGCCCGCCAATTGCGCCTTCTGACCCAGGAGTCCGAGCTGCGCGGCGCGCTGCGGCTCCATGACGATCCACATGAATAGGCCACCGGCGAGCGGCATGACCGAGAACGCGAGCCAGGAGAGCCAGGTGATCTTGCTGCGCCGCAACTTCAGGAACTCGGTAGTGAGAACTTGCGCGAACATCACACCTCCCCTCCTGTCAGCCGCATGAAGTGCGTTTCGAGATCCTCTTCCACGCGGCAGAGACGTGAGAGATCGAGACCGCCGCCGACGAGAACCCGCGCGATCTCCGGGCTGCGATCGAGGTAGTCCAACACGTGCAGCCCTCCGTCCGGCGTGCGCTCGACTCGCTTGATCCCCAGTCGTTCCGCCAGCAGCGTCACGGCCCGGTCGGCGTTTGACACGGCAATCTCCAGATAGGCGTGGGACCGGGCGCGCAGCTCATCGTAGCTGAGCTCTTCGACGAGGCGCCCGGCATGCACGATGCCAATACGGTCGGCAAGGTGCGCCACTTCGGCGAGGATGTGGCTCGACAGGAAAACGGTGACGCCGCGCTCGTCGACAAGGCCACGCAGGAGACCGCGGACCTCGACAATGCCGGCAGGGTCGAGCCCGTTGGCCGGCTCGTCCAGCAGCAACACGTCGGGATGGTGTAAGAGTGCACGCGCCAGCGCCAGCCGCTGCTTGTTGCCGAGCGACAGACGTCCGGCGCGGCGGTCTGCGTACTCTCCGAGATGTAGGAGCTCGATGGCCTCGGCGACGGACTCGCGCGGCGAGCGTGTCAGACGTTGCTGTATGTGGAGGTTCTCGCGCACGGTAAGGTTGGCATAGGCGGTCGCATCCTCCACCAAGTACCCAACTCTGGCGAAAAGAGCCTGTCTGCCCGGTCCGACGCACGTGCCGAGCAGCGCCACTTCACCGGCGGTGGGCCGAATGAGGCCGAGCATCATGCGGATCGTCGTGGTCTTTCCGGCACCGTTGCGGCCAAGGAAGCCATAGATCTCCCCGCGGCGGACGTGAAGGTCAATCCCGTCGACGGCACGCACGTCGCCGTAGTGCTTGGCGAGCGCGTGAGTGGCGATGATCATCTCATTCACCATGCCGGCTCCTTGGCCCCCAGGGCATGATCCGATTCCCACGTTATCCTAACCCAGCCCCGCCAAGGCACGCCAATCTCCAACCGGAGTTGAGGAGTAGTCCCGTAGGGGACAGCGCCTGGATGCCTCTATTCATGAGATGTCTGTGATGAGATCCCACGCAGGTCTTGAACTCCCCGGCGCGGCACTCCGTATCTTGCAACGAACCTCAGGCCGAGTATTGCGCGGGCGGGCCTCCGTCGCCCAAGGTGGCCCTCCCAAGAGCGCAATCCGAAGACCGGCTCGACGAGGGGACCGTTCAACGAAACAGGTCAACTTGGCCGCAGCGGCCGAAGGGATGGCGGTCTAGCTCAGGCCGACCTCCAGGATCATCATTAGCACGAACCCCAGCATCGCACCGAAGGTAGCCAGGTGGGTGTCATGTCCGCGTTGGGCTTCGGGGATGACCTCCTCAACCACGACGTAGATCATCGCCCCGGCAGCGAAGGCGAGCGCGTAGGGCAGCATGTTCCTCAGCTGTAGGACGGCGGCCGCGCCGACGACGCCGGCGGCCGGCTCGACCAGGCCAGAGAGCTGGCCGTACCAGAAACTCTTCCATCGACTTAAGCCCTCGCGTCGGAGGGGGACCGAGACAGCCATCCCCTCGGGAAGATTCTGCAGGCCGATCCCGATGGCGAGGGCGACTGCTCCGGCGAGGGAGGCGGCCGGGAGGCCGGCGGCAAGGGCACCGAAGGCGACGCCGACCGCGAGCCCCTCCGGGATGTTGTGCAGGGTAATGGCGAGGACGAGGAGGGCACTCCTCTGCCAGCCCGTTCTGATTCCCTCCGCCTCCTCCGCCGGGAGGCCGGGGTGGAGGTGGGGGAGTACTTTGTCCACGCCCCAGAGGAAACCGCTGCCGAGCAGAAACCCGACGACGGCTGGAACCCAGGCCGGAAGAGGGCCGCCCTTCGCCAGGGCAATCGCCGGGGCGAGGAGGGACCAGTAGGATGTCGCGATCATGACACCGGCGGCAAAGCCGAGCATGGCGTTGAGAAAGCGCCGATCGAAGCACGGGAAGACGAAGACCGAGGCGGCACCAATCGCGGTCAGGGCCCAGGTGAAGGCAGTTGCGAGGAGGGCTTGCAGGATCGGGCTTAGGGACGCGAGCCATTCAGTCATGGGTGCGTGCGCGGCCCTCTTGCCACGCGAGGGGATTCTACGCGGGTCTTCAGCGGATGTCCTTCAGCTACCTGTGGAAGGTGCCTGTTGCCCCTTGTCAGGCCTCCGGTCTTCTCAGCAAGCTACCCTCCCTGCATCCCGGGACTAGCCACCCAACCTATGTCCGCTTGGAGACTTCGCTGAGCGGGATGCCGAGGGCGTTCGCTACCCCCTTCCCGTAGGCTGGATCGGCTTTGAGGCAGTTCCCGATGTGGCGAATCTTGACTTCCCGCGGCGCATCCCCGAGTGCTCGGGCGGTGTTGCCAAACAGAGCCTCGTGCTGCTGGGTACTCATCAGACGGAACAGCAGGCCGGGCTGAGCGAAGTAGTCCTCGTCCTCCCGATGGTTCCAGTGATCGGCGGCTCCCTCTAGCGGAAGTGGCGGCTCCGCGAATTCCGGCTGTTGCTGCCACTCGCCGTAGCTGTTGGGTTCGTATCCAAGCGTGCTTCCGTAGTTCCCGTCCACCCGCATGGCGCCATCTCGATGGTAGCTGTGGACGGGGCAACGAGCCGCATTGACGGGGATCAGGTGGTGGTTTACGCCGAGTCTGTACCGCTGGGCATCACCATACGAGAAGAGACGCCCCTGCAGCATCTTGTCGGGCGAGAAGCCGATGCCGGGCACCACATTAGCTGGGTTGAAGGCCGACTGCTCGACTTCGGCGAAGTAGTTCTCAGGGTTGCGGTTCAGCTCCATCATCCCCACCTCGATGAGCGGGTAATCCTTGTGGAACCACACCTTGGTCAGGTCAAAGGGGTTGTACGGGCTGGTCGCGGCGTCCTTCTCCGGCATCACCTGGATGCAGAGCTTCCACTTCGGGAAGTCCTTCCTCTCAATGCTCTCATAGAGATCTCGTTGGTGGCTCTCTCGGTCCTTGCCGACGAGGACCTCGGCCTCCGCATCAGTCAGGTTCTTGATGCCCTGCTGGCAGACCCAATGGAACTTCACCCAGTGCCGCTCGCCTTTGGCGTTGATGAGACTGAAGGTGTGGCTGCCGAACCCGTGCATGTGCCGGTACGTGGCGGGGATGCCGCGATCGCTCATGGTGATCGTCACCTGGTGCAGGGCCTCGGGCAGAGATGTCCAGAAGTCCCAGTTGTTCTTGGCGCTGCGCAGATTGGTGCGCGGGTCGCGCTTCACTGCGTGGTTGAGGTCAGGGAACTTCAGAGGATCGCGAAGGAAGAAGACCGGGGTGTTGTTCCCCACGAGATCCCAGTTCCCTTCCTCCGTGTAGAACTTGACGGCGAAGCCCCGGATGTCCCGCTCGGCATCAGCCGCGCCACGTTCTCCTGCAACGGTTGAGAATCGAACGAACAGGTCCGTCTTCTTCCCGACGCTCGAGAAGACCTTCGCGCTCGTGTACCTTGTGATGTCGTGAGTGACGGCAAAGGTGCCGTACGCACCGGACCCCTTGGCGTGCATGCGCCGCTCCGGGATGACCTCCCGGTCGAAGTGGCCGAGTTTCTCGAGGTACCAGATATCCTGCAACAGCATCGGGCCGCGACGGCCCGCGGTCATGACGTTCTGGTTATCAGGGACCGGGGCTCCTGCTGCCGTGGTCAGCTTCTTCTTCTCGTTTTTCATGACTTCACTCCTTTCTCCCCTTGTGTTCCGGTCTCGCCGGGCGGTTTCCTGGAGCACGCTCTGCAGATACCTTGAACCTCGACCTGCGTCCTGATGACGCTGCCAAGCTCTTGCACCGCGTCCGGGATCGCGCTCACGCTCACGCTGAGTTCGGGGCCCTCGATGTCCCGCGTCATGCTGCAGCGCATGCAGACGTAGTGGTGGTGGGGCCTGAGGTTAGCGTCAAACCGCACGCTCTCCCGGCGTGGGCCAAGAGCAACGACCAGCCCAAGGTCCTTGAGCAGTGACAGGGTCCGATAGACCGTGTCCAGCGACGTGGTCGGCATACGATCGTGAATCCGCCGGAAGACAGCCTCAGCATCCGGGTGGTCCAGGCTGGCGGCAACCTCACGGAAGATCTCCAGGCGCTGGGGGGTCAGCCTCACCCCCGCCTGCTTGCACGTGGCCTTGAACTGCTCGACTCGGCGTCCGACTTCCGCTTCGTCTAGTCCTGCCTGCACGCCCTCGTTGTGGTTCATTTGCAAGTAGGAGTCTAATGACATCCAGGCCGCCTGTCAACCGACCGAACGGAGCGCTTGGGCGAGCGCCAGAGCTGTTAGCCACTCCCAGGTGAGCCGATCGTGGGTGCTATGTGTCTCCCCAGCTCAGGGGGGGGCGGGAGTTCAAGAGTAGTCCCGTAAGGGGTTGAAGGTGCCACAAAGGCAGCCGAAGCGGGGGCGGCTCTGGCTCAACGACGGTTCGTGTGTGCGCCTGCGTCCCGAGTACACCGACCACGTGTGGGCGTACGACTTCGTGACCGATCGCACGCACGACGGGAAAGCCCTGCGGATGTTGACGGTGGTGGACGAGTACAGCCGGGAGTGCCTGGCCATCGTCCCTGGGAGGATGCTGCGCTCGGACGACGTGATCGAGACGCTGGCTGACCTGTTTGTGGAGAGAGGAGTACCGGACCACATCCGCTCTGACAACGGGCCGGAGTTCTGCTCCAAGGCCGTGCGCGAGTGGTTGAGAGACCTCGGAGTCCAGACGCTGTTCATCGAGCCCGGGAGTCCGTGGGAGAACGGGTACAACGAGAGCTTCAACGGGAAGCTGCGCGATGAGTGTCTCAGTGTGCACTGGTTCGAGAGCCTGGGCGAAGCCCAACGGCTGATCGCGCAGTGGCGGTGCGAGTACAATGAAAGGCGACCGCACTCCAGTCTGGGGAATCGGGCGCCGGCAGCCTACGTTGCAGAGCTGCTGAGTACTGGCTCAAGTCCGCGAGTCACGGAGGCTCGGTTTCCGACATTATGACTGACCCTAAGACGGGGGCAGGTTCAGGCTGGGTTGGACTAGCTTGAGAAGTGGACCGTCAACCGGGGGCGGGTCAGCAGCGGTGGCCGGAACATCGAGGGCAGATCACAGGGAGTGACCAAGAGACGTAGGGCTTGTGGGTTCTGTGCACTGATCGCCACGAAGCCAGGTTAGGAGACACCCCATCCGACAAGCCCTTGATGGCGCTCACGTATCAGATCGTTCTACTCGCGTGGAGCCTCTACTTCCCCCCTAGGGCACGAATCAAGAGCATCGCCAAAGCAATAGCCAGGACTCCGCCAAGGATGATCGGCCACGCCTGCGAAGCAATGCCACCATTGTTACCCAAAGCCGCTGATGACGTAGAAGCGCCAGAGGCCGGAGCCGGTGATGCGGACGGGCCGACACTGGCCAGGGGAGCTGCAGCAGAAGAACTTGCCAACGCGCTCACCTCGTCGGCAGACACGGCCCTGTTGTAGATCCTGAGGTCGTCGATTGCCCCGTTGAGCGGATACCACCAGTCCGGCCCGTACCCTGAACAGGCCTCGCTCGCCAGGTTCCGTTGGATCCCGATATATAGGTCGCTGCCGTTCACCGCGGACAGGTCCGTTGGCTGATACGTGTGGCGAGCCGTTTCCTTACCGTTCCAGTACTCGATGATCTGTCCTGAGGAATAGACGAATGCGAGATGAATCCAGCTCCCCATGGCGTACCCTTGCGAGGCCTGGATGCTCACATTCTGCGGGTCGGCGTACGAGTTGATGCCGAGATTCGCAAGCAGAGAACCCTGCCCAGACGTTGCATACAGGTTTGACCAAGCGCCATTTCGATCGCCCCTCTTGGCAAGAATGCATTGAGGAGCACCATCGACCGCGCTGCCGCTGCAGTCCGCGGAAGTCTGCCCAATTGAGCTATCCAGCCGGACAAAGCAGGCCCAGGTTAGTTGGTTGGTTAAGGTGAACGAGGAGCTGTTTGGTACATGGATGTACCCCACATTGGAGACCCCGCCAAGCTTCACGGCCTGCCCGATCTTGCCCTGGAGGAAACTGACGGCCCCTGAGGAGACGCCATTGTTGCCGTTTCCAGACTTGTCCTTGACATCTCCATCGAATGGGTACCAAGCGACAAGGCCAAGCGAAAGGTTGCTGAGGGCGGTTGATTGAGAAGGGCCGCTCGTGGCCTGAGCAACTAATGACATGAAATGCGACCAGTCGAATGTGCATTTGGCCGCTTTGCCGCAGGGGTCGAATCGGGTCGTGATAGGTGGAGTGCACTTCTGTGCTACTTCGTCGTGACCCAGGATGTAGTCGCGCGTGAGCGGAATGCCGTACTTGTCCGCTAGAGATCTAACCAACTTGGCTGCCGACTCGTACATCTTCTCCGTGCACCATTTGTCCTGGTCCGGGAGTCCGGCCAGTTCGATGCTGATCGTGTTGTAGTTGTGGATTGTCCCCGTGTGTTTGGCCCCAGAAGTCCCAACTGGCCATACGCCAACCCCATAGGCTGTATCTGCGTCATGAACCATCTGGATTATCTGGCCCTCTTTGTACGCCTCGCTATCGGGATATCCCTTCCCGTTTGCGATGACATAGTGCGCACTGGCCCAGTCGTCTGTGCTCGCCTTGGGTGTTTGGTGATCGTTCACAGTCCCGCTGGTTCGCTCCCCATCTGTCGCGTGGATGATGATGTATGACACTGTATAATCCGAACGGCCAGTCAGGTAGTAGAGCGCTGGTTTCCATGAAGCGCCGGGGAAGTCCGCAGCCCCCTGGCCTCTTACAGGAATGGCGGCTGCCACGAAACCAACGACCAAAACAAGTATCAGGATGCCTACTCTTCCCCGACGCATGAGAGCCTCCTCGCTTCCACGGACCAACTCGCTCCGCCCCTGTATTCACTGGACACGTTGGCTACTAAGCTATTCTAGCACTCGTGGATCAGGAGAGCAAACAGTTCTCTCCACATAGAACGTGTGTTCTGGATGGCATTGCTCCTAGCAACGCGCCGTAGTCTCGGCCCAAAGAGGGAGGACGTTGGAGAAGTCGCGGCCCACATGGACGGGAGTTTGGAGGTCTTCCCTGTGTAGAACCGATGATGGGTGGTCAGTCACCTCGGCCACGGGGCTGGCGAGGAGTTCAAGAGTAGTCCCGTAAGGGGTACAGAAGAGGCCTTCTAAAGCGCAGTTGCCCCTAGACCAAACGGGACGGGCTAGCCATCTCAGGCCTTTCTCGCCCGGAATCGCTCCACCGCTCAGGGCGCTCCAGCGTCGCAGTTCGAATCCTGTGCTCTCAACAAGCACGCGTAATGCCATTCTGTTGAGCATTTTCGCATTTCAGGCGCTCGAATCTTGCAGCGTCCGAAAGCTGGATCGTGGGCTTCATACATGATCTAGTTTGTCCAGTTTCGTATTAGTGTTTACAGTCACCGGCTGCTGAAGGCCGGAAGAAGAGCGAGGGTCACCGAGGCGACAATCTCAGGGAACGCTGAAGTGACCTGGGAGGTAGCCCGATGACCCTCGAAGACAAGGTACACGCTTTCCGTCTCCGTGTCCTGCGCCGCGCCACGGAGTTGGGCAACGTCAGCGCGGCGTGTCGCGAAGCAGGGATTTCCCGCACGATGTTCTACCGGTGGCGGAAGCGATTCGTGCTCTACGGCTCCGACGGTCTGCACCCGCGTCAGACCGGGGAGCGCGGAGGGCGTCCGTCACAGCTGTCCGCCACGGACGAGCGGAAGATCGTTGCCGTGGCGTTGGCCTGGCCGACGTGGGGACCGGGGAGGCTGTCGCTGCAGTTGGCGCAACACGGCCTCATCGTCTCGTCGACTACCGTGTGGCGAGCGTTGCGCCGTGTGGGTCTCGGAACTCGTGTGGAGCGCTTCCTGGCACTCGAGGGACACACGGCAGCGAGCGCCGGGCTGCTCACTGAACGAACCCGACGCAGCCTGTCACGAACGCGCACCCGTCATGTGCAGGCGGAGGAGCCCGGTGAGCTGGTGTGCATCGACACGTTCTACATCGGGAAGCTGAAGGGAGTCGGCAAGATGTGGCAGATCACGGCGTGTGATGCGGCCAGTTCGTACGCCCTGGCAAAGGTGGTTGCGGTATGCAATGCGAACGAAGCAGCAGCCTTCCTCACGCAGGCTGTCGCAACGACGCTCGCCGAGGCGGGGTGGAGGCTCCAGCGGGTGCTGACCGACGGCGGGAGTGAGTTCAAAGGCGAGTTCGACACGGCATGTCGTGAGCTGAACGTTCGACATACCCGAACGAAGCCACGGCATGCCTGGACGAACGGGTTCGTCGAGCGGCTGCAGGGGACGATCCTCCACGAGCACTGGCGGATCGCGTTCCGGCGTCGGTACTTCCGCAAGCGGTTCCAGCTGCAGACATCGCTTGACAGCTTCCTTCAGTTCTACAACTTCGAGCGTCCGCACCAGGGCTACCGGACCAAAGGGCGCACCCCAGCCGAGGTCTTCTGGGGTGCAATCCGTCACGAAGTCCGTCAGGAGGTGTGAAGTGTCAACACCCTTCCGAAACTGGACATGTTTTGGCGCTCCGACGGAGGCCATGCCGCAGTCTCTGGAATCGCGAGGACGGTGCTCTTCCTCGTTGATTTGGGCAGGTTCGACCGCTTCGAGCCCGACGTGCTCCTGAGCGACGGACAGGGTCTTGAGGAATACGGGTTCGACGCGAAGGTCCTCCACGTGCCGGGTCACTCCCCTGGATCGATCGGTGTCCTCAGCCACGCGGGGGACCTGTTCTGCGGCGACCTGCCGACGAACACCGACAGGCCACGGCAGAACTCGATGGCCGAGCGCATCTCAGATCTCCACGCGAGCGTCGAGAGGCTGGGGAAACTCGAGATCGAGAGAGTCTACCCAGGACACGGGAAGTCCTTCCCCATCGAGCTCTTGGCACGGGACGGCGCGGCGCGCTCTTCATCCGGGTGTGGATGACCGGAAGCAAGCGAGCGCCCGTCGCGGACGGGCATGCGTCGCACGGCGTGAGAAACGGGTTCCTCGTCCCTCCGCCGGTATAATCGATCGACCGAAAGCGAAGGGAGGAAGGATGCCCAAGTACAAGATCGCGTGGCTCCCGGGAGACGGAGTCGGGGAAGAGGTCCTTGCCGCGGCGAGGGTCGTCTTGGATAAGGTCAAGTTCGACGCCCAGTACACCAAGGGCGACATCGGCTGGGAGTTCTGGAAGTCGGAGGGGAACGCCCTGCCACAGAGGACGATCGACCTGTTGAACTCGACCGACGCCTGCTTGTTCGGGGCGATCACCTCCAAGCCCAAGGACGAGGCGGCGGCGGAGCTTGACCCCAAGCTCCAGGGGAAAGGCTTCAGCTACTCGAGCCCGATCGTGGGCCTCCGGCAGCTGTTCAACCTGCACACGAACCTGCGGCCGTGCAAGGCGTACCCGGGGAACCCGCTCAACCTGCAGGACGACATCGATCTTGTCGTCTTCCGAGAGAACACCGAGGGCCTGTACGCGGGAGTGGAGTTCCATCCGGTCCCGCCAGAAGTCCGGCGCGTCCTGGAGACGCACCCCAAGATGAAGATGTTTTCCGGCGTCTCAAACGAGGACATGGC
>Ga0315286_10003224_pt1 | contig 15330 bp, 9 predicted proteins | sample YL17G10_0_MG_FD_205038 | JGI IMG/M metagenome (GOLD analysis project Ga0315286, IMG submission 205038) | Sediment microbial communities from Yellowstone Lake, YNP, Wyoming, USA - YL17G10_0 | ecosystem: Environmental > Aquatic > Freshwater > Lake > Sediment | place: USA: Wyoming | collected...
CGATGACCGGCAGCGGGCTCTTCTCCATCAGCTGCTGGAGCAGATCCAGTTGCGCCAGCTCCGTCTCACCGACCGCGACCGCGTCATACTTGAGCGCTTCCATGTTGCGCCAGATGAGGCGGCTGGTAGCCTCGCCCTGCTCGCGTTCGCGGTGAAAGAAATCCCCACCGTCGACCAGCAGGATCGGCTGCTGCGCGCGCCGCAGGGAATCGATGAAGGCGGCCCGCCGGGCCAGCCCACCCTTGGCGCCGTGTCAGCCACACGGCGTGATTTCGCCCTGGAAGCAGCTCTGCGACAGGATGCGCACCTCGGTGTTGGTGGTACGCATGCCCGACTTGGGGCCCAAGAACCCAGCACATCCTCCGGCGATCAGGGCCAGCGCCGCCAGTCCCGCCAGGAGCCTTGCATCGCGCGTCTTCATCTCTCCTCCTCGATCGTGCCGACCGTGTATCTTGTAACGTTATCGGCCCCTGGGGTTCCATGGCAATGCATTTTCGGGCAGCTCTCGTCCGGCGTCCGTCATCCGCCATCCCCGGAAAGCTCGACGAGGTCGTAGGATCGGAGGCCCAGCCCGACCCGGGCGGCATGCTCGAGCTGGATCTCCCAGTTGACGTTGGGCCAGGCGCGGCGGAAAGGGTCCGCGCCGGCGGCCGCGAGGGTCAGGTCGAGGCTCGCCTGGTCGAGAGCCACCGGGTCGAGGGAGGCGGCGATGCCGATGTCGGGAGCGATCCGGTCCGGCGCGTGACCCATGCAATCGCAATGGGTGCTGATCCCGTTGAGCAGGGTCACGAAGGCGGCGCGGCCGCGCAGCGAGCGGTGGACCGCCAGGGCGTATTCGGCGAGGCGTCGCTGCACCCGATCCGAGTCGTTGCTCCAGTCGATGCCGATCGCGCCGGTGGGACAAACCGCCAGACACTCGGCGCAGCCCGTGCAGAGCGCGCCAGCGATCGCCACGGAGCGGGCGCCGGGGGCGATGGCGTGGGGGGCGCACGCCTCCACGCAGGCCCCGCAGAGCGTGCACTTCTCCGCGCGCACCACCGGATGCACGACCGAATGCATGTGGAGCTTGCCGGCGCGATTGGCCAGGCCCATGCCCATGTTCTTGATCGCCCCGCCGAAGCCGCAGAGCAAGTGCCCGGTCAGGTGCGCCAGCCCTACCAGGAAGTCGACGTCGCGCAGCAGCGGGGCGAGGTGCGCGGTCTCGACCTCCGCGCCGCCGAGCGGGAAGTCGAGTCCGTCGCGGCCCAGCAGGCCGTCGCCGAGCAGGATCGGCGCGTCGATCGTCTCGTGGGTGAACCCGTGCTCCCGGGCGACCTGCAGATGCTCGACGCTGTCCCGGCGCCGGCCGGCGTAGAGCGTGTTGGTCTCGGTCAGGAACGGCCGCGCGCCGCGGCGGCGCAGCGCCGCGACCAGCTCGCGGACCAGAGCCGGGTGCGGGTGGCCGTGGTTTCCCGCCTCCCCGAAGGTCAGCTTGACCGCGGCGAGGTCCTTCGCGCCGACGCTCGCCAGAATCGGTGTCGCCTCGAGGAAGCCGGCGAACCGACGCGCCACCGCGAGCGGGTCCTTCCAGTCGAGGATGCGAAGCAGGTAGACTTGTGGTGTCATCGCTCTTTCCCGCCGGGTGCCGGCTCCAAGAGGCCCTGATCGATTGGCCGACAACTGTAGCGTGCGGGAGTCGCGGATCGCAACCGGGGAAGCGGAATGCGCTCGAATCGATGGGCCCGTCGCGCCGTCTGGTGGCTGTCGATCGCGATCGCCGCCCTCGTGGAAGGCGGCGCGGGCACGGCCCCGCATCAGTGTCGCTTCTGGGCGCTCGTCGGGGCCGACTACCCCAGCGATCTGATTCTCGACCATCTGCGCGACGGGAGTATCGAGAATCTGCGCCACCTCGGCTCGGGGAACCCGGACGGATGGGGCTTCGTCTCCTATCCGTCCCCGCCCGACGGGGCACCGCTCTATCTGCCGCTGGCGCGCCGCGGCGGACCGCCGGCGGACGACCCGTACGATCCGGACTACGTGCGCGCGGTGGAAGAGCTGGACCGGGTGCGCCCGCGGGCGGTACTGGGTCACGTGCGGCGGGCGACCTCAGGACACACGGGCATTCCGGATCCGCACCCGTTCACTCGCCGGCAGTGGAGCTTCGCCCACAACGGGGGTCTCGACGCCGCGGCGCTGCGCCGGCTCCTCGGTGACTATCTGCTGACCCATCCGCTCGATTACGACGAGGGGATCGGAAACACCGGACCGATAGACTCGGAGCTCTACTTCGCCTTCCTGCTCAAGTTCGCCGAGGAGCACCCCGAGCTGCGCTTCGCCGAGGCGCTGCGTCAGGGGGTGCAGGCGCTGGTGCGAGACGATGAAGTCACCGGCGGCTACCCCAAGCTCAACTTCGTCCTCAGCGACGGCGGCACGCTCTATGCGCTTCACTACTACTCTGGGAATTCCGCGGTCCGGTTCTTCCCGGACCTGGTGCGCAGCGGCGGTGAGTCATCCTATTGGGTCGTGTCGTCCGAGAAGGTCGGATCCCGGATCGACGGATGGGGCACGGTTCCCGCGCGGTATCTCGGGGTCTTCGTGCCGAACCGCGTGCCCGAGTTTCTCTCGATCGACGCGCCCGCGAGGGAAGGCGCCCAGGCCGGCGGCGCGCCCCCGGATGCACCGCGCGCGCGGTCGGCGCCGGCCGACAGCGTGCCCGAACACAACTGCCGGTTCTGGGGCCTCGTCGGCAGCGGATATCCGATCGGCCTGATTCCCAGCCACCTGCGCGACGGCACCTACCAGAACCTGAAGCGCCTCGGTGGCTACAATCGTGACGGCTGGGGGCTGGGTTGCTACCCGCCCGATGGGTTCCCGATCCCGCTGGGCGACCCGATCGTGCGCCGCGGCGGTCCGCCGGCAGACGATCCGAACGTGGCCGAATACGACATCTCGGTAGACGAGATGAGCGACCTCCACCCGGTGGCCGCGATCGGTCATGTACGCGCCGCGACGTCGGGTCACAGCGGGATCCCCAACCCGCATCCCTTCCAGCAACGCGGTATGCTCTTTGCCCACAACGGCGGGATCTCGACCGGCATGCTCCTCCAGCGACTCGGCGACTATCTGATCACACATCCGCCCGACTACGCGGCGGGCGACCCGGGGACCGGCAACATCGATTCCGAGCTCTACTTCCTCTACCTGCTCAAGCTGGTCGATGCGCAGTCGACCTCCTCCTTCGGCGCCGCGCTGCCCGTCGCGCTGCGGGAGTTGCTGGCGGATCGCGAGGTGGTGGGCGCCTCACCGGCGCTCAACTTCGTGCTGACCGACGGCGACACGCTCTACGCCTTCCACTGCTACGGTTCGGGCAGCGGCAATCCGGTGCGCTACTACCCGGCGGTCGAGTCGGCGGCCGCACCGCGCTCGAGCTACTGGGCCGTCGCCTCCGAGCCGCTCGGCGACAACGCCGACGGCTGGGGTACGATGGCGCCCCGAACGCTGGGCGTCTTCGTTCCGGGCCAGGCGCCGCAGTTCATTCAGATCGGGGAGCCCGGCCTGCCCGAATTCCATCTGGCGGACGTGTCCGTCGTTCCGCTCTTCGACCAGGACGCCGACGGCTGGGCATCCGCGCTGGAGATCTGCTGCGACCCGAACGCGCAGTCGGGCGCGTGGGACGTTTCGCTGGAGATCGCCGCGACGGCCGACGGCGTGACCTGGATCGATCTGGGCTCCACGCGCTACTTCGGAATCACCGGAAGCGCGCCGGACACGAGCTGCATCAACGGATTCGTGGTGCCGGACACGCTGGGACCGACGCTCTGGGACCTGCGCCTGCGGTTGCGCGAGTCGGTGTCGGGCAGCGTGGTCGCAACCGCCACGCCGCCGGATTTCCCGATGCTGGGGGACTGGCGCGTCGAGGGCGCCGCGCGCGACACGCTGCCGGACGTGCCGCGCCGCTTCCGCTTCACCGGAATGCGCATCACCGGCGGCGACGATCGCGACCGGGACGGCTACGCGCGGGCCTTCACGCTGCGCTGGGACGTCGACCTGAATACGGCGCACGATTCGGCGCAGGCGTACGTGACCGTGGTCGGCATGCAGGGGATGGGCTATAACGCCCTGGGCACCAGCCCGGTCTTCTGGGTCCGCGGCCAGCGTCCCGACAGCGTCGACTTCCCCGTGACGATTGCGCCGCCGAACCGGCCGCCGCAAAGTTGGGATCTATACCTCGAACTCTACGATGCGACCGCCGACACGCTCGCCGCGAGCGCAGCGCCGGACGCTTTTCCCGCGTTGAGCGCGGTGCTCGTCGAGGGGTCGCGGGCGGACGAGCCGGAGCCGCCGCCGCCGGACACGCTGGGCGTGCGGGTCGAGTGGGGTTGGCTCAACTTCGCGCCCGGTGAGATCCGGGTCTACCTGCGTCTCAACCTGGTCGCCGGAGCGGCCGTGTCCCTCGAGGTCTGGGACACCGCCGGCCGCCGCGTCTGGCACGAGGGACCGGTGGCGCGCGAGCCGCACTACGAGGGCGTGCTCACCTGGCGCGGCGAGGACCGCGACGGCGGGCGGGTCGGCTCGGGCGTATATCTCTGCCGCGTGCGCGTCGGGGACGCGGTTTTCAAGCGGCGCGTGGTGTTGATCCGCTAACGCACCAGCACCAGACGCGTGGTCGAGGAGAAGGACGGCGTCGTCAGCTCGACGAAGTAGTGCCCCGCGCCGACCGCTCGCCTCCCGTCGTCGGTCCCGTCCCACTCGACGGCCTGCTCGCGGCCCTGATCCCGACCGTCGACCAGGGTTCGCACCCGGCGGCCCAGCAGATCGTAGATGCGCAGCGTGACCCGCGCCTCGCCGGGGAGCACGTAGGTGATCAGGCTGCGACCCCGCGACGGGTTGGGCCACGGCGTGCGCAGCACGGCCTGCGTGCCGAGGGGAGGCATCGTCGGCTTGAGGATCAGGTCGTCCGGATCGAAGCGGATGTCGGTCGGCCGGGCCGCGACGTGAAAGGTGAACTCCTGCTCGCGCTGATCGTTCTGCGCCACGAAAACCAGCTGTCCTTCGTCGGTCGAGACGGCGATCTCGATCGGCATGGTGTAGAACTCGGGCGCATCCTGCGTTTGCGCGATCCGCACGCGTACGTCGTACCCGTCGGCGGTCCGCTCGTAGCCCGGCTGCCACTGGTAGAGCGGGCGATCGGGGTAGTAGAGCCACTGGTCGAAGAACCCCGCCAGGTCCTGACCGCTCAACTCCTCGGCCACCGCGCGGAAGTCGTCGGTGACGACCGTCGGCAGACCTTGGTGGCGCTCGACGTAGGCCCGCAGCGTGCCGAAGAAGGCGTCGTCGCCGATCCGGTGGCGCAGCATGTGCAGGATGAAGGCGCCCTTGTCGTAGGGCGTGGCTCCGAAGAGCGGATCGGGGTCGTAGACCGTACCCCGGAACCCGGGACCCGCCGGGGGAGGGAACGGATCGAACCCCCGCACGTACTCCTCGTAGTCGGCGCTTCCGGTCTGGTGCTCGACCCAGAGCGCTTCGGCGTAGGTGGCGAAGCCCTCGTTGAGCCAGACGTCGCGCCAGTCGGCGAGCCCGATCGCATCCCCGAACCACTGGTGGGCCAGCTCGTGGACGAAGATCCACTCGTACCGGCGATTCCCGGTGATGAACTGGGCGCCGAGCGACGTGCACGTCTGGTGCTCCATGCCGCCGCCGAAGTCGACCGCGGCCATGGCGTACTTCTCGTCCCAGAACGGATAGGGCCCGAAGATGGAGGAGAAGAACTCGAGCGCCGTGTCGACCCGGGAGAAGTCGACGGAGGCGTCGGCCTGGTCCTCGGGATAGACGTACCAGCGCAGCGGGACGTCCACGGGAGTGCCGTCGACCTGGATCGTCGCGGTGTCCTCCAGGACCACGTAGTTGGAGATCGCCAGCGAAACCAAATACGTCGCGATCGGGTGCTGGTGGGTCCAATGGTACGTCTGGCGGTCTTCGGGCAGCGTCTCCACCGAGACCAGGGCTCCGTTGGAGACCGCGACCAGCCCGGATGCGACCGTTACCCGGACGTCGATGGTCGCCTTGTCGGTAAGCACATCCTTGCACGGCCACCAGGTGCGTGCCCGGGACGTGGCGCTGATCGTGTAGATGAGCGGCGCGAGGGTCCCGGCTTCCTCCGACCCGTGCGTCCCGAAGGTGAAGGGCCGACCCTCCACGTCGTCTTCGATCTCCGGGGGTTGCCCCGCGTACGACACCGAGACCGCGAAGCTGTCCGCCGCCGCCACCGGCGTCGCCAGGGTGAGCGTGACCTGGTGATCGGCGTGGGTGCTTCCGGCGATGCCGTGGGTCGGGCTGGAGACCGCGGTCACCTCCAGTTCGTCGCGGAGATCGAGAACCACCTGGGTCAATCCGTCGGTCAGCGCCCGCGCGCCCACCACCACGGTGCCCGTGACCGAGCCGTCGCCGATGTCGATGGCGAGGTCGTAGTGGATGACGTCGAAGCCGCGCTCCGCGGCGGGATCCGCGGCGCGCGCGAGAATCGGGCCCATCAGGAGAACCGCGATGGCGAGGCCGGTGAGCCGCGCGCCGGCTGCCGCTCCCGAACGACGGGCGAAACGACGTGACGGATGGCGAGAGCCGGTGACCCGATCAGCGTCCATGCGAGCCTCCTTGCGCCGCCCCCGCGGACGCGAGTCCGCGGGGCGCGCGAAAGGAGTCTAGGCAAACCGCCCGGGTGTTCCAAGCGCGATTCGACGGCCTCAGGCGCTCGCCGGCTTGCGTCCGGTCCGGGTCGACTGCCGCAGCAGCACGATAACCACCGCCGCCGCGAAGCAGAGGGCCGCCGAAATGAGGAACGCCTTCACGTAGCTGCCCGCATCGTACGACTGCCGTACCAGGGCCCCGGTCTTGTCGAGCGCCTCGTACTGGACCTTCTGGACCACGGTCATCAGCTTCGGGGCCAGCCAGGGCCCGAAGAGGCCCCCCGCGCCGTAGGCGGAGAACATCCAGCCGTAGTTGGCGCCGACGTTCTTGGTGCCGAAGTTGTCCGCGGTGACCGCCGGGAAGAGGGCCAGGAAGCCGCCGAAGGTGAACCCGACCGCGCCGACGCCGACCAGGAAGAGCGGGTACGTCGAAAGCCAATTGAGCGCGGCCATGGCGATCCCGGCGCTGACGTACATGATGATGAGCGTCTTCTGGCGGCCGATCGAGTCGGAGATCCGGCCCCAGATGATGCGGCCGGCGGCGTTGAGGATCGCGACCACGATGACCGCGGTCGCTCCCGCGGAGACGATGCCGTCATAGGTCGCCTTGGGCACCACCGCCGCCGAGCTCCGCGCGACCTCCAACAGCGGGAAGGAGAGCCAGACGTTGGTGGTGTTCATGATCACCATCAGACCCGCGGTGCAGCCGGCGAAATACGTGAGCCAGAGCAGCCAGAAACGCGGGGTGGCGAGCATCTGCTGCCAGGTGTAGTCGAGGCGGGCCGCGGCCGTTCCCACCTTCGGGGCGGGTGGATTCCAGCCCGACGGCTTCCAGCCCGCGGGCGGGTTACGCATCAACTGCGCGCCCAGGACCACGGCGACCACGAAGATCAGCCCCAGGTACATGAAGGTGCCCATCACGCCTTGCGACTTGATGAGCGACTTGGCGACCGGGGTGAAGACCAGCCCGCCCGCGCCGAATCCGGCGACCGCCATGCCGGTGATCAGGCCGCGCTTGTCGGGGAACCACTTGACACAGGTGGCGATGGGACAGACATAGGCGGCCCCGATGCCGATGCCGCCCAGGATGCTGAAGCCGATCACGAAGGTGGTCAGGTTCGTGGCATGGCGGGCGAACACCAGACCGGCGCCCAGCACCAGGCCGCCCAGCGTGGCGACCCAGCGCGGACCTACCTTGTCCTGGATGCGGCCGAAGAAGATCATCGAGAGGGCGAAGAACGCCAGGACCAGCTGCGCGGGGAGTGCCAGGTCGGTGGCGCTCCAACTCGGGAATACGCTCTTCAGACCGGGCTTGAACACGCTGTAGATGTAGATGGCGCCGAGGCTCATCTGGATGAGCAGCGCGCCGACCACCACCAGCCAGCGGTTCATGACCTTTTCCTGCGTCATCGCCATCCTCCTTGCTACCCCTGCCGGCGACGTGAGAAGGGGAGGGTGGCAGACCACCCTCCCCTGGGATCACTCTGCGTGCCGCGATCGGGTCATCGACGAGCTACTTGCCCTTCAGCTCGATCAGCTTGTCGACCACGGCCGGATCGGCCAGCGTGGACGTGTCACCGATTTCCTTCAGCTCGCCCGAGGCGATCTTGCGCAGGATGCGGCGCATGATCTTGCCCGAGCGCGTCTTGGGCAGCCCCGGCGCCCAGTGGATCACGTCCGGCGAAGCGATCGCGCCGATCTCCTTGCGCACGTGGGCGACCAGTTCCTTCTTTAGGTCGTCGGTGTACTCGGCGCCCATGTTGAGCGTGACGTAGGCGTAGATCCCCTCGCCCTTGATCGGGTGGGGGAAGCCGACCACCGCCGCCTCGGCGACCTTCGGGTGCGAGACGAGTGCGCTCTCGACCTCGGCGGTGCCCATGCGGTGCCCGGAGACGTTGATCACGTCATCGACGCGGCCGGTGATCCAGTAGTAGCCGTCCTCGTCGCGGCGACAGCCGTCGCCCGTGAAGTAGAGCCCCGGATAGAGCGTGAAGTAAATCTCCTTGAAGCGCGAATGCTGCCCGTAGACCGTGCGCATGATGCCCGGCCAGGGCGTCTTGATCGCCAGGATGCCGCTTCCCGGGCCCTTCAGCTCGTTGCCTTTCTCGTCGAGCATGATCGGCTCGCAGCCGAAGTAGGGCAGCGTCGCCGAGCCGGGCTTCAGCGGGTGTGAGCCGGGCAGCGGGGTGATGAGGATGCCGCCGGTCTCGGTCTGCCACCAGGTGTCGACGATCGGGCAGCGGCTGTCCCCCACGACCTCGTAGTACCAGCGCCAGGCCTCGGGGTTGATCGGCTCGCCAACCGTGCCGAGCAGGCGCAGGCTCTTGCGGCTGCGCTTGGTCACGTGCTCGTTGCCCTGCGCGGCGATCGCCCGGATCGCGGTCGGCGCGGTGTAGAAGATGCTCACCTTGTACTTGTCGACCACGTCCCAGAAGCGCCCGGCGTCCGGATAGGTCGGGATGCCCTCGAACATGACCGAGGTCGCGCCGGCGCAGAGCGGGCCGTAGACGATGTAGGAGTGGCCGGTGACCCAGCCGATGTCGGCGGTGCACCAGAAAATGTCCTGGTCGTGGTAGTCGAAGATGTTCTTGAACGTATGATAGGTATAGATCATGTACCCGCCGGTCGTGTGCAGCACGCCCTTCGGTTTGCCCGTCGAACCGGAGGTGTAGAGGATGAAGAGCGGGTCCTCGGCGTCCATCCACTCGACCGGGCAGTCGGGTGAGGCCTTCGCCATCTCCTCGTGCCACCAGGAGTCGCGGCCCGCCTGCATCTCCACCGGGAAGTTCGGCACGCGCTGGTATACGATGCAGCTCGTGACGGTGACCCCCTTACCGGCGGCGATCTTCATCGCCTGGTCGGCGTTCGCCTTCAGCGGCACCGCCTTCGCCCCGCGATAGACGCCGTCGGTGGTGATCACGATGCGGCACTCGGAGTCGAGGATCCGGTCGGCCAGCGACTCGGCGCTGAAGCCGCCGAAGACGACCGAGTGGATCGCGCCGATCCGGGCGCAGGCCAGGAGCGCGATCGGCAGCTCGAGGATCATCGGCATGTAGACCGAGACGCGATCACCCTTCTTGACGCCCTTCGCCTTCAGCACGTTGGCGAAGCGACAGACCTGCTGGTGCAGCTCGCGGTAGGTGATCTTCTTATCTTCGCCCGGGGTGTTCCCCTCCCAGTAGAAGGCGATGCGGTCGCCGCGCGTCTTGAGATTGCGGTCCAGGGCGTTGTAGCAGACGTTGGTGCGGCCGCCCTTGAACCACTCGATCCGGATATCCTTGTCGAAGTCCCACTGCAGGACCTTGTCCCACTTCTTCTCCCAGTGGAACTCGTTCGCGACATCGCTCCAGAAGCCCTCGGGGTCCTTCACGGAGCGGTCGTAGAGCCGCTGGTACTCGTCCATCGACTTGATCCAGGCGTTGCGGCTCCATTCCGGTTTCGGCTGATAGACGTCGGCCATCGCGCGTGCCTCCCCACGAATTACCAGTGCCCACCTCGGACGAGCGACCGGCCGCACTGCGGCCCCACGGTCGCCGGCATCGGACAATTGAAACTCCCCGCGGGCCGCAACCGGGCCCGGGCGGAAACTCAAGCCAGTGAGGCTACCCGAACCCGAGGGGTGGCGTCAATCGCGGAAAACGGGTTCGCCGGCGCGGGCGCCCGGTGCGAGCGACCGGCGCTCCAGCAAGAGGTAGAGCCAGTAGGGACGGCGGCGACTGAGGAGCCGGTTGAGGCCGTCGCAGAGGAACGAGATCGGGTTGTGCCGTGTTCGCGGGAATACGCGATTGCCGCAGGCGGGGCAGATCGCCGTGCGCGCCGGCGGCACCTGGAACCAGCGGCGGCCGAGCCCCTGGCGGAGGCGGAGGAGCGGCGCGGGGTAACGCCGCATGCCGGGACCGCCGGTGCCCCGCGCGGCCTCCCGGTAGGAGGGAAAGAGCGCGGCGAGCGATTCGACGGTGAAGGCCCGTTGATGATAGGAGGCATTGAAGACGCGCCGGCATCGGCCGCAGCGCAAGGCGTTGACCCGCGGATCTTCGTCGTTCGGAACGCTGAGCAGCAGGTGGCGCGGCGCCAGACGGGTCATCTCGCGGGTTGCGGCCGCCAAGTCGGCGTCGTTGAGGTGCTCGAGCAACTCGCTGCAGAGCACGAGATCGAAGGCGCCGGGTCGCAACGGCAGCGCGGTCGCCGAGGCGCAGATCCGCGGCACGCGCACCAGCCGCAGCGCCGCCTGGCTCCAGTCGAGTCCGAAGACCGCGCGGTCCTCCGCCAGCCGGTGCGTCAGGAGCCCGTTGCCGCACGCCAGGTCGAGCACACGGACCGCGTCGGCGGGGATCATCTCGCGCAGCCGACGGGCCTTCTCCTCCATCACCGGCGTGGGGGTGAAGCGCTCCCAGTTGGATTCGATTTCGTAGAGACTTCGTTCGTGCGGATCCATGCCCACCTCGATCATGCGGCCGCCGCCGCTGCCGGGGCTCGGGACCGCATGGATCCGGAAGGCTACGGGTTCGCTTCCTCGGAGACCAGCCGGGATTGTCCAGTCGGCCCGCCTACCGGAACTTCGCCTTGAGCATCCCCCAGGATGTCGTCTCAACCGCGGTCGGTCCGCAGCCGACCGGCCAAGCGCCGATCAGGCCGCAGTCTCCGATAGGTGCGCAGGGCGAGTCCGAGCCGAGCGTGAAGTCGCGGTTCTCACTGTCGCAGAAAAGCGGGTCGGCGGCGAAGTTGCCCGCCACGCCCACTTGGTCCGCGATGCAGCTCACCCAGTCACCGCCGGCATTGCCGTAGACATCGCAGCAGATGAGAGACGCCCCAGCTCCGTCCCCGCAGGAGACGGATGCGCCGTAGGGGGAGAAGGCGATGATCGTATGGTCGAATGTCGGTTGGGCATCGTTCAGAGTCCAGATTCCGCTGCCGCCAGAATGGGCCTGATTGCCGCTGCAAGTGCACTGCGAGAATGACGGGGAGCAGTTGTTGCAGACGATCGCCCCGCCCCGGCCATCCGTCTGGTTGGCGCACAACGTGACCCGCGTGATGATCGAACTCGTTCCCGTGGTGCAGTAGATGCCTCCGCCGTTGGCCGTAGTTTGATTGTCCGCGAACCAGCATTCCGTAACTTCGGCATTCGAACTCCAGAGCAGCAGACCTCCGCCCCACTGGGCGCGGTTGTCAGAGAATGTGCACTCGGAGATGACGGGCGATCCGTACGAGACCCAGATGGCGCCGCCCGAGTCGCGGGCTTGGTTGTCGCTGAAGACGCATCGGAAGAGCCTCGGCGAAGCGTAGACGCAGAGGATGGCGCCGCCCCAATCGGCCTGGCTCCCTCCGTTTCCCCAGGCATAGCCGCCGGAAATCGTGACTCCTTCCAGCACCGAGGTTTCGGTTTCGCCGGAGTGGAAATAGACCCCCCGATGGGGATTCCCGGGTCCCCCCCCGCAGTCGATGGTGCAGAACTCCGGGGACCCGGACTGGGACCGAACGATGACCGCCTTGCCAAGGTAGTCGAGGTCTCGATTGCCAGGCCCCGAGAAAGTCCCATTGCTGAGCCCGATGATGTCTCCGTTCGTGACGGCGTTCAGTGCGGCTTGGATCGTGAGGAAGTCCCCGCTCCCGTCAGGTCGTACCACGTAGACTGTGGCGGGCGCGGCTGTGGAGAACATCAGTGCTCCGATGACGAATCCAAGAATAGAACGCATGACGTACCTCCTCTCATGGGGAACCAGAAACACCGCGATGGCGCGGAGTCGATTCGCGTCCGGTCGTCCGCGTAGGCAGACGATTTCTCAGCGGCGGATGATCACCACCCGCAACGCGCGGCGCTCGGCGTCGTTCCGCAGCCGGAGGAGGTAGACCCCGCCCGGGGCCTCGCGTCCGTCGGAGGTCAGGCCGTCCCAGAAGAGGTCGACCGCGCCCGGGACTTTCACCGGGGTCGCGAGCGTGCGAATGCGACGACCGCCGATCTCATACACGTCGAGGACGAGCGATCGCCCAAGCCATTCCTCGGGCGCGCGGGTGTGAATCGTCGCGCCGCTCGAGAAAGGATTCGGGAACCCACGCAACAGAACCGGTCCAGCGCCCGTCGGCGGCAGCGCGGCGTCGATCCCCTGCGGCGCCGTGCATCCCACGGGCCACGCGCCGATCAGGCCACAGCCCTCCTGGGAGCAGGGGGAGTTGTTCCAGAGCTCGTAGTCGCCCTCGGGGAGATTGCAGAAGAGCGGGTCCGCCGAGAAGTTGCCGCGGCGTCCGGCCTGGTCCGCGATCCCGTCGGTCCAGTCGCCTCCGGCATTCCCGAAGATGTCACTGCAGGTCAAGGTGACCCCGCCGCCGCCGACGCACCGCACGGCCTGACCCTGCGGGCTGAAGCAGAGAATCGCATTTGTCACGAAGACCGGGCTGTGACTCGCGCTCTCGATGCAGGCGCCGGCGACGTCCGGCGCCGTGGCGGCGTTGGCCACGAACGTGCACCGCAAGAGCTGCGGCCCCGACAGGTCACTCGCGATCGCGCCGCCCCGGTCGGCCCGGTTCTGCGCGAAGGTGCAGCCCTCGATCACCGGGAAGGCATTGCCATCGCAGCTCACCGCACCGCCCGCTTCCGCCCGGTTGTCGAGGAAGATGCAGTTTCGCAGGGTGGGAGAGGCGCCCACGATGCGGACGCCCCCGCCGCGCCTGGTCGGCCCGGGCGCGTAGGCGTGGGTCACCGTGATTCCCCGGATCTCGGTGTCGGGCGTTTCGCCTTCGTCGAAGATGAAGCCTCGGTGTGGATCGGTTTCGCTGCCCTGGCAATCGACGACGCTGTGGGTCGCGTCGCCGCCGCCCCCGACGATCCGGAGCGACTTGCCCTGCAGGTCGATGTCCCGGTTGCCCGGCCCGCTGAACACCCCTTCGCCCAGGATGATCGTGGCGCCGTCGACCGCGCCGTCGACCGCGGCCTGGATCGTCGGATGGCTGCCGCTCCCATCCGGGTTCACGAGGAAGCCGCACGCGGCGGGCCAGGCACCCACCAGCCCGCAATCGGGGTTGAGCAGCGGACCGCAGGGCGAGCCCCATTGCAGCGTGTAGTCGCGCCCGGCCCGGTCGCAGAAGAGCGGATCGGCGGAGATGTTGCCGTTGACGTCCAGCTGTTCCGCCACGCAGTCGGTGAAGTCACCCTCCTCGTTGCCGTAGACGTCGCAGCAGGCCAACGTGGCGCTGCCGCCCGACTCACAACGGAAGGCGGCGGCGTGCGCGCCGAAGGCGATGATCGTGTGATCGAAGACGGGTTGGGCGTTGCCCAGGGTCCAGACGCCGCTGCCCGCGCCGGCCTCATTGTCTGTGCTGGTACATTGCGAGAACGTGGGGGAGCAGGTGTTGCAGACGATGGCTCCACCCTTGCCGTTGGTGGTGTTCCCGCAGAAGGTGACCCGGGTGAATCCGGCGGTGCACCCCGTGGTGCAGTAGACGCCCCCCCCGTTGGACAGCGCCTCGTTGTCCTCGATCCGGCAATCCGTCAGTTGCGCGTTCCCTCCCCAGAGGAGCACGCCCCCGCCCCAACCGGCAAGGTTGCGCCGGATCGTGCACCCCGAGAGCGCCGGCGAACCGTATGACGCCATGATGCCGCCGCCGTCCTGGCCGGCGATGTTGTCTTCGAGCACGCAGTGCGTGATGGTCGGCGAGCTGTAATAGCAGAGAATGGCGCCGCCCCAGGCATCCGGCCCGGTCCCGACGGCGTAACCGTTCGTGACGGTTACCCCATCCAGCCGCGAGGTCCCCGTCTCGCTGGAATGGAAGTGGAATCCCCGGTGCGGCTGCGTCTGGCTGCCGCCGCAGTCGATGATGCAAAGGTCGGGCGCTCCGGACGACGATTGCACGGTGATCGCCTTGCCGTGGTAGTCGAGGTCGCGATTGCCCGGACCGGCGAACGTGCCGTCGGCGAGTTCGATGACATCGCCGCCGGAAACGGCATCCAGGGCCGCCTGAATCGTAGGGAAGTCGCCCGTTCCATCGGGAGTGACGATGTAGGTCGTCGCGGGGGCGGATACCACCCAGGAACAGAGCGTGAGGCAGAGCACGCTGACACAACGCATCACAGACCTCCTCCCTCTGTCGGCCGGGAGAACGGGAAGTCACAATCGCACCAGAGTGGCCCACGACAAGCATAGCAACGAAGTATCATCTCCACAAGACGGAATTCGAGTGGCCCCAACACTGCGCTCGAGCGGGCCGATCTCCGTGGACTTGCAGGCGCCACGCGGAACGATCACCATCCTGCGGTGAAATCGTCTACGAGAACCGACCCGCCGACCGGATCGCTCCGGACGAGGTGCAGATGACCGACCCCCAACCCCTTTGGACGCACACGTTCCGTCTCGGCGGCGCGCCGTTGACGATCGAAACCGGCCGCCTTGCCACGCAGGCCGCGGGTGCGGTCTGGCTGCGCACCGGGCGCACCGCTCTGCTCGTAGCCGTCGTGCGCGAGGAGCAGCCGATTGCCGCCGCGGGGCGCGACTTCTTCCCGCTGACCGTCGAGTATCGCGAGAAGCTCGCCGGCGCCGGGCGTATCCCGGGCGGCTTCCTGCGCCGCGAGGCGCGCGCCTCCTCGCGCGAGACGCTGACCGCGCGGCTCATCGATCGGAGCATCCGTCCCCACTTCCCGGAAGGCTTCCGGTGTGAAACCCAAGTGCTGGCGACGCTG
>Ga0315286_10003225_pt1 | contig 15325 bp, 11 predicted proteins | sample YL17G10_0_MG_FD_205038 | JGI IMG/M metagenome (GOLD analysis project Ga0315286, IMG submission 205038) | Sediment microbial communities from Yellowstone Lake, YNP, Wyoming, USA - YL17G10_0 | ecosystem: Environmental > Aquatic > Freshwater > Lake > Sediment | place: USA: Wyoming | collected...
CACGTCAGGCTTCGAGTATGAGACAATCTGGGGCCTTGGCGCTAACTGCTGCATAGACGATCTGGATATCATCGCCCAAGCTGACCACGTCATGGACGATATTGGAATTGACTCAATAGAGACAGTGGTGACCATGGGTGTTGCCATGGAAGCAGGGATTATTCCTTTCGGCGACGGTGCGGGCGCCCTCAGGTTAGTGAAGGAAATCGGCGCCGGTACCCCCCTGGGAAGAATTTTAGGTTCCGGAGCGGAAATATTAGGCAAGGTATATGGGATCACCAGAGTGCCTGTTGTCAAGGGACAGGGATTGTCGGCATACGACCCACGGTCCATTAAAGGCATGGGCATCACCTACGCAACGTCAACCATGGGCGCAGACCATACTGCTGGATACTGTGTTCCTGTAAATATTCTGAGGGTTGGCGGCTTTGTTGATCCCTTGAAAAAGGACGGGCAGGTTGAGCTCTCAAGACGGCTCCAGATCGGGACTGCATACCTGGACAGTACCGGTCTCTGTGTATTCGTCGGATTCGCGGCATTGGATGATCCTGCAGTGGCATCACTTTTGGCCGACATGCTCAATGCAAAGGATGGCCTGAACAAGACGGCCGATGAGTGGCGTGCGCTGGGGCGAACGGTTCTTCTTGCTGAGCATGAATTCAACCTTGCTGCAGGGTTTACCAATAAACAGGATCGCCTCCCGGAATTTTTCGAAGAACCGGTGCCGCCGCACAATGCCGTGTGGGATTTCACCGGCGATGAGATAGATTCATTCTGGAATTTCTGAGGCAGAAGAATTCCGAAATATGCTCTTTATTCCGAACGGAGACAGTCAAGGAGTGTTAAAAAAGGACAAAAATGAAAAGGGGAGGTACAAGATGAAAAGAGGGTTGTCAAGGATGCTCATAGCAGGAGTTGTTTGTGCCGGTATATTCTGCCTGAGCGCATACTGTGGTGCCGTTACTATCAAGGAAGTAAAGCCGGGAGAGGATGTGTTCGCCTACATCAGCCGGCTAAAAGGGAGCTTTGATCAAACGCTCTACCAGCAGGTGATCGGCGCCTCGAATGCATTTAAAGAGGGCGATCAGACCATTGGGGTGGGAGCCGATGATGAAACAACCCGGCAAAACGCCCGGACGCTTCTGGCAAACACGAAGATCAAAGACCTCTACGAACATCCTCTGCTTGCCGACGATCTCCAGAAGCTGATCTGGCAGACCACTGATCAGGCCCAGTACGAGAAGGTCAAAGGCTGGACCATGGGGCAATTGAAAGAATTTCTTTTAACCAAATCTGAGGCAGAGATCAAGGGGATCATGCACGGGCTGACCAGTGATACAATTGGATGTATCCCCAAGCTGATGAGCAATGAAGAGCTGATCAAGATCGGTCAGAAGATTTTTAATGTCCTGCCTGGCACCCAGATCGGGGCAAAAGGCTACTTGAGCGCCCGCATCCAGCCCAATTCACCCACTGACAATCCCGAGGATGTGATGTTGCAGGTGTTTGACGCATTTTCCTATGCCACAGGCGATATTGTTATCGGAACCAACCCCGTGGACAGCCAGGTTGAGAGCGTGGCCAGGGTGGAGAAGGCTCTCAAGGATGTAGTTGATGCCTTCAAGCTTAAGGATGTCGTTCCCTGGTGTGTACTTTCCCATATCGATGTCCAGGCAGAGGTTGCCAAGAAATACCCCGGATCGGTTGCGACCATGTTCCAGAGCCTTGCCGGAACAGATGACTGCAACAAGACCTTTGATGTTACGGTTGAGAAGATACTGAATTATGCAAAATCCAAGAAAGGAGAGAGATACGGGCTCTACTTTGAGACCGGCCAGGGCTCTGAATTTACCAACGGCGCAGCCAAAGGGGTTGACATGATGGTGCTCGAGTCCCGGAAGTACGGCTTCAGCAGGGCGGCACAGATGGAACTGGCCAAGGTCCAGCCTCAAGGGGCGTGGCTCCATATCAATGATGTGGCCGGATTCATCGGGCCCGAGGTCTTCAGGACCCGCGAGCAACTGGTAAGGTGCTGTCTCGAAGATATCGCCATGGGAAAACTCCATGGGTTAACCATTGGTCTTGATATCTGTTCAACCCTGCACATGGCAGTCACCCTGGATGATCTGGTCTGGTGCCAGGACCAGATTATGCCGGCCGCCCCTGCCTATCTTATGTCGCTTCCCACCAGGAATGACCCCATGTTGAGCTATCTCACGACGTCGTTTCAGGATCATGTCCGGCTGAGGCAAAAATTCGGCTACAAGGTCAACGATGGGATGTGGGATTTTTATAAACGGATCGGGATCGTTGATAAGGACAACAAATATACCAAGCACTTTGGCGACCCGCTCTGGGTATACTACCAGTACTGTTTAGCCAAGGGTGACAAGCGCTCAAAGGAAGCAATCTATGCTGAAGGAAAGAAGATGCTCAAGGCAATCGAGTCGAGAGGGGTTGATATTGCCATTGGACACGGCAAAAATATCTGGGATCTTAACCCTCAACTTGAAGCCAAGGTTAAGTCGTATTACGATGACGCCAAGGTATCCCTCTGGGCCGAGCTTACCCCTGATTTTATCAAGACAATCCCCAATGCAGTGCAGGTCAGCACCCTGTCCAAGGATCGGGAGGACTATATCGCCCGTCCGGCTACCGGGGAAAAGCTGAGCCCGGAATCGATTGCTACACTTGAGAAACTGCGTGACTCATGGGGAGAAAAGGGACCGAATGCACAAATCGTGATCTCTGACGGCCTGAACGCCAAGGCCATTATGGATGAGGGGCATCTTACACCCTACCTGGAAGAAATCCGGAAGTTGCTCACCGAAGCCGGCGCTGTTGTGAGCGAAAAAAACATCGTCGTCACCAGCAGCAGGGTCAGGGCCGGGTATGAGATCGGCCAGGTCCTGTATGAAAAATCAGATCCGAATAAGCTGAAGGGGATTCTTCACATAATCGGGGAGCGGCCCGGAACCATGCACCATTCCTATTCGGTGTATATCACCGTTGCCAAAGGAGAGGTATGGGCTTCAAAGAAGGTTGATCACGATATTACGAAGCTCGTGTGCAACATAGCAGATACAGCCTTACCTCCGAAAGAAGCGGCCAAGGAGACCCTCACCATTGTAAGGGAAATGGTTGGGAAGCTGGCTCCTTCCAGCCGACGCTCCCAGTGAGGAGAGCATGTACTGCAGGTTTGAGGGGAAAACAGTTATTGCCATTTCCTCAGCCTCCGTCGCTTGGGCAGGGATAGAGGGATGCCCGGTGAATATTTTATGAACTATTTGCTTTACCGCAAACATTGCGAAAGGAAAGGAGATCATCATGGCAAGATTTAAAGTGGAACTGATAAGGGAAGAATGCACAGGATGTGGAAGTTGTGTTGACAGCTGTCCGGACTACTGGGAGATGGCGGATGATGGGTTAGCTCATTTAAAGGGTTCGACGACGGTAGGGGATAATGAAGCATTGGAGATGGATGCCCTTGGGTGTAATAAGGATGCTGCCGAGGTTTGCCCGGTGACTTGCATACACATATACGAAGGCGCTAACAAAATCACCTAATGTGGAAACTGGATAATTTTGGAGGTGCATATTTTCTCTTGAATTTAGATTTTAAATGATGATATAGGAGATTCATGCAATATAATGTTCGCCGGGAGTTTATGCAGACAACAGTATCAAATCCTCTAACAATAGATAACCATTTACCGTATATGAGGACGTCGCAGTGAATGCATTGATTTTTCTGATAGTGTTCCCCTTGTGCATCGCGGTATTAGCAGTGGTGCTGCCTCCGGTGATTACGCTCAGAAGAATTATTGCAGTTATTGCCAACATAGTCCTGTGCGTGGTACCCATCTATCTGCTCGTCACCTACCTTGATAAAGGGCCTGCATATTTCCAGCTTGAGAGCCATGTGATCAATCTCTTCATGCTTGCGATAGAAGTTTTCATTGCAGGCTTTATTGTGTATATTTCCATCCGGGCAAAAAGATATCTCCCCGTGCTGCTGGTAGCTGTCCAGTCAGTGATTATGCTGGCATTTGAGTTTACCTCCGGCAGCACGATGCAGATCGAGCACAGCCTGTTCGTGGATAAGTTTTCCATCATCATGGCGCTCATCGTTGGCATTATCGGAAGCGCCATCTGTCTCTATGCGATCGGCTACATCCCTGAATATCACGAGCACCATAAGGAAGTAAAAGCGAGGCCCAGGTATTTCGCTTTCCTCATGTATCTGTTTCTTTCCGCCATGTTTGGCATCGTCTTTTCCAATAACCTCATGTGGATCTTCTTCTTCTGGGAAATAACGACCATCTGTTCAGCATTGCTGATCGGCTACAGGAACGACAAGCAGTCCATTGAAAGCTCATTCAGGGCTCTCAACATGAACCTGTTGGGGGGTCTGGCCTTCGCCATCGGCATTGTGTACCTCTATACCTCCACCCACGTCATGGAACTGGATAAGTTTCTCCGTCTTGATCAGAGCATCGTGCTCCTCCCCGCGGTGTGCATTGCCTTCGCGGGGCTTGTGAAGGCAGCCCAGCTTCCTTTTTCTTCATGGCTGACCGGAGCCATGGTAGCCCCGACGCCCGTGTCGGCGCTGCTCCATTCAAGCACGATGGTAAAAGCCGGTGTCTATATTATCTTAAGAGTGTCCCCGGTGCTGGAGAACACGGTCGCGGCAAAAATGCTCATACTCATCGGGGGCGTGAGCTTTCTGGTTACGGCCTTGATTGCCATTTCCCAGAGCAATGCTAAAAAGGTGCTTGCCTATTCAACCATCTCCAACCTGGGATTAATTGTGGCCTGCGCAGGAATTAATACCCAGGCGGCGGTGTGGTCAGCGCTGCTGCTGATTATTTTTCATGCGGTGGCTAAGTCGCTCCTGTTTCTCTGTGTGGGGATTATTGAATACAAGCTTGGCAGCCGTGACATAGAGGATATGGACTATCTGATCATGCGCCTGCCCAGGCTCACTGCCGTCATGATGATCGGCATGGCAGGGATGTTTATTGCTCCCTTCGGGATGATCATCAGCAAGGTCGTAACCCTCAAGGCATTTATCGATGCCAATCCGGTGATGGCGATCATTCTGGCCTACGGGAGCGCAGCCACGGTCTTTTTCTGGACCAAATGGATGGGAAAGATCATCTCCATTCAACATGGAGTAACAGAGGTCATGGAGCATCGGGTAAGCCGCTGGGAGTGGATCACCCTGTATTTTCTGGCCGTTGCCACCGTGGTCGTGTGCCTTGCCTATCCCTTTATCGCTTCCGGACTCATTAACCCCTATCTTCTGGAAAAGTTCGGAACAATTCCTGTTACTGATACCTTTAATGTCATGATTGTTTTTGTCATCATGCTCGGCTTGTTAATCATTCTTCCCCTCTGTCTCCTGTACTTTGGATTCGTCAATAAGAATTATAAGCGGGTGGGAACCTATCTCGGCGGTGCGAATATCGACAATATTACCTATGAAGGTGCCATGGCATCCACCCAGCCGATTGAGCTCAGGAATTACTACATGGAAAAGTACTTCGGAGAAAACAAATTGTTCACTGCCGGGGTGTATGTTACCTTGACACTTCTTTTCATCATGTTCGGGGTTGCAGTCCTATGACCAGCATTATCGAGATCTATCAGTCCCTGGGCCTCTTTGAAAGGATGGTGGCCTTTGTGCTGATTGCACCGTTCATCGGAGGCATCCTGGCAGGGCTTGACCGTAAGCTCACGGCCCGCATGCAGGGGAGGGTGGGCCCGCCCATACTGCAGCCATTCTTTGATGCACTCAAGCTCTTTCAGAAAGAGAGAATCGTCGTCAACAAATTCCAGAATGTCAACATCGTGCTGTTTTTTGTCTTTACCATATTTTCCGGCGCGCTTTTCTTTGCCGGGGCTGATATCCTGCTGACTGTCTTCGGTCTGGCCCTGGCAGGAACATTTTTTATCCTCGCTGGCTTTAGCGTTGGCTCTCCCTACAGCCACCTTGGCGCTGAGCGCGAACTGATCCAGATGATGGCCTATGAGCCCATGGTTATTCTCCTCGCTGTGGGCATGTACCAGGTGACCGGAAGCTTTAAGGTTGCGGAGATTGCGCAGTACCATGCCCCGCTCATCCTGTATCTTCCAGGGGTGTTCGCAGGCTTTTTGTATATTCTTACCATCAAATTCAGAAAATCACCCTTTGACCTTTCCATGTCTCATCACGCCCATCAGGAAATCGTGCGCGGACTCACCACTGAATTTTCCGGCCCCGCGCTGGCACTCATAGAAATATCACACTGGTATGAAAATGTGCTGCTCCTGGGCATGGTATACCTCTTCTTTGCATCAAACCCCTGGGTGGGCCTCGTACTCTCCCTGGGAACGTATGTTTTTGAGATCTTCATCGACAACAATTATGTCCGCTTCAAATGGCAGCTTACGTTGTTCAGTTCCTGGCTGTTTACGGCCGTGGCAGGCGTGTCAAATATTATTGTGCTCTATGCCATACGGTAACTGAAGGGAGGAAGGAATTGGGCTGGTTTAAACGCTCGCCGTGGATGCTTCACTATAATGCAACAAGCTGCAACGGGTGCGATATCGAGGTGTTCGCCAGCCTGACACCCATGTACGACCTTGAACGGTTTGGTATCATCAGCACCGGCAACCCGAAGCACGCCGACATCCTTGCCATTACCGGGTCAGTGAATGTGAAGAGCGAGCAGGTTGTGAAGAATATCTATGACCAGATGCCGAACCCCAAGGTGGTCATGGCTGTTGGCATTTGTGCCATATCGGGCTGTGTTTTTCAGGACTGCTACAACGTGCTCGGGGGAGTTGATAAGGTGTTGCCGGTAGATGTCTATGTCCCGGGCTGCGCTGCGCGGCCGGAATCGATTATCGATGGTGTGCTCAAGGCATGCGAGATCCTTCAAGAGAAACATGCCCGGCAGGAGAAAAAGGAGCGTTAGAGGCCATACACATGAGAAATCAGGATTCGATCAATGAGTGAACCGCAAGAAATTATTCTCATAGGGAAGAACGAGCTCGTAGGAATCGTTGCTGGACTGTTTGCAGAGGGGCATCGTCTTGTGCAGATCAGTTGTACGACTCTCGAGAGCTCCTACGAGCTGAACTATTCTTTTGATAAGGACTACCGGTTTAAAAACTTACGCTTCACGGTAACCCAGGAAGAGGAGATTCAAAGTATCAGCGTCATTTATCCCAATGCATTTCTCTATGAGAATGAGATACATGACCTCTTCGGCCTTACCATTAAGAACATATCGGTTGATTACCACGGAACCCTGTACCATACAGCAATCAAGACGCCCTATAGCATTGAGAACTGCCCTGTACCCGTGCCCCCGAAACCCAAGGCCGAGAAGCCTCAGGAGCGGGGGGAGCCGGAGGCCAATCAGCAACAGCCGGAAGCATCCAAGCAGCCGGAAGAATAGAGGAGACCTATTACCATGGGACGTAGGACTATCATACCTTTTGGACCCCAGCATCCCGTGCTTATCGAGCCGATTCATTTTGATCTCGTCACTGAAGATGAAACGGTAGTTGATGCCGTCCCGTCAATAAGCTATGTGCATAGGGGCCTGGAGAGGCTGGTAGAAAAAAGGGATTTCAACGACTTTGTCCATATTGCCGACCGGATCTGCGGGCTCTGCAGCATCCAGCACGCCATGGGATATTGTCAGGCCTTAGAAACGGTTATGAGTATCGAGGTGCCGGAGCGCGCCCTTTATCTGAGGACTATATGGGCCGAGCTGGGACGTATTACCAGTCATATCTTCTGGCTGGGCGTTGCTGCCGATGGTTTCGGCTACGAAAGTCTCTTCATGCAGTCTATGCGTCTCCGGGAAGCGGTCCTCAACATCGTTGAGGAAACAACCGGCGCCAGGGTCATATTCGGTGTCTGCAAGGTCGGCGGTGTGCGAAGAGATATTGATCCGGAGACATTAAAAGGGATCGTGCAGAGGCTGACCACCCTCGGGGCTGATCTTGAAGAACTTACTGCCGTCTTTATCAATGATTACGGCATCAAGCACAGGCTGGAAGGAGTGGGTTTTATTTCCAGGGAAGAGGCCTATACGCTCGGGTGCGTTGGGCCATTGGCACGGGCAAGTGGTTTAGACATTGACATGCGGACCATAGGATATGCTGCGTATCAGTACCTGGATGTGGAACCCATAGTGGAGCAATCGGGAGACTGTTATGGACGATGCCTGGTGAGGATTCGCGAGATATTCCAATCTATAGATTTGATCCGCCAGGCAGCGGGAAAGATTCCCGATGGACCGATCGACGTCAAGGTAAAGGGGACACCGAATGGCGAGTATTTTTCCCGGGTCGAGCAGCCCCGGGGTGAATGTATCCACTATGTCAAGGGGAATGGCTCAAAATTTCTCCAGAGGTTCCGGGTACGGGTGCCGACCTTTACGAATATTCCGGCAATGATAAAGGTCATGAAAGGGTCTCAGGTCGCTGATATTCCCAATATCATCATTACCCTGGACCCCTGTATAAGCTGCACAGAAAGGTAGAGGCGCACAGGTATGAAATCCTTTACAATGACAAAGACGGTGATAATAAATCTGCTCAAAGGTCCTGCAACCCTCATGTACCCTCAACGGAAGAGGACCTTTACTCCAATTACCCGGGGGAAAATAGAAATTGAATACGTGGAGTGCATATTCTGCGGGATATGCAGCAAGCGGTGCCCGAACTATGCCATTGCCGTAAGCAAGGAAAAAAAGGAATGGGAAATAGACCACCTCAAGTGCTGCATGTGCACCCTCTGCGTTGATGTATGTCCCAAGAAGTGCCTCTTAACAGACAATCACTATTCCCCTCTCGTAACAGAGAAAAAGATGGGGATTTATAAGCTCGGTCCTGCCGGACCATGATGCCCGATAAGCTTTATAAATTGTCTTTCAGCTTCTCAACAGCCTTTTCTTTGTCGCCGGTCTTTTTGCTAACTTTTATATATACTAACTAACTTAAAATGTTATATATTTTTCGCTCTTCCCGGGAGGCAAAGGGGAGAGGACAAACTGTTTACATCTAAAAAAATCTGTTGAGGGCTGTCACCATGAAAAAATATTTGTCTATCCTTTCTAAAAAGTACTTTAACCTGACCTGCCTCGCGATTCTCGCAGGCCTCATGGTAGTTTTTGCAGCGGGGTGCAAGAAAAAACAGGAAACAGTACCTCCGCCTCCTGACGTAGAGGTGGTGGAAGTGATACAAAAGGATGTTCCGGTTATTTCCGAGTGGGTAGGGACGACGGACGGGCTTGTGAATGCCACAATCAGGGCACAGGTCACAGGCTACCTCATGAAGCAGAATTACAAGGAAGGAGAGGTCGTCAAGAAAGACCAGGTCCTGTTTGAGATTGACCCGCGCACCTTTCAGGCAGCACTTGATCAGGCAAAAGGTGAGCTTGCCCAGCAGGAAGCGCGATGGACAACGGCCAAGGCCAACCTTATCCGAATAAAGCCTTTGGCTGATCAAAATGCCGTGAGCAAGAAAGACCTCGATGATGCAATAGGCAGAGAAGAATCAGCCCGGGCATCTGTGCTCTCAGCCAAGGCAGGGATGGATAAGGCTGAACTGGACCTCGGCTTCACGAAAGTCGCTTCCCCGATTGACGGCATAGCCGGTATTGCCAAGGCGCAGATTGGGAATCTCGTCGGCCCGGGTCAGCTCGAGGAATTGACGACCGTCTCGACGGTTGATCCGATCAAGGTCTATATAGCCATCAGCGAGCAGGAGTATCTCAAGGCCATGGAAAAAAGGAGCGGACAGGGTCGGTCTATAAGACTTGAAATGGTCCTCGCTGACGGCAGTATCTATCCTCATAAAGGAACGTTTGCCTACGCAGACCGCCAGGTGGACGTGAGGACTGGAACAATAAAGGTTGCTGCCCTCTTCCCCAATACCGGGAACGTTCTCCGTCCGGGACAATTCGCCCGGGTCCGCGCCGAGATGGAGGTTAAGAAGGGTGCTCTGGTCGTCCCCCAGCGGGCAGTGACCGAGATCCAGGGAAGGTACCTGGTGGGGATGGTGGGCCCTGAGAACAAGGTGGCGATCAAACAGGTTAAGGTCGGGGAGCGGTTCGGGCAGCTCTGGGTCATAGAAGAGGGTCTTCAGTCCGGTGAAAAGGTAGTTGCGGAAGGGACCCAGAAGGTCAGGGAAGGCATGGTGGTAAGCCCGAAACCATTTGGGGTGGAGGCTCAAGCGGAGTCCGGCGCAGCGCAGCAACCCGGGGCAAAGCCGGAAGCCAAACCCCAACCCAAAACAGAAAACAGGTGACCCGTCATGGCTAAATTTTTCATCAACCGGCCCATCGTCGCCATCGTCATTTCCATAATCCTGGTCATCGCGGGCGTGGTCGCTATCCTTGGCCTGCCAATCGCCCAGTACCCGAACATCGTACCGCCGGAGATCGTCATCAACACCACCTATGTCGGCGCAGATGCGCAGACGGTCGAGCAGTCGGTCGCCACCCCCATCGAGCAGGAGATGAGCGGCGTCGACAACATGAACTACATGTACTCCACCAATGCCAACAACGGGGAACTGAAGCTGTACGTAAACTTCGACGTAAAGACCGACCCGAATATCGACCAGGTGCTGGCCCAGATCCGGAAGAGCCAGGCCGATTCCAAGCTGCCCCAGGAGGTGCTCAACTACGGTGTCACGGTCAAGAAGTCAACAGCCTCCCCCTTGATGCTGGTGAGCCTCTATTCACCCAAGGGAACCTATGACGCCACCTTCCTGGCCAACTACGCCTACATCAACCTGAACGACCAGATCACGCGCGTGCCGGGTATTGCGAGCATCACCGTCTTCGGCGCCGGCCAATACGCCATGCGTTTCTGGGTGAAACCCGACCAGCTGGCCAAGCTCAGCATCACCATCCCGGAGATCGTAAACTCCATTCAGCAGCAGAACACGGTGAACCCTGCGGGCCAGATCGGCGGGGAGCCAGCGCCGCGGGGCCAGGAGTTTACGTATGCCATCAAGGCGCAGGGTCGGCTGGAAACAGAGGAGCAGTTCGGAAGGATCGTGCTCCGCGCCAACCCCGATGGGTCCTTCGTGCGGCTTAAGGACGTTGCCAGGATTGAGCTCGGCTCGCAGACTTACGCCATGGCGGGCCGCCTGAACGGGAAACCGTCGGCCGTCCTCGGGATCTACCAACTTCCCGGCACGAACGCGATCCAGGCCGTTGACGGCGTGAAGAAACTGATGGAAGAGGCGAAGCAGTCCTTCCCGCCCGACCTGGACTACGTGGTCTCTCTCGACACCACCTTTGCCGTGCGCGAGGGGATCAAAGAGGTCCTGAAGACGCTGTATGAGGCACTGATCCTTGTCATCATCGTAGTGTTCATTTTCCTCCAGGGGTGGCGTGCCACGCTCATCCCGGCCCTGGCAGTGCCCGTGTCCCTCATCGGCACGTTTGCCTTTTTCCCCTTGTTCGGTTACTCCATCAACACCATCGCCCTCATGGGGTTGGTGCTGGCCATAGGCCTTGTCGTGGACGACGCAATCGTGGTGGTGGAGGCAGTGGAACACCACATCGAAAAAGGTTTATCCCCTAAGGAGGCCACCCAGAAAGCCATGGAGGAGGTTTCGGGGCCCGTCATCGCCATTGCCCTCGTGCTTTCGGCCGTCTTTCTGCCGACCATCTTCATCCCTGGGATCACCGGACGGCTTTTTTCGCAGTTCGCCGTCACCATCGCCATTTCGGTCATCATTTCAGCCTTTAACGCACTGACCTTGAGCCCGGCCCTCTCCGCCATGATCCTGAAGCCACGGAAAGCAGCACGCGGGCCCCTCGGCAAATTCTACGGATGGTTCAATACGGTCTTCGGGAAGGGGACGAACGGCTACGTCAAGGGATGTGCTTTTGCAATCCGCAAACTGGTCATAACCATGCTCCTGCTGGCGGCCTTCGCCGTGGGTACGGGGATCATAGGCGGCAGGGTCCCGGGTGGCTTCCTGCCGGAGGAAGACCAGGGCTACATGTTTGCCGGCGTCCAGCTGCCGGATGCTGCTTCCCTCCAGAGGACGAATGCGGCAGTGACCCGGATGGAAAAGATCATCATGGCGACGCCGGGTGTGGAGTTTTGCACGGCGGTTTCCGGTTATAGCATGCTGAGCGGCGTTACCAACACCTACAGCGGGTTCTTTTTCATAACCCTCAAACCCTGGGAGGAACGGAAAAAACCGGAGGAGAAGTATGAAGTCATCATGGCCCATTTGAACCGGGAGTTTGCGAAACTTCCGCAGGGGGTGGCCTTTGCCTTCTCTCCCCCGGCCATCCCGGGGATCGGAACCTCGGGCGGCGTGACCATGGTGCTCGAGGATCGGGCCGGAAAGGACATCGCCTTCCTGTGGGAGAACATTCAGAAATTTCTGGCCGCGGCGCGCAAGCGGCCCGAGCTTGCCCGTGTCACCACGACCTTCACCCCCACGGTGCCCCAGGTCTTCGTGGACGTGGACCGCGACAAGGTCCTCAAACAAGGGGTGGAACTGACCGACGTGTATAAAACGCTGCAGACCTTCATGGGCGCCTACTTCGTTAACTACTTCAACCGCTTCGGCCGCCAGTGGCAGGTTTACGTGCAGGCCGAGGGGGAGTACCGGATCCAGGCCGAACAACTCGGGCAGTTCTACGTGCGCAACAGCAAGGGCGATATGGTACCCCTCTCTGCTCTGACGAGGTTCGAACAGCGCTCCGGTCCGGAGTTCACCATGCGGTATAACCTCTATCGTTCCGCGCAGATCAACGCATCTTCAGCCCCAGGTTACAGCTCGCTCCAGGCAATGAAAGCCATGGAAGAGGTCTTTCAGAAGACCATGCCGCAGGAGATGGGCTATGACTACATCGGCATGTCCTACCAGGAAAAGAAGGCCAGCGAAGGCGTGCCTATTTCCGTTATCTTCGGGATGTCGCTGCTCTTCGTCTTCCTGATCCTCGCAGCCCAGTACGAGAGCTGGTCGCTCCCCTTCAGTGTGCTCCTCGGAACGCCCATCGCCGTGTTCGGAGCCTTTGCCTTCATCATGATCCGGAGCATGGAGATGAATCTGTATGCCCAGATCGGCCTCGTCATGCTCATTGGACTGGCGGCAAAGAACGCGATTCTCATCGTCGAGTTTGCCAAGGTCGAGTACGAGAAGGGCAAATCCATTGTAGACGCGGCTCTGGAGGGGGCACGTCTGCGTTTGCGGCCGATCCTGATGACAAGCTTCGCCTTTATCCTGGGGTGCGTGCCTTTGGCGATCGCCTCGGGTTCGGGCGCGGCCAGCCGCAAGGTGATGGGCACGGCCGTTATCGGGGGTATGGTGACCGCCACCTGCATTGCCATCTTCATCATTCCGGCGACGTTTTACTTGGTCGAAAAGCTCGGCCATCGAGGGAAGAAAGATGGACAGATAAAAAAAGGAGGAGGAGACCATGCGTAAGATAATCGCTTCTTCTCTGCTTACACTTGCTCTTTTCGGCTGCATGATTGGCCCGAACTATAAGCGCCCGCAGGTGGCCTCGCCTCAGGCATGGCGCTTTGAGGATAAGGAAGCAAAAGACGTTGCCAACACGGCATGGTGGGAGCAGTTGAACGACCCGGTACTGAATGAGCTGATCCAGGCATCGATCAGGGAGAACAAGGATTTGCGTATTGCTGCGGCACGGATAGAACAATTCCTCGGTTTCTACCGCTCAACCCGGGCCAATCAGTTTCCCCAGGTCTATGGCGGAGGAACTGCCGGGATGGAGCGGGTCACCCGCGAAGGAGCGCCTGTACCACTCGACCCCATGGTAAATGATACCTTTGACTTCTACAATGTACTCCTCAGTGCAACCTGGGAGATTGATGTTTGGGGGCGCCTGCGCCGCGCCACCGAGGCTGCCCGGGCTGACCTCCTGAGCACGGAAGAAGGACGCCGCACCGTGATTCTCACGCTTGTAACCGCTGTGGCAAGCACCTATATCGATTTGCGTGAATTCGACCGGGAGCTTGAGATAGCAAAACGAACTGCCCAGAGCCGGGAGGCGTCATACAATTTATTCAAACTCCGTTTCGAAGGCGGCGTCATCTCCGAACTGGAATTAAACCAGGTCAAATCAGAGTACGAGGATGCCCTCGCTGTCATTCCTCAGACTGAAAAACTCATCTCCCAGACCGAACATGCCCTGAGCGTGCTGCTCGGGCGGAATCCCGGACCAATTCCCCGCGGCCAGGCGATTGACCAGTTTGTTCTCCCTGCTGTTCCGGCAGGGCTCCCTTCCGACATCCTGGAGAGGCGGCCTGATATCCGCCAGGCAGAACAGGACCTTATCGCCGCCAATGCCCGGATTGGTGTTGCCAGATCCCTCTACTTTCCCACGATCTCCCTCACCGGCACTGCCGGCTCAGCGAGTGCACAGCTTTCTGACCTGTTCACCGGACCGGCCGGAGCCTGGAGTTTCGCCGGACAGCTCGTTACGCCCATCTTCACCGCGGGCCGTATTGCCGGAGAGGTGAAGGCTGCAGAAGCAATCCAGCAGCAGACTCTGAACCGCTACCAGCAGTCAATCCAGAATGCCTTCAGGGAGGTGGAGGACGGGCTGGTTGATCAGGGCAAATCAAGAGAGCGTCTTGAGGCACAGAACCGGCAGGTAGAAGCGCTGCGCAACTACGCCCGTATTGCCCGGCTGCGATATGACGAAGGGTATACCAGCTACATTGAAGTGCTTGATGCCGAGCGAAGCCTCTTCAACGTGGAGCTCTCCTATACCCAGACACAGGCAACCCTCTTCAAGGCACTGATTAATCTCTACAAGGCCATGGGTGGCGGCTGGGTTTCTGAAGCCGATCGTATGGCAACGCAGAATACTGGTGCCGAATTGTCAGGCGATGAAAAAATGTCACAGGGTGTGAAATAACCCTGTCCGTCCTTGTATGAAAATGATCAGCACCTTTTTCAAGCGCTTCTGGTCAAGTGATACCAGCCTGACTGTATTACTCACCTTTCTCGTCATTCTCATTTTTTTAGTCTATCCCGTGTACGGTATCTCTTATGTCAGGTTGATCATCACGATCCTCTTCTCCCTCATCCTTGTTTCAGGAGTGAGCATGGTGCTGAAAAAGCCACGCCTGGGCATTGCGGTGGGCATTTTCGTCTTCCTGTGCATCCTGATAAATGGGCTCGAGCTGTTCTTCCCTGATGCATTAGCCCTGTGGGCCACGCTGTTTAACTTCATTTGCTGCGGTTTATTGGTAATCATTATCCTGTCCATGGTGTTCAGGGAGGCACACATAACCCTGAATCATGTCCTGGGGG
>Ga0315286_10003226_pt1 | contig 15324 bp, 9 predicted proteins | sample YL17G10_0_MG_FD_205038 | JGI IMG/M metagenome (GOLD analysis project Ga0315286, IMG submission 205038) | Sediment microbial communities from Yellowstone Lake, YNP, Wyoming, USA - YL17G10_0 | ecosystem: Environmental > Aquatic > Freshwater > Lake > Sediment | place: USA: Wyoming | collected...
TCTTTTGCATGAGGGAGTCGAGCTCGCTCTTCGCCGCGATCTCGATCTTGACGAACCATCCCTTTTCGTAGGGGCTCTGGTTCACCGTCCCCGGATCGTCGTTGAGAGCGGTGTTGACTTCCCTCACCGCGCCGCTCACCGGAGCGTACAGGTCCGCCACCGTCTTCACCGCCTCGATCGTTCCCATCGGCTCCGACGCGTGGACCTCGCGGCCGATCTCGGGAAATTCGATGAACACGATGTCTCCCAGCTCGCCCGCGGCGAAATCGGTGATCCCGACGGTCACGATATTCGTCCCGTTTTCGAAACGGACCCACTCGTGTTCCTTGGTGAACCGCACATTTTCGAACGTCATCATGCGCTCCTTTCTCTCATTTCGCGCGACTCTTGTAGAACGGAAGCGGCGTCATCCTCGCGCTTACTTCCTTGTCCCTGACGATGATCCCATATCGGGCGTCTTCGTCCTTTGCGGTCCGGGCGATAGACGCCATGCAGAGGCTCTTCTGCAGAGTCGGAGAAAACGCGCCGCTCGTCACTTTTCCCACCTCCGCGCCGTTCATAACCACGCCGTATCCGGGCCGGGCGATGTTCCTCCCGTCGAGCTCGAACCCCACGAGAGTCCGCTTCGACCCCGTTTCTTTTTCTTTGCGCAGCGACTCGATCCCCCGGAACGAGTTCTTTGCGAGCTTCACTACCCAGCCGAGACTCGCCTCCAACGGGGACGTCTCGTCATCGATCTCGTGGCCGTAGAGACAATACGACGCCTCGAAACGGAGCGTGTCGCGCGCGCCGAGACCGATGGGTTGGATCCCGAATGGCTTGCCCGCGACGACCACCGCCTCCCAGAAGAACGGACCGAGCTTCGACGGCACGAAGATCTCGAAGCCAAGCTCACCGGTATACCCCGTCCGCGACACCAGTATCTCCTCGCCGCCGTGGCGGAAGCCGAATCCTTTGTAATAGGGGGTTTCGTCGATCTCGGCGGCGACGGCGCGGAAGATCGGGCACGCCTTGAGGACATCGCGGGACATCGGCCCCTGAACGGCGAGAAGGGCGTATGAGTCGCTCGCGTTCTCGACATTGACTCCATTTTTCGGAAAAGTAAGAACGTGCGCCAAATCCTTGCCGATGTTCGAGGCGTTCACCACTAACAACACTCGATTCTCCTCGACGGCGAAAACGAGGAGATCGTCGACCGCGGTGCCGTTCTCGCGGCACATAACGCTGTACTGGGCCTCCCCCCGGGCGAGTTTCGAACAGTCGTTGGTGATCACTTCGTTTACGAACTCCCTGGCGCGCGGTCCCGTGACCAGGAATTCTCCCATGTGGCTCACGTCGAAAATACCGACGCGCTCGCGAACCGCGCGGTGCTCTTCGATGATGCTCCCGTAGCTCACCGGCATGAGAAAACCGGCGAACTCCACCATTTTCGCCCCGGAGGCCTTGTGAATCTCGCACATCGGGGTCTTCTTGACGTCGCTCATTCTTTCTCCTCGATTCGGATTGCGCCGGCGCCGGACCGCGGTCCGCGCCATCGGACTACCGGTCCGGATCGTCAGACGGAGCGCCCCCGGCGACCTTTTCCCTCCGACCCCACCAGTTCGCGAAGCATCGCTCCGGTGTGCGACCGCTCGGAGCGCATCACTTCCGAAGGCGAGCCGGCGGCGACCACCCATCCGCCCTCGTCTCCCCCCTCGGGTCCCAAGTCTATGATGTAATCAGCCGCCAATATTACATCGGGGTTGTGCTCTATAACAACGACGGTATTCCCCTTTTCCACAAGTTTGTTCAACACATCGAGTAGCATTTGAACATCGTCGTGATGAAGTCCCGTCGTCGGCTCGTCGAGAAGAAAGAGCGTCTGCCCCGTCCCTTTCTTCGACAGTTCGGCAGATAGCTTGACCCGTTGAGCTTCTCCGCCCGAGAGCGTCGTCGCCGCCTGACCGAGATGGATGTACCCGAGCCCGACCGATTCGAGCGTCTCGCACTTACGCCTGATCGTAGGGACGTTGCCGAACACCTCGCGGGCCTCGCCGACCGTCAGGTTGAGCACGTCCGAAATGCTGTGCCCCTTGAACGTCACCTCGAGGGTCTCCTGGTTGTACCGCCTTCCCTTGCAAGCTTCGCACTTGACGTACACGTCGGGAAGGAAGTGCATCTCGACCTTGATCAACCCGTCGCCCTGGCACTTCTCGCAGCGGCCCCCGGGGACGTTGAAGCTGAAACGCCCCGCTTTGTACCCGCGAACCCGGCTCTCGGGGAGTTGGGTAAAGAGATCGCGTATGGGGGCGAAGAGTCCCGTGTAGGTCGCCGGGTTGGAACGCGGGGTCCGTCCGATCGGCGACTGGTCGATGTCGATCACCTTGTCGATGTTCTCGATCCCCTCGATGGCGTCGTGATCCCCGGGGAACACGCTCCCCTGGAAAAAATGCCTCTTCAATCCCGCAAAGAGAATGTCGTTGATAAGGGTGCTCTTCCCCGATCCGCTCACGCCGGTCACGCAGGTAAACACCCCCAAGGGGATCGGGGCGTCGATGTTCTTGAGGTTGTTCGCCCTCGCTCCGCGAACGGTGATGAAGTTCCCGTTTCCCCGTCCTGGTTGGCGTTTTCTCAGATCGGATCCGCGAAGCGAAAGATAGCGGCCCGTCCGGCTCTCGGGGTTTTTCTTGATATCCTCGACCGTCCCTTCCGCGACGACGTATCCGCCGTTCAACCCGGCCCCCGGCCCCAGATCGACCACGTAGTCCGCGGCGAGAATCGTGTCGCGGTCGTGCTCGATGACGATCACGGTGTTCCCCAGATCGCGGAGCTCTTCGAGCGTCCGTATGAGACGCTCGTTGTCCCGGTGGTGGAGCCCGATGCTCGGTTCGTCGAGAATGTAGAGAACGCCCATCAATTTCGAGCCGATCTGGGTGGCGAGCCTCAGCCGTTGGGCTTCCCCCCCGGCGAGCGTAGCCGCGCTTCGATCGAGGGCGAGGTATCCAAGCCCGACGTTTTCGAGAAAACGGAGCCGCTGCGTGACTTCCTTGAGAATCGGCGCGCCGATCACACCGGCGTTTCCCTCGAGCACGAGGGTGGAAAAGAAACGCGAGGACTCTTTGACACTCATGGCGCAGGTCTCGGCGATGTTCACCCCTTTGATCCTCACGGCGAGCGCCTCGGGCTTGAGCCTCGCCCCCCCGCATCCCGAGCACGCCTCCGCGCTCATGTACGATTCGATCCACCGCCGCACCGCGTCGGAGTTGGTCTGCCGGTGGCGTCGTCGGAGCCACGGAACGAGACCCTCGTAGACCGAGCGGTACTCGCCCTTCATCCGCTCGAGATCGAGCCGGATCGTGATCTCTTCCTTGGTACCGTGGAGAATCGCCTGTTGCGCCTTGCTCGACAGCGAGCCGAACGGAGTGTCGAGATCGAAACCGTACGCTTCTCCGAGCGCGGCCAGCTGCGATCTCCCCCAGTCGCCGCGGAGGTTGCCCAGCGGGGCGAGAGCTCCCTCGGCGAGCGTGAGCGACCGGTCGGGGACGATGAGGGCGAGATTGAATTCCATCTTCGTCCCGAGCCCGCTGCACTCCGGGCAGGCCCCGTAGGGCGAATTGAAAGAGAACATTCTCGGGGAGATCTCGCCGATGTTTACCTCGCAGTAGGGGCAGGCGAGACGCTCGCTAAATAGGAAATCCCCCTTTCCCTGGACCTTCACCACGACGAGCCCGTTGGAAAAACGGCTCGCCGTTTCGAGCGAATCGGCGATTCTCTTGGCGCTTTTCTCAACGACGGTCACTCGGTCCACGACGATGTCGATATCGTGCTTCTTCCGTTTGTCCAGCGGGGGCACCGAGCCGAGATCGTGGATTTCGCCGTCGACGCGGACGCGGACAAACCCTTCCTTTTCGATCTGCTCGAATACCTTCCGGTGCTCTCCCTTTCTCCCGCGCACGACGGGTGAGAGGATCGTGACCCGGCTCGATTCGTGGAGAGAAAATATCCCGTCCCTGATCTGGCCTATCGACCTCTGGGATATCGCCCGGCCGCACCGGTAGCAGTGCGGCTCGCCCGCGCGGGCGAAGAGAAGACGGAGATAGTCGTAGATCTCCGTCATCGTGCCGACCGTCGACCTCGGGTTCCGGGAGCTCGTCTTCTGCTCGATGGAGATGGCCGGCGAAAGACCCTCGATCCGATCCACGTCGGGTTTTTCCATCTGTCCGAGGAACTGTCTCGCGTACGAGCTCAGGCTCTCCACGTATCGTCTTTGGCCCTCCGCGTAGATCGTGTCGAAGGCGAGAGAAGACTTCCCCGATCCGCTCAAACCCGTCACCACGACGAGTTTGTTCCTCGGGAGCCTGAGGTTGATGTTTTTGAGGTTGTGTTCTCTCGCCCCCCGCACGACGAGATCTCTCTGCTTGGCCATGTAGACTGATCCTCCAGGGGTCTCGAACCGGGCGAGGGGTTCTCCCGTGCCACGCTCCGGCCCACCGGGTCGGCGCGCCCGCCCCGGACCCGCCTTCACGGGTTGAGGCGGTTGAGCGTCCGCGGAAACGGGATCGCCTCTCTCAGATGGCTCAACCCGCAAACGTACGCGACGAGCCGCTCGAGGCCCAGACCGAAACCCGAGTGGGGCACCGAGCCGAACCGCCGCAGGTCGAGGTACCACTCGAAAGCCTGTTTCGGGAGACCGTGCTCGCGTATCCGCCGCTCGAGAAGCTCGAGGTCGTGGATCCGCTGGCCGCCGCCGATGATCTCTCCGTATCCTTCCGGCGCGAGCAGATCAACCGAGAGACAGTACGTGGCGTCCTCGGGATCGGGCTCCATGTAGAACGCCTTGACCGCCGTGGGGTAGTGGTGGACGAAAAGCGGTTTTTCGAAGGTCTCGCTCAAAACCGTTTCGTCCCCCGCTCCGAAGTCGTTTCCCTTGTCAAAGGTGACACCCTTCTCGTGAAGCAGCTCCACCGCTTGCCGGTAGTGAAGCCTCTCGAACGGCCGTTTGACTTGCTCGAGCTTCGACACGTCGCGTTCGAGAACCTCCGCGAGCTCGGCGCCGCACTTCTCCACGCACCGCCCGACGACGTACTCGACGAACTCCTCGGCGAGATCGATGATGTCCTCGAGGGTGGCGAAAGCGACCTCGGGTTCGACCATCCAAAACTCGTTCAGATGCCGGCGTGTCTTGACTTTCTCCGCCCGGAACGTGGGCCCGAAACAGTATACCCGTCCGAACGCCGACGCGGTCGCCTCGTTGTAAAGCTGGCCGCTTTGCGAGAGGTAGGCCCTGTCGCCAAAGTAATCGGTCTCGAAGAGCGTGCTCGTCCCTTCGCACGCGTTGGGCGTAAAGATCGGCGTGTCGAGACAGTAGAATCCCCGGTCGTTGAAGAAATTCCGGACCGCGGCGATGGCGTGGTGCCGCACCTTCATCGCGACGTGTTGCTTCCTGCTTCGGAGCCACAAATGACGCTGGTCGAGCAGGAACGACGTCCCGTGTTCTTTCGGCGTTATGGGGTAGTCGCCGGCCCGGGAGATTACCGCGACGGAGCGCAGGGTCACCTCGTACCCACCCGGCGCACGCGAGTCCTTGCGGACGACGCCGCAGAGCTCAACGCTCGATTCTTGCGGCACACCGGCGAGCAGCTCGAACTCTTCGTCAGACACGTCGCCTTTCGCGGCGACCGTCTGGAGAAACCCCGATCCGTCCCTGAGAATGAGAAAACGGACTTTCCCGCTGGACCGCGTGTTGTAGACCCATCCGCGCAGGTTCACCGTGTCCCCGACGTGCGCGGGGAGTTCATCGATATACACGTAGCTCTTCTCGGCCATGACCGTCCGATCGTTGGGAACCAACGGAACCGCGGCTGGAGGCGCCCCCCCGGGGGAGCGCCCGCCGCCCGGCAAAATCTCTGGTAAAGAAACATCGAAACGACCCGGAGGCAAGCCCCCGGCTCGTTTCGAGCCACTGATGGTAACACAAAACCGTCGAGACCGGCAAAACCCGAAACCCGGACCGGGCGGGGGGCGGCGAAATCACCGGAAAAGCCGGGCCGGGCGCGTTTGCATTTCGTTGAACGAACAGGAGTTCGCGCACCGATTCGACCGCACCCTGGGCGCGACCCGGGCGGTACATGCGGAACCGCCGGAACACCGGCACGATTTTTGCCCAAGCCCTTACCTTCAAAAGACTTAAATCAGGAAACCAACGTGGTTCGAGCTTGTAGACCATCCCTGCTTATGAGAAAACGTCCGGTTCGGTTGCTCGAGGGTTGGCCGCGGATCGCATTCTGCACGGCCCTCGCACTCGTTTTGCTCGTCCTCGCGGGACCCGCGCGGGGAACGGACGAGACGGCGAACGGCGAACGATACCTTCGCGAGGAAGTTCGTCGCGGCGCTCGCAAAATCCCGGTCCTCGCGCATGTCGAGTACCAGTCGGCGCTCGAGGCGTCCCGGGCGGGAGACAAAGAGCGCGCGGAGGAACACCTCCGCCGCGCCCTTCGTTTCGACCCAGACTATGCGGACGCGTACTTCGCCCTCGCGCGGCTCGGTGTCAGCCGTCTCCGGCCCGACGCGCCGGTGTATCTCATCCAGGGCGTCCTCTCGCTGGGAAAAACGTACAACGGCCAGGCGCGTCTGGCGGTGAACGCGGCCTCGACTCTCTCCTACGTGCTCCTCGTCCTCAACCTCGTCGCGTGCGTCGCTTTTTCGATCAAGTATCTTCCTTACGTCGCGCACAAACTTGGCGAGCGGATGCGGAAACGTTTCAACGCCGCGCTGCCCCGCGTGGTGAGTTACCTGATCCTACTCTCGCCCGTTCTCTTCTTCGCCGACACGATCATACCTCTCGCATACCTCACGGTGCTGTGCTGGCTCTCGATGTACCGGAGGGAGAAGATACTGGTCGTCGTTCTCGTCACGCCATTCGTCGTCGCCGGCTTCTTCGACGTACACGTCCGCCTGGCCGCGGTGATATCCGATCCGAAATCGCTCACCTCGCTCGTGGACCGGGCCAACACATCGCGCGCGGACGAGCACCTCGTTCAAGCGATAGACCGAGCTCCCGCGGTGGGACTCGAGTCCGAGAAGAACCTCACGCTCGGACTCCTCTATCTGAAGGACAAGCGATACTACGACGCCTCGGATCGGTTGCTCAAGGCGCTCTCCCTCGACCCCGACCGGGCCATGGGTTACGTCAATCTCGGAAACGTTCACTTCATGCAAGCCGACTACGAGAAGGCCCTCCAGGGTTACCGGAAAGCGGAGAGCATCGACGCTTCCGATCCCGTCTGCCAATTCAACCTCGCACAGGCCTACATCAAGACGCTCCTCATGAAGGAGGCGTCGCGGTCGCTCCAGGCCGCGGGGACGGGTATCGAAAGGGAGAAGAGCCGTTACGCGGAGGACGCGTTCGAAGCGACGACCATTCTACCGAGGCTCTTTTCCGATAAGGAGCTCTGGAAGCTCGCCGTGGCCGAAGCGAAAACGCTCGACGCCGAGCGGGCCGCCGAGGGGAGGGTCCTCTTCCCATGGCTCCCCGGGCGTACCGGGGCGGTGATCGTCATCCTGACACTCCTGCTCGCCGTCGCGCTCAGCCGACTGATCAACCCCGAGAAGCTCGCTTTCCAGTGCTCGAACTGCGGGATGCTCACCTGCAACGGCTGTTGCGTCGAGGACAGGGACATGACTTTGTGCCGCGAGTGCGCCAAGACCGTCGAATCCGTGACATCCGAGAAAGTGGTCGAGGCGCTTCTCCGGCAAAAACGCCAGGCGACCTTCCTCCAACGGAAAAAATCGGCGAAGCTTGTGTCAATGGCGTTCCCCGGCGTCCGCGACATCTACTACGGACACGTCTCGAGGGGCGTGGCCCTCGCGTTCTTGTTTTCCGTCTCGGTCGTCTTCCTGATCACCGGGGGTTCGGCGCTGAGGGATCCGGCGTCCGCCGCCGCAAAGGGTTCGCTGTTGAGAATGATCATCACCGCAGCAGGCGTTGCCGCCGCGTACGCGCTTTCGGCGGTTTCCAAACCGAACTTCTCGTTCAAATCGCAGCGCCACCGGGCCTCCTCGTCTCGAGCCGTGGAAACGGCGGCCGAGACGCCGAAGGACACCCGCGCTGCCTAGAGGAGGTGAATGGATGTCTCTCGAAGGAAACCTCTCATCTTTCGGAATCGCGGATATTTTGCAGCTCATCGCCGTCCAGCAGAAATCCGGGATGCTCTCGGTCACGCGGCAGTCGAGCTCCATGACCCTCTTCTTCAGGGAAGGGAAGATCGTTTCCACCCGTGACCGGCGCCGCGGCGCCGGTGATCCGCTAAAGGATTACCTCGCCCGCTACGGAATCGTCTCGCGGGAGGAGATCGCGCGTCTGACGGAGATCAGCGCCCAATCGAAGCTCGATTTCACCGACGTCATCGTCTCCGAGCAGGTCCTCTCCGAAGATGAACTCAAGAGGCACTGCCGGAACCATATCCAGGAGGCCGTCTACGACGTCCTGGGCTGGGAGCAGTGCAGCTATAAGTTCATCGCCGGTCCGGACGTGGCCGCCGGTGTAAAACCGCTCACCGACGCCGGCGTCGAGGGGCTCCTCATGGAGAGCATGCGGCGGATTGACGAGTTCCCTGTGATTCTGAAGGAGTTTCCCGATGGAGGGATATCGATCAAGAGGCGCTCCGACGCCCACGGGGCCCAGGATCTCTCGCCGGCCGAGAAAGCGATGCTCGATCTTCTCTCGATAGAAAGGACGATCGACGAGATCATCCCCCGGGCGAAGATCCCCCGATTCGACACCTACGAGGCACTCAAACAACTCAAGGAGAAAAATCTAATCGAGGTGTCGCAACCCGATCGCGCCACCCCCGCCCGAGAGGACGCGCCGGTAGAAAGGAAACCGCCGCGCGGGCGAGGCGGTCGCAATCCCCTTCCGGTCCTTGCCGCCGGTCTCGTCTTTGCCGCTTGCGCTCTGTGGGGCGCCCGGGACGTCCTTCCGTTCTTCGATCGAAGCACCGGCGCCCTCGCCACCGGAGGGGCGACGATCCGATCGGCGCGTGAGCGGAACCGGATCGAAGAGGAGATCCGGTGGTGCCTCGAAGTGTACCGCGCGAAACACGGCGCCTACCCGGACGATCTTTCGCTTCTCGACGGCGACAGCGTCGCGAGGGAATCACTGTCGTGCCGGGCGAAAGAATGGTCGTTCCGATACTATTTGACACCCGGTCGTGAGCGGTATATCCTGCTTTGACCGTTCCAAGAAATCGACTCCGCGTACCGTTCTCTCCAGAGTTCCCGGGCATTGACCGTAATACTCCGCATATGTGACTTCTTGTTCGTTCTTCGCCCCGTGATCCTGATCCCCGCGTGGAGCTTTTACCTGATCGGCGCCGCCTCGGGCACCCGATCGACCGGGACTTCAGTCGCCGCCGTGCCGACGCCTCTTACGGCATTTTGTCTCACGGCGATCCTTGTCACCGCCTATCTTCTCAACCAGATCTTCGACAGGGAATCGGATGAGAGGAACAACAAGTGCCTCTACCTCTCCCGCGGGATTTTCCGCCCGCGCACGCTCGTCCTCATGGCGGTGGCGTCGTTTCTTGCCGCGTCGTTGGCGTACCACCGCGTCGACCTCGGGGCGAAGGGACCCCTCGCCCTTGCCCTCGCCCTCTCGCTCGCGTACTCGCTCCCGCCGGCCAGGCTCTGCGCTCGCCCCTTCTTCGATCTCATTTCGAACGCCGTCGGCTACGGCGGGATCGCATTCGCGCTGGGGTTCGGGGCGGTAAACGCGTCGCGAGATTCGGCAATGTGGGAATCGATACCCTGGGTCCTGCTCGTCGGGGCGACCTTTCTCCACACCACGATCCTCGATTTCTCGGGAGACCGCGCGGCGGGCAAGAAGAGCACCACGGTTCTCATGGGGATCCGCGCGTCGGCGGTGACCGCCGTGGTGTTGCACGGGTGTGCGTTCGTCTTCGCGATAGCCACGCGAGACAGCGTCGCCGCGATCGTCACCGGGCTGACCCTTCCCGTCACCGTGTTTCCGGTGTTCAAAAGATCGATCAGTTCGAGTTCGTTCGTCATCCAGACAAACACGCTCGTCGTTACCGTCGCCGCCGCGTTCGCCTGGCCTCTCTATCTCGCCGTGGTCGTCCCGCTCATCGCCCTTTCTCGTTTCTACCACAGGAGAAGGTTCGGGTTTGCTTACCCCGGCCCCGCGAGGGTTGTGTGAGGATCGGGGTGAGGACCGCGGCCGCGTTGATCGTCCTGCACTTCATCTCCTCGAACCAAAAGACCGGGCTTCTCTCGATCTTCCAGCGGAGGTTGCGCCTCGTGTCGATGACGTATACGCCGTTGCGGCGTATCGCGTACCGGTCGATCCGTTCGTTCGAATGACGGGGGTAGAGCGAAAACGCCCCGTCGAAACCGGCCCGCTCCACCGCGGCCCGGACCCCCGCGTCATAGCGGCCGAAGGGGTAGGAAAACGACCTCACCGGCTTTCCCGTCTTGTCGGCAATCGCGCGCCGCGATCCGGCGACCTCTCTCTCGAGCGCGTCCGGCGCCGTCCGCGTAAGATCGAGATGACGGGCGCCGTGCGAACCAAAGCTCGCCCCCTTTTGCGACATCCGCGAGACTTGCTCCCACGAGAGATGTCTGAAAGGGCGGCGCCCCAGGGAGATGTCCCAGGTGTTCCTCTCTCCGGCATAGTCGGCGACGAGAAAAACGAGCACGGGAATCCCCCGCGGCGCGAGGTGCTCCATGAACACGTCGTGGGTTTCCTCGTAGCCGTCGTCGAACGTGAGGAGGATCTTTTTCGCGTGATCCGGGAAAGGACTCGAGAGCGCCGCGTAAAACTCGTCTTCGGAAAGGAACACGTAACCCCTCGTGAGGAGGAAATCGATTTGATCGAGAAACCGGCTCGGTGTCGTCCACGTACCCTCCAGGCAAAACCGAGGCGTGATTTTGTGATAACAGAGGACGGACGGCGTATCGGCCGGGGGATATCCGTAGCGGGTTCTCCAGCGCAGATGAAGAATGGACAGGAGGATAACGAGAACAAGAGCTGCGATTGCGACCGTTAGCACGGTGGCCCCTGGCGGTTATTTACCGGCGGCGAAGCAGCGGCGCCGGTCTCGGGTTCGACTTGAACGCCGCCCCCCGATGTGGTAGCGTGTTTGGCCGGATTGCCTTCTCGGATTCGATGAGCACGTTCGCCGTTTCAACCGACACCTATCTCGGAGGCTTACATGATAATCGGTATTCCACGTGAGATTAAGTCAAACGAAGCGCGCGTGGCAATGACTCCCGAGGGAGTCAGGGCGGCGCGGATCCACGGACACGAGGTTTTCGTCGAGACATCGGCGGGTGCGCTGAGCGGTTTCCCTGACGTGGATTACAAACAGGCGGGCGCCGAGATGCTCAAGACGGCGGCGGAGGTCTGGCAGCGCTCCGAGATGGTCGTCAAGGTCAAGGAGCCCTTGACCACCGAGTACCCCCACCTCAGGGACGGATTGGTTCTTTTCACTTACCTCCATCTCGCCGCGGATCGAAATCTCACCGACTCGCTCGCCAAGAACCACGTGACCGGGATCGCCTACGAGACGATCGAGCTCCCGGACGGGTCGTTACCGCTACTCATCCCGATGAGCGAGGTCGCAGGGCGGTTGTCCGTGCAGGTCGGCACCTGGGCGCTCGAGGCGCCGAACGGCGGCCGCGGGATACTGCTCTCCGGAGTGACCGGCGTCGCGCCGGGCCGCGTCCTCGTCCTCGGCGCGGGTACCGCGGGAAAGAACGCGGTCCGCATCGCCATGGGGATGGGCGCCCGTGTCGTCGTGATCGACGTCGATCCGGCGAAGCTCCGCTACCTCGATGATATCTATCATGGCCGGCTGACGACCCTGATCGGGAACGCCGCCAACACGGAAGAGGAACTCGAGAGGGCCGACATGGTGATCGGCGCCGTGCTGCTCGCCGGCGCGAAGGCCCCAAAGCTGATCAAGCGAGAGCACTTGAAGAAGATGAAAAAAGGGTCCGTGATCGTGGACGTATCGATCGACCAGGGCGGCATCGCGGAAACCAGCAAGCCGACGACCCACGCCGACCCGGTCTTCGTGGTGGACGGCGTGGTTCACTACTGCGTCGCCAATATGCCGGGGGCCGTCCCCGTCACCAGTACGGCGGCCCTCACCAATGCCACGCTCCCCTACATCCTCCAGGTGGCCGACCTCACCCCGCTGGAAGCCGCCAAGAAGAGCCCCGCGCTTGCCAAGGGTTTCAACACGCACAAGGGAATGGTGACTCACCCCGGGGTCGCGGACGCTTTCGGACTCCCGCTGGGAAAACTGCCGATCGGATAGACCGGGCTCGGCGCCATCGGTGATGGCGCGCGCCAAAGAAGGGGGCCGTGTGTCGATCTCGAAAACGCGATCAGCACACGACCCCCTTCGCATGCTCACGCGGGTTGGAGGGCCGTTCCGGGTCCTTTTCGCGGGAGCGAGCGAGGATTACCCGCCGCGGGTCCTGTCGCGTATTACCCCGTCCGTGCTCGCAGGCTCAAGCGCGGACCGGGGGCCCCATTCGCACCACCCGCGGCGGGAAGCCGAGCGAAGCGGAGCGCTTGACCCGGAACGGCCCTCCAACCCGCTGGGACCAAACTGATCGTGATGGGAGATTACCGGCAGGCGGTTTTGAGACCGGCGCGGGAGGGGCCGAGGCTTACGATGGTGTTCATCGAGCCGTCGAGCAGGTCCCTTGCGGATTCCAGCACGTCGTCGAGCGTCACGCGGTCCACGCGGTCGATGATTTCCCTGTCGCTCACCTGGCGGCCGTAGTAGATCTCGTTTCTCGCGTTCCGCATCATCTTGGCCGTCGACGTCTCGAGCCCGAGCAGTATTCTGCCCTTGAGTTGTTCCTTGGTGTCCCGGAGTTCTTCCTTGGTGATCCCGCCGTCCTTGATCTTCGCGAGCTCGCGAAAAACTTCGGCCACCGCTGCTCCCGCGTTTACCGGCTTCACCGCCATGTAGGTCGTGATGAGCCCCGTGTCCCTCGCGGACTCGGCGTAGGTATACACCGAATACGCGAATCCGAGATCCTCCCGGATCCGTTGAAAGAGCTTTGAGCTCATCCCGCCGCCGAGCAAAGTGGTTAGAACCGTCTGCGGGTACCTCATATCGTCGAGGTAGGAGCACGCGCGGCCCCCGATGCAGATGTGTTGGTGGTTCAACGAGCGGCGGTGATGGCGCCGCACGGGTTTATATTTCCCCAGTCTCGCGCGCGGCGTGTCGACGCTACCCTCGCGAAAACGAAACGCCGTGTCGCAAATCGTACGCAAGACCCGCCGGTCGGGAGACCCAAAAATCGAAACGACGATGTTTCCCGAGCGCAGGTGTCTCCGCGAAAACCCCGTGAGCTTCCGCCGATCGAAAGAGGAGACCGACCGGGGCGTCCCGAGAATCGGCCTCCCGAGCGGATGTCCTGGAAACACCTCGGAGGCGAACAGGTCGTGGATCACGTCGTCCGGCGCGTCCATCACGTCCCGGATCTCGCCAAGAATGACTTGTCTTTCAAGCTCGATGTGTTCCGGCGCGAAGGTGGAATCGAGGAGCATGTCGTCGAGCACGTCGACGGCGAGATCGGCGTGGTCGCGAAGGACATGCGCGTAAACACAGATTTGTTCCTTCGTGGTGAAGGCGTCGAGCGAACCGCCGACTTTCTCGAGCGCCTGGGAAATCTCGAACGCGGATCTCTTGCGAGTGCCCTTGAACAGCATGTGCTCGAAGAAGTGGCAGAGGCCGTCTTCCCCTTCGGCCTCGTCCCTCGAGCCCGTCTTGACCCACACGCCGAGGCAAAAGGCGGGCGACAAGCTGTTCTGCTCGTGCAGAACGGTGACGCCGTTGTCACCCGCGTACTTCTTGACCCGCGGGCGTCGTGAAGAAGAGGTATTCATCGCCTGCTCGGCTAGCGCCTGCGAGACCTGCCATGGTGAGAGGGACCGTCGCTACGCTCGCCGCGCTCGCTGTCTTCTCCGCGCGGAGGGGCCTCATCGAGAATCTTCTTGCTCAAACGCACCTTGCCGTCGCCGCTGACTTCGACCACCTTTACGCGAACGACGTCACCGAGCTTGAGAACGTCCTCGACCCTTTCAATTCTGCGGTGCGCAATCTCCGAAATATGGAGAAGCCCGTCCTTGCCGGGAAGGATCTCGATAAACGCGCCGAAATTGACGATGCTCCTCACTACGCCCTCGTAGATCCGTCCCACTTCGGGTTCGGCGGTGATTTCCTCGATCCGGCGAAGGGCGATGTCGCTCGACCGCTTGTCGACCGCGGCGATCTTCACCGTTCCGTCGTCTTCGACCTCGATCGTAGCCCCGGATTCTTCCTGGATCCCCCGGATGATCTTGCCCCCCGGACCGATGATCTCGCGAATCTTGTCCACGGGGATCTTGATCATGGTGATCTTGGGCGCGAACGGGGATATCTCTTCGCGGGAAACGCGGATCGTGCGGTTCATGATCTCGAGGATGTGTTCGCGTCCGCGTCTGGCCTGCTCGAGCGCCTTGCGAAGAATGCTCTCCTTCACCCCGGCCACCTTGCAGTCCATCTGAAACGCCGTTATACCGGTTTCCGTGCCGGTCACTTTGAAATCCATGTCGCCGAGATGGTCCTCGAGACCTAGGATATCGCTCAAAACGGCCACCCGGTCGCCCTCGATCACCAGCCCCATCGCCATCCCCGCGATGGCCTTCTTGACCGGGACGCCGGCGTCCATGAGGGCGAGGCTCCCCCCGCACACGGTCGCCATTGAGCTCGAGCCGTTCGATTCGAGGATGTCCGACACGATCCGAACGGTGTACGGAAAGATTTCCTCCGACGGGATCATCGGTTTGAGCGCCCGCTCGGCAAGCGCCCCGTGACCGATCTCCCGGCGTCCCGGACCCCGGAACGGCCCCACTTCGCCGACGCTGAACAACGGGAAGTTATAGTGGAGCATGTACCGTTTCCAGCTTTCGCCTTCGATCGTGTCGAGCATCTGTTCGTCATGCCCCGTACCCAGCGTGAGCGCGACGAGACTCTGCGTCTCGCCCCGCGTGAACAACGCCGACCCGTGCGCCCGGGGCAGCACCCCGATCTCGCAGGTGATGTCCCGAATGTCCGTCAAACCCCTCCCGTCGACGCGGACGCCCTCGTCGAGGATCGTCCGGCGCATCTCCCTCTTCTCAATTTCCTCTATCCGGCGCGCGATGTATTTCTCGCGCTCCGGGTACTGTTCGCCGAACGTCTTGAACGCGTCTTCGAGAACGGCGTCGACGGCGTTCTTACGCTCCATCTTGCCCTTGATGCGAAGCGTCTTCTTGATGGGTTC
>Ga0315286_10003227_pt1 | contig 15323 bp, 8 predicted proteins | sample YL17G10_0_MG_FD_205038 | JGI IMG/M metagenome (GOLD analysis project Ga0315286, IMG submission 205038) | Sediment microbial communities from Yellowstone Lake, YNP, Wyoming, USA - YL17G10_0 | ecosystem: Environmental > Aquatic > Freshwater > Lake > Sediment | place: USA: Wyoming | collected...
ATCATGGTGAAAAAAATGATTCGTATTCCTTTTCTGGACTCACACACCGGCGGCGAACCTACCCGACTGATAGAAACGCCTCCCTTCGACCTCGGAACTGGTTCGGTTGCCGACAAATTATCCAGGCTGATCAAAGACCACGACGACTTCCGCACCACCGTCCTCAACGAACCCCGCGGATCAGATGTCCTCGTCGGCGCATTGCTCGTCGAACCCGCAGACCCGACCTGCCAGCTCGGAGTCATCTACTTCAACAACGTCGGCTACCTTGGCATGTGCGGACACGGCACCATCGGTCTCATCGCGTCCCTCGCCTATCGTGGGCGAGTCACCGAAGGCACCGTTCGAGTGGAGACACCTGTCGGGGTTGTTGAAGCAACTCTGCATCCCCTATCGTTGCGAGGAGCGAACGATAGTGAGCGACGAAGCACTCTCCCAATGAATGAGGGGGTTGCTTCGGGCAAAGCGCCAGAGCGCCCTCGCAACGACATGGATTATCCTAATCGCGTCTCCGTAAAAAACATCCCCGCCTATCGTCATCTGACTCATGTCCCTGTCACCGTGGATGGAAAAACCGTACACGGCGATGTGGCGTGGGGCGGCAACTGGTTTTTTTTATGCCACGACCACGGCCTGGACGTGAACATGCAAAACCTAGAAGCGCTGACCGATTTCTCGTGGCGTGTCCGCGAGCAATTGATCGCGAACGGCGTCACTGGCGCGGACGGTGCTGAGATCGACCACGTCGAGTTGTTTGCCTCCACGCCCGAAGCCGATAGCAAAAGTTTTGTCCTCTGCCCAGGCAAAGCCTATGACCGCTCGCCTTGCGGCACGGGCACCAGTGCTAAACTCGCTTGTTTGTACAGCGATGGAAAATTGCAGGTGGGGCAGACGTGGAGACAACAAAGCGTCGTCGGCAGTATCTTTGAAGGCAGCGTGCAAGTGGACGGTGACAAAATCATTCCAACCATCACTGGCGAAGCATGGGTAACGGCGGAAGGTGTGATCCTGGTGGATGAACGCGACCCGTTTGGTAAAGGGATAGAGAAATGATGACCACAAGATCAGATGTTCTCGTCATCGGCGGGGGACCCGTAGGCTTATGCTGTGCCTATTGCCTTTTGAAATCTGGAAGAAAAGTTACTTTGCTCGATGCTCAAGAAATCGGCAAAGGCAGTGGCGCGGGCAACGCGGGGCATATCGTGCCCAGTCACATCATTCCGCTGGCGGCGCCTGGGGTGGTGACCTCTGCCCTCAAGTGGATGCTCGACCCCGCGCACAGTCCGTTTGGGATGAAGGTTAGCCTGAACCCGACCTATCTCGCGTGGTTGTTGAAATTCGTACTGGCATGCCGTGAAGCCAATGTGCAGCGTGGCATCAAACCGTTGAACGACCTCGGTCAACTGAGCGCAAAGAATTTCGCACAACTCATCGCCGAAGAAAAATTGGATTGCTCGTATCAGGAAAAAGGTTTGCTCTTTTTATACAAAACCGAGGAAGCCTTCAAAGGCGGGAAACACGAAGGCGAATTTATGCAAAAGCATGGAATTCCTGTCAGTGTGTACGACAAATCCAAAATCCATGAGATCGAACCCGCCGCATTAGACGATGTCATCGGTGGCGTGCATTTCACAGGCGACTCACATCTTAACCCGGCAGTGTTCCTCAAGCTGTTGAGTGACCGCGTCCGCGCGCTGGGGGCGGAGATGTTCGAGAACACGCCGGTCACGGGATTTGAATCAGCGGGGGGCAAGGTTCGGGTTGTGAAAACAGCCTCGGCTGAGTTTGAAGCGGAGCACGTTATCCTGGCGGCGGGCGCGTTGACCCCGTCTGTTGCGCGTGATTTAAAATTAAATATTCCCATCCAACCTGCACGTGGATATAGCATGACCATGTCTGCGACGAAACAGATGCCGAGCCATGCGTTGATCCTGGGTGAGCGCCGCGTTGCGGTTTCGCCGATGGGCGGTGTGTTGCGTTTTACGGGGCGGCTTGAAGTGGGGAACAACAGCCTGACGCCGAACCCCATTTGGATCCAGCGTATTGAAAATGCGGCGCGTGAATATTTGCGGTTGGATGAAAAACTGGATGTGAAAGAAACCTGGGCGGGACTGCGTCCCACCACGCCGGATGGCATGCCTATTATCGGACCTTCTCCGCGCCACGGCAATTTGATCCTGGCTACGGGTCATGCCATGCTGGGGCTTTCGCTTGGACCTGGCACAGGTCAGGTGGCGGCGGAGTTGGTCAACGGGCAGACGACGGCGTTTGATTTAGGCCCGTTGAGTTTGAACAGGTTTTAATTTTTCTCGAACACTCCAAAGGCAGACCGCGATGATGAGCTTTTTCACAATGACCTCTCTTCTTAGCAAGATGGCCGGCCGGCCCCGCCGGAATCAGGAAGCGGGGTCACATCGTAATCCTGACCTCTCAGTTTACCTGAAGCAATTGTAATGACCTGAAATACATCAGGTAATGATCGAGATGATGCTCCGGATAGAGTCGGAACATGGTCTCTCCTTTTTTTGATACCCGTATCCGTCCGATTTTTTCTGTCTTATATTCATACCAGCCATCGGTTGATCTGACAACGCCCATGATCTGTTCTTTGCCAGCACTCACTTTGTAGGGGCAATTTTCCCAGCCGGGGATGGCAGCATAGGTTATGGAAACTTCATAGGTGCCAGGATTGAAAATATTCACGCGCCATTCAATGATATCATCCGGATCTTCCATTTTTGATATATGAAACTGACCCGATTCCCCTTTCCGATTGAATCGTTTTACCGCTTTTCCTGAAGTGGAAGCAGTCAGGTAATCAAGGACGATCGGCTCAACTCCAATCTGCTGGATCACAAGAGGATCAATATCAGGAGTACCTGCTATCTGCAGTACGACTACAGAATTAACCTGATCGGGACGGGATTCGGGCAATACAATCATCAATTGACCTTTTTTATCCCGGTTTACCTGAAACTTTCTTTCCTTATCAGTTAGCAGGAAGGCATTCCGAATGCGGTTATTCAGACCTTTCAGCTTCAGTATTCCATCCCCGGGCCAGTCAAAAACATGGAGATAGAGCAGATCCCCCTTCCTTGTACAGAAACCCCAGGGAAACTCAGCGGAGAAAGGCGACGGAGAGGCTCCGTAAATGCTTTCACTGTTTTTATTCATCCACTCACCAACACTCTTAAGAATCTTAACTGAAGGACCGGGAATGACACCTTCCCCTGTAGGTCCGACATTCAGCAGGTAATTGCCTCCCTTGCTTACAATGGCAACCATCCTTTTGATAATTTCTTCAGGGGACTTCCAGTTCTGATCGAACTTACTATATCCCCAGGTATCATTGAGGGTCTGAGGGGTTTCCCAGGCCTCTTCAATTCCTCCCACAGGCATCCCGTTATCAGTAAGGCTCTGATAATCACCTAACAACTCCTGGTCGTAGTGACCCACCCGGCCGTTCACCAGACATTCCGGTTGTAGAGCATGCACCAGATCCGCAAATTCCTTACCCTGTTCCTGGGTGTACATACCCCTGTCGAACCAAACGATCCCGAGCGGGCCATAATTGGTTAGCAGTTCTTTCAGTTGCGGAATTGCTTTTTCATCGAGGTATTTGCGGAACGATTCAGGATGGTCCATGGTATCCAGGCTGGTCTGGGAAGAATCGAAATCCCAGGTATTCCCATAGGCATAGGGGTTTTCCCAGTCCTCGCGGTGCGAATAGTACACGCAGAATTTAATACCGGCTTCGGCGCAAGCTTCGGATAGTTCTTTAAGGGGATCTCTCTTGAATGGAGTGTAATCAACGATATTGTAATCACTTACCCTTGAATCGAACATCGCAAAACCATCATGGTGCTTTGAGGTTATGATGATGTACTTCATACCTGCATTCTTTGCCAGGGCAACCCATTCCCGGGCAATAAACTGCACCGGGTTAAAAGTGGCGGCAACCTTGCGGTACTCTTCAACCGGGATATGAAACCTCTCCATGATCCACTCGGCTATATCTCCCTGCTCAATCCGCTTTCCCTTCCATTCCCCGCCCAGCACAGAATAGGGCCCCCAGTGGATGAACATTCCGAACTTCCCGTTACTGAACCATTCCGGAAGAGTTGCTGTTTTGGTGTCATCACCTTCAGATCTGTCGCCTGGATCTTGCGGGGCGCAGGCCAGGCATAAAAGTAAGACGGCAAACACGCTCTTGTATTTCATGTTTTACTTTGGCGTTTACCTTTCAGTTGATCATTTCAAATAATCCCGTAAACATGAAATCCGTCATCGCAATAGCGTTGTATAATTTACCCTGGAGGGCACCTGCAGCAGAATTTTTTTCATAGTAGCACCATGCAGGTTTCTTTTCAACACCGCGAATCGCGCCATCTAAAGCCTTACCGGAGGCCTATATGTCTTGCCGGACCTCATCCCTTTAAAATGGACCTAATCAGGGGGCGAGTTCAAATCTTGAAAATCTCACTTCAGAGGTGGTACATTGAATGGCGGCAGGTCAGAACGCCGCCCGGCTGATCCCCAGGGTGCGACAGGTTCTGGAAGCGCGGAATTTCAAGATCGGTTATGAGTTGGGCAACTTCAAATTCGACCGGCCGTCTCCGGATGTTACCGTGAACAAACTCACCGAACGAGCTGACCGTCAAGAGCAATCATGAATAACAAATCGGTCACACCTGAGCATGCCATTTCGCGGCGTCACTTCATGCTAAGCGCTTCCCTGGCGACGGCAGCTCTTAGCGTTAAACCACTTGCGGCCATGGGTGCCTTGGTGCGGGGAAACCCCGCCCGGGCGGACGCCCCAGGGAAATTGTGCCTGTGGTATGACCGGCCGGCGAAAACGTGGATGACGGAAGCCCTGCCGATCGGCAATGGCCCCATGGGGGCGATGCTCTTTGGCGGCACAGGGATCGAGCGGGTCCAGTTCAATGAGATCAGTCTCTGGACGGGAGATCGCATTCACGTCGAGGGCGTTGATGATGAGAACGAAAACATGGGGTTTTATCAGGCGTTTGGCGACATTCTCATCCATCTCGGCCATGACTTCGCCAAGGTGACCCATTACCGGCAGGAGCTCAATATTGATCGTGCCGTTCATCAGGTGACCTACGAATACAACGGGGTGCGTTATCAACGCACAGCCTTCGCCAGCCACCCCGACGGAGTCGTTGTAATCCACCTGACGGCGAACAAGCCCGCCGCCTACACCGGCCGAGTTCAGCTTGCGGACATGCACCAGGCCCGGATTGGCGCCGACGGCAACAAGCTTGGCTCGGTTGGCAAATTGGAGAACGGTTTTGAATATGAAGCCCAGTTGCTCGTGCTGAATCAAGAGGGTGCCATCGCGGTTAAGAATGACGAGGCATTCGCAAAAAACCCATGGGACATTGCAGTGCCCGCCACCAGTCTGGCCTTCGTTCAATGCAACAGCGTGACCCTGGTCCTCGGGGCGGGCACGAACTTCCTCCAGGATCACACCAAACAGTGGCTGGGCGCGCATCCCCACGCCGCCGTCACCCGGCGTGTGGACTCCGCCGCCAGACAGAGCGTGGCGAAGCTGCTGGCGCGGCATGAGAAAGATTATCAATCCCTCTTCCGCCGTTTTTCTCTCGATGTGGGAACCACCGCTCCGGACTTGCTTTCTAAGACCACGTTGGCCCGGCTGGAAGCCTATGCCAAAAACACGACGGCCGATCCTGATCTCGAAGCCTTGTTCTGCCAGTTTGGCCGCTATCTGCTGATCAGTTGCTCGCGCCCGGGATCTTTGCCCGCCAATCTTCAAGGGGTCTGGAGCGACAGCAACGAGCCCGCCTGGTGCGGCGACTACCACTCGAACATCAATATCGAGATGAACTACTGGCCGGTCGAGCCGGCCAACCTCGCCGAATGCCACCGGCCGTTCATCGACTACGTCACGAGTATTCGCGAGGTCAGCGCGGAGAACACGCGGAAGAAATACGGCCAGGTCAGGGGCTGGACCGTCCAGACGATGAATAACGCTTGCGGCATTTCGGCTTGGAAGTGGAACCCGCCCGGCAGCGCGTGGTATGCGCGGCATCTCTGGGAGCATTTCGCCTTTGGCCGCGACAAGGCCTATCTCCGCCAGACCGCTTATCCCGTGCTCAAGGAAGTCTGCCAGTTCTGGGACGACCATTTGAAACGGCGGCCGGACGGAGCGCTCGTCACCCCCGACGGCTGGTCACCCGAGCACGGCCCCGAGGCGGAAGGGGTCACCTACGATCAGGAGATCATTGACGACCTGTTCACCAACACGATCGAGGCCGCCGACGTGCTGGGAGATGACAAAGAATTTCGCGATCACATCGCCGGCCTGCGGGACAAGCTGCTCAAGCCGAAGATCGGGCGTTGGGGGCAATTGCAGGAGTGGGAAGAAGACAACGACGATCCCAAGGATGTTCACCGCCATGTCTCCCATCTCTTCGCCTTGTATCCCGGCCGCCAGATCACCCGGGCAGAAACACCCGAGTTGGCCGAGGCCGCCCGGGTTTCCCTGCAGGCCCGCGGCGATAAGAGCACCGGCTGGAGTCGCGCCTGGAAGATCAATTTCTGGGCCAGGCTTTGGGACGGCGATCACGCCTACACCATGCTGCGGAGCCTGTTGAACGTTGTCCGCGATACGGAAACCATCTACGGAGAGAGCGGCGGCGGCGTCTATCCGAACCTGTTCGATTCCCATCCACCGTTCCAGATTGACGGCAATTTCGGCGCGACGGCCGGTGTCTGTGAGATGCTGCTGCAAAGCCACACGGGCCGGATCCATCTGCTGCCCGCGCTGCCCAAGGCTTGGCCGAGCGGGCAGGTATCCGGCCTTTGCGCGAGGGGCGGATTCGAAGTGGACATGAGCTGGGACGACGGCCGCTTGACCAAGGCCGTGATTCATTCCAAGTCCGGCCTTCCCTGCCGGGTCGTTTGCGGTGACAATACCTGGGAATTGAACACCACAGCCGGAAAGTCTTATCCCCTCACGCTCGCGCAAAGGGTTTGCCCGCGCAGCGTCAAGCCAAGTGAGCACATCAAGAAAGCCAATACCTAAAGACCATCCTAATTCGGCGGGCCGCCGCTATTTGAAGACCGATTGAATATTCAGGGCATAGGATATTTTCACGGGACCCAGCAGGCCCGATGAGATCAAGGGCGTCCTGGCGGAAAATCTCGTCTTCATGTTCGTCCGGGCATAGGCCGTCCCGTTGCCCGGCTGGAGGTCCCCGACGATGCGGTTATTCCAGAGATTCGTCACCGCGACGTCGAGGGTGTTGTCTCCCGGCTTGACGAAACGGGTGATATCCACCCGGAACGGTTCCTTCCATAGAATTCCCGCGCTCTTTCCATTGATAAAAACTTCCGCAACCTCCTTCAATTTCCCCAGGTCGAGGACGAAGGAATACCCCTTCTGCGGATGTTCTTCGGGAACGACGAAAGAGTTCGAATAGGAAGCCGTCCCGGAAAAATATTTGACCCCGGGGTCGGGCGAATCCGTCCAGCTGACGAGCCCCTCGAGGAGAAGGGATCCCGGAGCGCCCATGCCCTTGGGAAATGCCAGCTTCCAGGGCTGAGGGAGGGAAATGTCGGGGGGGATGCTGTCTGCATTCATGCTGCAAGTCAAACCCTGGGCATTTACGATCTGATACGTTCCCGCGGCTCCTATCCTCGCGGTCACGCGTCGGCCTTCAAGGGACACGATCTCGACATCTTTCCGGTCGAAGGAACCGGGGTTTCCCCGCGCGTCCTTTTTTGCGACCCGCTTGACAGTAAGGGGTCCCCCTGGCGTGTCTCCCTTCTTGAACACGACGAAGATGGAGGACACCGGCGCCATCGTCAACGTCAGTCTGATCCCTCCCGTCGTGGGTTCATATGCGTAGCAACGGGAAATGGATCCGTCCGCCGGATCCCAGAGGAAGGGCGCGCGATCCCCCTCCACGCGGAATTTGCAGGAGACCTCCTCCGCTTGCAATGAGCTGTTGGAGATGAAGTAATAGTCCTCTTGCTCTGTTCTGCGGTGGATATAATCGATGTGCTGGTCCTGATCTTGGATATTTTCGACCGTGAAATCCGGGCCGACCCCCATGTCCGCCAGAACGTCCTTCAAGGATCGATCCCAGGTCACCCGGCCCTGGCCATAGGCATGGTCCTTGGCCCTTCCGCCGTCGGCCGGGCCCCACACTCTGGCCGCGATATCTTTGACGACCTCGTCACAACGGGGATAATCTTTGAGGCTGTTCGATCGGTCGGGTTTTCGCCCGACGACGACCGCCCCGGCCTTCACGAGCTCCTCGATCTTGCCGAGGACGGCGGGAGAGATATCCGTTCGATCGGGAAGGACCAGGAGGCGGTAGCTCAACCCGTCGGGAAGGACGATCCGTCCGTTCTCCACCCGCATCCGGTTCACGAGGACCTCTTCGTCGACATAATCGTAGTCATATCCAAGCCCGAGCGACGCCACCTGGACCGGCCTGGGTTTTCCGCAATGCAAGCATTGCGTGACTTCATCGAATTCGGGCCGGACGGAAGGATCGATGCGCCGCGAAGGGACCAGGTTGGGGGCCTGGTCTCCATAATACAGGCAGACGTCCGCGACGAATTGCCCCTGCTGCAGCATGGTGCAGCATCGCGACAGATAATCCAGCATGGGTTTGGAGAAGTTCCACCAGGTGGAGTTCACGTTGAAGTGCTCGCCGGCATGGTACGCGAACCCCGGCCGGCCCGCTTCGGGCGGATTATGGGCGAACGTGTGAAAGGTCACCTGATTCAGGCCGGCGCAGAACGCGATGTCGATCAGCCGCTTGTATCCCAAGGGGCCGTCCTTCCAGTGCTGCCATCCTGTCAAGGATTCGGCGGGGACGAGTTTTTTTCCATAGATGTGGGCGGCGCTGGCGGCCTCCTTGGTCACCCAGAATTTTTCATGGTTCCAGAATTCCCCCATGGGAATGTCCACCGCCCCCATGGCCTTCAGCACGTCCACCCTGGCCGCGCCGCCGTGACCGGCTTCCGCGATCAGCTTGACCCCGTTTCGATTCAAGATCTCGTTCGCCCTCCGGAAATGGTTATCGATGATGAGGTCGCTCGAATTTTTCGTAAGATCGTGCAAGGCCCTTTCGGTTCTTTCCCTGGTCCCGATCACCTGGCCGGCAAACGCGGGAAAGTAAGGAAGGGGGTCATATCCGTACCGATCGAAAAATTCCTTGAGCCAATCTCCCGTCCAGTCGGTCCCTTCCCAGACTTCATAACTGTCAAAAAAGAAATATTTCAGCGAACCTAGATCCCTTCGATCTCCCTTCAGCGCGTTCAGCATGAACGCGAGGTGGTTATCGACCGCCTTCCGGCTCAAGTGATCGATCACGAAACCGTCGGAATTGGGGCTCGGGCATTCCAGGCGCTGCCCCGTCGTGTGGCCGACAAATCGCAGGATCTTCCAGCTTCCCTTCGGCACCTCCCAATTCAAACGGCCCGTCCTGTCCAGGAACTTGCCGAGATCGATCACCTCCGATGCGTCCGCGGATGGCCTCCCCGCATGGGTGGGAACGGCCAGCCCCGCGACATCCCAATAGGGTTTCCCCGTTTTCTCGGGAAGGGGCAAAACACCGTCGAAGGATCGGGGGCCGTCGACGGGGGTTTCCGACCATACCAAAGCCTTGCTGGCATCCTCAGGTCCGATCCAAGCGCCCCCCGCATTCCAGCTGCTTGACGCAAACAACCCCAGTTCGAGCCCGAGGTCCGAGGCGACATCCATGGCCCAATGGATCGCTTCAATGGATTCCTTCCCCATAAAAGCCGGCCCGGCCGGAATGATCTTTTCCGGATCCACGAGGCTCCCCACGTCCCAGATGATGGCGCCCCGCATGCCCTTGGCTTTCATTTCTTGGAGCTCTTTGGTGATCTGGTCCTTGTCGACATAGCCGTTCAACCAGGCCCAAAGCGCTCCCGGCCTGGCCTCGAGCGGGGGGTTGGCGAATAGCTTTTCCGAAAGGGCGGGGATATCGGAACTCGAGGGATCGCCCGCGCCTCCCCCCGTCAGGATCATGGCCGCCCCTATGGAGATCCCAAGACAGACTAGGATGATTCGTCTCATTGATAGGTCCTTCCTCCCATGGTATCGGCAATATATCGCCCGCATTGCGGACCTGTCAATGAGGCGATGAAAGCGCACGCCTTGACGTAAGTCAATCCCCGCGATATAGTCCGCGCTACAATCCCCCATGATGCCAGGGCACGGCATGATCATCGGGGCTTGACCACGGGAATGATGTCATGATCCAACGCCTTGTCAAAGTTCTCGCAGCCACGGCCATCGCACTGGCCGCGTCCTTCGGTTTGGCGCGACTCGTTTCTCCGGGCGCACAAGCGGCCGCTCGGAATAGCGCCATCTGGGGCCGGTCGCCGATCCCCGAGCCCTATGCTTATGTCAGCACCGGCAGCTTCAGCGGACCGGCCGTGCCTGAATCGCCCGACCCTCTTGTCGCCTACCGCTGGCCCGATCCCAAGGCCTCCGACGCTTTGGAGATCTTCCTTCTCGAACCCAAGGCGGTTTCCGCCGATCCGTCAGGTTCGTTCGAAAACCTGCCGTCGATGACCGGCCCCCATCCCGATGTGACGGTCAAGGGCCCCGGCTCCATAAGGCTCGATTTCGGTCTTGAGTTGGCCGCCTGGGTGGAATTCGACAGCCCCGACTGCCCGGGAGGCGTCGAGATGAGCATCTCCGAGTACAATGAGCCCGGGGTTGAAAAAACAAAAGCTCCGGTCAAGCACGGAAACACTTACAGGCTTGAACTGAATCGCGAACTCTACGACGGGGTCCGGTTCGCCTGGGTCCACGTGAAGTCGCTCGACCGTCCCTGGCACATCAAGGGAATCCGGGCCGTCTGTCAGGTCAAGCCGACCAATTATGCGGGCAGCTTCTTGTGCGACGACGCCCTTCTGACGAAGATCTGGTACGCGTCCGCGTACGGCGTGAAAGCGTCTTTGTGTCAAGACTATTTCGGCGCCATTCTCATGGAACGCGGCGACCGGATGTCGTGGACCGGAGATGCCCACCCATCTCAAGCCGCCGCCCTGGTGGCCTTCGGCAACACCGATCTCGTCAAGTGGAACATCGACTCCACGGCCAACCTGGACAACGGGATCCGGAGCTATGCGCTGTACTGGGTCCTGAGTTTGCTGGATTATTATTATTACACGGGCGACACGGCGACCCTGGGGAGCTACGTCGCCAACGCCTGCGCCAAGCTCGATAGCGCGTATGGTGTGTTCGGCACCGATCCCAAACTCAGGTTTTACGGCTGGGACGAGCGCTTGTGCGCCGGATTCGAGATCTGGTTCAAGCCGAGTCCGGAAGCGCAGAGGGCCTACGAAATGCTGTCGATCCGGGCCTGGCGGGACTTCGCCGCGGCGATGGAAAAATTCGGCCGCCCCGATTTACGCGACAAATATTCAAGCTACGCCCGTTCCACACTGGCCGATCTGAGGAAAGACGGGAATTGGTATTCCCGCCTCGGTCTGCATTCCGCGGCCGATGCCGTGACCACCGGACTGCTCACCACGGCCGAGCAGGAGGCGCTCTTCAAGAAGGAATTCCGCGACCGGGTCAACCGGATCTCGCTCTCGCCTTTCAATCAATATTTCATCATCCAGGCCCTGGCCAAGCTCGGCAAGCACGATGACGCCTTGAGCACCGTCAGGGACATGTGGGGAGGCATGATCCGGTACGGAGGGACCACGACCTTCGAGGTGTTCCGGCCGTCGTGGAACTCCGTCATCGGCCCGAACGACGCCGTTCCCAACACCCAATGCGGCATCACCAGCCTCTGTCATCCCTGGGGCGCTGGACCCGTCAAATGGCTGAATGAAGAAGTGCTCGGGATCGTCCCCACGTCCCCCGGCTTCGTGACCTATGACGTCATGCCCCATCTGGGCGCGACTCTGACCCGGGTGTCGGGGACGACCCCAACCCCTCGCGGCGACATCCGTGCAAGCTTCGATGTCGCTTCCGGTGACGGCGCCGTTTCGGCGCCGGCAGGGACGCTCGGCCGGATCGGCATTCCGAAAGCCGGAAAAACGATCACCCGCATCTCGGTGAACGGCCGGCTGGCCTGGGACGGCGATTTCCATCCGGTTCCGGGCCTCGGAGGAGCCGGCCAGGATCCGGAATTCGTCACCTTCACCTCGGTCGAGCCCGGCGCGTATGCCTTCTCCACGGCGTATCGAGGCGAGAGGCCGGCCTATCACGAACCGCCGGAGGAGTATGCCGCCCGGTTCATCAAACAGGATACGGCCACGCGCGGCAACTGGGGCGGCGTATACGGCCGGGACGGATATGTCCTTTGCAACTACTCTCTCGACGGCCGCGACAAAAGATCCCTGCCTCCCTATGTGACATCCTTGGATTATTTCAGGGCATTTCCGAAAGCCGGCCGGCCCGATGCCACGTCCTGGGCGTCCGGGACCTTGGATGCCCGTGCCCTTTCGCCCGATCCGGGCAACACCGCCCCGCGAAACGCGGCCTGCGTTTCGAACAGCGATCAAACCATGACCCTGACCGTCGGGATAGACGGCACCCGGCCTTATCAGGTGGCTCTGTACTTCGTCGATTGGGACGACAAGGGCCGGCGGTTGGCGGTGGAGATGTTCGATGCCGATACTCTGAAATTGATCGCCCCCGTCCGCCTTGTAAACGGATTTGCCGGTGGCGCCTACCTGGTTTATGAGTATGACAGGTCAGTCAAATTCAGGTTCGACAAAGTCCGGGGAGATATCGTCACGCTGAGCGGAATCTTCTTCGATCCGCGAAAAACATCCTGACCGCGCGCAGGACCGAGCTTAGCCGGCCGGCTCGGCGATATCCGGGTAGTACTTGCGGACGAACCGCTCCTGGACCTTGAAGGACCAGTGGACGTCGCGGACGTGGTTGGCCGCGTCCTGGCCCCGTCCCTTGCGCAGGAGGTCGATGAGGGTCTGGTGCTCGAGGATGGAGGACTCCTCCCACTCCTTGACGAACCCTTTCGGCCGGGGGAAGTCGTAGAGACGCTTCTTGAGGTTGTTGACCAGCTTGACCAGGCTGTCGTTGCCGCAAAGGTTGAGGAAGGTATTATGGAAGGCCAGGTTCTGTTCGTAGTAGAGGTCGAAATCGTTGGCCGCGATCGCCTCCTTCATGCCGGCGTTCAACTTCTGCATAGCTTCGATGTCGGCGGCCTTGAGGCCGTCGAAGGCCTTGAGCATGGCCATGCTTTCGAGCGAGCCGATGATCTCATAGTAGTTCCGGATGTCGCGTTTCGTGAGAGAATTGACGACGACCATCCGCCGCGGCAGGATGGTCACGAATTCCTCCATCTCCAACTGGAGGAGGGCGTCGCGGAGGGGCGTCTTGCTGACGCCGAGCTTCTTCGATGTCTCCTCCATGTCGATGGCCGACCCGGGCAGGATCTCCCCTCGCCGCATCTGCTCGCGCAGGTACTCGTAGACCTGCTCCTTAAGGGACTTGATGTTGAGGATCGGCTTTCCGTGCATGATCGGAGTCCTTTCTCCCAGCCCGGTTCAGTGGACTTAGGATATTGACATGCATTCCCCAAGTCAACCCCAGACTCCCCGGCCGGGCCGGAAAAATTCCCGTTACCAGGATCCTCCGGCTCTGGTAGAATGGGCGATGAGGTGAAGGCCATAGACTCCCAAACTCGGATGAGACACATCCTGGACGAGGAGGTCCGGCGCGCCCTGACCATGCCCGAGGCGATACGGGCGGTCAAGGAAGCCTTCATCCAGCTCTCCACGGGCCAAGCCCGGGTCCCGGCTCGGACTAGCCTCGAGATCCCCGAGTTCCGGACGAAGGCCCTGGTCATGCCCGCCTATCTGCCCCGGACGAAAAGGATCGGCCTCAAGCTGATCTCGCTCTGCGAGGATAACCCGTCCAAAGGGCTGCCCTTGGCCCAAGCCGTGGCCATCCTCATGGACGCCGAGCTCGGAACTCCGCTCGCGGTGATGGACGCGTCCTATCTCACCGCCGTCCGGACCGGGGCGGCCTCCGGCGTCGCCACGGACGTTCTGGCCCGCCGGGACGCCCAAGTGGCCGCGATCTTCGGCGCAGGCGTTCAGGGAAAAACGCAGCTGGAGGCCGTCGCCGCCGTCCGCCCTATCCGGAAAGCGCTGGTCTTCGACATCGACCCCCGGGCCGCCGCGGCTTTCGCCAAAGAAATGGGGCACAAGCTCGCCCTGGACGTGGAGCCCGCCTCCTCGCCCGGGGCCCTGCGGGAGGCGGACGTCATCTGCACGGCGACGACCTCCGCGGTGCCTGTCTTCGCGGACCGGGACCTCAAACCGGGCGTCCATATCAACGCCGTCGGCTCCTACAAGCCGCATGCCCGCGAGATCCCGGGCGAGACCATCCGGCGGGCCAGGGTCTATGTCGACCAGCGGCAAGCCTCGCTCGAGGAGGCCGGCGACCTGATCATTCCCCTGCGCGAAAAGCTCATCGACGAGGGCCACATCCTGGCGGAGATCGGCGAGGTCCTGGCCGGGCTCAAACCGGGCCGAACCTCCGACGACGAGGTCACCGTGTTCAAATCCGTGGGCAACGCCGCCCTGGACCTGGCCATGGCCAGCCTGGTTTTCGGCTGAGGGAGAACAATGGAATTCATAAGCATCTTCAACGACGTCCTCGGTCCGGTCATGCGCGGGCCGTCCAGCTCCCACACGGCCGGGTCCTATCACATCGGCCGCCTCGTCCGCTCCCTGCTCGGGGAAGACGCCGCGACGGCCGCGTTCACGTTCGATCCGGACGGCTCCTACGCCAAGACGTACCGTCAGCAGGGCGTCGACCTGGCCCTCGCCTCCGGCCTCCTCGGCTGGCCGATCACGGACGGCCGCTTCGCCCGGGCCCTGACTGCCGCCCCCGAGCGCGGTCTCAAGCTCCGTTTTCGGATCGCCCGGCTGGACAAGGCCGACCATCCGAACACCGTGCGGATGGAGCTCGTTTCCAAGAGCGGAAGAAGGCTCGAGGCCACGGCCAAGTCGGTCGGCGGCGGCATGATCGCGCTCACCGAACTCGACGGCTGGCCGGTCCTTCTCGACGGCAAGAGCCACGAGGTCATGGTCCTGGCCGGGGCGCGCCAGACCCGGCCTGTCGAGAGGATCCTCGCGGCGGACGGCCAACTCGCCGGCCGGCCGGTCCGCTCGACCAAGGGCGGAAAGGTCTTCTTCTCGTTCAAGAGAAAAGCACCGATGAGCGCGGAAGTCCGGGCCATGCTCGGCCGGCTCCCGGGCGTCCACGGGATCTGGTCGGCCCCTCCCCTTTTCTATATTAA
>Ga0315286_10003230_pt1 | contig 15320 bp, 12 predicted proteins | sample YL17G10_0_MG_FD_205038 | JGI IMG/M metagenome (GOLD analysis project Ga0315286, IMG submission 205038) | Sediment microbial communities from Yellowstone Lake, YNP, Wyoming, USA - YL17G10_0 | ecosystem: Environmental > Aquatic > Freshwater > Lake > Sediment | place: USA: Wyoming | collected...
CCGTCCGACACCGGGCAGATGGAGCCGATGAAAATCAGCGTCTTCGCCAAGGGCGATGTCCACCTCGCCACCGTCGCCCGCAACAAGAACGGCGATTTCGCCGCCACCGATCAATCGGTCAGCATGGTCGAGGTCGACGAGATCAGCAAACTCAAGGGCCCGCAACACGCCACGCTCTACACCAGCTTCTACCACGCGGCTTTGAGCCAGCATCTTACCGTCGACACCATCCTCAAGCTGCTCCGCGTCCATTCTTACGACGTCGACTTCAAGCAGAAGACAAAGCCCGGCGACAGCTTCGAAGTCTTCCTCGACATTCCCGAAGGCGAAGACGATCGCGACGGCGCTGGCGAAGTGCTCTACACCTCGATGACCGTTGACGGCACCACGCGCGACTTCTTCCGCTTCCGCACCCCTGACGGCCAGGTCGACTATTACGACGAGCAGGGCAACAGCGCGAAGAAGTTCCTGATGCGGAACCCGGTCAAAGGCGGCCGCTACACTAGCGGCTTCGGCGCCCGCCACCATCCGATCCTGGGCTATGTCCGCATGCATACCGGCGTCGACTGGGCGGCGCCCACCGGCACCCCGATCCTCGCCGCCGGCGACGGCACCGTCGACATGGTCGGCCGCGAAGGCGGCTACGGCAATTACATCCGCATCCGCCACTCGAACGGCTTCTCCACCGCCTACGGCCATCTCTCGCAATACGCTGCTGGCTTGCAAGCCGGCACCAATGTGAAGCAGGGCCAAGTCATCGGCTATGTCGGCTCCACGGGTCGCTCGACCGGCGCGCATTGCCACTACGAGATCATGGTCAACGCGAAATTCGTGAACCCGATGACCATCCAGGTCCCGCGCGGATTGCAACTCACCGGCCACGAGGTCGCCGAGTTCCAGAAAGAGAAGAAGCGCATCGAAGCCCTGATGCAGCTCGATCCGGTAACCAGCCGCGTCGCCGAGGCGAACACCAACCAGTAGCCCGCCCTCGCTCTCGTTTTTTTCTTCCTTCCTCTCTCCTTTCTTTCAACTTCGGTTTGTTTCCTGAGCCGCGCCGCGCGCTCCATACCTCCCCCTTGGCGGGGAGGTCCGACGCGCTAGCGTCGGGGTGGGGGCAGCCTCCGCACAACATCGCCCCACCCGGCTCGCTTGCGCTCGCCACCCTCCCCTCGCGGGGAGGGATGAAGCAAGCTGAAGCGACACAGCGCTCAAGTAGCGAAGCGATAGCGCAACAAAACGGCGCTGGCACAGAATCGCGTTGGCGGTGTGGCGGCTCGGAATGCCGACGGGCACCGCGAAGTGCCGCTTGGTGATCGGGCTGCGCCAGATTTCGTGGCTGCCTTTGCCCTGCCGAACCAGCGTGCAACCCGCTTGGCGCAGCAAGTCCCGCAGCGGCCGGTCGAACTGCGGCCCCATTCAGGCCGCAGCCGGCTCGGCTTCGCGTAAGGCCGTGATCTGCAGGAACAGCGAAGCTGGATCGACGCCGGGATGATTGTCCGGCAGAAGGTCGAGCGCCATCGCTGAGATTTTCGCCAGCAACTCGTCGAGCGTGGCTGCGTCGGCAGCCGCCGGAATATCGTCGCAATGCCCGCTCCAGACCGACGCCTCCTGATCCCAGGCGGCGGAATTCGTGAAGATCATCGGTTTGGACATGACGGCTCCATGGCTTGCGGTTTGTGGCCGAGGCCGAAGCCTCTCTTTATCACGTTCCGGATGGGTCCGCGATAACCCTAAGCCGTCTGCTTCACCGCCAATAAGGCGTGACCCCTTGGTTCAAATACCGGCGGTCAAGCCTCGACATATTCCGCAAGGCTGGAGGGCGCCGGAATTTGCAGACCATCTTCCTTCAATCCCTCGATATGGAAACGGATCGCGGCGCGGATTTCCTGTTCCACAGCTTCGACCGTTACTCCCGTCGCCACGCAACCGGGCAAGTCGGGGACATAGGCCGAATAGTTTCCCTTCGCCTTTTCGATTACGACTGCGTAACGCATCAGCGCGTCTCCTTGAGACCTGCCTGTTTCAAAATACTGTTCCAGGTGCCGGAAGCCAGATCATCGGAAGGTTTGCCAGCGACCGTCACCCGACCCGGCTTTACAGGATGCTTGTATTGCCGGTGACTGCCCCTTGTTGCAACAAGATACCACCCATCGTCCTCAATTTGGCGAATTGCCTCGCGTACTTTCACGCTTGCCAAGCCCCCTAAGCCGCTTGCTTCACCGTCACCCCATTAATCACCAGCCCATCCTTCCCCGCGCTCACCTTCACCACCTCGCCGTCATGGATCTTGCCCATCAGGATCATCTCGGCGAGCGGGTCTTGCACATATTTCTGGATCACGCGCTTCAGGGGCCTGGCGCCATAGGCCGGGTCGTAGCCCTTGTCGCCCAGCCATTCGCGCGCCTTGTCGTCGAGCTGGATGGTGATCTTGCGGTCGGCGAGCAGCTTCTTCAGGCGCTCGAGCTGGATGTCGACGATGCGCGTCATCTCGTTCCGCTTCAGGCGATGGAACAGCAGGATCTCGTCGACGCGGTTGAGGAACTCAGGGCGGAAATGCGAACGCACCACGTTCATCACCTCTCCGCGCACGGCGTCACTATCCTCGCCCTCGGCCTGGTTGACGAGATATTCCGAGCCGAGATTGGAGGTCATGATGATCAGCGTGTTGCGGAAATCGACGGTGCGGCCCTGCCCGTCGGTGAGCCTGCCGTCGTCGAGCACTTGCAGCAGCACGTTGAACACGTCCGGATGCGCCTTCTCGATCTCGTCGAACAGGATGACTTGATAAGGCCTTCTGCGCACGGCCTCGGTGAGCGCGCCGCCCTCTTCATAGCCGACATAGCCGGGAGGCGCGCCGATCAGCCGCGCCACCGAGTGCTTCTCCATATATTCGCTCATGTCGATGCGGATGATGGCGTGCTCGTCGTCGAACAGGAATTCGGCGAGCGCGCGGGCGAGCTCGGTCTTGCCGACGCCGGTCGGGCCGAGGAACATGAATGAGCCGATCGGCCGGTTCGGGTCTTGCAGGCCGGCGCGGGAACGGCGCACTGCGGTGGAGACGGCGGTCACCGCCTCGTTCTGACCGATCACGCGCTTGATGATCTGCTCTTCCATTTTCAGCAATTTCTCGCGCTCGCCTTCCAGCATCTTGTCGACGGGAATGCCGGTCCAGCGGGAGACCACGCCGGCGATCATGTCCGGCATCACCACCTCCGCAGCCATGGTGCCGCTTCGGTCCTCTTCCTCTTCCACCTGTTTCAGTTTCTTTTCCAGATCGGGGATCACGCCGTAAGCGAGCTCGCCGGCCTTCGCCAGATCGCCGCGGCGCTGCGCCTGCTCAAGCTCGATGCGGGCTGTGTCGAGCTGCTCCTTCAGCTTCTGCGCCACCGAGAGCTTATCCTTCTCCGATTGCCAGCGGCTGGTCAGCGCCGTCGCCTCTTCCTCGAGATTGACGAGCTCCTTCTCCAGTCTCTCCAGCCGGTCCTTCGAGGCTTTGTCGGTTTCCTTCTTCAGCGCCTCGCGCTCGATCTTGAGCTGCATGAGGCGCCGATCGACCTCGTCCAGCGCTTCCGGCTTCGAGTCGATCTGCATGCGCAAGCGCGAGGCCGCCTCGTCCATCAAGTCGATGGCTTTATCGGGCAGGAAGCGGTCGGTGATATAGCGGTTGGAGAGCGTGGCGGCCGCGACCAACGCCGCGTCGGAAATGCGCACGCCGTGATGCAGCTCGTATTTCTCCTTCAGCCCGCGCAGGATCGAGATGGTGTCTTCGACCGTCGGCTCCGGCACGAACACCGGCTGGAAGCGCCGTGCAAGGGCTGCGTCCTTCTCCACGTGTTTGCGATATTCATCGAGCGTGGTGGCGCCGACGCAATGCAGCTCACCTCTGGCCAGCGCCGGCTTCAGCAGATTGGAGGCATCCATGGCGCCGTCCGCCTTGCCGGCCCCGACCAGCGTGTGCATCTCGTCGATAAAGAGGATGATCTGGCCTTGCGCGGATTCGATCTCCGAGAGCACGGCCTTGAGCCGCTCCTCGAACTCGCCGCGATATTTGGCGCCGGCGACCAGCGCGCCGAGATCGAGCGAGAGCACCTTCTTGTCTTTCAAGCTCTCCGGCACGTCGCCCTTGACGATGCGATGCGCCAGCCCCTCGACGATCGCGGTCTTGCCGACGCCGGGCTCGCCGATCAGCACCGGATTATTCTTGGTGCGGCGCGACAGCACTTGGATGGTGCGCCGGATTTCCTCATCGCGCCCGATCACCGGATCGAGCTTGCCGGCGGCGGCCGCTTCGGTGAAATCGCGGGTGTAGCGCTTCAGCGCGTCATAGGCCTGTTCGGCGCCGGCGCTATCTGCCGTGCGGCCCTTGCGCAGATCGTTGATCGTGGTGTTGAGGCTTTGCGGCGTGACGCCGGATTCCGTGAGGATGCGGGAGGCGTCAGCCTCTTTCGCCATAGCGAGCGCCTGCAAGGTCCGCTCCACGGTGACGAAGCTGTCGCCGGCCTTGGTCGCCATCTGCTCGGCCTGGTCGAGCACGCGGCCCAAAGCGGCGGCCATATGCGGCTGCGTCGCCCCGCCGCCGGAAACTTTGGGCAGTTTGGCGAGTGCCGCTTCGGTGCGCTCAAGCGCCTCCTTGGGCTTGCCGCCGGCGCGCTGAATCAATCCGCTCGCCAAGCCTTCCGGATCGTCGAGCAGCACCTTCAAAAGATGTTCCGGCGTGATCTGCGGGTTGCCTTCGCGTAAGGCAAGGGTCTGCGCCGACTGAATGAAACCTTTCAGGCGATCGGAAAATTTTTCGAAATCCATGGACGTCCCCTCATCGGCGCGGGCGGCCAGCAGGTCATAGCCCTGCCCTCCTTAACGGAGATATAGCGAACGCTCGTCGCAACAAAAAGAGGGGCCTGCCTTCATGGGCCGGGCACCTCACCATGACGCTCCAATCCTCGCCGCTTGCTCCATCCTCCCCTTGATGGGGAGGGCGGCGAGGCCGAAGGCGAGCCGGGTGGGGGAAAACTCTCGGGTATAGAATACGCAAGCCCCCACCTGGCGCGCTAGGCGCGCGCCGACCTCCCCGCGAGGGGGAGGTATGGAGCAAGCGGAATCGCTCAGGCGTGGAAGCGCGCCATCGAATGGCTCAAGCTAAGAGAGATCAGCTGGCGCTATCCGGCGCGCTCTCGTCGTCCTGCTGCGAGGCTTCCGGCTGGCCCTGATCGTCGCGGTCGCGGTTGCCTGGCTGCGCTCCATTAGCGCCGCGGCTTCTATGCTGCTCGCGTCCGCTGCCGTGATGCTCCCGGTCGCCGGTATGGCGCTCGCGGTCTTGCCCGCCGCCTCCCTGGCGCTCGCGGCCCTGCTGAGATTCGCGGCCCTGGTGCTGGGGACCCTGATGCTGGGGCCCGCCGCGGAAATCATCGTTGTCGTTGTCGCCCTCGCCTTCGCCACCGCCTTCGTCTTCCCAGCGCGGTCTGAATCCGGCGCCGTTGGCGGTGTCGCCGGGCTGCCCGCCCTGAGTGCCGAATTGCTGCTGCGCCGCCATGATGATGCGGATGTAATGCTCGGCGTGCTGAAGATAACTCTCCGAGCCGACGAGATCGCCCGACGCCATCGCATCGCGCGCGAGCGAGGTATATTTCTCGGCGACATGCGCGGCCGTCCCGCGGATTTTTACGTCCGGGCCGTTCGATTCGAAGCTGCGCGAGAGTGGATTCTGGGGCTTACGGCCACCACCACCACTACCACGGCCGCGTCCCCGGCGATTATTCTGCTGTCCTTGCCTCATAGGCCTGTGTTCAACCCCAATAAGCGGTCCATGCCGCGTTTCTTCTTCTTCAGTCTAAAATTCAAGATCACCCTCCAACGTCACCCCTGCCGCCCCTAGGCTTGCATTGATGACCCACGCGCGCTTGCGAGCTCCGCTCTCAAGCACCTATGGTCTTTCTCCAGCGCTAGGCTGTCAGTCTTTTCCGAAGTGCGGGTCAACCCTAATGTCGATGGGCGGTTAAGCGCCTTCCGAAGGTCCCGATGGGCTTTGGGGGCCAGTCAATCGAGGTTCAGAAAGGTCCGCTTCGTTGCCGTCTGCAACCCGGCCCGGCGCTTTTCAACGCCGCTCGCCGGAAAATCATTCCGCTAGGCCGGAAACTAGCCCGATTATGGCGATTTTCCAAGCCCTTTTTTGCCTGCGACCATTAGCCAAACCTGACGCCGACGCAGCGCTGGCGGCCGGCAAGATCAGCCCAAATCGCCCGCCCGGCCTCGATTTCGAGACCGGCGTCACGGAGCAGCCCAAGCACGGCCTCTCCTTGCGTTTCGCCGATCTCCAGAAAGACCAAGCCTCCCGGGCAGAGCACCCGCGCCACGCCGGACGCGATCCGCCGATAGGCCTCGAGCCCATCCTCCCCGCCATCGAGCGCCAGCAACGGGTCGTAGCTCACCTCGCGGGAGAGCCCCGCGATCTCGGCGCTCGCAATATAAGGCGGATTGGAAACGACGATGTCGAATCTGCCTTCGATCGGCTCGAACCAATCGCCGGCGACGAAGCTCGCCCGATCGCCGACGCCGGTATCGCGCGCGTTCCGCCGCGCGACGTCGAGCGCGCCCGCGCTCACATCGCTGCCAACACCTTGCGCCAGCGAAAGCTCGGCCAGCAACGTCAGCAGAATGCAGCCCGTACCAGTGCCGAGGTCCAAAATGCGAAGCTTCTCGTCACGTCGGCCTTCGCGCCCGAGCGCGTCGAGCACGGCGTCGATCAAGGTCTCGGTGTCCGGGCGCGGATCGAGCGTGTGAATATCGACGGCGAAGCATCGCCCGTAAAATTCCTTCGCACCGACCATGCGCGAAACCGGCTCACCCTTGAGGCGACGCGCGATCATTGCATCGAACCGCGACCCCCCGTCTTCATTCAATGGAGCATCCGGCGACGCAACATAAGCCTCTGGCGTCAGCCCCGCCGCATGACACAGCAACAGACGCGCATCGAGCTCGGGCGTCTCTATGCCAGCCGCGCGCAAGACGTGAGCTGCCGCGACGAAGGCTTGCCGTCGCGTACGGCCGGCTCCCTCTCTCAGCCGGGGAGAGGGTTGGGGTGAGGGGGGCTCTACGGAAAGAGTTGTGCTGGGCAGCCCCCTCACCCGCGCTTCGCGCGGCCTCTCCCCGTCGGCGAGAGGTGAAGCCACTCGCTCCGACGCCGACTCACCCATGACCTTCCTCCTGCATCGCCGCGAGTTGCGCCGTCTGATGCTCGGCGATCAACACGTCGATCAGCTCGTCCAGGGCCTCGCCCTCGAGCACGAGATAGAGCTGATGCAGCGTCAGCCCGATGCGGTGATCGGTGACGCGGCCTTGCGGAAAATTATAGGTGCGGATGCGCTGCGAGCGGTCGCCGCTGCCGATCTGACTGCGGCGATTCTCGGACCGCACCGCATCGAGCTTGGCACGCTCGAAGTCGTAAAGGCGGGCGCGCAGGATCTTCATCGCCTTCGCCTTGTTCTTATGCTGCGACTTCTCGTCCTGCTGGCTGACGACGATGCCGGACGGTAGATGTGTGATGCGGACCGCGCTGTCGGTGGTGTTGACCGACTGACCGCCGGGTCCGCTCGCCCGGAAAACATCGATGCGCAAATCCTTCTCGTCGATCTTGATGTCGACCTCTTCGGCTTCCGGCAACACCGCGACCGTCGCCGCCGAAGTATGGATGCGCCCTTGCGCCTCGGTCGCGGGCACCCGCTGCACGCGGTGCACGCCGGATTCGAATTTCAGCCGCGCGAACACGCCCTTGCCCGTGACGGACGCGATGATCTCCTTATAGCCTCCGGTTGCCGACTCGCTCGACGAGATGATGTTGACCTTCCAGCCTTGCTTGTCCGCATAGCGCTGATACATGCGGAACAGATCGCCCGCGAACAAAGCCGCCTCCTCGCCGCCGGTGCCGGCGCGGACTTCGAGGATAGCGCTCTTCTCATCGGCGGAGTCTTTCGGCAGGAGCAGCACTTTCAGCTCACGCTCCAGCGTCTCGATCTGATTCTCGAGCGCGGCATGCTCCTCTTCGGCGAGAGCGCTCATCTCCGCATCGGAGGCGGGATCGTCGATCATAGCTTTCAGCTCGCCGCGCTCTTGCTCGGCCTTCCGCAACGCATTGATGGTGACGACGATGGGATCGAGCTCGGCGAATTCGCGCGACAGGCGAACATAGGTTTCCTGGTCGGTGCCTTGCGTAAGCGCGCCTTGCACCGTCTGCCAACGGGCAACAAGTTGATTCAGTCTCGTCGCGGGGATTGTCGTCATGGCTGGCTGACTTAACTAGAGGCCGTTGGGGCTCGGCAGCCGGTCTGATTTATGGCTGCGCGGGTCGTCGGGATCGGTGGGTTTACCCGCTTTTGCGCCAGATTGCGACGGGCTCGATACGCCGACAAGGCCGGACTCGGAGCGAAACGCGAAGAACCCGTAGACCGCCGCGATCAGAACGACGGCGGCGACGCCCCATTTCAAGTACTTGCCGGTCCAGCTCTTTTTCTCCGGAGCCGCTTTGGTGGCTGCTGGAGTAGCCATTGTCGCGCTGGCCGGGCTCGGCTGTGGGACCGGCTGTGGTCTTGGCGGAGCTGCTTGCGGCGCCCGTGCCTGTGGTGGAGAGGGTTGCGCCGGACGCTGCTGCGGCTGCGGCGCTTGCGGGCTACGAGCCTGCGGCACGTTGGCCTGCGGGGGACGAGGCTGAGGCGGCGGCATTTGTGGCGCCTGCGGCCTCCCCGGCATCGTTGCCCCGGGCGCGCGTGGCTGCATGCGGCGATCCACCGGCGGCGGCGCCCAGTTTTGCTGCGGCGGCCTTGGCGGCTCCTGATAAGGCTGCGGTTGGGCGGCGCGCGGCTCGGCCTCGAACGGAATGTCGAGGGGGCCGCGTGGCGAAGGTGCTTGCGGCCCGCGCTGCGGCTCCGCCATGGCATAAGGATCCTGCCCCGCCATGCTCAGCTCGATCTGGGCGTAGATCCGCCGGAGCAGCGGCCGCACGTCGAGATTGAGTAGCAGGCCGTAGGAATTGACCACCCGGCTCGTCTCCGGCCAAGGCGGCAGGGCATAAAGCGCGCCCTGTTCGAGCGCCTGCACGACCTCGGGGCGGGTGGCCAATGTGGCTGCCAAATCTATTTCGGACAGATTGCTCGCGGCACGTAAGTCCCGAAACAGCTCCGCCACCTCAGCATCATAGCCGGCTGGCATTTCTCTGATCCCGTGAATATGTAGGCGCCGTCCATCGGAGGCCTCCGGAGGACTGCCCGGCGCTCGGGTGGGTTCGGTCGGCATGGCTTGGCCGATCCCGTTTCCTGCGAATCTCGTTCAACACAAGCCTATCGACCGCCGCTTTGCAAGCCTCCCGGCGCCTCATACGCCGGTTTCCAGGTTCCGCCATCTTATACTTGCACGCCCTTCTCGGCTGCATAAAGCTTCAAATCCTCGCGGATCGAGGTTGCTCTCGTCGCCATGAGATCGTTCAATTTGGGGCGCAAATCGCCCGCATCGAGCGACAAGATCATGGCCTTGACCGGACCGACCGACGCCGGCGCCATCGAGACGGAGCGGAATCCAAGCCCGATCAACGCCATGGCTTCGAGCGGCTTCCCGGCCATCTCGCCGCAAAGATTAAGCGGCACATGGTGCCGTGTCGCGCCCTCCACGATGACCGCGAGTGCCTTCAGATTCGCGGGATTCAGCGCATCGAAGCGATGCGCGACGAGCTCATTGCCACGGTCGACAGCGAATAGAAACTGCATGAGATCGTTCGATCCAACGGACGCGAAATCGGTCAGCGGCAACAGCCTGTCGAGCTGCCACAGCAACGCCGGCACCTCCACCATGGCGCCGATCAGAAGCCGTTTCGGTTCCTGATAAGAATGGCGTTTCAGGATCGTCACTTCGTGGTCGATCAGAGACTTCGCCGATTGAAACTCCGACACATCGGCGATCATCGGCAGCATGACGCGAAGCTCGCGCCCTTGTGCGGCCCGAAGCAGCGCGCGGATCTGCGTGCGGAACAGCGCGGGCCTGTCCAGCGCCATTCTGATGGCGCGCCAGCCGAGCGCGGGGTTCTCTTCTTTGTTGGTGCGGAAATAAGGCAGCACCTTGTCGCCGCCAACGTCGAGCGAACGGAAGGTCACCGGGCGCCCCCCAGCAGCATCCATGATCGACTTATAGATGCGCGTCTGCTGCTCGAGCCGGGGAAATGTCGAGGCGATCATGAATTGCAGCTCGGTGCGGAACAGCCCGATGCCATCGGCGCCGGACTGATCGAGATGCGGCAGATCGTAGAGCAGGCCCGCATTGATATTGAGCGAAACATGTTGTCCGTCGAGCGTCACCGGCGGCACGGTGCGCAACGCCGCATATTGCGCCTGGCGCCGCGCGCGGAAGCGGACTTTGTCGGAATAGGCGGCGACGACTTCCGGCGTCGGCCGGACGTGAAACTCTCCCGTCTCGGCGTCGACGATGGCAGGATCGCCGGGTTCGACATTGTCGAGCACGCCCTTGGCTTGGGTGATGGCGACCAGTCCAAGCGCGCGGGCCACGATGGCGACATGGCTCGTCGTCCCGCCCTCCTCAAGCACCAGCGCCCGCAAACGCTGGCGGTCGTAGTCGAGCAGTTCGGCGGGACCCATGGCGCGCGCGATCAGGATGGCATCTTGCGGGAGGTTGCCCGACGCTGCCGTCATCGCCGCCCCGCCCGCCAGTAGGCGCAACAGCCTGTTGGAAAGATCGTCGATATCGTGCAGGCGCTCGCGCAATTGCGGGTCGGTCTCGCGCAACATGCGGGCGCGCGTATCGTTGCGCACGCGTTGCACGGCGGCGTCCGCGGTCAAGCCGGTCAGCAACGCCTCATCGAGCCGGCGCTGCCAGCCGCGATCGTGCGCGAACATGCGGAAAGCCTCCAGCACCTCGCGATGTTCGCCCGCCCGCGCCAGGTCGCCGCGCTCCAGCATCGCGTCGATCGTGCCAGTAAGCTCGTCGATGGCTTGTTTCAGCCGGCGCCGTTCTAGCTCGAGATCTTCGGCGATCAGCTTGGTGACGATAATGCGCGGCTCATGCAGCACCACATGGCCGAGCGCCACGCCTTCGGAAATCACCACGCCCTTGAAGACGAGATTCTGTTGCCGCTTGTTCTCGGCGGAGGCGTCACCCTCGGCGGTCAGCCCCGCGGAGGCGATCATCTCGGCGAGCACCATGGCCGTGGTCTGCAGCGCCTCGACTTCCTCATCGCTATAGGTGCGATGCGTACGGTTCTGCACCGTCAGGACGCCGATGGCGTTGCCGCCGCGCAAGATCGGGACGCCAAGGAAAGAGTGGTAGATCTCCTCGCCCGTCTCCGGCCGGAAGGAAAAGGCCGGGTGGCCCTGCGCATCGGCAAACTGCTTGGCCTCGGCCTGCTCGGCGATCAGACCGACCAGACCCTCGCCCGGCTTCAGATGCGTGTTATGCACCGCCTCCCGGTTCAAGCCTTCGGTCGCGAACAATTCGAGCGAGCCGTCCCGCCGCAGCAAATACAGCGAGGACACCTCGGCCACCATGTTACCGGCGATCAGCATCACGACTTTGTCGAGACGTTCCTGCACGCTCTCGCGCGCGGCCATCACCTCGCGCAAGCGGCGGAGCAATTGTCTCGGAGCGCCGAGCGTGCTGGGCATAGCTCTCAAGTCCTCGCCGCAGCGGCGGACCCAGCTTTCGAATTAGCCTCGGGCTAGCCGCTCAAAAATCCCTAATGGCCGTCCAAACCGAACAGGCTATGCAAGGTTCGCACCGCGAGCTCCGCATAGGCCGCATCGATCAATACGCTGATTTTGATCTCCGATGTCGAGATCGCCTCGATATTGATGCCTTTTTCGGCAAGTGCGCTGAACATTTGCGCGGCGACGCCGGCATGGCTGCGCATGCCGACGCCAATGGCCGAAACCTTGGCGATGTCGGTCGAGCCCTGCAAATCTTGATAGCCGATCGCGCCCTTGGCTTTCTTCAGCACCTCGACCGCGCGATCGTAATCCGCGCTCTGCACGGTGAAGGTGAGGTCGGTGAAGCCGGCTTCCGAGACATTCTGCACGATCATGTCGACATTGATATTGGCGGCGGCGAGCGGCCCGAACACGGCCGCGGCAATGCCCGGCTTATCGGCGATCTTGACCAGCGTCACCTTGGCCTCGTCCCGCGCGTAGGCAATGCCGCTTACAACATTCTGTTCCACGATCTCATCCTCATGACAAACGAGAGTGCCGAGCTCGACAACATTGTCTGTCGCCCCCTTGCCGCCGAGATCCGGGGGATCGAAGCTCGAGCGCACCAGCACCCTCACCCCCTTCTGCATGGCGAGCTCGACCGAGCGCGTCTGCAGCACCTTGGCGCCTTGCGAGGCCATCTCCAACATCTCTTCATACGATATTCTGTCAAGCCGGTGGGCCTTCGGCACCACGCGGGGGTCGGTGGTGTAGACGCCGTCGACATCCGTGTAGATGTCGCAGCGGTCGGCAGTCAGCGCCGCCGCCAGCGCCACCGCGCTCGTATCCGAGCCGCCGCGGCCTAAAGTCGAGATGCGGTTCCCCGGCGCGATGCCCTGGAAGCCCGCAACCACCGCCACTTCGCCCGCGAGCGCGCGAGCCTTGAGTTCCTCGACGGCGACGCCGGTGATCCGTGCCGAGCGATGCGCATCGTTGGTCGTGAGCGGGATTTGCCACCCTTGCCAGGACCGCGCCCTGACCCCCAACGACTGCAGCACGATGGCCAACAGCCCGGACGTCACCTGCTCGCCCGACGCCACCACCGCATCGTACTCCTTGCTGTCATATTGTACCGAGACGTCGCCGCCCTTGCCACGCCGCTCGGCAACACCCCAGGCCTGCTCCACCCAGCTCACGAGCTGATTGGTCTGCCCCGCCATGGCCGAAACCACGACGGCGCAAGCGTGCCCCGCCTCAACCTCGCGCTTCACATGACGCGCGACGTTGCGTATCCGGTCGATATCTCCGACCGACGTGCCACCGAATTTGAGCACCAACAGGGCCAATTTTTGCTCCTCAAGCATGATCCCGAAAAGTTGCAGACTTTTCGGACGAGATCATGCGTCAAAAGACAAATCCTGCAAAACGATGGCCGACCTGTTCAGGCCGGCCAGGAAATCGCATCTTCTTACTGACAAGGGCGAACGCCCGCAACCTGGCTAACCCGGGCCATCTTGACAGGAGGTGAAGGGGCGGGACCCACTGCGGACATGACCCAAGGCCAGGCCCAGTCTTCTACCCTGGACCCGGATGAAATCGCCCGATTTGGCAAGCTCGCGGCCGAATGGTGGGACGCCGAGGGCCCGTTCCGGCCGCTGCACCGCATCAATCCCGTAAGGCTCACTTATATCCGCGACCAGATCTGCCGGCACTTCGCCCGCGACCCAAAGGCCCCGAAAAGCCTTTCCGGCTTAAGCGTACTCGATATTGGCTGTGGCGGCGGCCTCGTCTGCGAGCCGCTAACCAGGCTCGGCGCTTCCGTGACCGGCATCGATCCGGCCCGAGAGACCATCGAGGCGGCAAGCGCCCATGCGCGAGCCTCAAGCCTCGACATCGACTATGAGGCCGCGACCGCCGAGGACATGGTGGCCAAGGGCAACAGCTACGATGCCGTGTTGCTGCTCGAAGTCGTCGAGCATGTCCCCGACGTGCCGGCCTTCCTCAAGGCTGTCGCGCCCCTGGTCAGACCGGGCGGCATTATGATTCTCTCGACGCTGAACCGCACGCTGAAAGCCTATGCGCTCGCCATCGTCGGCGCCGAGTACATCTTGCGCTGGCTCCCCATCGGTACGCATCAATGGGAGCGTTTCGTGCGGCCCGAGGAGCTCGCTTCAGCCTTGAGCGCGGCCGGCCTCAAACTCACCGACAAAACGGGCATGGTCTATAACCCGCTCGCCGACGAATGGCGGCTTGGCCCCGATACCGACGTCAATTATTTCGCGACGGCGATACGGCGCGACTGAAGCCGCTTGCTCTCGACGTCGTCAAGCTTGCAGCTATTTCTTCGGAGCGCCGCCGGGCTTTCCCTTTGGCCCCGTCGACGCAAATGGCGAAGCCGCCGGCGCTGCGGTTTTCACCTTGTTGGCCTTCGGTTTCTTTTTCTCGCGGTTGCTTCGCATTTGGCCTTTGGCCATGTCATCCTCCCATCTTGTGATTGCGCCCACCCAATCAATCTTGGGCTCTCAAGCTTGAGTCAAGACGTTCGTGATTACAGGCTCACTCGCCGAGCATGGCCAAGGCCGCCCGGCGCTCCCCCTGCTTCAACTTCAGGAATAACGATCGCGCTGCTTTGATGTCCCGATCCGACCCGCTCTCAGCCGCAATCTTCAGGGCAACCGTCGTCGGGTGGTCCGACCCGCAGATAAAGGTCAAAGCCTTGGCCAGACGCCCCATGGCGCCTCTATCGATCGTCGTCTCGTCCATTGGCATATCCCGGAGTCGTGGCAATTGCCGACGCATCATGCATCGCGAACATCGAATCACCCGCTCTCACCACGAGACTGCCCAGCTATGGATCGCCCGATCGCAAGAAGCGCGTGAGGGCTAATAGCGGCCGCGGGGCGGGTAATAATATCCTCGCGGAGGCTGGTAATAGCCTTGGCGCGCGTCCGGCTGGAACCAGCGGCGGCCGAATAAGCCCCTTCGTCTTGGCTGAGGATTATAATAGCCCTGTCCCGGCTGAAACCAGGGAGGGGCATCGCCGTATTGATAGCCCTTCGGCTGGTTTGCCACCTTGTATTCGCCGCCGGGTGTCTCGCCGGTGAGGACGACTTCGGTATTCTTGAGGCCCTTCTCTTTCACCAAGGTGTAAAGCGTCTTGGCGTTGGCGGGCGAGACGCGCACGCAACCATGCGAAGCTGGGCTGCCGAGATGCTTGGTATCGGAGCTGCCGTGGATCGCATGCCCCTTCTTGTCGAAGAAGACGGCATGCGGCATCGGCGCATTGTCCCATTGTTTGCTGTACCAGATCTCGTTCATCGAGGTTGCCGTGAAGGTACCCGACGGCGTCGAATAGCCGGCCTTACCGGTCGACACCGGCCAGCTATATTGCTCGATACCGTCGACCCAGACGGTCATGTGTTGCGTGGATTTGTCGACGGTGATTAGCACCTTCGAGCCAGAATCCTCATTGGTGACATCGGGACCCATGGGGTTCCCCCGGTCATCTTTCTGAGTTTGATCCTCCGCCTTTTGCTCGGGGGCCTGCGGCTCCCCAGCGTTCTGGTCCTCGGCCTTCTGATCGCCTGCCTCCCGCCCAGGGGCCGTCTGATCTCCGGACGGATTGGCATGGGTTTGGGCGTTCTC
>Ga0315286_10003231_pt1 | contig 15319 bp, 14 predicted proteins | sample YL17G10_0_MG_FD_205038 | JGI IMG/M metagenome (GOLD analysis project Ga0315286, IMG submission 205038) | Sediment microbial communities from Yellowstone Lake, YNP, Wyoming, USA - YL17G10_0 | ecosystem: Environmental > Aquatic > Freshwater > Lake > Sediment | place: USA: Wyoming | collected...
AACCGCGATTCTCTCCGGCTCAACAGCCTACGCCAATGAACCGGAGCAGGACCCAAATCAGGCAATATATAAACTCCTTTTAATGGATAAGGTGGACTCCAGCCGTGCCCAAGATATGGATGTCAACGTGAATATTTATAATATGCTCCTGCAGAAATTAGAGACTGCTAAGATTACCCAGCGTTTGGAGACCTCAAGAGAAGGCACGCGCTATAACATTATTGACCCGCCGAGGCTGCCTCTAAAACCCGCGAAGCCTAATAAACTAAAAGTTATCGTTTTAGGTATATTTTTAGGAGGTTTTGCCGGCACAGGCTTGGTCTTTGGCCGAGAATTTATGGACCATTCGTTCTTAGATATCGAAGATGCCAGAGGAACTCTTGAACTTCCGGTGTTAGGCGCAATTTCGCGCCTTACTACCGAGGAAGAAATAGCCAAAGAGAAATACCAGAAAAAGAAACTCATCACCATTACTTTAGCGTCATCTGCGGCGCTTATTATTATCACTATGCTGATTTATTTCTTTAAGCGATAGTTGCTAAGATAGGTTAGCGCGTTAACGAGTTTACGCGTTAGCGCGTTAAGATATTAAACGCGCAAACACGCAAACGCGACAACGCGCTAACGGAGATAACAATGTACGAAAAATTCTACGGTTTCAGCGAAAAACCCTTTAACACCACGCCTGATTCCAAGTTCTTTTATCCCAGCGCCAAACACACCGAGGCTTTAAACAGCCTCATTTATGCGGTCAATGAAAGAAAGGGCTTTGTGGTTATCACCGGCGAAATCGGCGCAGGTAAAACTACGGTATGCCGAGCCCTGCTGAATAAACTTGACCTGAATACCAAGGTAGCGATGTTTACCAATACCCACCTGACCTGTAAGGAACTCATTGCCGAAATCTTAGAAGAATTAGAAGTTGAGTATAAAGGCGGGACAAAACAAAGGTTATTGTCGCATTTGAATCATTATCTTATCCGGCAACTCTCTAACGACGTAAATGTGGTCCTGATTATCGACGAGGCACAGAATTTAACTCCCACGGTTTTAGAAGAAGTCCGGATGCTCTCCAACTTAGAGACCGAAAAGGAAAAGCTCATCCAGATTATTCTTTTGGGCCAGCCGCAGCTAAAAGCGAGATTAGAAAATGTACTTTTAGAGCAATTTAAACAGCGCATTGCGCTTTACTATCATATCTCTGCTTTGAGTTATAATGAAACTCAGGAATACATCGCCCACCGTTTAACTTTAGTCAGTTCCAACGGCATTGATTTTTTTAGCCCCCAGGCCTTAGATTTAGTCTATGAGCATTCGCGCGGTATTCCCCGCTTAATCAATCTTATTTGTGACAGCGCGCTTCTTTCCGGATATATATATGAGGAAAAGAAAATCGGCGAAAAAATTATCGATGAAGTAATTAAAGAGAGAGATTTTAATTATTCAGTGAACAAAGGGTCTGTCCCCACAGGGGACTGACCCTTAGATTTGTAACTAAGGAGGAAAATTATCATGGGCAAAATCACCGATGCACTCAAAAAAGCCGCGCAGGAAAGATTAGCCAGAATAGAGAAGCTGGATAAGAGGACAGAAGTAAAATATGAATTTGTGGCTAAAAAGACCGCGGATTCCAAGATTGACCCGCGCATTGTCTCATTCTATGAGCCCAAGTCAACCGTAGCGGAGCAATACCGCATCTTGCGCACCAATATCCAGGCGATTAACTCTAAAAATCCCGTAAAAGCAATTACCATTACCAGTTCAATTCACGGAGAAGGAAAAACCATTACCGCCATAAATCTGGCTATCTCTATGGCGCACGACCTCAATAAAAAACAAATTCTCTTGGTGGATGCGGATTTACGCCGCGCCCGGATTACTAAATACTTAGGCATAGAGGCTCAAGCAGGCTTAGCGGATTTAATTGCCAATGGCGCAAATGTAGATGAGGCGCTGCTTAATATCGGTATAGATAATCTCACCATTTTGCCCGCGGGCAAAATCCCAAATAATCCCGCTGAGCTCTTAGGTTCAGCCAAGACCCGTAACCTCATTAGCCTGCTGAAGGCAAAATACGACTATATCATTTTTGACACGCCGCCGATTATACCCGTAACCGATGCTGGTTTGTTAGGCAGCCAGACAGATGGGGTTATTCTGGTTATCCAGGCCGAGAGGACGCAAAAGGGTGTGGTTGACCACGGGGAGAACCTGCTCAAGCAAGCCCAAGCCAAACTCCTGGGCTATATCCTGACCAACATCCAATACCACATCCCCACGTATATTTATCGCTATCTATAGGGACTGTCCCCGTAGTAGCACTAGGGTCTGTCCCCGAAGGGGACTTGTTAAGCCCAAATTTTTACCTGTACGGGTGGGCGATGTCTTCATCGGGGTATACGAATGTGTTGACATTATATAACGTATGATATATACTGTTATTGTCCGATAGAACGGATAATAATAGGAGGTAAGTATGGATAAAGATGAAATAATTGGGGCGCTTCTTTTGTGGAATTTCTGGGAAAAAGAAATCGCAACCGGTATCCCGCGGCAGGGCTATTTGGAGCGGATAAACAAGTTTTTACCCACAGATGAAGTTGTGGCGTTGACAGGAGTGAGGCGTTGCGGTAAAAGCACAATTCTCCTGCAGGCCTTGGCCGAATTATTTAAGGCTAAGGTTCCAAGGGCAAACACGCTTTATGTTAATTTTGAGGATCCTAAATTTTATAATTCTTTGAATATTGATTTGCTGGATAATATCTGGCAGGCATATATTGATTATCTTAAGCCCAAAGGCAAGGTGTACTTGGTTTTAGACGAAGTTCAAAAAGTCAAGGGTTGGGAGCATTGGGTAAGATCAAAATATGACCGTAAGGAAAACGTGAAGATTTTTATTACCGGTTCTAATTCTGAACTTCTTTCTCCTGAATTTGCCACTGTTCTTACCGGCAGGCATTTGCAATTATCGGTTACGCCGTTAAATTTTAGAGAGTTCCTGCAATTTAAGGGCATGGATGTGGAATCAGACAAGCTTTGGATTGTAAAGAATAAAGCCAAATTGCTTAATCTTAGCCTGGAATATCTCGTAACTGGTGGTTTTCCCAAAGTAGTGCTTACCGAAGATGAATCGCTAAGAAAAGAGCTTTTATCGCAGTATTTTAGCGATATCCTTACCAAAGATATTGTAGAAAGATACAGAGTAAAGGATGTAAGTAAGCTTAGGAATTTAGCTTTATTTTACAGCACTAATTTTACCCGTAGTTATAGTTTTAATAAGGTAAAAAAAGTTGCGGATTTTTCTCTTTCCTTAGATTCTGTGTACAGGTTCTCGCATTATATGGAAAGTGCGTTCTTAATCTCTTTCCTGCAGCGTTTTTCCTATTCAATTAAGAACCAAATGCACGCGCAGCGCAAAGTTTACCTCGTAGATAATGGAATACATAACGCGGTAGCCTTTAAATTTTCTGAAGATAAAGGCAAATTACTGGAAAACGCGGTTTATCGGCACCTAAGAAGCACCAATAGGGAAGTTTATTATTATTCGGAAAAGAAGGAAGTAGATTTTGTCTGTAAGCAAGGGCTCAAGGTTAAAGAATTATATAATGTATGTTATAGCCTTGATGATAAGGAAACGCTTTTAAGGGAAACCGCCGCGCTTATCGAAGGGATGAAGTATTTTAAACTAAAGGAATCTAATATAATCATCGCTGAAGGGCGAAAGAGGCAAATAACCGAACAGGGTTTCACTATTTTAATTGTGCCTTTTTATGAATGGGCACAATAAGAGGCTGTTTCCTTTCGTCATTGTGAGCGAGCATAAGCGACGAAGCAATCTAAAAACTAGCACGCTTTAGTGGCGGGAAGAAATTTAAAAAAGGATAATACAGGTGGATCTTTATCATGACATCTTGCTGTTGAGTTCGGCAAAAAAGTCAAAACTATAGGTTTTGACCTCAGCAAGGAAGCCCAGAGGGCCTGTCCCCGCAGGGGACTGACCCTGAACTAAATAGGGACTGTCCCCGTCAAAGCTATTAACTTGCGTTCCTAGGGGACTGTCCCGTAATTGCCTAAACAAATGAGTAAGACAATCAACCTGCATAACGATATTGAGCGAAAACGAAACGGTAAATACTCCTCAGCCTTAATTAAAGAGCCCATCACCAAGGACGATCCTCAATCCAAGGAGAAGCCAAAGGCTTATAAGAGCAAGTTATGGCTAATAGGAGCAATCTTTGCTTTATTTATCGCGCTTAACTTTATACTAAGCTTTACTCTTTTTGCTACGGTACATAAATACAAATCTGAAACACACAATACATTTGCCGGCCTAAATGATATCAAACAGCTTGGCCTGGATGCCAAAAGATTAAGCAAGGAAGCCCAGGATATCAGCGCCGCTATTGAAGAATTAATCCAGAAAAGCGACTCGCAATCATTCGCTATTGATAATTTAACCAAAGCCAAAAATAACTTATTTAATCGAATCACTACATTGGAAGCGGAATTAGAGAAAACTAAAAATAATAAAGAGGTTTTACCATGAGTAAGCAGGAGAAGGTATTAATTACCGGCGGCGCGGGTTTTATTGGCAGCCACATAGTAGAAAGACTACTTAAAGACGGCCACTTCGTCCGCGTCCTCGACAACTTCTCCACTGGTAAACGCGAGAACCTTAACTTTGCCACCCTAAAGGGACTGTCCCCGCAGGAGGCGGGGCACCCGCCGCTCCGATACGGCGGGGTGCCTTCGTAAAGAGAATCCTGAGCTCGTCAAAGGACGACCAAAGGGAGTCCCGAGCGCAGTCGAGGAAGGGTTAAAAAAGACCGTAGAGTGGTTTAAGCGGGCTTGACAAACTTCAATTTATAAGCTATACTTGTTTCTGTAAATAGAAAAAAATATCAATATAAAGAAATGAAATTTGATACATTCCTACATAATTTTGGTGAAAACGCGGTTATTGATTCCGCAAGCTTTATTTTGTTGAATGAGAAGCTGGCAGACATCAGGCGACAGGTGAGCGGCTGGGTCAAAAAAGGCTATCTTCTTCAACTTAAGAAAGGCGTATATATCCTCAGCGATACCTACCGCAAAATTACACCTTCGCATCGGTTCATTGCTAATTACCTTGTTTTGCCTTCATATTTAAGCCTTGAATATGCGCTTGGCTACTATGATCTTATTCCCGAAAGGGTTACTGTATACACTTCACTTACGACCAAAAAAACCCAAACATTTACCAATGTCTTGGGCAGATTTGCGTACTGCTCCGTGAAAGAAAGCCTGTTTTTCGGCTTCACCAAAGCCGCATACGATAACCAAGAGTTCTTTATTGCTTTGCCGGAAAAAGCCATCTTGGATTTCTTTTATTTCCGTGAACACATCCGAGGCGACTTTGGAGAGTTCGAGGCGTTCCGTTTCCAGAACCTTGAGATCCTTAAACTCAAACGTTTCCACGAATTTAGCCTTGCATATCCCAACAGGGTAAGAAAGGCCGGCCGGTCATTCATTAATTTTGCCAAACAAGAAAAACATGCCTACTTAAAAATCCGATGAGAGACTATATTAAATCAATCGTAAACAAAAAATTATCTGTGGATGATAATCTTAACCTTATCCGCGAATATATTCAAGCGTATTTTTTGTATGTTATTTACCGCAAAAAATATTATCAGGATATGGTTTTTACCGGAGGCACGGCCCTGCGCTTTGTTTACCAGATTAGGCGATTTTCCGAAGACATTGATTTTAGCCTTTCTGTCAGAGTTAAACAAATTGATTTTAACGTTATGATGCATGATATCGCGCAGGAATTTAATCAGGCAGGTTATACGGTAGAAATTAAGGCTAAGGCCCATCTTACGGTAAACAGCGCTCTTTTAAAATTCTCCGGCATCATGTTTGAAACCGGCTTGAGCCCATTAAAAGATGAAAAGTTTCTAATTAAAGTAGAAATTGACGCTCATCCGCCCGCAGGAGGGATTGAGGCGCATACTATGGTTTCTACGCCGTTTATGTTTTACATGCTCCACTATGACCTAAAATCATTATTCGCCGGCAAAGTGCATGCTTTATTGTGCCGGGAATACACCAAAGGAAGAGACTGGTATGATTTAATGTGGTATTTGAGTAAATTCAAAGATATAGAGCCCAATTACATTATGTTAAACAACGCTATGGCGCAAACTTCTGAGAATCCAACCCTGATTACTCAGGATAATTGGAAAGCAGAGATTAAAAAGGTTGTAAAAACCTTGGATTGGGCAAAAGTCAGGAATGATGTCGGAAGGTTTCTTGAAGACGCAGGCGATATTAAACTTCTTACACCCGAAACCTTCATTAACCTGCTTGAATCAAAACCAAACTTCTGATTACGCAATACGCTATACGCACAACGACCAAAGGGAGTCGAAGGACGCAATACCTGCCTGCCGGCAGGCAGGCGCGACACGCACTATGCTGAATAAAATGGAAAGGTTGGATTATTTAAGGGGAGGCGAACGTAGTTGGGCTTTAAGCCATTTACTTGATTCGTGGATTACAAAACAGCAACGTATTCAGCAGAAGCAGAGGATTCAGGAATAGGAATGTTATCTTCAATTAATCCGTGGACGTGCATTTCAATTGCCTTATACATATTAAGTTCTACTTCTTCGCGGGTGACGCCTGTTGCTACGCAACCTAGTAAATCCGGTGAATATGCTGAATAATTTCCATTTGCCTTTTCAATGATAACAAGAAAGCGATACATTATTTATTCCACCTCCGTTTTCTTTAATTGCGCTTGCTTTAAAACGCTATTTAGTGTACCGGTAGCTAAATCATGACTGGGATGGCCGGCAATAGTTACTCTTCCTGGTTTAGTAGGATGCTTATATTGTCGATGGCTACCTTTAGTTGTAACGTGATACCAGCCATCCGTTTCTATCATTTTAATAACATCGCGAATTTTCATCTGGCTGTTTTTTTACCTCTATATTCAGTATATATTGACGAAAACCCAAAGTCAAGGTTTTCTTTATAAGAACACAGGGACTGTCCCCGTCAGAGCTAAATAGGGACTGTCCCCGAAGGGGACTGACCCTGAAGTGAAAGTAAATCACGAAGTCTTCAACATGGCAAATGGCAAGGATAATACTGTTCTATAACTTGTAGACTCTTTGAATAAGATAATCGGAAAAGACATTAAGCCTACATTTCAGTTACCGCGGCCGGGAGATGTTTTTCGTACCTTAGCAGATGTCTCCAGAATCAAAGCCAAATTAGGCTATACACCAAAAGTAGATTTTGAAACCGGCTTAAGAAAAACTGTAGAGTGGTTTTCTCATAACTATGCAAAATAAACTATTCGGCACAGACGGAATTCGTGGTACCCCCGGAGAGCATCCTTTAAGCGATGAGATAATATTTAAGGTAGGCAAGGCATGCGCTAATCTCATATACTACCAAAACTGCACAGTCAACGGTCATCCCAAAATAATTATCGGCAAGGATACCCGGTTGAGCCGTGAGAAGATAGAGAAGATAATTTTTTAATTTAAAAGGAGTAAAATTTGTCGAGCGAAAAACAAATAACAATATTAATCCCTACAGCTTATGACAGTAGATATATGATAGAACTTTGTTTAGCTTGTGTACGTAAGTATACCGAATACCCGCATAAAATATTTGTAGGTGATGATGGAGTAGCTCAAGAAACAAGGAGCTTTTTAGAAGCTCAAACTGACATTCACTTGTTTAATGTACCCCCCACCTATAAGACAATTCCTAAGGATTATCTTGTCCAATTGGTTGATACAGATTACTTTGTATTTCTACACGATGATATTCAAATTCTTAAATATAGCTGGTTGGAAAGCAGAGTAAGGTGTATGAAAAAAAAAGAAACAAATGCCATTGTTGGAGAATTTGTGCCAAATTTTGGTGCAAATAAATGGGACTTCTTATGTAAAAAAAGACATCGCCGATTCCTTCCATTAGGACTTTTAGTTAAGACAGCAGTAGCAAAAGAGCTCAATCTAAAATGGGGAGTTGTTAAAGACAAATACGATACAGGGGGATATGCTTACCAGCAATTCTTTTCTCAAAAAAAATGGAAGTTTGTAAGGTATCCGATGAAGTACGATATAAAACATCTTGGAGGAATGACTTGGCCGCTTAAGAAAAAACTGAATAAAGAAAAAACTTCTTTAGATCTTGATAACCTCATTGATATTAGAAATAAAAGAATTGAAATAATAAAACATATTCTTCAAACCAAAAGTTATTAACCTAAGATGGGTGAATTAAAAAAACAAACAGTTACTGGAATCAAGTGGCTCGTAGGAGGTAGCTTTTTGCAAAGGGCTATCCAGACCTGCGCAACGATTATACTCGCTCGTATCCTCGGCCCGGCAGACTTCGGTTTATTTGCTCTGGCTTTTGTCGCCATTGACGCTCTTGGCCTATTTAAAAGTATGGGCTTTGACTCAGCTTTAATCCAACGTAAGGATAATATTGAAAAAGCCGCCAACACCGCTTTTTTCATAATTCCGGTGCTGGGCATAGCGCTTTACCTTATTTTAGCCATTTCTGCGCCTTGGATTGGGAAATTCCTGAACAACCAGCAGGTTGTTGGCGTTATCCGGGCATTAGGCATAATCTTCGTAATTAGTTGCCTAGGCAAAGTTCCTGCGGCTTTAATGGAAAAGAATATGCGGTTTCGACAGATTTCTATTATTGAGGTTACCACTGCGATTATTTTCTCCACAACAGCCGTTGTTTTGGCTATTTTAGGTATGGGCGTATGGAGTTTAGTAATCGGTTATATTCTTAAGACTATATACCAAAACATTATGTTTTTCATCTACTACAAATGGCGTCCTAAACTGGAGTTTGATAAAAAGGTTGCCCTTGAGATGTTTAATTTTGGGAAGTTTCTCTTCTTAGGCGGAGTAGTTTGGTTTTTAAAGATGAATTTGGATAATATGTTGGTAGGAAGACTATTAGGAGTTACCGCATTAGGTTTATATGCTATTGCTTTTAATATTGCAAATTTTGGAGCAGATTATTTTGGCGGTAGAGTATATAGAGTAATTTTTCCTGCTTTTGCTAAGCTCCAATCAGATAAATACGATTTAAGGCAGGCGTTTCTCAAAACCACAAAACTGATAAGCATTTTTGCTTTTCCATTTTGCGCTATTTTATTTTTATTAGGAGGAGAACTAATAAGAATAGTTTATGGAACCAAATGGATCGCTGCCATTCCTGTATTAAAAGTTCTGGCATTCGCCGGATTATTTAATACGTTACCTATCGCGATGGCGCCGACTTTTAATGCCACTGGTAATCCCAAGGCAACTTTTTGGGCTATTTTTTTACAAACGTTATTATTCTGCGTATTTGTTATACCGGCTATAAAATTATTTGGCCTAGTTGGCGTGGGCGCAATCGTTGCTTTATCATCAATTATTGTTAATATCGGGTATCTTCCGTTTACTATGAGATTAGCTTCTTTACGATTAAGCGATATTTTTAGTAGTATTAGCCCGGGTTTAATATCATCATTAGCTTTTGGTTTAGTGATTTTATTAATTAAAAGCTTTTTCCTAAAGGGATTAGTTTTTACCGGCTTTATTTTTTATTTAAACACATTTATTTTAATTGCCATATCTTTTCTAATTTATTTATTCTTACTTTATCGTTTAGATAAGGCAATTGTGAGAGAAATCAAATTAATGCTTATAGGAATCTAATAGCAGGCATATACAGGAATAGTATGTTTAAATGTCGTATTTGTGAAAATTTAATTGATAATACCACGTATGAGACAAAGGAAATGATGTTCGGCCTTAAAGACAAGTTCGAGTATTTCCAGTGTGCTCAGTGTTATTGTTTACAGATTGCCAGTATTCCATCTGATATGTCAAAATATTATCCTTCCAATTATTATAGCTATTCACATAAAGAACCATATATCAAAAAAAGCAATAATTCTATTATAGCGTTTATCAGAAAACTAAGAGACCACTACACTATCACTAACTATGGTGCTTTTGGCAGAATACTGTATTTAATGTTTCCAAATGAATATTTAAAATCTGTAATTGATTCACACTTTCCTCTTCGAAACAGAAGGGATCTTTTAGATAAAACAAAGAAAATATTAGATGTTGGTTGCGGAACAGGTAATTTTCTATGGATTTTAAAAGAATTGGGCTTCGATAATCTCTTTGGTATTGATCCGTATATCGAGGGGAATATCATATTTCCCAATGGTCTTAAAATTCTAAAAAAGACAATACATGATTTAAATGAAGAATTTGATCTAATAATGTTCCATCATTCTTTTGAGCATGTGTCCGACCCTCTTGAAACATTGCAATCCGCTTCAAGGTTGTTAAAAAAAGGGGGGATTTGTTTAGTGCGAGTACCAATAGTTGATTCTTATGCATGGAAACATTATAAAGAAAACTGGTATGCTTTAGAATCACCGAGACATTTTTTCCTGCATTCAATAAAAAGTATAAAAATTTTAGCTGATAAAACAGGTTTTATATTAAAAGATATAATTTATGATTCAACTGCATTTAATCTTTGGGCTAGTGAGCAGTATGTAAGAAATATTCCTCTTGAATCAGAGTTATCTTATGCCAAAAATAAGGATAAATCTATTTTTACAGATAGAGATATAAGGGCCTTCAAAAAGTTATCCATTGCTCTTAATAAAGAAAAACGAGGGGATCAGGCTGCCTTCTATTTAAAGAGAATTTAACTGTGATTTAACCAAGAGTTTTAATAATAATTCTTAATTGGAATGGATATATACGATTCGCTTGCGTAGCATAGAAAAAGAAAAACACTGTATTATAAAGGAGATTTAAGTGGAACAGGCAAACAAACAGAAGGAAAAAGTTCGATTAATGGCTTTTTATCTTCCTCAATACCACCCTATTCCGGAAAATAACGAGTGGTGGGGGAAGGGTTTTACTGAATGGCTTAATGTGGCTAAGGCTCGACCTTTATTCAAAGGGCATTATCAGCCCTATATTCCCACAGATCTTGGCTTTTATGATTTAAGAGTCCCCGAGACTAGAGAAGCTCAAGCAGAAATGGCAGCTAAATATGGAATTTCAGGTTTTTGCTACTGGCATTATTGGTTTGGAGGCGGAAAACGCTTATTAGATAGACCTATTAATGAAGTTTTAGCATCTAAGAAACCTAATTTTCCATTTTGTTTTACTTGGGCTAATGAGACTTGGTCAGGAATTTGGCATGGTTGTCCAAATAGAATTCTTATGAAACAGACATATCCTGGACCAAAAGATGATGAGAGTCATTTTTATGAAGTGCTTAAGGCTTTCCAAGATAATAGATATATCAGCATAAATGGCAAAAAGGTGTTTATTATTTTTAAGCCATATGAATTACCTGAACCAGAGAGATTTATAAATCTATGGAGGCAATTAGCCCAGAAAGAAGGCTTAAAAGGTTTATATTTTATTGGAATTCTTAACTATCCATGGAAAACAGATATAAAAGGTTTTGATGCTTTTACCACAAGTCCCCCACTATCTCAGGTAGTAAAGGGTATTAGGCACAGCATTGCAAAGACTCTCACAAAAAAAGTGATAAATAAAACTAGAAAATTTCCTTATATATTTAGGAAAATTCCTCAAATTTTTGAGTATAAAGATTATGTTAGGCATGCTTTTCCGCAACAAACTCTAAATAATAGTTTCTATCCTTGTATAGCTCCTAATTGGGATAATACTCCCAGGAGTGGAATTAATGGTTATGTGCTACAGAATTCGACTCCTGAGCTTTACGGTTCTTTACTTAAGAAAGCTATTGCTATGGTCCAAAATCGAGATAAAGAATTTAGGGTAGTTTTTATCAAGTCATGGAATGAATGGGCTGAGGGGAATTTCTTAGAACCATCAACAAGGTGGGAGTTAAAATACTTAGAAGTTACAAAAAGTATATTAGATGAATTAAAATAACACTTCGAGGTATTATTGTAATAAAAATTAACAATAGAATTAGTTCAGTAAAATCATAACCGATGCCAAAAGTAAGCGTAATTATCCCAACCTACAACTGCGCAAAATATATCTGTGAAGCCGTAGATAGCGTGTTGGCTCAAACTTATAATGATTTTGAGATTGTCGTAGTGGATGATGGTTCAACAGATGATACGAAAGATATTTTGCAGAGATATAACGGAAGAATAAGGTATATTTATCAGAGTAATAAAGGAGTTTCGGCAGCGAGAAATCTTGGTTTGAGAGAAGCTAAAGGAAAATATATCGCATTTTTAGACGCTGATGATATTTGGTTACCAGAAAAATTAGAATGCCAAACGAAACTTCTTGAAGAAAATCCAGATACAGTAATGGTATTTTCCGACATAGAGATGTTTAGCGAGAATACATTAATCAGATTTTCCATGTCTAGGTCAAATAATTATCAACCTTACGGAAGTTTAAAGTGGAGAATTCTTCAAAAAGAATTTAATGATGGAACTCTTATAAAAGGAATTACGTTTGGGGATTTGGTATTAGATAACTCTATACTTCCCGCCACGGTAGTGTTAAAAAGAATTTGTTTAGATAGCATTGGGTATTTTGACGAAGGCCTACCTATCGCTGAGGACTATGACCTTTGGTTAAGAATTTCTCAAAAATTTAAGATTTTATATTTTAATAAAATAACAGCTAGGCGTAGATATAGACAAGATAGCGCTTCTGATAGAGATGGAATAAGAGAGTATAAATATTTGGAATATGATTGTAAAGTATTAAAAAAATTTATTAAGGAAGAACCAAATAGATTTAGTTCACTAATAAAAAAAACCATGAAACAAAAATATCGAATTGCCTGTTGGGGAAATTTAAACAATCTTAATCTTAAAAAACTTAGAACTTTATCTTGGGATTCACTTTCGCTTGACTTGTGTCAGCCGAAGTTATTTTTTTATATATTAATTTCATTATTACCAATAAAAACAGTTCATTTTCTTAAGAAAATGAAACTTAACATAAAGAATAGAAATAAAATAAAAACACCGCCCTATAAGGTTATTTTTTTAATACATAGATTGAGAATCGGAGGAGCTGAACAGCGGCTTTATGATTATTTACGTTCCGAAATAAAAAATAAAAATTTCTCTTTTAAAATCATATGTTTATATGAAAAGGGCGAAATTGGTCAAGAGATTGAAAATTTAGGCATCCCAATAGATGTATTGAAAGGTAATAATTTTATTCAAAGATTATTGAATCTTATCTTTTATTTAAGAAAAGAAGATCCCGATATAATTCATATTCATTTATGGCCTGCAAGGCTTTTCACTCCGATCATTAAATTATTTAGCAATGCCTCAGTTATATATACAGTTGAGGATCAGCTAGAATGGATGGCACATTTTGAAAAATTATTAGAAAAATTATTCTACTTTTTGACTAACAAGATTATTTTTGTTTCTAATAGTTCAAACAAGTCTTATTGCAGTAAATTTAAAGTGAATAAAAAAAAGAATGCAATAATTTATAACGGTATAGACTCTTCCAAATTTTCTCTTGCTTACAACAGTAATTTTAGAAAAGAGCAGGGCTTATCTGACACACATCTTATTATTACATCAATAGCTAGGATAATAGAAAGAAAAGGCCACATTTACCTAGTTAGAGCAGCAAAGATTCTACAAGAAAAATATTCTCATCTAAAATTTATTATTGTAGGAGAAGGAAATTATAGGGAATCAATATCTAGAGAAATCAAAAAATTACAATTAGACGATTTATTTGTTTTAACAGGACAGAGAAGGGATATTAATAATATTCTAAGCTCTACTGATATTTTTGTTTTACCTTCTTTGTGCGATGAAGGATTGCCACTGTGTTTATTAGAAGCAATGGCAGCTGGGAAACCTGTTATAACTACTAATATAGAAGGAATAAACGAAGTAGCAGATATAAATAATGCAATTATTATTCCTCCTACAAATTCAATTGCTTTAGCAAATGGGTTAGAAAAATTAATCATCGACAGAGAAGAAAGATTGAGATTAGGAGAGGAAGCAAAGAAAACGGCTTTATCAAGATTTTCATTGGAAAAAATGTGTAATTTATATGAAAAATTATACAAAGAAATTATTCAAAAATAATCATGCAAAGGATATCTTGAATATATATAATACTTTACTGAACAGAAAGTTAAGAAAAAATATCTTATTTTACGAATCTTCACCCGGGTTTGGTGGTTCAACTAGTGCGCTTTCACTATTGGTTAATAATTTAGATAGAAAGATATTTTACCCAGTAGTTGTAATTAGGAATTATGGCCCAAAAATAGAAAGAATAAAAGATGCTGAAATTATAAAGCTAGACGGTTACTCGGAACCTGAGAAATTATCAACTATTGATTTTTTAAAACTTTTCATTACACATATTTTACCGGAAACCGCAAAGCTATTTTTTATTATCCTCTCTAGAAAAATATCTGTAGTTCATAACAATACTAATATAACCTTAGGCATCCCAATTATTTTGGCGGCAAAATTAGCGGGCATACCTTGCGTCTGCCATATAAGGGAAACAAGAAAACTAATAAAGAGAGAACAAATATTAGCAAAATTGGTTAGCAAATTCATTGTTTTAAACAAAAATGCCTACGAACTATATAGACAGGACATCAAAGAAGATAAACTATCCATTATTTATGACGGCATAGATTTAGAGGAATTTAATAATTTAAGTTCAGATAATTTTAGAAATGAATTTGGTTTAAATAATTACCCAGTAATTGGTACCGTAGGAAGAATAGTGGAAGGCAAGGGACAAAAAGAGTTTATTATAGCGGCAAAAGAGGTAATAAAAATTCATCCTAATGTTAAATTTGTTATTGTTGGAGAGGCAAAAGGCGGGGGAGACAAATATTACAGAGAAATAAAGGACCTAGTAAATACGGGAAGTTTTAAAGAGCATTTTATTTTTACCGGTTGGAGAAACGATATAAAGAATGTAATGTCTGATTTAGATATATTTGTTTTTACTTCCACAACTTATCCGGAAGGACTCCCTAACTCAATAATTGAAGCTATGGCGCTAAAGAAGCCAGTTGTGGCTACAGATGTTCCTGGCCCCCGAGATATTATTATAGATAATGAAACTGGTTTTTTAGTGCCTCCGGGCGATACAAAAGCGATGTCAGAGAAAATAAACTATCTTTTGGCTAATAAGGAGGCCTACAGAAAAATGGGAGAAGCAGGCAGAATAAGAGCCGAAGAATTATTCAATATAAAGTTTTGCGCAAAAAGATTAGAAGAGATATACCAAAG
>Ga0315286_10003232_pt1 | contig 15316 bp, 11 predicted proteins | sample YL17G10_0_MG_FD_205038 | JGI IMG/M metagenome (GOLD analysis project Ga0315286, IMG submission 205038) | Sediment microbial communities from Yellowstone Lake, YNP, Wyoming, USA - YL17G10_0 | ecosystem: Environmental > Aquatic > Freshwater > Lake > Sediment | place: USA: Wyoming | collected...
TGGACAAGACCGGCCGCCTCGCCTGGGATGTGCCGACAGGCAAGTGGACGGTGTTGCGATTCGGTTATTGCCCGACGGGCGCGTTGGTCCAGCCGACCAAGGAGGGCCTTGAGTGCGACAAGATGAGCAAAGGGGCGCTGGACGTGCATTTCCAGGCACTCATGGCGCAGCTCATCGCTGATGTGGGGCCGTTGGCCGGCGAGGGCAAGACGCTTGTCGCAACGCACATCGATAGTTGGGAAGCGGGCCCGCTGAACTGGACTCCTCTTTTTCGCGAGGAATTCAAGAAGAGGCGAGGTTACGATCCGCTCCGTTTTCTGCCGGTCCTTACCGACCGGGTACTGGACAACTTGGACGTTTCAGAGCGGTTCTTGTGGGATTTTCGGCAAACGATCTCAGACTTGATCGTCGAGAACTATGCGGAACACATGCAGACACTGGCGCGACAACACGGATTGCGCCTTTCGATCGAGGGCTACGACGGGTCGCCTTGCGACGACATGACCTATGCGGCGCGCGCCGATGTGCCGATGGGCGAGTTCTGGTGCGATACCTACCAAACGAAGTACAGTTGCACGGAGATGGCCTCCACGGCCCATGTCTATGGGAAGAAGGTGGTGCAGGCCGAGGCGTTCACGTCGGAAAATTTCGGCCCCACCGGCGGTTGGTACTATCACCCCGCCGCCACGAAATCACTGGGCGATTGGGCGCTCTGCGAAGGCGTCAATCGCTTTGTGTTTCACAATTTCACCCATCAACCCGACCTGAAACGTAAGCCTGGCGTCATCTGGTTCGGCGTTTATCACCAGCGCAACCAGACCTGGTGGGAATTGTCCACGGCTTATCATCGGTATCTGGCCCGCTGCCAATTCCTGTTGCAGCAGGGTCTTTTTGTCGCCGACGTCTGCTACCTGGCGCCCGAGGCTTCTCCACAATATTTTCTCTCGCCTCAGGACCGATCGAAATACAACTACGATGGATGCACTGCGGAAGCCGTGTTGACCCGCATGTCCGTGAAAGACGGCCGGCTGGTGTTGCCGGACGGCATGAGTTACCGCCTGCTCGTCCTGCCGAAACTGTCCACGATGACGCCTTCCCTGCTGCGCAAGATCAAGCAACTCGTGGAGGACGGCGCGACGGTCGTTGGGCCGAGACCGCTCCGATCGCCCAGTCTTCAGGACTATCCGCGCTGTGACCAGGAACTGAAGTCTCTGGCGGATGACCTGTGGGGGAATTGCGACGGCAAGACGGTTAAGGAACGGAGTGTCGGCAAGGGCAGGATCCTTTGGGGAGATGGGGACCTGCCGCTGTACGAGGCGGTTATTTCGCGTTGTTCCCCTTCCTACCCTTCCTATGCCGACCTGTATCCGCCGCTATCGTGGCTTCACGCTTGCCTCTTAGCGATGGGAACTCCTCCCGATTTTAAGTCTGGCAGTGGTTTCAAATGCATCCACCGGCGGGTCGGCGACACCGACCTGTATTTCGTCGCCAACCCGGAACCCGTCTGGAGGGAGGCGGACTGCGCATTTCGGGTCACCGGCAAGCAACCGGAACTATGGAATCCGGTTGCCGGGACATCACGGAGGCAGATCCTTTACCAGGAGAAGGACGGCCTGACCACACTTCCGTTGCGCCTGGAACCGTCCGGATCGGTGTTTATGGTCTTCCGGAAACCTATGTTTAAGACCGTGCCTGTGGTTGCTGTGAGCAAGGACGGGGCGAATATCGTATCCAATCACTCTGTTCCATCGCCTGAATGGGCGCCGATGGAACTGCAGGCCGGCGCTGGAAACAACGTGGACTTCCTGGGTTGGGAGCCGGGACGTTATGAGTTGAAGGCGGCCGACGGCAAGGCTGCCGTGGTTGAGGTGAAAGGCATCCCGGCGATGCCAATCACCGGTCCCTGGGAATTATCTTTCCCGACCAACTGGGGTGCGCCTGATCGCCTGACGCTGGACAAACTGATGTCCTGGACTGAACACAACGATCCGGGCGTGAAATACTATTCAGGCACGGCGACGTATCGAAAAAACATTCAGGTGCCGCCGGAGCTGTTGGGCAAGGATCGTCGCCTGTGTTTGGATTTGGGCAATGTCCACGTGATGGCGCAAGTGAAACTTAATGGCGAAGATCTTGGTATTCTCTGGAACCCGCCATTCCGTGTGGACATCACCGCTGTTGTCAAGCCGGGTGAAAACGCACTGGAAATCGTCGTGGCCAACGTGTGGGCGAACCGATTGATCGGCGACATGAGCTTGCCGGCGGAGAAGCGCTTCACGCAGGGCGGGGTTGAACTTGAGCAGAATGCGCCATTGGCGGAATCAGGATTACTCGGCCCTGTGCGAATCGTGATAGGCGAGCGCGCCGGGCTGCTGTTCCGTGCCGGCGCCGCCGACGTGCCGCTGGTTACTCTTGGCGGAGAGGTTGGCGCGGCGGACAAGGCCTCCATCGATCGCTTCCGTTCCGTTCCCTATGATTCGCTGCCCTGGATACGGGCCGATCTTACCGGGGAGAAGGCTTCCGAATTTGACGAAGCCGGCTGGGATCACATCCTGTTCCGCCCGTTCAAGAATTACTCCGGCGACATCTCGGGTCGCTTCATCGAGATCATGGCGATGAACGCCCATGGCGATGACAATGTGCATCCCGCGTTCAAGGCCCTGCTGGCGGAGCTGCCAAAGCATCAGCGTCCGGGAGGCTATTTTGCCGCGTCCGGCCTGATCGACTGGCAGAAGCCCATTGATCATAAGGACATTTATAAAAGCACCATGATGCCCGCCCTTTGGGGTAATGCGCGTCTGTTGTGCGGGCTGGTGGAAGCGAGCCGGGCGTTCCCGGATGACGCGCCCCTGCTGGCGACGGCGCGCAGGCTCGGTGACTTCTATGTCGGCCTTATCCCGCGCTTCGCCGATCCGGCACGCATGAGCGAGTACACCAGCGGTGATACTTATGCTGCAGGATATGTGACGTGTTATTTCCCGGCGATGGAGGGCCTGGTAAAGCTCCATACACTCACCGGCGAGCGGAAGTATCTCGAAGCCGCCGTCACCATGGCGGCTTTTTACAAGCCATTCGACCGGCTGCCTATCGACCATGCCCACGGTATGCTTTGTAACCAGGTGTCGCTCGTGCGGCTGTACGAGGCGACCAGGGATGTGTCGTACCTGGAACGAGTTGAGAAACGCTGGGATGAACTCGTGACGGGCGGCTATATCAATCCAGCCGGCGGCATACTGGAGAAGTGTTGGGTGACGTTCGCGCGCGACGAAGGCTGCGCCATTGCCGACTGGCTGCGTCTGAACCTGGCGCTGGGCCGCGTCACCGGCAAGGCGCGCTATTGGGCCATGGCAGAGCGTACGCTGCATAATCATTTTCTCCAGAATCAGACGCCTAAGGGCGGTTTCGGTCATCGCAATATGCTATGCGACAAGGACGGCGTCTACGGCTTTGGGAATTCATTTGAGGAAGCGGTATGGTGCTGTACTTTTCATGGCCAGCTTGGTTTTGTGAATCTGCGTTCGCATCTTCTTAACCGCAGTGAGGCGGATCTCACCTGTAATTTCGCCCTGGATTTCACCGCCAAGTACGCGGATGGAACGGCGGTATCCGAAATGCGTCAGGTTGCCGCTGCGGGCGAGGTGCTGCGTCAGCGCATACGTCTTGACGGCCTTCCCGCCACAGTGCTGCGGGTGCGACAGCCTCACTGGGCCGACGCGGTCACGGCGGTGGCTGCGGACGGAAGTGCTCTGCCGCTGGTGACAAAGGATGGTTTCTGCGCCACGGCCAGGCCGGTGTCGGAGGCGACCTTCATCTATGCCGGCGGGATTTATGCCGAGGACCGGCATTTCAAGCGCCTTCCTGCCGGTCCGGTCGCCGGTGAGGCCGGTGTCATCGGTTATGGTCCGAAGCTGTTCGCGGCTCAGGGCCGCACGGCGGCGCCACCGACCTGGCCCACCACCATCGGGGCACTCAAGGCGCAGGGCCTGGAGCCATTCCCTGCGGCATTGCGCTTCAAGGAATGCTTTTTCGTCCTCGGCAGGAAGTGAAAATTATTGAAAACCAAAGCTGCAAGTCCATCACGGGCGATCCCGGCACCCTTCGTTTCAGCGTCGGCGGCATCGCCTTCAAGCCGTTCTATGAAACCTGCGGGCGGTATTCGGTGTATGTGAAAAAAGGAATTTCCTATCTTTCGGCGCGGGTGGAATTGGCTCCGCAGCCGCCAAACGTTTTTAGGAGGAAGGGGCGCGGGTATATGTGTTCGACCGCGACGAAGCGGCATGTCTGTGTTTGAAAGAGGAGTTGCCGGACCTGAGTGGATATATCCTGGCAGATGTCGCCGACCCCGATTCAGTTTCGTGCGCCTTCGCCGAACTGGACAAACTCGCGGGCGGACTGGATATCCTCTTAGATTGGCGGCGAGGCGAAGTCAATTTCGGGCGATCGCCCTGGAGGGTGTCCTCAGCTCTCCCGGACTTTACTGATTTCGAAGACGAGGGGGTTGGCCGCATCGGGGCAGGCGTGTGTTTTCGTCTCCGGGTTTGCCAGCCACGGGAATTGGACGTCGTAGAGCATGGCAAAGACGGCCGGCAGCATGCTGTAAAGCGCGTGGATGCAGATCTTTCCCTCGACGCCGTTTTCGGTGAACGTCGCGACGTCGCCGATCTTGTGCCCCTGATCGCAGGTCCCCTTGATGCTGATGACTTTGGCCCGCACGGCCTTCACTTTTTTAGCCATCGGCGCCTCCTTTGAGATTCCTAAGCCTGGACCACCAAGGATCCCGGCCGCGCCGAGCGCCGCGCAGGTCATCCCTTCACAGAATCGTCTTCGTTTCATGGGCGCATTTTAGCCGGATCGGCCGGCGTTGTCAAAACCCATTTAAGCGCGCCGCCCGTTCAGCCGCCTTTCGACCCGCATAAGATCCCTTCGCCCGATGGAAAATATTTCCTTGAGCAAAGGAACGACAATCTGTTCCTGGGCGCGGCTGTCGGCGATAAGCCGGAGTCTCTCACCAACGACGGAACGCCGGATTATTCCTGGGCGGCGGCAGCATATTCTACGCGGAGCTGTCCAGCCATCGCGGAACACTTCAGTCTCCGGCCGTTTCCGATCTTCATGGTCCGGCCAATCCTGGCTCTGGAGCGGCTGACGTTTCTGGTACCCGAGGGCCAGGTCGGCTACCGGTACGGCGAGATGGGCGCGGAGCTGGAGACGATGGATTATCTGGAGTTCATCGCCAGGGTCACTTCCCATATCCCAGACAAAGGCCAAGTCATGGTCCGCGAAGCCCCCGCCGCCTCAGGCCGCTTTCCGGGAGTTGCTATGGGAGGCCGACCCTCCGGCCGGGTTCTTCCCCGATCCCCCGGCCGAATGTTTTTCATGACCGAATCCGAGCCCGCGGAGCGAGGTGCGTCCGGACAACGGCCCCCCGGCCGCAGGAGCCAGCCGTTCTCGCCTATCCGGCCCGCGATCCGACCCTTCCGGCCTTGACATCTCCCGAGGGCCGGAATACCCTCATTGACGAGGTCAGGATGGGGATTCAAGCCGATTCCGAACGTGCCCCGCGCCCCGGGCGGAAAAGGAAATTCTTATCCTTGGGCGGCTGTCGAAACGAGACCCTACGAGGAGTCCGGCATGTTTAGAAGAGTCATGATGTCTTTGGCGGTGGTGGCGTGTCTGGCCGCGTTCTTTTCCCTGTCCGGCCAAGCCCCTCGAGCGAACGCGCCCAAGGGCGTATTTCCCGGAGCCGACGAAACCACCGTCTCCCAAGCTCACTTTTTCACTTGGATCAACAATACGTCCGGCGGTTCACCTGAAAAACAGACCATGATCAACCTCGATTTCTTCAGATGGCTGAAGACCGAGTACGGGCTGCAGCTCGATATCTACGCCTTCGACGCGGATATCCTCGACGGTTCCGGCGGATATTACACGCTGAAGTCCCCGAAATTCCTGAAAAACTATCCTCAGAGCTTTGGGCCCGTGAGCCGGGAGGCCGCCTCCCTCGGGATCCGGCTGGGCGTCTGGCTGGGGCCGGACGGATTCGGGGACTCTCCGCAGGAGGAGCGGGAGCGGATCGACATGTTCGTGTCTCTCTGCAAGGACTACCATTTCCGGCTGTTCAAGATAGACGCCCTGTCGGAACTCCGCCCCGAAAAACAGGACAGCTTCATCCGGGCCATGACCCTGTGCCGCGAGTCCACGCCCGACCTGATCGTCCTCAACCACCGCGTCGATTTCGGCAAAGCGGCGCCCTATGTCACCACTACGCTCTGGAACGGCGACGAGACCTATATCGACGTCCATATGGTCAACAGCCAAACCGCCACCCATCACCGTGCCGGGGCGATCTCCCGCGGCTTGACGCCGGGCTTGAAGCGCCTTCTGGAAGACCACGGCGTCTGCCTCTCATCCTGCCTCGATTACTGGGAGGACGACCTGGTCATGCAGGCGTTCAACCGCAGCCTCCTCCTCGCCCCGGAGCTTTACGGAAATCCCTGGTTCCTGCGCGACGACGAGTATCCGAGGCTGGCCCGCCTGTTCAATCTTCATCGCAAGTACAGGGACATTCTCGTGAAAGGAATGGTCCTCCCTGAAGGGCAATACGGGAGATCCGCGGTCTCTCGGGGGGACGAAACGACCCGGCTTCTGACCCTCGCCAATCTGACCTGGGATCCGGTCAACTACGACGTCAGCCTCGATGACTCGATCGGCTTGAAGAAAGGCCAGGACGTGGTCCTGGTCCAATTCCATCCTTCCGAAAAGGTCCTCGGCCGCTTTGCGTACGGAACAAAGGCCGCCGTCGAAGTCCTGCCGTTCCGTTCTTGCCTGCTCCTGGCGTCCACGGCGCCCTTACAGGATACGGGCTTGTCCGGGTGCGCGTATGACGTCGTGCGGGACGTGCCGGGCAAGGACGTCGTCATCAAAGTCCTGGGATATCCCGGGTGCATGGAAAGGATCTCCCTTGCTGGGGACGGCCGCGCCTACCGGAAGGCCACGCTTGACGGCCGGGAGATCCCGGAACTTCTCCGGGGCAAGGCGGTGGAAGTCCGTTTCCCCGGAAAACACCTGACGCAGCCGTGGCATCGAAAGCTCGCCGGTCTCCAGCCGGGACCGGTTCCGCAGGACGCCGAATCGCTTTACGAGGCCAGCTGCTACGCCGCCGACAACAACGCCCTGGAAGTCCGATCGCTCTATCGTTCGGGACCCACAAAGATCCTCCAGGTCCAGAAAGCCCGCGACGCTTTCTTCACCCAGCCCGTTTTCATCGAGAGAGGGGTCTGGGACAAGAATCTTTTTGACGGCGACATGACGACCGAGTTCAATGTCAACAACCGGCTGCGGGATTTCAAGGGCGGTGCGCTGCGGGTCGACTTCGGGCGGCCGACCCGGATCGACACGCTGGCCGTCATACTGAAAGACGCCCAGGCCGTCCAGGCCTATCTTGCGGGCGGCGAACCTGTCGCCGAGACATCGACCGATCTCAGAGTCTGGTCGCCGGTCCAAGTCACGGCATCCGAGAACGTCCTGACGATCGCGGCAGCGGCGGACGCCGAGGCCCGGTACGTCCGTCTCATGAACGCGCCCGTGAAGATCCTCGAGATCGATGGCTTGTTCCGGGGGAAACGGCTCGACCGGTCGAAGTGGCGGGCCTCCAACCTCTTCAGCTGGTACGGAAAGACCCCGGCCGTCAAGTCCTGGTCCGGCTCGTTCGTCCTCGATGAGGCGGCCAAAGGCAGCTATCTGGCCATACCCCTGGAGGGACTTCACGGAAGGGAAGGGGCCTTCGCGGCGCTCCGCGTCGGAGGCAGGCTCGTCGGCGCCCCTGACCGGACCGTGTCCTACCCCACCAACGTCTGGGAGTTCAGGGTCGAGCCCAAGGCTGAAAACTATACCTATTTTGTCCCGGTCACTCCGGACATGATCGGCCAAAAGATCGAGGTCGTCGTGCTCGGCATGAACAAGGACATGCTCGACTTCAAGCCGGAGGCCTGGATCACGGCCTATCCGATCCCTTTCGAGTCCCGGGAATTGGTGCTCCAGCGCGCCAAAACCGAATAGCCCGGACTCACCTCAGGACGGAGGAGATGGCACGACTCAGGATCGTCAGGGAGGCAGAAATGATAGAAAAGAATAACTGTATGACATGCATCAAAAATCGGAAATGTGGCGGGTTGGGGATGAACCGTTCAGGCTTCAGACAGCAGGACTGCTGGGGCCGGTAACCATAACAGAATAATTCGAATATGAGATTAACAACGATGAAGACTCTTACTTATTTACTTATTTCTGGCTGTTTATTTAGTTTGAATAATACTGCTCTGGGTCAGGAAGGGGCACAAAGAAAATACACTCTTGCTGAAAAGAGCATTAACCACGCCAAAGAGAAGTTACCAGGACAAATATCCACAGAAGACCCTGCATTAACCAGGCAGGTGCATAATTTATATATCGATTGCCTGTTTGATAAACTCTGGGAGCCGGCTTTACCTGGTCTGCCTTACAGATTTTTTTCAATTACCGGAGCAGGGGATGAATCATATGCTAAGTGCCAATTGATGTGGGACCCGATGTTTGTTCTGAATGCATGGGCTCCGTTAGATGATAATGAATTGTTGCGTGATGTCTTTCGTAATTATTGGAATGTTATCGATAATAATCCGGAAGCGCCCAAAGGATCGTACCGATACGGCATGGTGCCCTGTACAACCAAACCGGATCTGCCACAGGATGGCTTCTCTCAAATCCCGATTCTTGCCTGGGGATGCCTGATGGTATTTAATCAGACCAATGATCGGGAATTACTGGATCTCTGCCTGCCATATCTGGATAAGTTCTTAACATGGTATGCTACTGAGCGTGATGTGGATAATGATGGATTGATAGAGTATGGCGCATATAAGAAATGCTCGATCGCTGATATAGTCCAGACGGCTCGCTTTGAAACATTTGATTTTGCGGCACCCCTTGATGATCTGCAGTTAACTGAGCATCCTTCACGCAGCACAGGCGGTGCATGGTACGGCAATATTGAAGGTGTGGATCAAACCTGCTTCCTGGCGATGTCGGAGCGGGCTATGATAGAAATGTGCCAAAGAACCGGCCACATCGATATGATGAAAAAATACAAAAGGAACCTTACCAGAAGAACAGAGGCGATCCGTGCAAAGATGTGGGACCCGGAAACAAAATTCTTCTACAGTCTGAACAGAGATACAGACAAAAAAATCCGCGTTCGGACTCTACAGGGGTTTCTAACTCTGACTGCTGGTCTGGCAAGTGAGGAACAAGTCAGAGAATTGGTAAAACAGTTAAAGGACCCGTCGCTGTTCTGGAGTAAATACCCGGTAACAACTTCCGCAATGGACGAGCCAACCTTTGATCCGGATGGATTTTGGAGGGGTGACATATGGCCTCCAACAAATTATTTAATTGCACTCGGTCTCAATCGATATGGCTATTATGACATTTCTATAGAGCTGGCTGATAAAATGCTTGAGCTGGTGAAGAAATATGACGGCCATGCCTATGAACGATACAACGGTGTTGAAGGTCTCGGTTTGGGAGTAAAGGATTACTGCTGGGGCGTAGCCACCTGGAGTATGGCAGTGAATACCATTTACGGCGTTCAGGAGGACTACCGGACAATTGTGATTCCGCCACATGCCAAAGGCCTGCGACTAAAACTGGGCAAACTGGAGGTGAACTATCCTACGGATAATTCAGTAGAGGTGAAAACGGTTTTTAAGCGCGATTTCAAAGTTGTTTTTCCCGACAAAAAAGGGGGAATCAATGTTCAATGCGACGGCACTACTGTAAAATCCGTCAACGTAAGCGGTGAGGCGTCTGAAATTACATTTACTGCATCGCCCGATAGAACCTATATTGTCTCGAAAGATCAAATTGCAACTGTGAAATGATTTTCATCTTCAACTCAACCAATAACCCACGATGATGAAGAAACATATATTTCTTAGCCTTCTTTTTTTGATATCAGTATCAATGACATTTCCCCAATTGCAGGGGCAACAATCGGATCAGGCTGCAATTTCCCTGGCTGGTAACTTGACCTGACCCCCGGATCTCGGACCATTCCGGATGCAACTTTTTTGATAAAATCGGGCATTCGGAAAGGAGTCTGGGATGAAGAAGAAGTTCACGGAGGCGCAGATCGCTGTGAGCACAATTCTGAGCACATATTCCGGAAGAGCTCTCGCAACCCATTCATCTCCCTTCAGTTATGAAGGCAGCCCAGCTGCCTTCTAAGCAGCGGGTCGGGAGTTCGAGTCTCTCCAGGCGCGCTCCTTCAAGTCCTTGTATGACTACAATTACACATCGCTACGAGCACCCCGGAGCCTTTGAATAGTGACACGTAATTCTCCAGGCGTTTTCCCACGAGGTGAGATCCGTCCGAATCTTTTGATTAATATTGACGGAATCTTGACAACTTTTGCGCGGTCCTTGCCTAATATATGGGTGTAAACGCCGGGAAGTTCAAGAAGGAGGTGGCCGATGACGACGAGGAATCTGGTAAAGGAGACAAGGCCGGGAAGACTCGGGATCATCACCGCCGCGTTCTTGGTCGCGTGCCTGCTGGCCGCGCCGCTCACGGCCCAGGACGACATCGGAGCCCAGGCGTCCTCCCTGGTCACCGCGGAATCCCTCGGCTTGCCCAAGGAGAATACGGCCTTCTCCTTGTCCCTCACGGGGACCCTGGCCTCTTGGGGCCTGGCGATGCTGGTCTCTTCAGCGGCGGCGGCCGGGGATCCGTCAGCCTCCGCGCTGGCCAACGCCGCTCTCGCCGGGATCATGATCGGTCCATCCCTGGGCTGCTTTTATGGCGACTGTTGGGGAAGGGGGCTGTTGATGACCGGTCTCCGGGTGGGAGTCTCCGTGGCGGTGTTCGGCTACTCCCGGAAAAACCGCGAAATTTCCAGTGAGGCCGGCTTGGTCCTTTGGATGAGTACGCTTATCGGCTCGACCATTTATGAATGCGCGACAGTTAAGTCCGCAGTCCGGAAGCACAACGCAGCGCGACTCGCGAAGCGGAACCTGAAACTCGCCGTAGCCCCGTTCCCGGTTCGCAGGGGGGCGGGCCTCAGCGTTCAGCTGAGCTTCTAGCGGGCGAACGCATCAGGTCTTCAATTTGGAAGCCCGAGGAACGCCTCTTCTCCAGCTCCGTCGCGACATTCTGGAAACCTCTCATTGTCAGGGGGTAGGATCCCTCTTAGATGGTAAAGACGCCGCTCCTGAGCAAGTCCGTGAGGGGCCTGGCGGGTCGGGGCTCGACGGTCAGGGACTTCCGCGGCCTCAAGCTCCCTTCCATCTACGAAGGCTTCAGGGGCCTTGAAACCGGTGATTTGCACGATGGTCATTTTGTGATCGACAAGATTGGATCTGTCGACTGAGTGGGCCGGCGCCGCCAACTGAGGAGTCCGATCGGGGCTTCGCTATGCTTCGATTGCGGCAATGATCCCTGACGCCGAGACGGATCAGTGCTTAGGGTGCCTCCCCCTCCTTCGAAGGCTAGCCCAGAGCCGTCCGTGTGCACAATTTTGAGCACTCACCGGGAAGCGAACGCGCAAGCGGCACATTTTCCTCCGATTGAGAGGCAGCCCAGCTGCCTTCTAAGCAGCGGGTCGTGGGTTCGAGTCCCTCCAGGCGCGCTTCCTGTTTCCCCGAGAAATCTGCGATTTAGCCATCATCCCCCGGCCGTTTGTGCCGTGCTGACTGCCTGCCCTTGTGTGCGCGATGATTCCCCGGGCCTATAGATTTCCCATTGACCGGCCACTCCCTTATTGATAACCTTAGCCCAATGAATTTTTCCAGAAACTTCGTAAGCGCCATATCATCGAAACCCTTGCCGCCTTCATCGGCGGCTGCTGCGGAACCGACCCGGGGGGATATCCGGAAAATGGCGGAATTCATCTGCCTCTCGGCCTTGCTGACGACGACGATGCTCAACCAGAAGCGGTTCATCGAGATGCTCAGGCAGAAAAACCTCTACGGGAAATACAAGGTCCTCGTGGGAGGAGCGCCGGCCACCCGGAAGTGGGCCGATGACATCGGGGCCCAGGGATTTGCCGAGAACGCCGCCCTGGCGGTGAAGGCGGCCAAGGCCGCGATGGCCAAATGAGCGAGGAGAAAACATCATGATCCAGGCCAAGAGACCCCACCTGGAAATTCTTGACGGCGATTTGGTCGATCAAATCATTTCTGAGGGGATCGCGCTTTTGGAAAATCCCGGGATCCGGGTCCATAATCAAGAAGCATTGGAGATATTAGCGGCGGCCGGCGCAAAAGTGGATTTTCAGTCTCAGATCGCCTGCATTCCTGAGAGCATGACCCGCCAGGCTTTGAAAACCGCCCCGCACGAGTTTACTCTGTTCGACCTGAATGGAAATCCCGCGGTCCACTATTTTGGAGATAAGATCCATTTCGATCCCGGGTCGGGCGGTCTGACTATCATAGACAGCCAGACCGAACGGCCTCGTTTACCTGTGACAGACGACTTAATAAAATTCGTCAAGCTCGTCGAGACCCTGCCCCAGGTTGACGCTCAAAGCACGGCTTTTATCTGCTCGGACGTTGTCCCGGAAATTGGCGATCTCTATCGTCTCTATCTGGCCCTGAACTACATGAATAAGCCGATCATCACCGGGGCCTTTCGCAAAGATACCTGGTGGACGATGAAAGAAATGCTCTCGGCAGTTGCCGGCGGTGACGGGGCTTTGGCGCTGAAACCGACTGCCGTCTTCGACGTCTGCCCATCGCCTCCCTTGATTTGGAGTGATACCACCTGCCAAAATCTACTTGATTGTGCCCGTTCCTCCATCCCGGCGCAACTCATTTCCATGCCGCTGGCCGGGGCAACTGCGCCGGTCACGCTGGCTGGAGCGATCGTCCAGCATGCCGCCGAAAGTTTGAGTGGGGTGGTGATCCATCAACTGGCAAGAGAGGGCGCGCCAATTGTCTGGGGAGGCTCACCGGCGATATTTGACATGCGCGAAGGGTCAACACCCATGGGAGCGGTCGAAACCTGGATGATCAGCTCAGCATCTGTACAAGTCGGGAAAGCATTGGGGTTGCCAACACATGCTTATATGGGCATGAGCGACGCGAAGATCATAGATACACAATGCGGGCTGGAGTCGATGGGCAGTAATTTTGTCGCAGCGCTTTCCGGGGCAAATGTCATTTCAGGCTGTGGCATGTTGGATCTTGAATCGTGTCTGAGCTTTGAGAAGCTGGTCATTGATGCTGAAATGATCGGCATGGTCAAACGTTTTGTGAAGGGGATCGAAGTACGCGACAATCCCATTGCACTGTCGCTGATGCAAGAGAGCGGGCATAAAGGAAATTTCCTGACCTTGCCGCATACTCGCAAGTGGTACCGGGAGGAACAGTACCTGCCTTCTGAAGTCATTGACCGGTCTTCATTTGAAGGTTGGAAAAGCCGGGGAGAGAAGTCAACATTTGAGCGGGCGCGAGACCGGGTGGAAAAGCTCATCACGACTTACCAACCGACTCGGATCACAGGGGAACTGCGCCAGGAACTTCGAGCAATCACATTACGCGCGGCACGGACATTTGGCATGCAATCCCTTCCGCCTTTACCAAAGGGTGAGTAACGATCGCTCAACTGGCAAAAAAATTCTCTGCCGTACAGCTCCGGGGTCGATTATCGCCGGGGCCGGGACGGCGCGGGGCAGGAGACGGAGGTGATGGATTATCTGGAGTTCAATTCCCGGGTGACCTCGCACATTCCCGACAAGGGCCAGGTCATGGTCCGTTACCACGGGCTGTACGCCAACGCCCGCATTTATCGATCATCTGAATTTCCAGATTCGTTGTTATGGGCTCTGTATTCAAATTTGAATTCGGCGGCGCGCCAACGAAGCTGGCACGAAAATCGGCGGCGAAGGCGATAATCAAGTAAAAAATGTTAATATAACTCTATGAACACATACAACTGGTACTCGCAACTTATCAAACCCTCATGGTCGCCACCGTCGTGGCTTTTTGGTCCGGTATGGACTCTTCTTTATGTTTTAATCGCACTTTCCTTTGGCAAGGTATTTTGGATGGCTGCCAAAAAAGAAATCGCTTTGATCAAGGCATTGCCGTTCGCCCTAAACCTGATTTTCAACTTCGCGTTTACGCCCCTGCAATTTGGGCTTAAAAATAATCTTTTGGCGGCGATAGATATTTTGCTCGTTCTTGGCACGCTTATCTGGGCGCTCTATGCCATCTGGCACGCCTCGCCCGGGATTCGTTGGGTGGTCTATGTCAACATCCCGTATCTGCTCTGGGTAACGTTCGCCACCTGTTTACAATTGACCATAACGTATCTCAATGCGTAAGCCAATGATCTATATCCTCATCGCTCTCGTCGTCGTCATTGCGCTCTGGTCTATTGGGGGATTTTTTGGTTCTCGTGTCGAGCAGGCGGACTATACCGTGGTGAAGACAATGAACGGCTACGAAATACGGGAATATCCGGCGCGTATTGTGGCCCAGACGACTGTCCAAGGCTCCTACCGGGAATCCATGAGTAACGGTTTTAGAATTGTTGCGGGATATATCTTTGGCGGGAACACCAAAAGGGAGAGTATCGCCATGACCGCGCCTGTGGTCGCCCAAAAAGGAGAGGGCTCTCAGCCGTCAGAGCGTATCGCCATGACCGCGCCGGTTGTGGCGACGGCCGAGGGCGACTCACAGGTAATATCTTTCGGCATGCCTCGCTCTTACACGCTTGAAACACTGCCAAAGCCTAATGATCCGAGAGTGAATATCGTAATGATTCCTGCCAAGAAATACGCCGTGGTGCGGTTTTCGTGGTATCGCTCGGATGCGCGAGTTAAAAGTATGCAAGAAAAATTGCTCTCGGCCCTTGCTCGTGATGGAATTGCGGCGGAAGGGAGCGCCGCATATGCCGGATACAACGCACCGTGGACACCACCATGGATGACGCGAAACGAAGTATTAGTTGAGATAAAATAAATATCAACTCAATCAGATGAATACACTGCCCGAAGACGAAATAAGGGATCTTCTATCCTTGAAGGAGGCTTCATGAAAAACGTACGCATGACCACCGGGCTCGTCGTATTTCTCCTCTTCGCCGCCGGAGCGGCCCTCGTCGGCCGGACTCCGGCGGATTCCTCCCAGGCGGGCGCGGCCGCCGGAAAACCGTTCCAGCCGACCTGGGAGTCGCTCCGGAAAAATCCCACCCCGCAATGGCTCCGGGAGGGCAAGTTCGGGATCTATACGCATTGGGGCGTCTATTCCGTCCCGGCGGTCGGACCGAACGGCACCT
>Ga0315286_10003233_pt1 | contig 15314 bp, 17 predicted proteins | sample YL17G10_0_MG_FD_205038 | JGI IMG/M metagenome (GOLD analysis project Ga0315286, IMG submission 205038) | Sediment microbial communities from Yellowstone Lake, YNP, Wyoming, USA - YL17G10_0 | ecosystem: Environmental > Aquatic > Freshwater > Lake > Sediment | place: USA: Wyoming | collected...
GCACCAGACCTCGGGTTCTTCCATGTTGAGCGTCTTCCTGTCTTCCCGAAACGCTTTTTCGTACTTTGCAGTGAATTGCTTGAGGGGAATGCCTTCTTTTTGCGAGTCGCGAATGGTTTTGTCGTCGACGTCGGTGATGTTCATTGCTTGCCTGATTGCGAAGCCGCTGTACTTCAGGTATCTCCGCAGGACGTCTTCGAACACGTAGGTGCGGAGGTTGCCGACGTGCGCGAAATTGTATGCTGTCGGCCCGCAGGCGTAGATAAGCACTTTGCTTCCGCTCGGTTCGAAGACTTGCTTTTCGCGCGCGATGGTGTTGTAGAGCTTGACCGCCATTTGACCAACAGTATTTCCGAAGTTAAGCAAATAAATGATTACGCTTCTGCGAGGAAGGAGCAGCTGCTGACGACGTCGCCGAGGCCGACTGTTCCTCTTCTTGCGGGCGCGCATTGCCCCGGGATTATCATTGCGTAATGGGTTCCGAAGTCCGCCCAGCCCTCGCATAGAAACTCTTCTCCCAAGCCTGCTTTGCGTGCGAATGAATCCATTTCGCGAAAGCCGTCTTGCGACAGCGGGGTTGAAAGAGAGTGCATTAGTTCTTTTGCGGTTATTTCCCGGCCCAGCGCGGCTTTCGCGGTTGCCGCAATCGAGGAAAAAAGTATTGCGTTGCGCACTTTTTCAAGCGGAACGGGGTACGGCTTGCGCAGGACGAGGACGTGGAACCCGGGGGCGTGCACGTGTATGCGTTGCATCCTCAGTTTTTCAAGCAAAGCCCTTGCCCCTAGGTAGAGGTTGAACGCGTCGTCGCGTTTTCTAACGGCGTTGGCTTGCTTGCGCAAACCAAGTTTTTCGCACAACTCGATTATTTCCACTTCGTTGAGCCCAAGGCTGTCGACGTTTTCCGTCACGTGCTTCATTACCGCTCGCTCGACTTCCTTGTGCTCGAAGGGAACGTACTCGAAGTGAATCCTTAAGCCGGAATTGCGTTTCTTGAGCGCCGTTACCGCCCTGCCTTCCTCGGCGACGTAGTGCGCGAATCCCTTGCTGAGGTAGTGGTGGCCCGCGAGCATTGCGCAGCACAGTTTTTCGCCCAGTTTAGGCAACAGTGGCTTGAGGGAAGCCTCGAATTCAAGCGCGCCTTCGAACGGCGTCGACAGAATCAAGCGGTTTGAGCGGGGCGCGACTGTGTTCCTGCCCTTGGCCGTTATTTTCTGGCCGCGGGTGAATTCGAACACCCAATTCGTTTTTGGCGCGTCGCCTGCCCGCGCTGCTTTGCGCACCGGCACTAGGACGAGCTTGTGCTTTCGCGCCATTGGAAAAAGGGTTTTTGGGTGCGCGAGCCCGAAAACTTCCGCAGGCCTTTTCGGGGAGTAGAGGACGGAGGTTGCGCCGAGTTGCGCCATTTGGCTGGCTATTATCCCCGCCTGACCGCCCAGTCGCTTTCTGTGGCTAGGAAAGCGCCGCGCAAGCCACTCGGTGAAATCGTTTTCTAAGGAGACGTGCGACGCCTTGCCCGTAGAGAAGGAGTGGAAGAGCGCTTGCGCAAAACTCTTTTCGTCTCTCACTGACAGCGGTTCTTTTGAAGGGATTTCACCAGTTTCGTTGAAGACTTGCTGCAATTGTTTTGCGGTTGGAAAGACCTGGCAGTCAACCAACGCGTTATAAGCGCATAAAATGCCTTTGCCGCGCAAAGTGGTTTGCGCCGCCTTCTGCAGGCGGGCGTTCCACTCGGCGCGGTAGTGAGCGGCCATTACAGCCACTACTCTCCCTTTTTTATTAAGGCTTTAGTCGACTACGTGCAGCGTGCCGTACATCTGGCTTGCGCTGGAGAAGGTGGTTACGGAGTTGTAGTATCGCCACTCTCCGATTTCGTAAGGAATGAATTCGATGGTGACTGGATGGTACAAGTCGGTTCTACCCGTCGCAGGGTTCCAGTCGGGCTTCGACAGTTCTCTCCTGAACGCCCAATTAGGGCCGTCTACGGCTATTCCGTGCAGTTGATCCAAGCTTTGAACTATGAGCCTGACAGTTATTCCCTTGTGTACGGTTATCGTGTTGGGTTCGAACTTCCACTCGCTTGCGTTAATTTGCACTTCCTGCACTTGAGGGCCAGGAGTCGGCGTAGGAGTTACCGTCGGAGTTGAAATGACTTCACCGGGAACTGGCGTTGACTCTGGAACGAACGCGCCGCCGGGCCTCAGCGTCGGATTCGGAGTGGGCGTTGCCGTCGCTTCCGGGGTAGGCGTTGCGCTAGGCGCTTGCGTTGCCGCGTAAGACGGCGCCAGCGTCGGGTTCTGCACCTGCGGTTGCTGTGCAGTACAGCCGAACAACAGCAGTCCCACTACGAGCAATGGAACGAAGTAATACAATTTCATTCGAAAACCACCTTACCACAAATTTCTCTTCAGCGAGTTAAAAGCGTTTTCTTATTTGCTTGGCCGGCACTCCACCCCAGAACGCGTGCGACGGCGCGTTCTTGTTCACCAGAGAACAAGCCGAAACAACGGCGCCGTCGCCGATTTCAACACCCGGCAATACCGTGCAATTGGCTCCAATCACTGCATTCTTTCCTATCCTGACGCGTCCTTTCCGCCATTCCGTGCAAAGGAATTCGTGCGTCATCAGCAGCGTGTTATAGCCAATTGTCGCGTTTTCGCCTACTTCAACCAGTTCGGGAAAGAAGACGTCGATGGTCGACCCCAGGCCGAAGGAGGCGTTTTTGCCGATTTTCGCTCCAAGAAGGCGGTAGAAAAAGTTTTTCAGCGAAAGCGACGGAAGAAAGCGGCACGCGTATATTACCAGGAAGTTGACGGCGACGCGCAACGGGTTGCGCACGCGATGCCATTGGCGCAGGGAAGGAGGCTGCGTCGCGTGCCGTTCAAGGCGCTGGCTTCGCTTCATGCTCAATACAGCTTAACTATTTTTTCAAGCGTTTCGCGGAAGTAATCCACTTCCGCTTCAGTGTTATACAAGTAGAGGCTCGCGCGCACTGCTCCCTGCGGAGCGCCGAGGTGGGCCATTGCGGGTTCTGCGCAGAACACGCCCGAGCGCACGGCGATGTTGGCGATTTTGTCGAGCATCATCGCGACTTCGTGCGGCCGCGCCTTTCCGACGTTGAATGCCGCAAGCGCGCTCCTGTTTTTCACGTCGGCGGGGCCATAGATTTTGGTTCCGACGTCGGAAAGTGCTTCAAACAGTTTTTTCGCCAGTTTTTTCTCGTGCTCTTCAACGTTGCGCATTCCTATTTTCGTCAGGTAGTCGCACGCGGCTCCGAGTCCTATTGCGCCGGCGTAGTTTTGTAATCCCGCCTCGAACTTTTGAGGCGGCTTCAAGAAAGTCACTGAATCAAGGGAAACGTGTTCAACTGTTTCGCCGCCCACCATAAAAGGAGGCAGTTCTTCCAACAACTTTGCCTTGGCCAGCAGGCAGCCTGTTCCAGTCGGCCCCAGCATTTTATGGCCCGAGAAGGCGACGAAGTCCGCGTCCAGTTTCCTGAAATTGGTTTCAACGTGCGGCACTCCCTGCGCCGCGTCGACTAACACGAGCGCGTCGTTGTCGTGCGCGGCCTTGATTATTTCCTTCAGCGGCGCGCGGGTTCCGACCGAGTTAGTCGTTTGGTGGACTACGACGAGACGCGTTTGTTCGTCGATTTTTTCCTTCCAGTCTTCCGCGTGCGTCAAGCCTTCCGCGTCGGCCATGACGTATTCAAGCTTAAGCTCGCCCTGCTTGGCGGGAATTAGGAATGGAAGAAGTGCCGAGTGGTGTTCCATGTTCGACGTGATTACTTTGTTTTTCTTGGAAAAGTCAAGCGTTCGCGCAACCAGGTTTATTGCTTCGGTTGTATTGCGGGTCCAAACCACTTCGTTCGGCGAAGCGCCAACGAATTTGGCGACTTTCTGGCGGGCTTCCTCGAATTTTTCCTCTGTTTTCTTGCCGAGCTTGTGCAGCGACCGTCCCGCGCAGCCGCTGTACTCTTCGTAGTACGCGTTCTGCGCTTCGACCACCTGCGTTGGCTTGAGCGACATGCACGCGCTGTCGAAGTAAGTGACTTTGCTTCGCAGAACCGGAAAGTCTCCCCTGATTTTTTCAACGTCCATTAATTCACTTCGCCAGTTCCTCGTCGATTATTGTCTTGAAGGATTCGAATGGCTTGGGCCCGACCAGGCTTCGGTTGTTTATGAAGAACGTAGGCGTTCCGTACAAGCCGCTTGCTACTCCCTCTTGATAAAACGCTTCGACTTCGGAAGCGGTTTCGTTCGAATCCAGGCAAGCGGCAAGGGCCGACTCGTTGACGCCCGCCTGCGCTGCTGCTTCCATTAAAACAGTTCTTTCTCCGGCGTTGAGCGCGTCCTGGTTTGCGAACAGCGCGTCTTTGTATTCCCAGAACTTTCCTTGCTTTGCTGCGCAGAGCGCCGCTTGTTCGGCGACTCGGCTGTTGTTGTGAGTCGGAAGCGGGAAGGGCTTGAAGATGAAGCGGATTCTTCCCGCGTATTCTAGCAGGACTTGTTTCACTGTCGGCTCGGCTTGCTTTGTGTACTTGCATTCGAAGCAACCGAATTCAATCAAAACCACTTTCGCGGACTCTGGGCCGATTGCTTCTCCACGCAGGCTCGTCGGCGGAGTCAGGGGGTGTACTGTCGCGTTTGCTCCGCAGTCCGAGTACTGAGTGTGTTCTCCGGTCAGGGCGTTGAATACGCAGAATCCCGTTTGGTCGGGTCCGTTGCAGTTGCCGTAAGCCCACCAGTTGTACACGCCTACCGCGGAATAAGCGAGGCTGACTATCATGATGATGGTCAGCGCCCACGAAAAGAGTTCAAAGTGCTTGTTCAACGCGGCGGCGGCCTTAGGCGACTTCGAGAAAACGCTTGAAACCAGCGTTGCCTTGATTCTTTCGTCCAACCCGCTTTCGCACGGCCGCAGCGTAATTCGTTTGAACACGCAGTCGAACGCTTCCCTGGCCAGCGGCCGGTACTTGGCGCTAAATATTGCGAGTACGACGAAGACGAACAGTGCAACGAAGCAAATCATTTTGTTACCTCAACATCCCGCTTCGGAAGCGAGCGTGTCCAACGCCTGTTCTCCAACCAGTTTAATCGAGCCGTCGCGGTTGAGCCAAGTCGGATACCCTTCGATTCCGTTTTGCTGGCATTCGAACGGCTTTTGGTCGCAGTCCACGAAATCAACGTACTTAAAGGACTCGTTGCCGAACGCTTGCTTCTGGCTGTTGCAGTGTGAACACCGCGTGGTTCCGTACATTGTCCAGCCTTTTTCCGAGAGGCACTGCGCGAGCTTGGTCGGGTCAACTACCGGCTTTGCGAACGCGAAGACGAACAGCGCTACGCCTGCCACTGCTATGACGGCTACTAGCGCGTAAAGCAAGTTTTTCTCCAAGAATTCCACCTTCTATCAACAGGTTTTGAAAAGATTAAAACCCTTCTCCTTTAGTTCGGTCAGCCGCCTTTCTTGAACGATTCGGCGCAGTGGCAGCAGCAGAAAACCAATTTTTTGCCGCGAATGGTTTCCTCGTGGCCCCCGCCGAAAATCTTGCATCCGCAGTGCGCGCAGGCAGTCAGCTTTGGTTCGACTGCAATGTCGATTAGGCCGCCGAAGCGGCTCATCAGCCCCTTGACGAATTTCTTGCCCTCTGGAGTCAGGGCGTAAGTTGTCTTGTCCCGCGCACCGCTCTTGCTTACTGCAATTAGCTTCTTTCGCGCGAGCACCTGCAAAAAGGGATAGATCTGGGCTGCGCCCGGCTTTCTTCCGAGTAGTTCTCCGACGCTTCTCATTAGCCCGTATCCGTGCGCCGGTCCCCTTGCCAGCTCGAGCATTACCGCAAATTTTATCAAGTTGTTTATGCGAAGTTTCAAAACGATTCACTTGAAGTATATTTGACGAAAGGTATTTTAATATGTTTGTTTACGGATATATCAAAATACGGTATGTTGTGGTTTGTTTGAAGAGATCTATTCACGTATCCGGAATGACTTGCCGCAGTTGCGAAACTCTTTTGCGCGAAGCCGCGCTCGAGGTCGACGGCATCTCCGAAGCCAGGGCTGACTTGAACCGCGGCGTTCTGGAGGTAGTCGCGAGGGACGATTACTCCGTGCGCAAGGTTGTTCAAGCCGTTAGCGAAAACGGTTATTCGGTTGAAGGGGTTGATTGATTGCCTGACGATTGTTGCGAGGCGCGGAAGCAGGGCGCGTCCGAAGCCGAAAAAACGGCGTTCTACCGCGTTGCAAAAATGGCTAAAGGAGTGCTTAGCTCGTCTCCCGCTTACGCAATGGAGTCGGCTCTGCTGAAAAACGCGGTTTTGAGCTTTGTGTTGTTGATTGCGTTCGAAGCAATTGCTTTCTACGCGTTCTTTTCCCCTGGCGAAAGCCTCGCCGCCTGGCTGCCCCTGGTGTTGCCGATTGTTTTTTCCACTGTTTTGAGCGTTGCCGGCGTTTGGCACGTGCGCACCTACCGCGCCGCATTCACGCCAATGACTGGCATGATGGTTGGAATGACGGTCGGAATGATTCCCGGTTTCTTAATCGGCGCAATAGTCGGCGCAACTAACGGCATGTTCGTCGGCTCTATAACAGGAATGTTTGCGGGAATGCTTGCCGGCGCGTGGTGCGGTTCTTGCGTTGGCGTAATGGGCGTGATGGAAGGGCTCATGGCGGGAGTAATGGCTGGAACAATGGGCGCAATGCTTTCGGTAATGATGCTTTACGACAACTTCTTGGCGTTCCTGTTCGTCCTCGCAGCCGTTTTTGCCGTAATTGGAGGCGGATTGAGCTATTTGGTTTACAAGGAAGCCGGCGGAAAAATGCGCGCCGCCGCGCCCGCTTCGTTCCTTTCGTTCTTTACCGCGTGCTTTGTCATCGCGTTTGCGGTCACCCTGCTTGCTTTGTACGGACCCAAGGCCGCGGTAGTGTGGGGCGCGTGAGCTTGAAGAAAACCGAGCTCGTCGTAACCGGAATGGATTGCGCGAGCTGCGCCGCGTTGCTGACCAAGTCGCTTTCGAAAGCGCCGGGAGTCAAGTCCGCGGGAGTAAACTTCGCTTCCCAACGCGCCGCCGTCGAATACGACGAGACGGCAACCGACGTAAGTAAACTAATTTCAGTAATCAAGGCCAGGGGCTTCGGCGCTTCGGTTGCGGGCGACTTGGATCGCGAGCAGAAAATGCGGGCCGAGCAAATAAGCGACTTGCGCAACACTCTTGCCTTCAGTGCGGCGCTCAGCGTGCCCGCGTTCGTCATCGGAATGTTTTTGATGGACTTTCCATACCGCTTGCTCGTCTTATTCGCTCTTGCGACGCCCGTTCAATTCGTTGCCGGAGCCAGGTTTTATAAGGGACTGTGGAACGCCGTGAAAAACCGTTCGGCGGACATGGACTCGCTTATCGCGATAGGAACTTCCGCAGCTTATTTCTACAGCGTCGCGGCGCTGCTGGGCTTGGCGCAGGAACAGTACTTCGAAACCGCGGCAGTGTTGATTACGCTTGTTTTGCTGGGCAAGTACTTGGAAGCGATTGCCAGGGGGAAAGTGAGCGAGGCAATCCGCGAGTTGTTCAAGCTTGCGCCGAAAACCGCGCGCGTAGTGCGCGGAGGCCGTGAGCAATTGATTTCCGCGGAGCAGGTGCGTGTTGGAGACGTCGTAGTAGTCAAGCCAGGCGAAAAAATTCCGGTCGACGGAGTGGTTTTGAGGGGCGCTTCTTCGGTTGACGAGAGCATGGTTACCGGTGAGAGCCTTCCTGTTGAAAAAAAGAGGGGAAGCCGCGTAATCGGCGGAACCATAAACAAGCACGGTTTCTTACAGTTCAAGGCGACTAAAGTCGGCAGTGAAACGGTTCTCGCGCAGATAGTAAAGCTGGTTGAGGAAGCGCAGTCGAGCAAGGCGCCGATACAGCGTTTTGCGGACGAGGTTTCCGCGCGTTTCGTTCCAGTAGTCATAATTCTTTCCGCAATCACTTTCGCCGCGTGGTACTTGCTTGGCGCCGGCGTTTCGTTTGCGTTGGTTACCGCCGTGTCCGTGCTAGTCATCGCGTGTCCGTGCGCTCTTGGCCTCGCCACTCCGACTGCAATAATGGTCGGAACAGGCATCGGCGCCAAGAAAGGAATTCTCATAAAAAACGCTGAGGCGCTCGAGATGATGCACAAGCTTCAGTACGTGGTGTTCGACAAGACAGGCACGATCACGGAGGGAAAACCGCGCGTGACCGACGTCATTTCGTTATCGGATCTTTCGGAGAAACAAGTTCTCGCTTACGCCGCCGCGTTGGAAAAGCACTCCGAACACCCGCTCGCAGAGGCAATAATCAGGGAAGCGGAGGAAAAACGGCTTGCGCTGCCACGCGCTTCGGCGTTCAAAGCCGTTCCGGGTAAAGGAGTTACCGGAATCGTTGGGGGAAAACGCGCGTTCGTCGGAAAAGCAGCGGCCAAGGAAGCCCGCAAGCTCGAGGAAGAGGGCAAAACCCTGATGGCTCTGTCGCTCAACGGAAGGGAAGTTGGTTTGATTGCGGTCGCGGACCCTCTTAAGAAAACCGCGCGCGACGCAGTAACCGAACTCAGGAAACTCGGCATTGAAGCAGTAATGATTACTGGAGACAACGAGCGCACTGCGGCAGCGATTGCGAAGAGCGCTGGAATAACGAAGTTTTTCGCAGGAGTGCTGCCAGGCCAGAAGGCGGCGTACGTAAAGAAAATGCAGGCAAAAGGCGTTAGAGTAGGCATGGTGGGAGACGGAGTCAACGACGCGCCTGCGCTCGCGCAGGCCGACGTCGGCTTTGCGCTGCGCAGCGGCACCGACGTTGCAATGGAAGCAGGAAGTGCCGTGCTGATGAAGAACGACCCACTGGACGTGCCGCGCTGCATCCGCCTCGGCAGGGCTACGATGAGCAAGATTCGACAGAACATGTTCTGGGCCTTGGTTTACAACATCGTAGGCATTCCAGTTGCGGCCGGCGTGCTCTATCCCTTCACGGGACTGCTGTTGAACCCGATGTTTGCCGGCGGCGCAATGGCGCTCAGCTCCGTTTCCGTAGTCACTAACTCGCTTACGCTGCGTTGGATAAAGTTGTAGGACGTGATTTGATTGAACAAACTGGAAGTAATCGGAATCCTAGCAATAGCCGCGTTCCTTACTCTCGCTGCACTGGCAGTAATGACCAAGCCCCCGTCAATTCCATCTCCCGTAGAACTTCAGTCAACGCCTTCGCCGAGCGCGCAGGCAACCGCGACTCCAGTTGTTCAAGAATCCGTTAAAACCGTGCAGCTCGCCGTCAAAGGCGGGTACTACGAACCTCGGACGATAACCGTTTCGAACGGAACGCGGTTACGCATTGAAGCCGACGCAAGCACTTTCGGCGGCTGCATGACGACAATACTCTTTCCCGACTTCGGCGTTTCAAAGAGAATAACGCCCGCGGACAATGTGATTGAATTCGTTGCCGATAAAGTGGGGTCGTTTCTGTTCTCTTGTCCAATGGGAATGGGCCAAGGCACGCTCGTGGTAACGCCTTAGCGCCGTCTTTTATTTTCTTTCCGCCTTTTTCTCCCATGCGCAACTGGCTTGCCTTGTTTTCACTCGCCGGACTCGCGGGCTTCGCCTACGGGGTTTACTTCTACTTGCCGCAGCTTTCGCAAACCAGTTCGCTGCAGTGGATTTTCGTACTCGACTGCCCGCTTTACTCGCTGTTGATGGCAATTGTTTTCGGCCTCGCGTTTTTCGGCGTGAAGAATGACTCGCTTGCGTTCTTTGCTTCGGTGGGCGCCTTCAAGTACGGCGTTTGGACTATGTTCGCGCTCGCGCTTTACGGCAACTGGTTTTTCTCCCCCGCGAACGCCCCGGTTTCTGTGGTTCTCTTTGCGGCGCATGCGCTGCTCGCGCTCGGCGGACTGGTTTTATTGGGGCGGCCGAGAGTTTCAAACGTGTTTTTCGCAGTTGTCTTCGCTTGGTTCATTTTGGGAGACGTTCTCGACTACGGCTTTGGACTGCATACGCTGCTTCCGTCGCCTGAACTGATTTGGCCCGCTGTAGCGGCGTTTGCGCTGACTTTCTTTGCCGTTCCTTTCTTCGGGCTGATGTCTCGCCTTGGCAGAGCGCCGCTGCGCTCGATTGGTTTCTTCAAGCGAGTGCAGGACGCAGTTACTTGACTGCGGTAAAGCCGAGAGTTTCTTCGTTCCACTCTATTTTCTTGAATCCAGCTTCCGCGAGCCTGCGCGCTACTCCTGCGCGGATTCCTTTTCCCCGTTTTTCGCCAGGTTTTCCCGTGTAATGAAATAGTCTTCCGCCTTTCTTGAGCACGCGAAACAATTCGCGGTAAAAAGCCAGTGAATAGAGTTCGCCCGCGAAGCTGAAGCGCGGAGGGTCGTGCAACACCGCGTCGAAGTGGCTGTCATCGAACGCTTTTATTTCCTGCAGCGCGTCGCCGACGATTATTTTGATTCGCGGGTTTTCAAACAATTTTTTTGAAAAAGGGTTTTGCTTCGCCAGCTCCAACACGTTTTCGTCGACTTCAATAGTCGTTACTCGCGCGCCTTTTTCCGCTGCGGCAATAGCGGAATAGCCGAGGCCGGTGCAGACGTCCAGCACGTTTTCGTCCTTCCTCACGCCGAGGGTTTTTACCTTGTTCTCCGCATCCTCCTGCGGCGTGCGCCGAACGGTTTGGTGCATTTTCACTCCGTTGATTTCAATGGTTCCAAGTTCGGGCAAGAGTTTGTAGAACTTGCCGTCGCGAAAAAAGCAGGGCTGCATCTTACTTCAACTCGAATTCAATGCGCTTACCTTTACTGTCGAAGCAAGCGGTTGTTTCCGGAGTAAAGGGAGGAGTTGCGATGAAGTGGACCGGCCCGGCTTTTGCAAAATGTTCTTTGTCGGCGCGGGAGGGAACCGCTGGCCCGGCGGGGTGGCTGTGGAAACTGCCCACTGAATCTATTTGAGGCGGAAGAAACCAGGGGCTGTACGATGAATAGTCTTCGCCGTACGTGCTGAGCGGAGGAATAATCAGTTCATCGATTGTTACGGTGTCGTCCTCGCGTTTGCCGCGGAACAATCCAATGAACTCGTCGGGAAACGTGTGCTTCGCTGCTTCCAAGGCACTCAACAGCGGACGGCGTTTGACTATTACTCTCAATTTGTTTCACTTGGCAGGAAGTCTTTCAGCCTGCGTAGTGCTTCAAGCTTTTCCTTCTTTTCAAGCTTCGCTTCCTCCACTGCTTCTTCAAGAAACTGCGCCGTCTTGTACATGCCGTCTTTGTCCACGGGGAACGGAGTCCGGTCTTTTCCCCCGTGAGAATAGGAATACCTCGCGGGGTCTTTCCAACTTGCTTCCGTTCCGTAAACCAGTTCGCTTGTCAGCGCAAGCGCCCGCACTGTTTTTGGTCCGATTCCAGGGCAAAGCAACAATTGCTCGTAGTTTTCTGGATAGAGTTCCTGCGCGTTTGCAAGCGCGTTGTACTGCCGTGTGTCAACCAAGTGCTCGCGCTGCATCACCAGAACCTTTGCAGGCGCATCGCATTCGGCGAGAGTGCGCTGGCCGCTTTCACGCAACAGCGTTCCGTCATTCACTAAATCAACGCTTGCCTTCCGCGTTTCAGTGCTTTCGGTTGCGACGAGGTTGAGCACCGCGCCGTCTTTGTTTTCATCGGCGCATATCGCCGCGTGGGGTTCGTTCACGAAGCTTTCGAGGCCGTCGGAAAGCCAGTGGTAACGCCGTGCTTTTCCGCCAATTATTGCGCCGAGCCAGTCGAGTCCCGCGTTCTCGGGTGCATTCAACCCCTGTTGCACGACCGCCCAATCGCCTTCGGAGGAGAAAAACAAGCAGTGGTGGTAGAGTTGGTAGCCGTCCTGCACTGCCGCCGAGTCGACTTTGGCTGCCAATCGGCTTGCGCGCACCAGCGAGTCCGATTCGAGTCCCGCCGGCTCTGCTTTTTCAACTATTTCCGAAGGCGTTTTCCGCGAAGTCTTTCCCTTTCCTCCTGCAACCGTGATTCCGTGTTCTTCTAATGACAAACCTTCCTTCAACGCGCCGCAAACCGTTGTAGTCAAGCCACTGCTGTGCCAGTCGAACGCTAATACGCAGCCGAGGCTTTGGAAGAAAAAGGGGTTTGAAATGCGTCGCAGGAACTCTTGTTCGCCGTGCTCATAAACAATTGCCGCCGTTATTGCCGCGCCTAGCCGCTTCATTCTGACGAAGAGCCAAGGCGGACACTTTCCGGCGTGTAATGGAAGGTCCGCGAAACCGGTTCTCATACTTCCGATGTGTCGCTAGGCAAATAAAAAGCGCGAAGCCAGTGGCTTGCCGGTGGCTAGTTGGGGGCACTTATCCAGGTCGCGAACTATAGTTCCCTTTTTCGGTAAAGAGCGTCTATTTTTCTGGCGGCCTTGCTTGCGTACTCTCCTGAGGTACGCACTAGTGCATCCATTGCTACTTTCGGGTCTTCGCCGAATCCAATGTCTTTGAGTGGTTCTTTTTCTCCCACGAAATCGTGTAGAATGCGTATTTTGTGGTGGTGTTCCGCTGGGAGCAGTGCTTTGACTCGTTCCGCTTCAGGTTCGCCTACTGCTAGAATCAAGTCACATGAAGCCAACTCGTTTCGTCTTTTCGGCGTTTCCGGAGTTACTATTTTTGAGCTGCCGTACAAGCCAGGGAAGGAGTATCCTCCGCGGATAAGCGCTTCTCTGAAAAGTTTTGTTGCTAGGGGTTCTGCGATGCGTGCGCCTTCAAGTCCTCTTTCTGCGTCTGGGCCGAGTAGCCGACGGTTTATTTTTCTTGGAGGTGCGGCTGCAACTATTTTCTGTGGGTTGCCGACTCCAAACGATAATACTTCTACTTTTTTTCCCATTCTTCGGCCGAGGTGTTCGCGTAAGACGTGTTCAAAGGTTCTGCTGCGGGCTATGTTTGCCATGCATACTATTGCAACGCGTTTGCCTTCTTTTCCTGCCATTGAATTGCCTCTTGCCTAAGACAGCGTGTGCTTCTTGCTCTTTATAATCATCTTAGTTTTTTTACGGTTCCATTGAATGCATCGACTTCAACCACGTCGCCGTCTTTCAGCACGGAGGTGGCGGCCTTGGTTCCTACTATGCAAGGAACGCCGAGTTCACGGCTTACTATTGCCGCGTGGCTTAGCATTCCGCCTTCGTCGGTGACTATTGCGCCGGCTTTTTTGCACGCAATCACGATATCCGGGTGAGTCATTTGTGTTACGAGGATTTGGCCGCGCTCCATTTTGCTTATTTTTTCGCCGTGTTCTCCGGGGTTTGTGTAAGACAGGATTATCACTTTTCCTACTGCGCGTCCCTTGGAGGCGACGACTCCGACGAGTTCTCTTACCTGAGAAGCTGGTTTTATTGTTTCGTCCAGGAACTCTTGTGCCTTGCTGCCTTCGATTGAATCGATTTCGTTTCCAACCAGTATTTTTGCCAGTCCCCGTTCTCTTTCTTGAAGCTGTTCGGCGCTAAGCCGCTGGCCGGAAAGTACGAGGGATTGCAGTTCAGAGTAGGTATATCTCCGCAAGTCTGTTTTCGGAATTCCGAAGCGGCGTTTTAGTTCCGCTATAAACAATTCGTTTACGTACAACCCCAAAAGCCAAGCGAACCTCATTTTCATGCGTTCTTCCGCAAGCGTGCGCAGGACTTCTGCGGCGTGCAGAATTTCTTCAGGGGGTTCTAGTTCTGCAATCAGTTTTTTTCTATCTGTTTCGTCTGCCTTTTCCTCGCGGAAAGCCAGTTTTTCAGCCGCGCTTCGGTCTATGACTCCGTCTTCTTTTTCAATGGTTTGGTTGAACGGCTGGAATAACGGATTTTCTTCGGAGAAAACGAACCTTGTTTCCGGCGTGGTTAATACGGAGAGGGCATGCGCGGCATCGACTTTTTTGCTGCGGAGGAACGCGGCTAGTTCATCCTCTATTTTAGCCACGACGTACGGAGTGGTGGCTGCGTAGCAAGTGAATATCGTTCCTATCTTCAAGCCGTAAAAATCGAATTCTTTCCACAATTCATTACCGCCGAGTTGGCTCAAGTTAGTTTTAGCCACTGCCTTTGCTCGCTCGGTCAGTTCTTCACGTGCCGTCCTGCAAACGTCTAGAACACGCTTCAAGTTGGCGGGGTTCATGAAGAAGGCTTGTCCTTCTGCGCCCACTCGCTCGAGTTCTTTTTTCGCTACGTAGAGTTCGGCATGCGTTCCCCTTCCGAAGATGAAGGCGTCTTTTACGCCGAACCCGAATTTCTTCTCGGACCTTGGTCCGTAGTTTAACAACGCGCCTTCCAAGTCGTAGTACTTCGCGTTCTCGTCCACCCAAATCCGTTCGTATTCCGTCATTTGCTTGCTGCCTCGAACCATTTTTTCATTAACAGCGCGTCTTGTTCTATGTTCGGGCTTTCTGAAATTATTGTTCCGGAGTAGCCGTTTTCCGCCAGTAATTCAATGAGTGGCTTTAGGGGTGGGCTGTTGCTCGAGATTGGCAGGTGGTGTTTTTCCCCTTTCTCGGAAAAGAACACGCCGGTTGCGTGGGAGTGGAAGTTTTCAACCGCTTTTTTTCCCAAGTGTTTTTCCAAGTAGTCGAAAATGCGTTTGTAGTCGTCTTTTCCTTTGATTGCTGGCTTGCCTTCGCGGCAGTGCAGGTGCGCCCAGTCAAGCGTCGGCATTACCCGGTCCGTTCCGAATTCGTGGGATAGTTTGCAGAGTTCTTCCAGCGAACCCCATTCAGTGTAAGCGCCGGTTGTTTCGGGTGCGAGTATTACTTTGAGTTTTTCTTTCTTGACTTGCGCCAGAATTTTTTCAAAAGCCTTTTTCATGAGGGGATAGCTTTCTTCCTTGCCTCGCTTTCCGTAGTAGCCTGAGTGGAAGACGACGCGCTCGCCGTCCATTGCGTTCACTCGCCGCGCTGCTTCTAGTACTCTGTTGGCGCTTGCTTCGGCGGTTTCCTTTTTTTCTGAAATCAACGATATTGCGTACGGGCCGTGGGCGCTGAGTTTTACGTCCAGTTTTTTCGCCAGTTTACCGCATTGCTTCGCCAGGTCGAGGCCCATGTTAATGCCGTGGCCGAACTGCACCTCTAGAGCCGAGAGGCCTAGGCCGTAAGCGCATTGAATGCCGTCCAGAGATGATCCGTGGCATTGGATTGGAATGCCGGCCGGGCCAAAGCGTATTTTTCCCATCGCGTCGTCGATTAGTGGAAGGCCGACTCGGTTTTTATACTTCTGGAGCTATTGTCTTTGGAGGCGTTTCTACTATGGCCAACATTCGTTTCTTGGGGCACTCTTCCTTCGAAATCCAGTTGGGCGGAAGGACTATTTTGACCGACCCTTGGTTCGAGAGGAACCCT
>Ga0315286_10003234_pt1 | contig 15314 bp, 20 predicted proteins | sample YL17G10_0_MG_FD_205038 | JGI IMG/M metagenome (GOLD analysis project Ga0315286, IMG submission 205038) | Sediment microbial communities from Yellowstone Lake, YNP, Wyoming, USA - YL17G10_0 | ecosystem: Environmental > Aquatic > Freshwater > Lake > Sediment | place: USA: Wyoming | collected...
TATATAAAAACTTAATCCATCTCCTAAAATTGCGCCTGCGAAAGCAAATCCAAAAAGGTCGTAAATATTAAACATACCTTTTCCTGCCAAAAAGCCGATAAAAATATTAAAAATTGTCCCTGGGATAAAAAGGCCAATAAAAGCCAGGGATTCCACAAAAGAAATTAAAAAAACCAGCAAATAGCTGAAATTTTGCAGTTTGGTTAAAATTGTAATTAAGATATCTATAAAATTCATATTTATTAAATTTTACCATTTTTTAGGCAATATTAAAAGCCCAGAAATTGGACTTTTAAATATAATTATTCGGGCTAGCGGGATCCGCCCATGGCGGAAACCCATCACCCCAAACCAATCGGACTAGTGGGACTTGTCCGCCAAAGGCGGATTCGCCTTCGGCGGAAACCCATAGTCCTAGACTTATCGGGCTAGTGGGACTTGAACCCACGACCTCATGCACCCCATGCATGCGCGCTAGCCAACTGCGCTATAGCCCGTTGTTATTAGATAATGTATCATTTTAAATGATAGCACCGTTGGCTATCGTCCGAGAATTATTATTTTTTAAAGCTGCCTGCCCGTCGAAGCTCTGCACTGCGGAGCGGCGGCGGGCGCTATGGCCCGTTCTATATAGTTTAGTAAAAAATCGTATTTTGTTCAAATAAAAAACCACCCCGCGACGCGGGACGGTTTTTAATCAAGAGAAGTTTATTTGGCTGCGCCGATTCTAAACATTTTGGTACCGCAGACAGGACATGTTCCTGTTACAGCTGGTCTGCCATTTTTCATTTTAATTTCTTTAGCATCTTTCATTGTCTTTTTTGCTTTGCATTTGACGCAGTAGGCTTGAACATCTGCCATAGATATGAAGTTAATAATTATTAATTTATAAGTCTTGCTCTTATAATTATACTAATTTTAAAGGTAAATAGCAATAATTTGGTTGGGAATTAAATCCTGGCTGCTTTAACCTTGGTTTTTAAGCAGCTGGTGCAGATTTTGACCTTTTCCCCATTTATCTTTTTTGTCTGCAAATTTATATACTTCTTTTTTAAGGTTTTAATGTTGGAATGGCTGCGGCTGGCAGAAGTTTTAGGCCCGCGCCCGCATATTTCACAAGTACGCGACATAATGGTATGATAATTAATAATGTGGGACTGAAATGCGGATTATTTTTCACTGATTACACCGATAAAATCCGTGCCATCTGCCCGCCTTGCTCGCTATTAATTTAGATAATTCAGAAAATAAAGTAATCAAAACAAGCGAGGCAGGTGATTATAAATCTGCGGTTCAGTTTTCAATATAATATAGTTTAGCAGATAACTTACTTTTAATCAAGTCAGAATATGCTCATAAGCCTATTATTCCAAGAACCATTAATTTTTATTCCGCTGGTTTTAGCTTTGCTAATTGCCTTAACTTGGCATGAATTTTTTCATGCAGCCGTCGCTGTTTGGCAAGGAGATAACACGCCCAGAGACGCTGGTCGTCTGACTTTAAATCCCTTAGCGCACCTTGATTTAATGGGTACACTTTTATTGTTATTAGTTGGTTTCGGCTGGGGCAAGCCAGTTCCAGTCAATTATTATAATCTGAAAAATCAGAAATGGGGGCCGGCAATTGTTTCTTTAGCAGGTCCTTTTGCTAATTTATTAAGTGTTATAGTCTTTGCTTTAATTTTTAAAATTTTTGCACCTGGAAATTTAAATCCGGCTGATCCTTTTGCTATAATTAATGCCTCTGGCAATTTATTTTTGATTTTCTTATCTTTTCTAGTTGTTTACAATTTGGTTTTAATGATTTTTAACCTGATACCTATACCGCCATTAGATGGTTCTAAGGTGCTTTTTGCTGTTTTGCCTACTAAATATGACCATATCCAGTTTTATTTAGAAAAAAATGGGCCAATGCTTCTGCTGATTTTAATCATCATGGATAATTTTTTGAATATTGGCATTATTAGTTTGTTTTTTAATTTAATTATCAATTTATTTGCCAAGTTTTACAGCATATTTTGAAATTCTTGACTTTTTTACAGTAAGAGTGTAGAATAAAATCACAATAAAACAACAGAGTTTTATTTTTTATTTTAAACATAAATCTATCAAAATTTTCAAATTTTAAATTTATCAGGTTATGCCAACTATTAACCAATTAGTCAAAAAAGGCCGTCAGAAAACCAGTAAAAAATCCAAAACTCCTGCTTTGGAAAGTGTTTTTAATACAATCAAAAGAAAAAGGAAAGTTTTAGATAAAGGTAATCCTTATAAGAGAGGCGTGTGTTTAAAAGTAACAACTACTACCCCCAAAAAACCTAATTCAGCCCTGAGAAAAATTGCCAGAGTCAGACTTTCTAATGGCATGGAAGTGACTGCTTATATCCCTGGCGAAGGGCATAATTTGCAAGAGCATTCTATCGTGATGATTCGCGGTGGTCGTGTTAAAGACTTGCCAGGCGTGCGTTATCATATAGTGCGTGGCCGTTATGATACTCAGGGAGTTGAAGGCAGGCAAAAGGGCCGTTCAATTTATGGCGTCAAAAAACCCAAAAAAGCGCCAGCTAAAGCTTAATTTACTTAATTAACTTATTCACTTAATTCTGTTTAAAAAATATGAGAGGCAAATCAGCGCCAAAAAGAGAGATTCAAGTTGATCCAAAATTTAATAATACTCAAATAGCCAAATTTATCAATTATTTGATGAGACGCGGGAAAAAATCAACTGCCCAAAAGATTGTTTATGACGCTTTTGAAGATATTTCAAATAAGACCAAGCAAGATGCTTTGGAAGTTTTTGATAAAGCTTTAAAAAATGTCGGTCCGTCCTTGGAAGTCCGCGGCCGCAGAATTGGCGGGGCCAATTATCAAATTCCTTTTCCAGTCAGAACTGAGAGAAGGTTTGCTTTAGCTTGCCGTTGGTTGATTATTGCCAGCCAAAAAAGAAAAGGCAGATCAATGGCTGAAAAACTGGCCATGGAAATTATTGACGCTGCCAATGAAACAGGTGAAGCTTTTAAGAAAAAGCAGGATGTCCACAAAATGGCTGAAGCCAATCGCGCTTTTGCACACTTTGCGCGATATTAACTACAGATTACAGATATGTACAGATTTACAGATTCCAGCATTTAGGGAATTACATATTCGTACATCTGTATGCATCTGTAATCTGTAGGGAAATTTTATGGATCTAAAACAAATAACAGAATTTCAGAAAGATTTTGATAAAAGGCATTTCGGGGAAATGAAAATGACTCCGGAAAGGTTACTTTATTTAATGGCCTGCCTATCAGGCGAAACGGGAGAACTTGCCAATTTAGTAAAAAAATATTATCGCGAAAAAGTACAAAATTATAAAATAACAACAGATGAAGGCAGGGATTTTTTAAACTTGATGAAAGGCGAATTAGTAGATGTTTTTATATATGTATTAATTCTTTCTTATCTGCTTGAAGTTGATTTAGAGAAAGAATTTTTTAATAAAAAGAAAAATAATGAAGAACGATTTAAACATGTAAATTTAAATAATTCATAATTTAAATATGCCACGCGAATATACATTAGAAAAAACAAGAAATATCGGGATTATGGCCCACATTGACGCCGGAAAAACAACAATGACCGAGCGTGTTTTGTTTTACACTGGCAAAAAACATAAAATCGGTGAAGTGCATTATGGCGAAGCTGAAATGGACTGGATGGAACAGGAAAAAGAAAGAGGCATTACTATTACTGCAGCTGCCACTACTTGTTTTTGGAAAGATCATAGAATAAATATTATTGATACGCCGGGCCATGTTGATTTTACAGTGGAGGTAGAAAGATCTTTGCGCGTTTTAGACGGCGCAGTCGCTGTTTTTGATGGCTCGCAAGGAGTTGAACCTCAATCTGAAACAGTCTGGCATCAGGCCGCTAAATACAATGTGCCCAGAATTGCTTTTGTTAATAAAATGGACAAGATGGGCGCTGATTTTTATATGAGCTTAGAATCAATTCAGGAACGTCTATCGCCTCATGCCGTAGCAGTGCAGATTCCGATCGGTGCTGAGGAAACATTTGAAGGCCTAATTGAATTATTAGAAAAAAAGGCTTATAAATTTGCAGGAGAATACGGCCAGAATATTGAAGAAATTCCTATCCCAGAAAATTTGGTTGCTAAGGTTGATGAATTAAGAAAAATTTTATTAGAAAAAGTCGCTGAAAATGATGAAGAGTTAATGAATAAATATCTGGCTGGCGAGGAATTGGATATTAATCAGGTAAAACAAGTAATCCGTAAAGCAACAATTAAAAATGATTTTCATCCTGTTTTTTGCGGTTCTGCTTTAAAAAATATTGGCGTCCAGTTTGTTTTAGATGGCGTCGTTGCTTATCTGCCTTCGCCGCTTGATATCCCGCCATTTAAAGGTAAAAATCCTGATACTGGCATTGAAGAACTCAGGGAGGCTAAAGATGATGCGCCATTTTGTGCACTAGCTTTTAAAATTGCCACTGATCCTTTTGTCGGCAAATTGGCTTTTTTTAGAGTTTATTCAGGCAGTTTAAAAGCTGGTTCTTATGTTTTAAATACTGCCACTGGCGATAAAGAAAGAATCGGCCGTATTGTGCGCTTACATGCCAATGCGCGCGAAGATGTTGATGAAGTTTTTTCTGGTGAAATCGCTGCCGCGATCGGCTTAAAAAATACAGTGACTGGCAATACTTTATGCGATGAGAAAAAACCCCTTATTTTGGAAGAAATTATTTTTCCCGAGCCAGTTATTTCTGTGGCCATTGAACCAAAAACTAAAGTTGATCAGGAAAAAATGGGCATGGCCATGCAGAAATTAGCCGAGGAAGACCCGACTTTTAGAATTCATACTAATGAGGAAACGTTGCAGACTATTATTTCAGGCATGGGCGAACTTCATTTGGAAATTATTGTTGATCGCATGAAAAGAGAATTTAAAGTTGAAGCTAATGTTGGCGCTCCTCAGGTCGCTTTTAAAGAGACGGTTAAAGGTACTGCAGAAGCAGAAGGGAAATATATTAAACAATCAGGCGGCCGTGGCCAATATGGCCATTGCTGGATAAAAATTGAACCGCGCGATCGCGGTGAAGGCTTTGAATTCGTTGATGAAATCAAGGGTGGAGCCATTCCTCGCGAGTTTATTCCAGCAGTGGAAAAAGGTATTAAAGAAGCATTAACCAAGGGTATTTTGGCTGGTTATCCGGTTGTTGATGTTAAAACTACTTTATTTGACGGGACTTACCATGACGTAGACTCATCTGAAATTGCTTTTAAAATCGCTGGCTCAATGGCCTTTACTGATGCGGCAAAAAAAGCCAAGCCAATTATTTTAGAGCCGATCATGAAAATAGAGGTAGTCGTGCCCGAGCAATTTATGGGTGATGTTATTGGCGATTTGAATGCCAAACGCGCTCAGATTACCCAGATGACTGAAAGAGGTAAAATGAAAGTTGTTGATGGCATGGTGCCTTTGTCTGAAATGTTTGGCTATGCCACTTCTTTAAGATCAGCTACTCAAGGCCGCGCCACTTATTCCATGGAATTTGATCATTATGCTGAAGTGCCCAATAATATTGCTTTGAAAATAATTGAAGGGAAGAAAAAGTAACTGAACCACCTGCCTTCGTTAAAACTTCGGCAGGCAGGCGAAAATATAATCACTAAATACACGAAAGTTAGGCCGAAGGCGCGAATAATGATTCGCGCCTTCGGCCGTCTTTGGAACCTGCTTAATTAAAATAAGCGCGGATATCTAGGACGCTTGACATAACAAAAAGGAAATGCTAATTTGGAATATACGCAAAGAAATGCGTAAAAATTAAAAAGGAGGAAGAAAATGAAGAGATGCAAAGAAAGTAAGGTTCTTCGTTCCATGATACTGGATTCAACTGGTAAACTCAAAAAATATCTCACAGCGGAAGAAGAGTATAAAATAGATAATCATATTAAGCATTGCAAAATTTGCAAAAAACGGAAAAGAAAAGTTGAAAAATGGCTTAGGAAGATTAATAAGCTTGGGTTTGTTCTCAAACGACCCTAGAGCAAAAGACCAAATGATGTGGTAGGCAATCATGTGCAGCCAAAAATTTTAAAATGACCCGGCGATAATTTCAAAGGGTCTTTTTTGTTTTAATAAATTTGAATTTTATATTAAGCTGTGAATAATCAGTGTATGAATTTGAGGACAAGTATGTGCCTAAGTATGTTTATAACTATGTGTACAAATATGTTGATATTTTGTTTATAATTAGCCAAAAAGGGGCTTGACTAGGTTTTTATAATAATATATAGTTAGAGCATAAAACCCTACTTGTTTACTAATTGAAAATCTTAGCTTTGGAGACAAAGCTGGGTTTCTCAGTGTAGTTCTCTGGTGGGGCTTGAAAAAAATTGCCCATCTGGGTAATTTTTTTTGTGTCTAAAAAATGATTAAGGAAAAATTAAAATAAACCCATAGAAAGGAGGTAGTCATGGGCGTCAAGCTCTATGAACTCAGTAGTCAGCGCGATTTTGAGACATTTAACCACCAGACTAAATTTCTAATTTGGGCAGTCACCAAAAGAAAGGACAAACTCCAAAAAGAACATCCCTTAAGCAAAAAAGAAATTTACCACTTAAAACGCTTAGCTAAAAATTTGCGGAGGTCGCCGAGTATTATAGAGGCTGGGGAAAAACTTTTGGGTAACCAAGATCTAGGTTGGAACTGGCGCGATTGGTTGCAGATTATCTTGTCAGATTGCCTGCACCCATTTCATGGCGATAGCTATCATCATTCAATCCGCATTGCCACAATATTTTCTGTGCTAAGAAGGGAACATTATGAAAAATTTGGTTTTGTCTGTTTCCCAGACATGGGCATTAAGGAATTTGCCCAATTAAAAATCAAATTATATTTTAGCCAGAATGATTGGGAATGCCTTGAGAATGCTGCTTATTACCATGATTTGGGAAAATTGGGTTTTTCAGCTGGGTTTTGGGAAACGCCTGGTGAATTTACGCCAGAGCAAAAGGAATGCCGCAAAATACATCCGGCTCTGTTTTTCCCTTTAGGTGAAATGTTCGCAGTGCCATTAAAAGTGACTGGCTTAGCCTTAGCCCACCACTATCTAAATCTTGGCTATCCGGTTAATGGCTGGATCATGCTTTTCCATGACTTATTGCAGGATGAAAAATTTCAGCAGTTACTGGGACTTTTGACCACCATGGATGTCTACGACGGCATGAGAGGGCCGAGGTGCTATCGCCGCGCAATTTTATCCCATGAGGAAGTCATGAAGAAAATGCCGAGCGAACTAGGAGTAATTGGTCCAAAATTTACGCCTTTACTGGCAGTCGCAGATCAACAGGCAATAATTGGACCGCTTTATGCGCAGTAATCAGCCCAAGATAGTCATTTTCTAAAGAGTCGCTTAATCAAACAATTGAATTAAGCGGCTCTTGACTTATTTTTTAGTTTTAGCTAAGATAAGATATATTTTAGAGAAACTTAAATTATGAAAGATTTAAGGAAAATTTTAGAGTTATTGAGAAAAACAGGAGACCGTTTCATCTTAGAAGATGAAAAAGGCAATCTTTTTGTTGTCTTGTCTGTTAATGATTATGAAAATTTAATCTTAAAAAATAGTGAATTAAAGAATTTTTCCGAAGAAGAGCTATTAAATAAAATAAACAAAGATATTGCTGTTTGGAAGTCAACTCAAGAAGACGAGAAATTGCTGGATAATTGGCAAAATTTGAATTCTGCAGACAATGAGAAAATTAAAAAAGAAGAGGATGATCAGTACTATTTTGAACCGGTTGAAGACGAAGATTAAAAAATACTTGCCAATTTCTAAGATTATGGTATAATAAAAAATGCATTTTAATAATTTAATAAAATAAGAAAAATTAGGGAAGTAGCTGGATAACACTCAGCCAGTTTTAGCGGTTGAGGCTGCTTCGACGGAGTTTTAAAAATACTATGGCAGAAAAATTCGAACGCACAAAACCCCATATTAATGTGGGTACAATTGGTCACGTTGACCATGGCAAAACTACTTTGACAGCAGCAATTTTAAAGTATTGTCTTGCTCATGGCCAAAAAGCTTCTGATAAAGGAGTTGATCAAATTGATAATGCACCGGAAGAAAAAGAAAGAGGTATTACCATTGCAACCGCTCATGTTGAGTATGAAACAGCGAAAAGACATTATGCTCATGTGGATTGTCCGGGTCATGCTGATTACATTAAAAACATGATTACTGGCGCAGCTCAAATGGATGGCGCTATCTTAGTTGTGGCTGCCACTGATGGCCCAATGCCTCAAACCAGAGAGCACATTCTGTTAGCCAGACAGGTAGGCGTGCCTTCAATTGTTGTTTTTTTAAACAAAGTTGATCAGGTCTCAGATCCGGAATTAATAAATTTGGTAGAGGAAGAAGTCAGAGAACTTTTAACAAAATATGAATTCCCAGGCGATAAAACTCCTGTGATTAAAGGTTCAGCTTTAAAAGCTCTAGAAAATCCATCAGGCGATGAGGCAAAATGCATTGGTGAATTATTAGAAGCTTTAGACACATTTATTCCTGATCCTGTCAGAGATACTGATAAACCATTCTTATTGCCGGTTGAAGATGTTTTCTCAATAGAAGGGCGAGGAACAGTGGTTACTGGCAGAATAGAAAGAGGTATTATTAAGCTTAATGATGAAATAGAAATCGTGGGGATTAAACCAACTCAAAAAACAGTTGTGACTGGCATTGAAATGTTCAATAAATCGCTAGACGAAGGCCGAGCCGGTGATAACGCTGGCATATTATTGCGCGGCACCAAAAAGGAAGACGTAGAAAGAGGCCAAGTCATAGCCAAACCAGGCAGTATTACTCCGCACACTGAATTTGAAGGCCAGGTTTACATCTTAACCAAAGAAGAGGGCGGCAGACACAAGCCATTCTTTAAAGGATACAAACCTCAATTTTATATTCGCACTACTGATGTTACCGGGGAGATTGAAATCTTAGGCGGCGCTGAAATGGTCATGCCTGGAGACACTGTGCAATTGAAAATTAAATTGATTGCCCCCGTTGCTTTGGAAGAAAAGTCAAGATTCGCCATTAGAGAAGGCGGTAAAACAGTTGGGGCTGGTGCAGTAACAAAGATTATTGCTTAATATATTTGAGTCCTCTCCCCGTAACTGGGGAGAGGGCTTTTGTACCATAATTTTTCGTTAATTTTAAAAATAAAGATAATTTTTAATTTCATGACCGAAAAGGTTAAAGTCAAAGAAAAAACTGAAGAAAAACAAAGAATTAGAATCAAAATCCGGGCTTATGATCACAAAATTATTGATCAGTCAACCCGAACCATTTTAGAGACAGCCCAAAGGACTGGGGCGCAAGTCTCTGGCCCCATTCCCTTGCCAGTGGAAAAAAAGAAATATACTGTTTTAAGCTCAACTTTTGTTCATAAAAATGCCAGGGATCAGTATGAAATGCGCATCCATAAGCGCCTGATTGATATTATTGAGCCAACTCCAGCGACAATTGATGCTTTGATGAGTTTGAATTTACCAGCCGGAGTAGATGTGGAAATTAAAATGTAAATTAGCATTTTGTTATTAACTGCTAAGGTGCTTGACATAATTTTATTTTTTGGCTAATATTAATTATAAGTTAAAGATACTGTAGATTTTAAAATTAGTAATCAACTAATTTTTATTAATATAAAGAAAGCTTCTTTTAAAGAAAAACCTTTATATTATTAGAGATTAGCCAAGGAGAAACGAAAAATCACCACAATAAAGTCCAGGAAAAATAGTCGTATTTGACTGTTTTTGATTTAAAAAAAACAAAGTCTGGATTTCGTGAAGCCAGATTTTTTATTTCCCCAAAAATATTGAATTTAGTATATGAAGTTTATTTTAGGCAAAAAAATAAGCATGACCCAGAAATTTCAAACTAATGGTCAAGTTGTGCCAGTGACAATAATCAAAGCCGGCCCTTGTTTTATTACTCAAGTGAAGACCACAGATAATGACGGTTATCAGTCTATTCAAGTGGGTTATGAGGAAAAGAAAAAAATAAACAAGCCATTAGTTGGCCATTTAAAAAACATATTAAAGGCCAGATATTTAAAAGAATTAAGGCTAGAAGCTGATAATAAGGTAGAATATCAAAAAGGTCAAAAAATAAATGTCAGCATTTTTGTTAGGGGCGATTTAGTTGATGTTGCCGGCACAACCAAAGGAAAAGGTTTCCAAGGCGTAGTTAAACGACACGGTTTTCATGGTGCGCCCAAAACTCATGGTACTAAGGATCAATTAAGACATTCTGGTTCTGTTGGCGCTAAGGGTGTTGCCCATACTTTTAAAGGTACAAAAATGGGAGGGCGAATGGGCGGAGAGCAGATGACAATAAAGAATTTAGAAGTGATTGAAATCGAGCCGGAAAAGAATTTGCTATATATTAAGGGCGCTATTCCAGGCAGTCGTAATAGTTTGGTGGAGATTTATGCTCCTGGGGAAATGAAGCTTGAAGCGATTTTAACAGCAAAAGATTCAGAGCCTGCTGAAAAAGATGCCCTAAAAGTGGCAGAATCCGCTGCCGCTTCTGCCTTCGCTGAAGCTACGGCAGACAGGAAAGCTTTGGCGGATAAAAAAGTTGAAGTAATTGAAGCTAAGGCAGAAAATAAAGAAGAAGTAAAAGTCCCATCATAAAATTGAATTATTTAAATATGGTAAAAGTTAAAGTCTACAATTTAGAAGGCAAGGAAGTAGAGGAAATAAAATTAGATCCTCAGGTTTTCGGAGTGGAAATCAATCCAGCCTTGGTTCATCAAGTTGTGGAGGCACAGCAAGCCAATGCGCGGTTTAAATTGGCGCATACCAAAACTAAAGGTGAAGTTCGTGGCGGCGGCAAAAAACCCTGGCGCCAAAAAGGAACTGGCCGGGCAAGAGCTGGGTCAACTCGTTCACCTTTGTGGATTGGCGGCGGTATTACTTTTGGTCCGCGCAAAGAAAGAGAATTTGGCAAAAAAATAAATAAGAAAATGAAGCAGAAAGCTCTTTTTATGACTTTAACAGATAAGGTTAAGGAAAATAAATTGGTTGTCTTGGAAAAAATAGAATTAGCTAAGATAAAAACTAAAGATTTGATCAAGATATTAAATAAACTGCCAGTTAAAAATTTTTCATCTCTAATAATTATGAGTGCTAAAGATGATAATATTATCAAATCAGCCAGGAATCTAAAAAAAATAAAGACGATTTTAGCCGATAGTTTAAATGTTTTAGATATTTTAAAATGTAATTATTTACTTATTGATAAAGCTGGCATTAAAAAATTGATTGAAACGTACAAATAATAAAATATATGGGATTTTTTGATAAATTTAAAAAAAAATTAGCTACCAAATCAAAAGAAGAAAAGAAGGATAAGGCAAAAAAAACTTCTCCTGTTAAAGTTGCAGAAAGTAAAGAAATTAAAAAGAAAGAAGTAACAAAATACACTTCTTTAAAAGCTAAAACGGAGGGGACATCCCCGGTAAAAGATATAAAGGAGAAGAAAGCTAAAAAAGATGAAACTAAAGATGCTTATAAGATTTTGCTTAAACCTTTAGTGACAGAAAAAGCCACTGATTTAGTGAGTCAGAATAAATATTCTTTTATCGTAGCCAAGCAGGCCAATAAAATAGAAATTAAAAAAGCGATTAAAGCACTTTATGGCCTAAAGCCCTTAGCTGTAAATATTGTTTATATGCGCGGTAAAATTGTGCAATATGGACATGCCTCTGGCAAAAAAAAGAATTGGAAAAAGGCTGTAATTACTTTAAAAGCAGGTGATAAAATAGAAATTTACGAAGGAGTTTAATGCCGAAATTTTAAATTTTAAATTATTGAGATATATGGGAGTTAAACAATACAAAGTAAATGATGCAGGGAGAAGAGAAGCGAGTGTCGATGACTTTGCTGATCTTACTACGGCCAAACCGCATAAAAATTTGTTGGTCATCAAGAAACGATCTGGCGGCAGGAATGCAACAGGTAGAATAACTGTTAGGCATATTGGCGGCGGTGCGAAAAAATTTATTAGAATTATTGATTTTAAAAGAGATAAATTTGAAATGCCTGGCATCATTAAAACTATTGAGTATGATCCTAATCGCAATGCTCGCATTGCTTTGGTTGTTTATAATGATGGTGAAAAAAGATATATTATTGCCCCTAATGAATTGAAAGTCAATGATGAGATCTTGAGTTCTAAAGATAAACAAATTAAAGTAAACCCAGGGAATGCATTAGTCTTAGAAAATATCCCGGTCGGTTCCACGATTTATAATATTGAATTAACTCCTGGTAAGGGCGGCCAATTAGTCAGAGGGGCTGGCAATAATGCGCAATTAATGGCAATTGAAGGTGATTATGCCACCATAAAACTTCCCTCCGGCGAAGTAAGAAAAGTATATAAAAAATGCATGGCGACAATGGGTACGGTAAGTAATTCAGAATATTTGACAATACGTTTAGGTAAAGCCGGCAGAAAAAGACATTTGGGAATCCGTCCTACAGTTCGCGGTAAAGCTATGAATCCAGTTGATCATCCTCATGGTGGTGGTGAAGGCAAACATCCAATCGGTTTGAAATATCCAAAAACTCTTTGGGGCAAGCATGCCCTGGGAGTTAAAAGCAGAAAATCAAATAAATATTCAGATAAGTTAATTATTCAAAGAAGGAAGAAAAAGACAGCTTAATAACCAATAAATATATGTCAAGAAGCTTAAAAAAAGGGCCGTATGTCAATGAGAAATTATTAAAAAAGATCTCTAGTTTGAAGCCTGGCGATAAGACCCTGACTAAAACATGGGATCGCGCCTGTACTATAACTCCGGAGATGGTTGGCTTTAAAATTGGCGTTCATAATGGCAAAGAACATATTGAAGTGAATATTATTGAAAATATGGTTGGTCATAAATTAGGTGAATTTTCGCCAACTAGAAAATTTTTCAGGCATGGAGGTAAAATGGCCAAAGAAGAGCAGAAAGAAGAAGCGGCTAAAGTATAATTAAAAAATTATTTTAAATATGCAGGTAAAAGCAAAATTAAAATATTTAAGAATGGCTCCCAAGAAAGTAAGATTGGTTGCTAATTTAATTAAAGGATTAAAGACCGATGAAGCAATCCATCAGTTGGGCTTTCTTAATAAAGCAGCCAAAAGGCCAGTTTTAAAACTGATAAATTCTGCGGTTAGCAATGCGGAACATAATTTTAATTTAAAGAAAGATAATTTATTTATCAAAGAGATTAAGGTTGATTTAGCCGGTGCTTTAAAAAGATGGCAGCCAAAAGCTCATGGACGAGCAACACCGATTTTAAAAAGATTAAGCCATATTATTGTAATTTTAGAAGAGACTGTGCCAACTAAGATTAAAGCCAAAAAAACAAAAAAGCCTGAAGGAAAATTAGTTAAACTTTCTTCTTTGGAAGAAGTTAAGGCAAAAATTAAGCCAGAAAAGGTGCCTATACAAGCAGAAGCTAAACCAGAAGGGCATGATAAAGAAATTAATAAAGAAATTCATGATGTCAGAATGGAGGGGAAGCATCGCCATAAACAAAATGAAGATAAAAGAGAAATGAAAAAAAGCAAAGGCTTTATTAAAAAGCTTTTTAGCCGTAAAGCCGGTTAATCAGTAATATAAACTAATTTTCAAATATGGGACAAAAAGTTAATCCAAAAATTTTTCGCATCGGAATCACAAAAACCTGGGATTCAAAATGGTTTTCCACGCGCAATTTTAGTTTACTTTTAAGGCAGGATGTTCTAATTCGGAAATTTTTAAAAAGCAAATTAAAAGATTCAGGGGTTTCCAAAATTGAGATTGAAAGATCGGCGGAGAAAATTAATATAATTATTTATGCAGTGAAACCCGGCATTATTATCGGCAGATCAGGAGTCGGCATAGAAGATTTAAAAAATGAATTAAAGAAAAAAGTTTTAGCAAAAGCTGAAAGCAAGGTGCCTGGCAAACTCAATTTAAATATAAATATTATGGAGGTTGATAAGCCGAATTTAAATTCTCAGATTGTGCTTGATAATATAATTGCTGATTTAGAAAAAAGGATTCCTTTTCGCAGAATTATGAAGCAGGCAATTAGCCGAGTAATGAGAGCAGGTGCCAAAGGCGTAAGGGTATTGGTTTCCGGCCGCCTGAATGGAGCAGAAATCGCCCGTCGTGAAATGTTAGCTGAGGGCATGTTGCCTTTGCATACTTTACGGTCTGATATTGATTATTCTAGAGGTGCGGCCCAGACTATTTATGGAAAAATTGGCGTCAAAGTCTGGATTTATAAAGGCGAAGTTTTTGAAAAAGAAATTAATGTAACTAATAAAAAATAATTTTTATATAAAATATGTTAATGCCCAAAAAGGTTAAACATCGCAAATGGCATAAAGGCAGGAAAAGAGGCTTAGGAATTGCTTCTCGCAGATTAGAGCTTAATTTCGGAACCTTTGGCTTAAAAGCTTTAAGTCATGGCTGGGTAACTGCCCGTCAGATTGAAGCTGCCAGACGCGCTCTGACCCACTATCTTAAAAGAGGCGGCAGAGTCTGGATTAGAATTTTTCCTGATAAGCCCGTGACTAAGAAAGGAGCAGAAGTGCCAATGGGAGGCGGAAAAGGTGCCCCAGATCATTTTGTGGTAGTGGTAAAACCAGGCGATGTTTTATTTGAAATGGAAGGCGTAACGTTAGATAAGGCTCAGGAGGCAATGCGTTTAGCCAGTTATAAATTGCCGGTTAAGACCAAATTTTTAACTAGAGAATAAATTAATAATTATTTTATGAAAGATAAGGAAGTATTAAAAGAATTAAAATTAAAATCAGTATTAGAATTAAATAAACTGCTAGCTTTAAGCCGGGAACAGCTTAGAGATTTAAGATTTAAAGTTTCTCAAAATCAACTTAAAAATATTCGGGAGTTCCGTAAATTAAAAAAGAAAATATCCAAGATTTTGACTTTAATAAATCAAAAGAAAAAAAATCAAAAATAGCCAATAAATTTAAGTTAATTTAAATATTATGGAAGTGAAAAATATAAAAAACAGAAGAAAATTAAAAGGTTTAGTTGTCAGTGATAAAATGAAAAAGACAATTGTTGTTGAGGTTGTGACAATGAAAATGCACCCTAAATATAAAAAGCAGTATAAGGTTAGTAAAAAATATAAAGTTCATGACGAGAAAAATGAAGCCAAGACTGGTCAGGAAGTGATTTTCCAAGAATGTCGGCCATTAAGCAGAGATAAAAAATGGCGTTTAATTAAAATTGTCCCCAAG
>Ga0315286_10003235_pt1 | contig 15312 bp, 17 predicted proteins | sample YL17G10_0_MG_FD_205038 | JGI IMG/M metagenome (GOLD analysis project Ga0315286, IMG submission 205038) | Sediment microbial communities from Yellowstone Lake, YNP, Wyoming, USA - YL17G10_0 | ecosystem: Environmental > Aquatic > Freshwater > Lake > Sediment | place: USA: Wyoming | collected...
GCGAAGAGGACCTTCGGGACCTTCCGCTCCCGCGCCCACTCGAGCATCCGGATCGTGCCGTGGACGTTCACGTCCGCGTAGCCGACGGGATCGGCGACCGACGGGCGCACCCCGGCCTTCGCGGCCAAGTGGATCAACGCGTCGGGAGGGATCCCCTCCCCCCAGCGGGCGAGGGCGGAGGCGTCGCGGATGTCCCCCTCGAGGAAGGAGAACGACGGGTGCGCCGAAAGCGGCGCGAGGTTGCGCTCCTTGATCCGCCGATCGTAGAACGGGTCGAAGTTGTCGAATCCGAAGACACGGTCCCCCCGGGCCAGGAGGGCACCGGAGACGTGCGAGCCGATGAAGCCGGCGGCACCGGTAACGAAGACGGTGCGGGGCAATGGGTACCTCCGTGGTCTCTTTTCCCTGCTCCCACCGATAGTACCGCAGAACCGGAATACCTTGACAGGGAGTGGGGTGCCGGAAAAGAATACCTGTTGCGGCGGCATAGCCAAGCGGTAAGGCAGAGGACTGCAAATCCTTTATCCCCCGGTTCGAATCCGGGTGCCGCCTCCATCCCTTCCTTACGGTCCGGTCCCTCGTTTATGATATCTTTCCCCTGCAGGCCCGGGTGGCGGAACTGGCAGACGCACGGGACTTAAAATCCCGAGGCTGAATAAGCCGTGAGGGTTCGATTCCCTCCCCGGGCACCAAAATAATCAGGTACTTACTGCGGTGCCCTCTGCTGCCTGGGGGGGTAAAAAGGCCGACTGTGAAGTGAATTGTGAAGTTGGCGGCTGGTGTGAAGCCATCGCCGCGCCTATCGCGTCTACCGCAATCCGCAAGTGCCCGGGTGAAAGATGGGCATACCGCTGAGTCATGGCGAACGTCTTGTGGCCGAGGATCTTTCCGATAGATAGCAGGTCAATCCCGCCCATCGCCATGAAGCTCGCCGCTGAGTGTCGCAGATCGTGGAAGTGGAAGTTGTAGAGCCCCGCCCTTTTGCACGCGCTATCGAACGAGCAACCAACCTCCTTCATCGCCTTGCCCTTCTGGTCTGTGAACACATAGGGAACGTCCAACCGCCGGACGATCCCCGACAGCACTTCACGAACGGCGCTGTTGATGGGCATCGTCCTACTCTCGCCGTTCTTCGATTGCACCACCTGAACGTATCCGTTCCGAAGATCGACGTTCTCCCACTTCAGCGCCAGGATCTCCCCGCGCCGCATCCCCGTATTTAACCCCACGGTGACGATCTCCCGGAGCAGCCGTTTCTTGCACTCCGCCAGTAGGCGACGCCCCTCCTCCGGGGTCAGATATCGAAGACGCCCGGGCGGTTCCTTCAACTTCTTCACCTTGCGGACTATTTGCAGCGTTTCGTTGTCCACCATGTTCCAATCGTTCGCCTTGTGGAAAAGGTGTTTCAGTAGCGCCACGCGCCGGTTAATCGTGGCGGGGGCCTTCCCTTGGGCGAGAAGATCCTGCTGGTACGCCTCAAGCATCGACACGCTGAACCGCTTGAGCGGGATATTGCCGAACCGGGCAACGAGGTTTTCTTTCATGTATTCCTTGTTGTCGTAAGCCCGCTGCGGCTTCGCCCATTTCAAGTAGTCATCCATCGCATCGGTAAACAGAACCTTCCGAAACTCGGCCTTCTCTTCCCGCTTCCCCTTGGCGGCGTTGTTCCGGCACTTCGTCAGCTCCTTCATGGCTTCCTTGTAGTCGGAAGTCCCGGAGGTTTTCCGCACCACCTTACCGGCGGCGTCCGCATAGGTCAGCCAGTAGACGCTGCCACGCTTGTAGATGCCCTTACCTTGAGCCACGAGGTATTCCTCCTTTCCCGACCGGCGGCTCCTTCGCCACCAGTCCGATTTCGCCTTCCCTGACCTTGCGCAGGATGACGGCGGGGATGCCGTTTCTGGTGATACAGACAGGGATGCCCGTCTTTTCGACCTCCATCACCAGCGCTGTCAGGGTCAGCTTCGCGTTTGTTACGGTCATGAACTTCAACCCCTGTTACCCCCTTTCCACGACATAGCCATAATTATAGCCATGTAATGGACAAACGCAAGCTGAATATCCAACTTCACATTCCACTTCACAGCGACTTATACCTTGGCGATAACACAATGGGTTTTTCCTGTGCCACGGGATTCACAATCCCGAGGCCTTCCCTCTGGCAATGGCGCGGATAACGGCGACACGGCTGGAACGGACCGCGTGGATAACCATCGGTCAATGTCGCACCTGCGAAACTTGATCATGCGGCCCACCTTTACGAAAGGTATCTCATTGCCCGCCGTACGTTGATAAATCCAGTCTCGACTGACACCGCCCAGGTATTTTCCCAGTTCAGCCACCCCCATCAGGTCGTCCACCGGTGAGGGCTTCGTCTTCAAGCCGGTCAAGATCGGCTTCAGCCTCGCCACAACGTCATCCACGATGGCGCTGACGAATTCGGGGGGGATGGTTAAATCAACCTTCAATTTGGCTCCCCGGTTCCGGGATGGGGCATGGTCTTCCCTCTCCCCGTTTGCCGTCCGGTCCGACTCCCGGCTCCACGTCGATCTCCACCGTGGCCGGCAACAGCGGCCTGTCCATTCGAAATTCGTCAATGTTCACTTGAACGAATGAGATTGGGGGGTCATCAGGGGCGGCTTTCTTGACTGGCCATCGCCTATCGGCGTACAGTTTCGCGACACCGATGGCATCGGATCCTTTGATATTCTTCATTTTCACGCCACGGTCCAGAAAGTTATCGACCAATTTCCCGAGTTTCTCATCTCTTGCCACTGACACAAGGCCCGAAGTCAACTCTCCTTGCTCCCGTAGTCGGGTCATCGCCTTTTGTGCGGTCGTGGGGCTGATGCCCATGAACTCAGCCGCTTTCCTCACCGAAAACCCTTTTGCCATCAACGCTTTGATTGCTATATCGGACGCCATTTGGATCGGGTTTCTCTTACGAGGCCCAAGTTTCCGGGATAGTGCCTGATCTGTTACACCTTCTCCCCGTTTCATGGTGTACTTCCTTCCACGTTCTGGTGACGTCCCGCAGGGTGCGACAGTTTTTGTCGCTCCTCTCCGCCCTCCCCGGTCATCGGCCGCCTCCCGCTGCCAGCGGTGAGGACAGCGATGGTCCCGGCATACCTCAGCAGGTTCGCCTTGCATAGCGCAGCCGGTCGCTTGGCAAGGGTCGGGATCCTCGATGATCGGGAACACGCTCACCTCGGGGATCATATCTTTTCCTCCGTTGACCTATCGCTGCCGGACACCGCCGGACAAGCGGACACCCCTATAGGGTGGTGTCCGTGTCTGTCCGGTAGCGGACACCGGACAATGTCCGCAAATGTCCGGGAATGTCCGCTCATGTCCGACCACCTAAGTGCTTTGGAATCGAGTAGTTATACCCATCAATGGCGATCAGGCCCTTTCCTGCCAGTGAAGCCCGGACCCGGATGAAGGATTTTTGCTTTGCATCGTCATTGTCCGCCCAATGTTTCGCATAAAAGGCTATCCTCCAGGGGTCAAGGGCCGTGCTTTCACCCCCCGCCATGGCGATCTTGAGGGTATTGAGGCCGAGTATTTCGGTTTTGGTAGGCGTGCTGTCTTTCTTCACAATGGCCGTTCCCTGCCACTCGACGCAGCACGAGGTGATCATGGGGTTCTCTCCCTCTTCCGCCGCGTCGTCCCTGCCGATGATGACGGGTATCAGGACGAACTCCCACCCGGTGGAGTCTTTCGGCTGGTCCTTGAGCTTCGTCCACTGCGCTATGCGCTGGATCCCGTTCATCGACACGGAAAGTTCCGCATCCCACGCCCCCCGCATCGAGGAAGATCCTCTCGCCCGATGGGTATCCGTGTGGCCGGTATGGTGTACGAGCATCGCCACGCAGTTGAACCTGGTACGGATGCGGTCGACCTCGTTGATGAACTCGCCCATATCCTTGGCGGAGTTTTCGTCCTTCCCTGGAGGAAACGCCCTCGCCAAGGTATCGACCACTATCAAGGCCGGGGTCGTCCCTGTCGTCTCGGACATCTTCTCCACCTCAACTTCGACACGCAGCCCGCCCGCCACGTCGAGGGCGATCCTCGAAGTGGACAGGTAGAGGTTCTCCGGCAGCTGGTCGAGGCCATGGTGGAGTTGCCATGCATGGAACCGCCGTTCCAGCCCGACGTGACCTTCTCCCGCGAGGTAGTAGACGGCGCCGCCGGTGACCCGCTTCCCCATCCACCGGCCGTTGAGGGCGCACGCGACAGCCAGGTCGACCGCAAGGAACGATTTACCGATCTCTGGAGGGCCGAATACCATCCCTGTCGACGGCGTCTCGATCAGCCCGCGCACCAACCAGGTCGGCTTGCGCGGGTTCTCCAGCAGGGACGCCACCGAGACGAACAGCGGTTCCTTGCTCTTCTTGACGACGGGGCCGAGGTCCGGAGCGGGTCCGTTCCACAGATCCTCCAATGGCGGAACGATTGCCATCGCAGTCATAATGTTGGCCTCCACTGCTGCATCTGCTGATGTCGATGGTGATTCTGGACGAACCCGAGGACGGGCTTGTCGGGGTATACAAGGTACGATCCATCTCCCCGGCCCAGTTTCCCATCGGGTCCATAGGCGTCGCACCGGTGGAGGGTTCCATCCGCCGTCCATCCGGCGGCAGGCATAACGCAGCCGTGCTCCTGTGCGAACGCCGTCAGGGATGCGTTGCTGCCGTCCTCGCGGGTGACGGTGGATGCAATGGCCTTTCCCCTGGCCTCCTTGACCATCTTGGCGTTCCACAAGGGCCAGAACCAGTCCGGCAACGGAGGTGCGGGCCTTAGAGACGCCTTCCACGGCGGGTCCAACCAGCGGTACTTCTTCCCTGATGGATGAACCGACGGCGGGATCACGATGTACCCGCCCTCGCCCCGGAAGTCCAGCCCCGGCACGATCCCGGTGGCATTCCCGATCGGTTCGTCGGGGATCATATACAGCGCATGGAACCCATTCGCCGTTTCGCTCACCGGTGCCGTGCCCACCACCTTGTACTTTTCGAATAGCGCCTTGCCGTCTTCCTTGTCGAAGTCAATCGCCACCACGCCGCTAATGCTGCCGGTCACGAGACCGTAGTTCATATCCGGCCACTGCTTCTTCCATGCCGCACGTTCGCACCAGGAGAAGTGCTCCTGGTATCGTTTCCATTCGATGAGCGGTTTCTTGCCACTGGGTACGACCGGGATCAAGTTGACGGAGAGCGTCCACTCCGAGGCCGAGGCCGTCATCTCGTCGCCTCTGATCTCCGATGCGGAATCGGTCGTCGGCGGAGGAGCGCCCGGAGTCGGTCGAGTTCCTCACGGGATTGAGTGGGCCTCGTTCCAAACGGTGGACGGGAAGGATTAACCGTCGTGTTCATCTGGTCGCCGCCTGCCGATCGAGCCAGCGGAGGACGTCCTTCAGCCGCCAGACGCGCCGCCGACCGATCAAGAAACTCGGTGGCGCTCATGGCTCGATTCCTCGCTTGGGGTCGCCGTAGACGCCCTGGTCGATAGTCTTCGGGGAGAGCCCCGTCAGCGCAGCCACCTCGATCTTGCCGACGCAGCGATGCGCTTGAAGATCGGGCGGGATCTCCGGGAGGGCGCGTCGGGTTCTGGTGGTCATCGACGGGGCATCACTTTTGCGTTTTCGAGGAAAGCGTACACGTCCCGGAGATCGTAACGGACTGCCGAACCGAGTTTCATAAACGGGATGCCGACCCCGTAACATCGGTCCTTCCGAAGTTTGCTGAGGCTTAACGCCGTGATTTCCGAAACGGTTTGTTCCTTGACGTTGACGCTTCGAATCGTTCCCTTGTCTCCCACCTTGTCCCCCGTTTGCGCGTCCTACCTATGTTTTGGGGAAAATAAGGAGGCGTGCTTATTCTACGGGGCCGGAGAGGGGAGGATTACTCGGTCGAATCAGACGGGGAGGGGCCTACCTCGACTCGTTCTCCTCCTTCCGGGTGAGCCATTCGTTGTAGGCGTATGCGTCCGCTCTGGATCCCGTATGTCCTTCCAATGTCTCACTCACGTCTGCGTCCCCAGGGATGAAATCGGGGTTGCTCGTTTTCTCCTCGAAGATTTCCGGACAAGGGTCCTTGCAACCTTCCCGCTGCGGGCAGTTCGCACAGGTCTTTGAGGGTTTTTCGGCCCGATCTTTTTCCCATGCCTTCAGGTCAAAGGGTTCCCCGTAGATCATTTCATACGCCCGGTAGAAGCTCTTTTTCGTCGCCGCCGGTGTGATATGAAGTCCCCGGGCGATTTCCGGGAATGAGGGTTTGGGGACTTGTCGCCGTAAGCGCCATACCTCCAGATGTCTCCATGCCTCGTCCCGAGTTCGCGTCGTGTCCGGTTTCCACAAGTTGTAAACTTTGGTCCACTCCGAGTCCCTGGTATTTTTCCGGTGGTACTTTACGCGGTCGAAAAATGTCCCGAATTCTTCCAGCAGTTCCGATTTCTTCTTCCTGAGGTCCACGACAAGGAGACGTTCATGCGGAAGTAATGCAGAGAGTGGAAATGGACTGAGTTTCCCTTTGAACCACGGCGATACCCACTTCTTTAAATCCTCATCTGATAAAAGATCAAGCCGCCTTTGTTGTTTTTCTCTTTGTTCCAGTTCAAAGACAGAAATACTTGCCTCCTCCGAAACCTCCCAGTCCTCCTTGTCATTATTGATGGTCTGCTGGGTACAAAAGTAAGGAACCTGACGCCGAAACATAGCTGCTTCGTCATTATGGACGACTTGCCGGATACCACGGGCAGAAAACATAATTCGAAGCGCGGCCTCACGCCGTTCCTTCGGTTCGCTTTCAATGTCCTTCATGGGATCAAGGAGATCCAGCGATTCTTCAGGGGTGAGGACTTCGCGACGACCGTCTGCCGCACGCATGGAAACATCGAACGGAGGATTGACGATCCCGAAATCCTTTTCCAAGCGTTTGTGGAACCAAACGTGTACTTCGGTAATTGGCCATGGATTAGGGATCTTAATTACGGGGCCTCCGTCAAATGGAATTATCGCCCCTCCCGCCATGAACCCCCTAAACGCATCCTCTTGGGAAATCTCTTTTCCGAACCGATTCACCGATGGTATTTTTGGAGCACGCCCTTCCAAGACAGCCGATCTCCACTCGCGGTAAGCGGTAAGGATACGGTCCCTGTTCTCCTCGATGAATTTTCGATACCTGGAATTTTCCTTCAGGAAAGCAAGTCGGAGGGATGCCGGCTCAACATCGTCATGCTTCGGGGTGGGGGGGGTTGGGATCATCAATGACCTCCTGCCGGTAGCCTGCGATGTTGATTCGGGGGAAGGCGGTGCAGGATACCCGACTTGTCGGGAGCAACCCTATCCCCCGGAAAGTTGTCAGGTCCGCCGGTAAACTTCCCGACGATGCCCGACGTTCATTATGAGTATGAGCAACGGTCGGTCGTGTACCTCGTACAGGATCCGATAATCCCCGACGCGGACGCGGTACGCGGTTTGCTCCCCTTCGATCTTCCGCGCCCCGTGGGGGCGGGGATGCTCGGCGAGCGCGTCAATCTTCGGTTCGATCCTTCGCCGCACGTCCTCCGGGAGCGTGCGATACGCCTTCGCCGCCCGGTGAGAAAATTCGATCCGATAACGGGACCCCTCCATCTACCGGTCCGCGTCCGCCTTCACTTTCTCCCATGGAATCGTCCCCTCCCTCCGGACCTCCGCCCGCGCCTTCTTCAATAGGTCGCGGTCGATAAGGTCCTCCACCTTCTCCAACAGGTCGAAGTCCTCCATCGGGACGATTGCCGCCATTCCCTTTCCCCGCCGGCGGATGACAGTCCTTTCGCCTTGGAACGCGGCCCGGTTGATCAGTTCGGTGAAGTTGTCCCGCGCCTCGCTTGTCGCCATCTTCGGCATATCTGCCTCCCCTCGCCTTAATGTCCGAATTGTACTATTCGGTCAAGAGGAAAGGAAGGGGGTGAGTTCATAGACCGTCCCGGTGTTCAGCCCCACCGTCTGTTTTTGCGCCGCGATCATTTTTCCGAGACGGCCGGGCAGGTTCACCCTCAAGTCCCGGGCGGCGTGGTCGCGAACTTGCCCGATGTCACGCCCAGGAATTATTTCCCTTTGCTTCTCCCTTGCCCAAGGGGTAGATTCCTCTCATCATTGATTCCCCGTGGATTGTTGCTTTCCTCGTGGTGTGAACCTCCAACCCCCGGAGGGAGCCATGAAAAAAAGTATTGCATCCCCCCGTGATACTAAAACGGGGGAATACGGCACGGGCTGCAAACTGCCGTGGCCCGCTCTGCCTAATAAACTGTTAGGCGCCGAGCAGGGTTCACCGCGTGACTAAATATTTCACCACACTGGAAACGGAAGAGGGACGAGTTCATGTCGTCACCAAATCCAGGTGGCTGGGCATTTTCACCAGGCCATATACAAGCGTTGTGCCTCACCAGAGGGCCGACCTTGCGCGGCTCGGAACCTTCATTCGGTGGGAACCCTCGGACTCTACGGCTCTAAAAACATGTCACGATGCAGTTATTCGTTTGGTTCAGGAAAGAGGCATCTCGGGTGTAGCCGACATCGCGAGTAGTGAGAAGAGAACTGAGCAGGTCGCAAAAGCGATGGGTTTAACTTGGCGAGCCTTAGCTGAGGAAGCCGCTAAATCACGCGCCCCCATCCCGGATCTCGATGATGTGCTCAAACATGTAAAGCGATTCATGTGATGAGAGTCATGCAATCGTCGCCTAACAAGATGCTCCAGGGGACGTCACCAAAAACCGCGTGGCGGTTTTGGCGCCGCCCCTGAGCTTCGGCGTTAGCCTCTTCAATCAATTGCGCGAAATACAAAAGGCAGGTCATTGATGGCAAGAAAAAAGGCAACCGAAACAAAAAAACCGATAGCTCGTGATGGAGGATGGACGATTATCGTTTGTCCCTCTTTGTCAGAAAATAACACGTGTTATCGGAAAAGGACGATGGGCGTTCCTTCGAGGAGAGACAGACTTGCATCTGTTGCGATTCTGCACCGATGAAGCGCACGATTCCTTTTTTGGTTTCGCCGGAATCCCAAGTCCAGTCCAGTTGAATTGGTTTTTTGGAGTAATCGAACTTATATCTGCCTTCGCTCACGATCGGAGAAAGGTCTTTTGATGGTCCTCCGGGGATTCTGACCCTGGCAAGGTTGACCACCTGAAACTTATCCCCCTCCAAAAAGTGAATCGTATCCTTGGTCAAGTTTGTTGGGTCATCGTCTGTCCTCTCCCATGCCCCCAAATGTGTCAACGGTTGCCGGGAACATCCGATGGCGAGCGCGACGGCGAGTACGGCAATGACGGGAAGGACTTTACGCATAGGGCCTCCAAGAAAGGAGATCACCGTCACCGGGGACTATATCAAGCGGTTGGGGGGAGGGGGGCAGAAAATGCGGGGCTCCAAGATCGGGAGCCACGTTGAGACCTCTTTACCTGATCTTCTTCAACAGCTCCGACGGTGTTACGTCCAGCCCCCTTGCGATGGCGACCACGTTCTTGAACCCAACGTTCCTCGACCCTCTCTCTACATCCGCGAAATAGGTCCGGTGAATCCCGGCTCTCGCCGCCGCTTCCTCCTGTGATATACCCATCTCATGCCGTCGCTTCTGGATGGCAAGCCCGAACGCCATCAGGACAGGATCACGGCCACCAGCCTTCTCTTTCCGCATAGGGGCATCTTGCGGACGTGATGATTATCGGTCTACATGCTATCGGTGACATTCTGTACGATGGGTGCTACGCTTCGACACAATAGCTGTTGAGGATGATTCTGGAGTCACTCTGTTCTGGCAGGGAAGGAAGCGTCCCGTGACGGTTCGTTGTGGTATCGAGTTCTGGTGTGTGGAACAAGGGGCATTTCTGGAGGGGGGAAAATCTTCATAAGACCAAAGGAGGGACTACATGAAACGAAAAATCTTACGAGTGTTAATCAATGCAATTATTATTTCCTCTTTTACGACAACCGCCTGGGCCGCGCCGGATTGGTGGAAAGCGCCCAATGAGCCGGTTCAACCGACCAAAGATATATCAAACGAGCCGGTTCAACCAAGAAAAGATATTTCATCGAGTACAAAAACACCGAAAGTCCCTGAAAAAACCCAATACAAAGTACCCACACTTAATTACGTCGCATTGAAACTTGGGGCGTATTTCCCGCGGTCGAATGACTTGGAGACATGGAGCAACGGTTTCAATGGCGAATTAGCGTTCGGGCACTATTTCAACCCCAACATGGCTGGCGAGGTTGGCATCGGGTATTTTGAGACCAAAGCCGACTTTGCGGGGAATACGGTACTCGGCAGAGCCACCGAAAACGATAAGATCACCGTGTTACCTTTTACGGTCACAGGGAAAGCAATAATACCGTTCGGCGGGAAGGACGACTCTCATGGCGCTTCCCCAAGCGAGTTGTATGTAGGCGCCGGAATAGGTGCATACTTTGCGAAGGGCGAATCAGATATTTTCATCCAATCATTAGGGCGCGCTTCGGACACCAGCAATGACCTCGCATTTGGCGCGCACGTCGTCGCAGGGGGTAATTTCGACGCGACTCCGAATATCTTTTTAGGGGTGGAGATGAAATATCTTTGGGTCAAACCGTCTTTCAGCGGAACATTTTTTGGCGTGCCAATTGCCTTGGATCCGAAATTAGACGGTTTTACTGCAACCGCTAATCTCGGGTATAGGTTCTGAGAGACTTTCCCTGGTAGTGGGTTGCTTGGACCCGGCGCAAGCCGCAATGCGCACGCGTGTTAGCCCTGGTTGGGTCCGTTGAAATCCGGTTGCGGAGCGGTTGAAGGTTTGCGGCGGGAACTACTCTGCGTAATCAGACGCTACGATGTCTATCTTTTTGAAGCCGTAAAACTCGCTTGTAGGGTTCCACCACAATCCGCACCGGCATACGTTCCACTCATCTGGTTGCTTGCGGCATTTACCATCCCAATCCCATGGTAAGTACCGACGCATGGAGAAGTTTGAGAAATGGTCATATCAAGATCATCCCCAGAAACGGAACCTAACGCTTGCCCACCTCCGCCGTACGTTATCCATGTTCCAGATACCGATGAACCAGACTGAACCATCGTAATGACGGCAGGATATTGGAATCCGATTGATCCTTGGGTGCCGCCGGTTCTGGTAATTAACGCATCCCACGTCCCCGAAACATCTACCGTTGGCGGAATAGGTGCGGGACCACTACTATCGCCACCACCGCCCCCGCATCCCACCAGTACGAACCCCGCAATCATCGCCAGCAAAGCGAGTCGCTTCATCGACCAACCCTCCTGCACGGGATTACCATTACCGGGGACTATATCGCGTATTGCAGGGCAAGGGGAAAATTCGTTCTTGGGAATACAGAAATTTCAGGATTCGGTTTGGGGAGAGGAAGGCCAGGCTCAACCAAATTCCAAAATCCTGCGTCGACCTCGGAAGGGGTCTTATATTATCGCAGTCAACTTCGGCGGGGGTCCTACCCCCCCCCCGGACTGTGAAGTGAATTGTGAAGTAGACCCTGCCTACCCCCTCCGGAAAGATACAAAGATGGGGGAGCCGGTTTCCCGGTTCCCCCATCTGTTTCAGGCTCCTTCCTGTTTCTGCCTACTTCTTTCGGTGTCTTCTGGTCGGTCTTAAAATCCCGAGGCTGAATAAGCCGTGTGGGTTCGATTCCCACCCCGGGCACCAACCTGCCCCTTCCTTGACGTATCCCCGACCGGCGAATAGAATTACGTTTTAAACTTATTTCAAGGGGGGGTGTTCCATGAAGAGAACCGTGCGTCTGTTTGCCGTTGTCGCGTGCGCCCTCTTCGCCTTCATGTTCATGGGGGCGGAGAAGGCAAAAGGCGAGCCGATCCGGGCGAAGATCGGCGTCATCTCCATCATCACCGGCCAGGGGGCGGCGTACGGCGAGGCGATCACGAACGGGATCAAGCTCGCCCGGGACGAGGTCAACGCGAAGGGCGAGGTCTTCGTCGACCTGAAGATCGAGGACTCCTCCGGGAAGCAGGAGCAAGCCCTGGCGGCGGTGCAGAAGCTCATCAACTCGGAGAAGGTCGTCGCGATCATCGGCCCCACGCTCTCCAACGAGATGATGGCCGCGGGTCCCGAGGCCAACGCAAGCGGCGTGCCGATCATGGGGACCTCCACCACGGCGAAGGGGATCACCCAGATCGGGAAGTTCGTCTTCCGGAACTCGCTGCCCGAGTCCCAGGCGATCCCGGCGGCCGTCGGCCAGGCGGTGAAGAAGTACAACATCAAGAAGGTCGCCCTCCTCTACGGGAACGACGACGCCTTCACCAAGTCCGGCTTCGACACGATGAAAGAGGTCTCCGAAAAGCTCAAGCTGAACATCGTGACGATCCAGGAGTTCCAGAAAGGGCAGGCCGATTACAAGGCGCAGTTGACCAAGATCACATCGCTGAAGCCCGACGCGGTCTTCTGCTCCGCGCTGTACAACGAGGGGGGGGTCATCCTCGCCCAGGCGCGAAAGATGGGGCTGAAGGTCCCGTTCGTCGGCGGAAACGGCTTCAACTCCCCGAAGGTCATCGAGATCGCGAAGGAGGCGGCGGAGGGGCTGATCGTGGCCACCCCCTGGTTCGGCGAAAAGAGCGACCCGCAGGTGAAGGCGTTCGTGGCGAAGTACGAGAAGGCGTACGGGAAGAAGCCGGACCAGTTCGCGGCCCAGGCGTACGACGCCTTCTACATCATGACGAACGCGCTGAAGGCGGCGGGAACGGCGGACCGGGCGAAGCTGCGCGACTCGCTTGCGGCGACGAAGAATTTCCAGGGTGTCCTCGGCAAGTTCTCCTTCGACGCGGAGCGCGACGTCGTCATGACGCCCAACGTCCTGATCGTCAAGGACGGTAAATTCACGATCTTCAACTGATCCGGGCGAATCGGCGGAGGCGGGCGTGTTCCTCGAGCAACTGATCAACGGCATCACCCTGGGCAGCATCTACGCCATCGTGGCGCTGGGATACACGCTCGTCTTCGGCGTGCTCGACATCATCAACATGGCCCACGGGGAGATCTTCATGTTCGGGGCGTTCGTCAGCCTGCTCATCGTGAGCAAGGCGGGCGCCCCGCTTCCCGTGGCGTTTCTCGGGGCCATCGTCGTCACCGCGGCGATGGGGCTGCTGCTGGAGCGGTTCGCCCTGCGGCCGCTGCGGACCCGGCCCGGGGCCTCGCATCTGGCCTCCCTCATCAGCACGATCGGCGTCTCCATCCTTCTGGAGAATGTTGCGCACAAGATCTTCGGGTCCGGGAACCACCTGTTCGAGACCCCCTTCGCGGAGATCAGCTTCACGATCGGCCCGGTGACGGTCTACCTCGTCCAGGTGGTGATCCTGCTCATCTCCCTGTTCCTCATGGTGGGGCTCTCTCTATGGCTGTCGCGGACGCGCGCGGGGAAGGCGCTGCGCGCCACCGCGGAGAATCTGGAGACGGCGGGTCTGCTCGGGGTGGACACGAACCGGATGATCACCGCCACGGTCGTCATCGCCTCGGCGATGGGCGGGGTCGCCGGGGTGCTGGTGGGGATGGCGTTCAACTACATCAACAACCAGATCGGGCTCTCCATGGGGCTGAAGGGGCTGGCGATCATCATCTTCGGCGGCATGGGGAGCGTCTACGGCGCCATGGCCGGGGGCTTGATCCTCGGGCTCTCCGAAACGTTCGTGGTCGCCTACGGCTCCTCCGGGTACCGGGACGCGATCGCCTTCGTCGCGATCATCGTCATCCTCCTCATCAGGCCGCAGGGGCTGTTCGGGCAGGCGCCCGCCGAGGCAAGGCGTTAGTCGATGGAGTGGCTGAACCCGTACCACCTGCAGGTGGCGTCGTTCGTTCTGATCAACGCCATCCTCGGCGTGAGCATCTACGTCACCCTTTCCACCGGGCAGCTCTCGCTGGGCAACGCCGGGTTCATGAGCATCGGGGCGTACGCCGCCGCCCTTCTCTCCACGCGGTACCAGGTCCCGATCCCCGTGGGGATCGTTGCCGGGAGCCTCCTCGCGGGCGCGGCGGGGATCCTGGTCGGCATTCCGTCCCTGCGGCTTTCCGGCGTCTACCTCGCCATCGCCACGCTCGGATTCGGCGAGGTTCTCCGGGCCGTCCTCATCAACTGGGAGTCGCTGACCGGCGGCGCGGTGGGGGTCGCGGCGATCCCGCAGATGGGGCGCGTGGTCCTCGCGTGGGGGAGGGACAGGGGGTTCTCCCCCGAATCGCTCGGACTGCAAAGCAACCAGTTCATCAGCCTGGCGGTGTTCCTGATCCTTCTCCTCTGCACCATCCTTACGGTCGCCTTCTTCCTGCGCCTCTCCCGTTCCCGGGTCGGACGTGCATACGCCGCCATCCGGCTGGACGAAAGCGCGGCGTCGGCGGCGGGGATCCCCATCACGTACTTCAAGGTGCTGGCCTTCTCCCAGGGAGCGCTGCTCTCCGGGTTCGCCGGGGCGCTGTTCGCGCACTCGACGTCATTCGTGAGCCCGGGGGACTTCACCTACCACCGGGCGGTGGAAATCCTCGTTTTCGCCGTCTTCGGCGGCAGCCTGCACATCTTCGGTCCCGTCTTCGGCGCCGCCTTCCTCACCGTCCTCCCCGAAGCGCTTCGCGCGATCAGCGACTACCGGTACATCCTCTACGGGATCCTCCTCGTGCTGATGATGGTCTTCCGGCCGCAGGGGGTGATCGACCCCGCGCTGCTGCGACGGTTCCGTCGATCCGGGGAAGGGACGCCCGCGTGAGCAGCCTCCTTTCCCTCCGGAACATCGGAAAATCGTTCGGCGGGCTTTCGGCCCTCTCCGACATCTCCTTCGACGTCCAACCGGGGGAGATCGTCGGCGTCATCGGCCCGAACGGCGCGGGAAAGACTACGCTTTTCAACGTGGTCACCGCCATCTACCCGCCGACCGCGGGGGAGGTCGTGTACGACGGGGAACGGATCAGCGGGCTCCCTCCACACACGATCACGAAGCGGGGCATCACCCGGACGTTCCAGAACATCCGCCTCTTCTCCACCATGACCGTCGAGGAAAACGTCATGGTGGGGAGACATTGCCGCACCGGAGCCGGCGTTTGGCGGGGCGTGCTGCGCACCCGGGGGCAGCGGCGGGAGGAAGAGGGGATCCGCGGGAAAACGCGGGAACTGCTCGACCTCGTCGGGCTTTCCGGGACGGCCAGGGAGAGGACCGCGGGGAGCCTCCCCTACGGCCACCAGCGGCGGCTCGAGATCGCCCGGGCGCTGGCGGCGGAGCCGCGCCTGCTGCTGCTCGACGAGCCGGTGGCGGGGATGAACGACGCGGAGAC
>Ga0315286_10003237_pt1 | contig 15310 bp, 12 predicted proteins | sample YL17G10_0_MG_FD_205038 | JGI IMG/M metagenome (GOLD analysis project Ga0315286, IMG submission 205038) | Sediment microbial communities from Yellowstone Lake, YNP, Wyoming, USA - YL17G10_0 | ecosystem: Environmental > Aquatic > Freshwater > Lake > Sediment | place: USA: Wyoming | collected...
CTTGGTCCATGCGGACTCAAACGCTTCGAGAGCCTCCTCCTCGGACAGCACGCGGCCACCACTCTTACTCCCTCTCCCTCTGGGAGAGGGTGGGGTGAGGGTTCAACCCGCCGCTCCGCGCCTCGAGCGTCTCGTGCACGCAGGTCCCCAGGAACGCCTCGATCGTGTCCACCCTTTCGACGGGAGGCTTGCCGATGTACTGGTACCAGTACTGCCTCGGGCAGTTCTCGAAGGAACCCAGGCTCGAATGGGAGTGGATGCGCATCTTTGGCCTCCGTCTACCAATCTTCCCATCCTGACTTTAGTCCCAGGGGATCAATGGTCAAACCCGACGCAAGAGGGGCGAAGGATTCCACCGCACCCGGAGAGTGTGCGTAGCCCGACGTGGCCCGGGTCGGCGCAGGTTTCCCTGAGACTCCAACACTGCGATTGGTCACGTTCGGCGGTATCATTGAATAGGACTACGAGCGACAATAGGTCGGCGACGGGCTTGGCGTCGACCGCGCAACAAAGAGGAGCAGCGTTGTGCTGACATCAGTTGGGTCAGGGAAGCCGGGCAGGACCAAACTGTTTCTGTCCTGGAAGCTCTCACGGGTAGTGCGGCGGTGCAGTTGGGACCGACCGTGACACCCGAAGAAGCGGCACGCGAGAAGATCGATGAGCTGCTGAAAGCGGCGGGCTGGGTGGTGCAGGAACGGCGCAAAGCCAACCTCGCTGCCGCCCGCGGTGTAGCTGTAACCGAACTCTCTTTCACCACAGGCGAGCCCGACTACACGTTATTCGTAGACGGCAAGGTGATCGGCACGGTCGAGGCCAAGCCTGAAGGACACCCGTTGATTGGGGTCTCCGAACAGTCGGCCAAATACACGGTTGGAGTGCCTCCAGGAATCCAGGCTTGGCGGACGCCTCTACCCTTCACATACGAGAGCACGGGCACCGACACACGGTTCGCCAACCACCTCGACCCGGAACCGCGAAGCCATGAGGTTTTTGCCTTCCACCGCCCAGACACGTTGCTCGAATGGGCGCAGGGGAAAGACCAGCTTAACCAGCGCCTGCGCGAGCTGCCACCGCTCATCACTCACGATCTCTGGCCAGCCCAGGTTGAGGCCATCACCAATCTCGAGCGTTCCTTTGCACTCAACAAACCACGTGCGCTCATCCAGATGGCCACCGGCTCGGGGAAGACTTACACGGCCGTCAACTTCAGCTACCGCCTCGTCAAGTTCGCTAAGGCGCGGCGCGTGCTGTTCCTCGTGGACCGGGGCAACCTCGGCGACCAGGCCCTGAAGGAGTTCCAGAACTTCCGCACCCCGGACGACGGTCGCCGTTTCACCGAGCTCTACAACGTCCAGCACCTTACGTCGAACTCCCTCGACCCCGTCGCCCGCGTCACCATCGCGACCATTCAGCGCCTCTACTCCATGCTGAAGGGCGAGGCCGAGCCCGCGCCCGACCTGGACGACCTGCCGATCGATTCGGCCGAGCTGCTCTACCGGGAGCCCGTACCGGTGCCGTACAACCCGCAACTGCCCATTGAGACCTTCGACTTCATCATCACCGACGAGTGCCACCGCTCCATCTACAACCTCTGGCGCCAGGTGCTGGAGTATTTCGACGCGTACCTTATTGGTCTCACCGCGACGCCTTCCAAGCAGACCTTTGGCTTCTTCAACCAGAACCTGGTCATGGAGTACGGCCACGAGAAGGCGGTTGCCGAAGCCGTCAATGTTGGCTACGACGTCTACCGCATCCGTACCAACATCACCGAAAAGGGTTCCACCATCGAGAAAGGTTTCTACGTCGACAAGCGCGACCGTCTGACCCGTCGCAAGCGCTGGGAGCTGCTCGACGACGTTTTTGCCTATCAGGCTGCACAACTTGACCGGGAGGTGGTCTCCGAGGACCAGATCCGCACCGTCCTGACAGCTTTCCGCGGCGCGCTTTTCACTGAGATCTTCCCTGGGCGCACCGAGGTGCCCAAAACCCTCATCTTCGCCAAGGACGACTCTCACGCGGACGACATCGTTCGCATTTGTCGGGAGGTCTTCGACAAGGGCAACGACTTCTGCCAAAAGATCACCTACCGCACGACAGGCATCAGGCCCGCCGATCTGATCGCCTCGTTCCGCAACAGCTACAACCCGCGCATCGCGGTCACGGTGGACATGATCGCCACCGGCACCGACATCAAGCCATTGGAGATAGTGTTTTTCATGCGTTCCGTCGTGTCGCAGGGCTTCTTCGAGCAAATGAAGGGACGGGGTGTGCGCGTCATCGAGGAGACCGCCCTGCAGGCGGTCACCCCCGACGCCAGACGGAAGACCCACTTCGTCATCGTTGACGCGGTTGGTGTCTGCGAGCGGGACAAGGGTGACTCCCGGCCGCTGGAGCGGAAGCACCACATCCCCTTTGATAAGCTCCTCGAGGCCGTGGCCCTTGGCAACCGGGAACCCGAAGCCCTGGAGTCGCTGGCTGGCAGGTTTTTGCGCCTCGAGCGCTTGCTGGACGACCGTACGACTCGCGAGCTGAAAAGGCTCACAGGCGGCCCGACGCTCTCGAGCCTTGCCCGCGAGATTCTCGACGCCCTCGACCCTGACGTCGTCGAAGCGAAAGCCAAGGAAAGCAAGCCGCCAGGCCACGAGCCAAGCAAGAAGGAGCTGGAGGCAGTGCAGCGTCATCTCGCCGATCAGGCCGTCAAGACCCTCGCCACGAAGCCCGAGTTGCGTAACTGGGTCGTCCAGTTCCAGCGCTCCACCGAGCAGACCATCGACACCGTCAGCAAGGACGATTTGATCGAATCCGGGTACAGCCAGGCCGCCCTCGAGGCGGCCCGTGGTCTCGTTACCTCCTGGGAGGAATTCATTCAGGAACACCGTGACGAGATCACCGCCATTCAACTCCTCTACACCGATGCCAAGCGGCTCCGTTTCGAGCAGCTCAAGGAGCTGGCCGACGCCATCGAACAGCCGCCGCGCCGCTGGACGCCTGAGAAGCTGTGGTCCGCCTACGACAAGCTCCGTACCAGCGCCGACCGGCCGGCGCGGCCCACAGCTGCGGCGACCAAGCGCCTTCTAACCGACCTTGTCACCCTCGTGCGCCTGGCTCTGCACGAAACCGACGACCTCATTCCGTTTGCTGACGGGGTGCGCCGCCGCTTCGACGCCTGGCTCGCGAAGCAAGCGATTCTCGGTCGCGCCTTCACCCAAGAGCAGCGCGTCTGGCTCGGGCTGATCCGCGATCACATCACGACCAGCCTTGCCATAGAGTCCAGCGACTTCGACTACACACCATTCGCGCAACAAGGTGGCCTCGGCCGCGCCCACCAGCTCTTCGGCCCAGAGCTGCCGAAGCTGCTCGACGAACTCAATGAGGTGCTGGCGGCATGAGCTTCACGGCCTCGCTCGACCAGATCGTGGCGGAGAACGCCAACATACTGCTTGGTTCTCGCCCTGGTTGGAAACGAGTCAGGCTCAAGGAAGTCGCGTCCATTCTCAATGGTTTCCCCTTCCCCTCGGCCAACTTCACGAAGAACGAGGGAGCGCCGCTGCTTCGGATTCGTGACATCGTGCCAGGTAGAACCCAGACCTTCTACGAGGGCGATTACGACCCGACCTACCTTGTGCAGCCAGGTGAGCTCGTCGTCGGCATGGACGGCGATTTCAACTGTGCGCTTTGGGCAGGCCCTCGGGCCCTGCTCAACCAGCGAGTGTGTAAGATTACGCCCGACGAGAGCCGATACTCGAAACGCTTCCTCCTCCACGTTCTTCCCGGATATCTTGCCGCGATCAACGCGAGCACACCGTCGCTCACGGTTAAGCATCTCTCCTCAAGGACCGTGGCCGAGATCCCTCTTCCTTGCCCGCCGCTGAGTGAGCAAGTTGAAATCGCGGACAAGCTCGACGAGCAGCTTACGCGGCTCGATGCTGGTGTGGCAGCGCTCAAGCGCTTGCAGGCCAACCTCAAGCGCTACCGCGCTGCCGTCCTCAAGGCCGCCTGTGAAGGCCGCCTCGTCCCCACCGAAGCCGAGGTCGCCCGCCAGGAAGGCCGCTCCTACGAGCCCGCCTCCGCCCTGCTGGACCGCATCCTGGCGGACCAAGAGGTTGAGCGCGCCGCGTTGGTGGGCCAATCGCCAAAAAAGCGGCGATACCAAAGACCCTCAGCTCCACAGCCAGGAAGTCAGGAACTACCAGAAGGCTGGATCTGGACTGGCATCGACCAGCTCGCCGCAGGAGCGCCAAACGCCATTAAAGCAGGTCCTTTCGGCAGTGCCCTGAAGAAGTCCTCCTATGTCCCGTCTGGCTTCAAGATCTACGGTCAGGAACAGGTGATACGTGGTGACGCAACCTTTGGTGACTACTACATCAGCAAGGGCCTCTATCAGGACCTTCGAAGCTACGCCGTGGTCCCGGGCGATATCCTTCTAAGTCTGGTCGGGACCGCTGGACGCGTCCTAGTACTGCCAGATGGTGCAGAACCTGGCATCATCAATCCGCGCCTAATCAAGCTCACGTTGCACCGGACAGGTGTGGATCGCAGGTTCATCGCAATGCAAATCAAGAGTCCAACTACCCGTGTGTTCTTTCGGGGATCGGCTCATGGCCAGACAATGGACGTAATCAACCTGTCCATGCTCCGGCAGCTCCCGATCGCGCTCCCGCCCGTAGCCGAACAACGCCGGGTTGTAGCCGAGGTCGAGCGCCGACTCTCCATCGCTGACGAGCTGGAGCACATAGTTACAGCCAACCTCCACCGCGCCATGCGCCTCCGCCAATCGGTGTTGCGGGCGGCCTTCTCCGGCTCATTGGCCCCAAATGCTGCAACAGCGGGCGGCAAGCCTGCCGGGGAAGAGGGGGGCTGAAACCGTGTCGCTTCCGCCCGGTTGGAATAACGGCTTGCTGCGCGCACTCCTAACGCCACCACGGAGGAAGGTGTTTGTTAGCTACCATCACGCGGGCGACCAGGCCTACTACAATGTGTTCTCGATCACCTTCCACGATCAGTTCGAGGCTATCTTTGACAACTCCGTCGATCGGCGGATCGACAGCGATTACAGCGAATACATCATGCGACAAATACGCGAAGACTTTATAGCTGGTACCTCCTGCACAATCGTGCTTTGCGGCGCCGAGACGCCTTGGAGGAAGTTCGTTGACTGGGAGATCAAAGCCACCCTTGATAAACAACATGGCCTCATTGGCGTCCGACTGCCGACGGCGTTTGTGGACCTTGCCAGCAATTGGCACGCCCCTGATCGGTTCGTCGACAATGTTTCCTCCGGATATGCTTCCTGGACGACCTGGGACGACCTTGTGGCGGGTGGACCCAGTGGGCTAATTGTCCTGGTTGAAGCAGCGAACGGGAGGCCTGCCTCGCTGATCGCTAACAACCGCCCACTGATGGCGAGAAACGGAACACCACCATGGCAGAGATAAGACTCTTCAACTCGGCTGACCTACGCAGTCTCGAGCCGGCCTCGCCGCTACAGAAGTCGATGCTCTTGAGCAAAGCACACGCGAGCGTAAGTGGAAAGACCGTGTTTTTGTCGCATTCCTCGAAGGACGACAGTCTTGTACCCGCCGTCATTGCACTCCTAGAGAAGCATGGCGGTGCCGTGTACGCGGACGACTTCGACAGGCGGTTGCCAGACCCACCAAATCCTGCGACGGCGGCGGTGCTGCGTGAGGAGATTCGCGGCTGTGCTCGCCTGGTTGTCCTGGCTACCGACAACAGCTATACATCACGGTGGATACCCTGGGAGCTTGGCCTTGGGGACGGCTTTCATGATATCCCTCCCAACGCCGTTCTGCCTTCTACGCCGCTGGGGACCATCCCGAGTTGGCTACAAACCCAGTATTTCCATCTCTACCCCAAGATAATCAACATGGATGCTTCGTGGTGGGTTACGGACCCAGCAGGCCTTGCTCGGTGGCCGTTACAGCAGTGGCTGACCGCGCCGGTGGTAGGGAGGACGCCGTGAAACTCAGGAAGTGGTTCGAGAACGTCGACCTCACGAAGGTGAAGGTCAACTTGAAGATCGTCGAGATGGAGTGGGAACCACGGGAACCGGACCGCGAGGCCGCCTGGGAGCTTTACATCGAGCTGCTAACGAGGATCGTCACTCAGCCCTTGCCTGCCGAGTATGGAGACGAAAAGACAGCTCTCGATAGCGCCTACGCTCTCTTTCCCATTACCAGGGAGATCCTGCGGAGAAAAGGAAGGGACTGCGTGGGATTCTCGCGAATCGCCATCGCGGTTCTGAACCAGGTCGTGCGGCCCTTTACAGCAAAGTGGCACAAACTGTCGTTGGCCACGGCGTTCGACGACGAGAAGCAATGCACGAAGTTTCGGATCGAACTCCAAGCGCTGCAAGACGACCTTCGAAAGTACACGCGCCTGCTGGCGGACATCGCCGCCGTCGAAGACCTAACTGACATGCCTTCGGAATAGGGACAATGTCATCGTCGTCTACTCAAATCGTCCAGAAGCTCTGGAATTACTGCAACATCTTGCGGGACGACGGACTCTCGTACGGCGACTACGTCGAGCAGCTCACGTTCCTGCTCTTCCTGAAGATGGCCGACGAGCAGAGCCGACCTCCGTACAACAAGCCCTCGCCGGTGCCAGCCGGCTTCGACTGGCCGAGCCTTCTGGCGAGGGACGGCGACGAGCTGGAGGCCCACTACCGGCACCTGCTGGACACGCTTGGCAAGCAGAGTGGGATGCTGGGGGTCGTGTTTCGCAAGGCGCAGAACAAGATCCAGGACCCGGCCAAGCTCCGGCGGTTGATAGTGGACCTAATCGACCGCGAGCAGTGGTCGGCGATGTCGGCCGACGTCAAGGGCGACGCCTATGAAGGGCTGCTGCAGAAGAACGCTGAGGATGTGAAGGGTGGGGCGGGGCAGTACTTCACGCCGCGACCGCTCATCAAGGCGATCGTGGACGTGATGCGCCCGGCGCCGGGCGAGACGATCTGCGACCCGGCGTGCGGCACGGGCGGCTTCCTGCTGGCGGCTCATGACTACATCGCGGACCCGGAGCACTACCAGCTCGACATCGAGCAAAAGAAACGGCTCAAGAGCGGCACGCTGTCCGGCGTGGAGCTTGTCGACTCGGTTGCGCGCTTGTGCTGCATGAACCTGCTGTTGCACGGCATCGGCGGCGACGGCGCCGAGGCGGTGCCCATCGAGGTACGCGACTCCCTGGCGAGCCACGGTGGCACGTTCTACGACATGGTTCTCACCAACCCGCCGTTCGGCCGCAAGTCCAGCGTGACCATCGTCAACGAAGAGGGGAAGGCGGAAAAGGAAAGTCTCGTCGTCAAGCGCGATGACTTCTGGGCCTCGACGAGCAACAAGCAACTCAACTTCCTCCAACACGTCTACACGCTTCTTAAACAGCACGGGCGAGCCGCCATCGTGGTGCCGGATAACGTGCTGTTCGAGGGCGGGGCGGGGGAGACTATCCGGCGCAAGCTGCTCCATGAGGCGGACGTGCACACCCTGCTGCGGCTGCCGACCGGGATCTTCTATGCGCAGGGCGTAAAGGCGAACGTCTTGTTCTTCGACAGGAAGCCCGCCGCCGGGAAGCCGTGGACCGAGCGGCTCTGGATCTACGACCTGCGCACCAACATGCACTTTACGCTCAAGGAGAACCCGCTCTCTCGTGCCGACCTCGACGATTTCGTGGCGTGCTTCCGGCCGGAGAACCGGCACGAGCGCGTCGAGAGCGAGCGCTTCCACGCCTTCGGCTACGACGAGCTGATCACGCGCGACAAAGCCAACCTCGACATCGTCTGGCTCAGGGACGAATCGCTCGAGGAATCGGCGAACCTGCAAGACCCCGATGTGATCGCCACCGAGATCGTAGAGGATTTGGAGGCGGCTTTGGAGCAGTTCTCCGCCATCCAAGAGGATCTTGGGAAATGACAAAGCACACCGCAAAGTCTGATCGCTCTAGGACGGCGGACGTGGGTGCCCTCCAAAGACTTGCTCGGGAAATCAACGAGACTCGGCGCGGACCGGTCGAGTTCACGAAGGTGCCCGAGGCGGATGTGCCTCTCAATGACCTCACCGGGCACCCTCACAAAGCTCTTCTTCAACACTTTGGCGTGCCAAGGTTGGGCGGGGCGGGCGATAAACTGACTATGACTGGATCCTGGCTGGGCAGGTAGCGGGGCGAACCCCGTAGGGTATCCCGCTTCTGCTGTGCCAAAGGCGCAATGAGGGACACCATGAATGACACCCTGCACTCCCCGCAAAGTCTGCCAATTGAGGTCCTTGTGGAGAGGTTCCGGGCCTCGTTCCCCGGTTGGCATAACTTCCAAGATGAGCGGTTGGTCAAGGAGGAGCTGGCCTACAAGAGGAAGACAGTCACAAAGGCGCAGGACTTGCTAGCCGAGGCGGCTCTGCGAGCCCTGGCGGAGCGTGGCGAGTGGGATGGGATCCTCAGTCGTTTCGAATCAGTTGGCAAGGACAACAACCTCCTGTACAGAGCCGTTCCCATGGCCGGTGATCTGGGTGCCCTTTATCAGCCAGACCTGGACAAGCCAGGGTTCTGTCGGGCGCTGATTGACCTCGTTCATGGCCGCAGTGAGAGCGCCGAGCGCTTGGACCATTATCTCAGCTACGTTGAGGCTCAGCACCTTCCGAACAAGTGGACCTTCCCAACCTACTTCCTTTTCTTCTGCCACCCGGACGGCGAGATCTTTGTCAAACCGTCGGTTTTCAAGGCATTCCTCAAGCTTGTTGGTGCCGAACATCTCTACACCACCCAACCCTCGGCAGAGGGGTATCGGCAGATTCGTGCGGTGGTCCACAAATTGAGGGGCGCCCTCGAGCCCTTCGGGGTGAAGGACATGATCGATGTGCAGAGCTTCATTTGGGTCGTCGTCACAGGGGGAGAAGAGGACTCGGAGTTGATCGGGGAACAGAAGAGACAGCAGTTTGCGGCGCTCTTTGCGGAGTTTCTAACCTCCTATCCGGCAACTGACGCTGGGCAGCGGCACATCGCCCTTTACCTGCGCGGTCAAGAGCAGGCGAAGGATGGCCTTGCGTCGATTCGCCACGACCTCAAGCTGGGGCGGGACGTCACCGACAAAGTCCTCCTGAGCCTGCTTCCGTACGCTGACACCGAGGGCAATCGCACGCGTCGTGCCTGGATTTGCGTTGCTCAGGCCATCACCAAGGATGTGAAAGCGTTCTTCGAAGGGGCGGGTTGGATCCGCGGCGATCAGTGGCCTGCGGTCGCACAGGCCCTTTTGAGTTTCGTCAACCGTTGTCTGGCGCGCCCACAGGAGCTTGATGCCGCATGCAGGGAGTTCGCGTCACTGCCCTACTCGAAGGGCCTACAGTCGGGTTTTCTCAGCCCGATCCTCAACGCCCTGAGTCCTCAGGAATTTCTCCTGGTGAACAGCAAATCCCGGAAGGTCCTGAAGTACCTAACGGGCAAGTCCTTTGACCTCAGCCTCCGAGATTATCCCGAAGCGAATATGGAGCTGAAGGCTCTCGTGGATGAACTCTCGGACGACCTCTCTAAGGCAAGGGGCTTGGGTCTATTGCCCTCAGACGTGTTCGACATGTTTTGCCACTGGCTGGTGGCGGTGAAGAAGTTCCCGTTCAACGACACAAAGTACTGGAAGATCGCGCCGGGGGAGGATGGCTCGGAGTGGAAAGAATGGAGGGAAGGGGGCTTCGCAGGGATCGGTTGGGCCGAGCTCGGCGACGTCAGTGAGCTTACCCGTCCTGAGTACGAGAAGCGCAGAAACGAACTGGTCGAGCAGCACGAAGACTGGACACGCTCGGGCGTGGACCAGGTTTGGAGGTTCGCTCGACAGATCAAAGAAGGCGACTATGTCATCGCCAACCGGGGCACCAGGGAAGTTCTTGGTCTGGGCGTAGTCCGCGGACCGTACTATTTTGAACCTGGCGATCGGTTCGGCCATCGCCTGCCCATCGAATGGCTGCCGTTCGAGCCCGTTGAAGTGGGCAAGGGCGGCTGGAGGAGGACGCTGATTGAGCTGAACGCGAAGGAGTTCGAGGAAATCCGGCAATTGGCCGAAGGGGGCGGGGAGGTTTCAAAGCCCCCCGGGAGCGCGGCGTTCTCGGAGACGGCATTTGATCTCTTGGCCGCGCTCAGCAAACAGCCAACCCGTGAGTACTACTCATCGCACAAGCAGGAATTCGTGGATCACCTGGAGAGACCGTTCCAAGCGCTCTTCGGTGAGATCATCGCGATCCTCCCCCCACCCATCACGGAGGCGATGGAAACTGAGAGAAACGTGTTTTCGCGGATCCTCAAGAACGACTGGGGCCGAGGCGGCGCATGGGATTTCTACTGGGGGGCCCTGTACCCGAAAGGTGGAAGGCGAGTTGAGGACGCTCAACTCTTCGTGTGGATCAACCAGGAATGGGTCGAGTACGGCTTCTACATTGGCGTGTACGGTTCGGACCAGCGCAAGCGGTACGTGCGGAACTGCCACGACAACCACGAGGTACTGAAGCAACTACTTGGCAATCTTCCCACGACGGAGGGATTGGTTTGGGGGCCCCGTCCCGATGAAGTGACCGGCATAAGCGTGCACGAGAGTGGTCCAGAAGTCCTCACGTTCGACGAGTGGCTGAGGGATCCCGGCGGGGACAAGGCACGAGCCGCTGTGTGGCTTAAGAAACGCGAGGTGATCGGCATTGAACGGGCGGAACTGGCCACCAGGATCGCCCAAACGTTCCAGGCGCTCTTCCCTCTGGTGCTTCTGGCCACACTGGATGATCCGTTACCCAAGGTGCGGGAGTACCTCGAGGGCACTGAGGAGGAAGAAACCGAGGAAAACCCACTGTATCCGATGGGGAACCTTGCCGTGGACACCGGGTTGCGGGAGGATCTACTCGAGCGCTGGGTCCGAGCAATCGAGCGCAAGAAACAGGCGATTATCTATGGCCCGCCCGGCACGGGTAAGACCTTCGTCGCGCAGCATCTCGCCAAACACCTTGTGGCCGGCACCTCGGGTTTTGTCGAGCTTGTGCAATTCCACCCCAGCTACGCCTATGAGGACTTCATCCAAGGAATCAGGCCTCAGCGGCGGCCAGACGGCCAGCTCGACTACCAGCTCGTTCCCGGCCGATTCCTAGAGTTCTGTGCGAAGGCCCGAGCGGTTCAAGGCCCGTGCGTCCTGATGATTGACGAGATCAACCGTGCCAACCTTTCCAGGGTGTTCGGCGAGCTAATGTTCCTGATCGAGTACCGTGATCAGGCGATCCCGCTTGCTGGTAAGACGGTCTTCAGGGTCCCAGAGAACGTCCGCATCATTGGGACGATGAACACAGCGGACCGATCGATCGCGCTTGTGGACCATGCACTGCGGCGGCGATTCGCGTTCCTCCACCTCGCACCCAGCTTTGACGTGCTGCGCTCATACCACCAGGCTAGGAATGCGGGGTTCAACGTTGAGGGCTTGATAGCCGCCATTCGCGCGGTCAACCAGGTGATCGATGACGTCGATTACGAGGTCGGAATCACGTTCTTCCTACGGGACTCGATTGAGGCCGACATCGAGGACATCTGGCGGATGGAGATCGAGCCCTATCTGAGGGAGTATTTCTTCGACCACCCCGAAATCGTTGACCAGTTCAAGTGGGAGGTTGTCGGCGGGAAGATACTGCCGTGAGCGGGCTTGTTCAGGCGTTGCTTACAGTAGTTGAGGATCGGCCCTGTTCGTTCGCACCGGACAGGCTGTCGCTGGGGGACGGGCAGCAGCTCTGGGAGTTGTTCGGGAAGCTCGTAAGCGTCGAGTTTCCCAGCCCACGAACCGAGAACAAGTGGGTGCTCACCTCGCAGGGTTGGGTCGGGTATATCCCGCTGCGGCCCGGCCTCCGGCTATCGCTTGAACCAAAGGTACCAATTGCCAACCTCTTTCGCCTCCTCGAAGTCGCGTACAACCTGAAACCGGGCGCGTTTAGGCTGTTTGAGGACTTGGTGGATTGCGGGTCACTTACGGAATTCTATGAGCGCCTCGCCCACGTCCTCGCCAAGCGGACCCTTCAGCGCGCGCGATGGGGATTCCACCAGGAGTACGTCGAGAAGGACGATGTGCTGCCATATGTCCGTGGCCGGCTGAACGTCAGCCGCTTGTTGGCGGCTCCCTGGTCTGTCAACCTCCAGTGCCAATTTGAGGAGCACACCGGAGAGATTGAGGACAACAAGATCCTTGCCTGGACCCTGAATCGGATACTGCGGAGCGGGTTGTGCAGCCAGCGGACGGTACCTACCATCCGGCACGCGTACCGCACGGTCTCCAGTGTAGCCATGCCGACCCCGTTCTCGGGCGATGACTGTGTTGGCCGCTCGTACAACAAGCTAAACGATGACTACAAACCTCTCCACGCGCTCTGTCGATTCTTCCTGGAAGGAACGGGGCCACACCTACGCGAAGGCGACCACGAGATGCTTCCGTTTCTTATCGACATGTCGGAGTTATTTGAGAAGTTTGTAGCCAATTGGTTAGAGGAGGTGTTTCGCCAGTCATCCCTTGGGCTGCTCGTCCATCCACACAAGAAGCATCAGCTAGGTCCGAGCGGAACCGTGGGCTTTGATCTAGACCTTGTGCTCTACTCTCGGAGCACGGGTCGAGCGCTATGCGTCGTTGACACAAAGTACAAGCGCCCCGAACGACCGTCCAACGACGACATCTGTCAAGTAGTTACCTATGCCTTGCTGGAGCAGTGCCAAGAGGCGGTGCTCGCATACCCCGCGCCCCTCGCCCTCCCCCTGGATGTGAGAATCGGGACAGTTCGAGTACGCAGCGTCACGTTTGATCTCGGCGCTGACTTGGATCGAGCTGGCGAGAAGTTCCTGGCTCAGTTGCTTGAACCGCTGAATAAGCATCTGCCGATGCCAGTCAAGACCGATGAGTTGCTCACGGTCGCGCCCCACTTGCCGGCGAACGTCACCGCTCCATGAAAGCGCCGGCCACCCATAAGACATCGGCGATCACAGCGTGACGAAGTAGTCAGGGCTGGCGATGCGGTCCGCCGTAGCACACACAGCGTGGCCATCCGAAGCAGTGGCGTGCAGCCCGGGCTACGGGCTGGCTTGTTGATATGCTGCCTGAAGCAACTCTTGAACTAGAGGCTGCTGCTCTTGGAGTTCCTCGCGTGTCAGTCGGATCCAGTACTGGCCCCATTTCGAATCGTATTCTCCCCCGCCAAGCCCAGCTTGCTCGAGCTTCTGGTCCACGTCGTCCGATCGTTCGAGCCTCAAGCCCAACCACATCCAGTCCTTCTTCGGCGTGAGGGTCACGAAGTTGTTGGCCCGTCCCCTCTTCGTGAGGCCAATGTAGAACTTGTTGTACTTGAGGGCGATTTCGGGATCCAGGTGCTGGAGGTGAGCCAACACTTGGTCGGTGCATTCGAGTGTCGTCTTGCTGGCACGCTTCTCCCAGTACGACCGATTCACTTCTTCCGCTGCCTCCTCGTCTTCGTCAACCAGGCCGAGGCGCATCTGATCAAGGACCTTGGTGAAGACCAAGGAGATTTGGTCGCCCAGCCTATAGGCCTGCATTTGGATCGCGACCAGAGGGACAAAGCCGTTGAAAAGGCTAATGATGTTGAGGAACCGGCTTGTGATGTCCTCAGCCACGAGGACCGCGGTGTGGTCATACTGCGGGTAGCGCTTGCGTTCGATGTCCCAGTACTCGAGTGTTCGAATGATATGCGCCTCGTCCGTCTTGCCCAGTTGAACTTCTACCTCGTAGCGATGATGTACTTCAGCCTCCTGGAAAAGCAGATCAAGCCGGCCTGCGTGCCGTTGAAGACGCTCCTTGTCTTTCAGCTTGAGTGGTCCGAGCCCGAGAAGCGTAGGATCCTCCGCGATGCGCTCCTGGACCCACCGCTCGTCGAACTCAGGATGGGATTGAAGGGAGACACGTTCTGGTTTGGCGTACTTCATTGGGTCTCCTCCCAGCAGGAAGCTAGTCGCTGGCTCCATAGCCCGATGGCCGCACGGCGAAACCTGGACAACATTCTACCCAAGTCCACAAACACGCACCGGGTGATCCGGGTTCTGTCGGCGCCACCGCCTGGGCTTCTTAGCCTAGGCGCCCCATTGCGATTCCAGTGCTTCCCGGTTGGCACGCACATTGACCCTAGGGTTGTTTGCAGTGCCCCGGTGATGACAGCGCCGCGCAGGGGCAAGCCCCGCCCCTATGAGAGGTGAGGCGGAATGGGATCGGTCGGCCTCAGGCGCGATCGGATTCGTCGGCCCTTTGGGCCTCAGGATGACAGAGGGTGGGGAAGGGGCGGGGGTGCGGGCTCGGTCAGGCAATGGCGCCAAAGACGGTCGCTTTCGTCGCCATTGGGCAGCGGGAGGTAAGCCTGCCTACGAGCTGACCGTGTCGGGACTGTGGTACGAGGAAGAACACGGCGTTGATGCTGCGTAGCGCGACGACCTTGGGTGCACCTGTTTCCTGGATGGCCCTGTCAGCCAAGAGCTGGACGAAGTTGTCACGCTTGACACGTGGGAAGTGCTGAAAGAGCACCAGGGAGTGACCCCGCCGGTAGGTGTCGCGGGCCTCGCGCCAGTACAGGTACTTCGACGAGCCCTTGCGGCCGAGCTTCACGCTCTCGACTTCCATGCCGTTGTCAGGATCGAAGAAGACGAGGTCGGCGCCGGCGGCCTTCCGCCAGAGCCTGTCGAAATAGGCCCGCCGAGCTAAGGCATCGTCGACCAGGATCTCGGAAAAGAACGTGGTCCGCGGGAGCAGGTCACTTTCTTCGATGATTGAGATGGAGCGCCGATCAGTTCGGGCTAGGGTGCTGCCCTGAAGCGCGTCGAAGAGCTGGGGGTCGTGGTGGCGCCAACGCCCGGGTTCGCAGAGGTACTGGAGTTTGCCCCCGTCGCCGCGATCGTCGTCCGGCGTGAGCATCCAACACAACATGGCCTGTAGAGCGGAATTGGCAGCGATGAAACGCAGAAGGCCATACTTCACGTAGTCATTCACATCGCCGAAATACTGGTTTTTCACCGCCCAGTTCCCTTGGGGAGGATATCGCACTCGGCGGATGGGTCGTGGCGGCACGCGTCAATCGCCCCTCGCCCCGACACGACCGCGGCTGGGTACGAACCGATCATCCTGACCCCAGAGGCTGCAGCAGATCTCCGGATCATCGCCGAGCTGGTGGCTGTGCTGGGGTGAGGGATTGACGCGTCGCTACGTGCAAGGGGTTCATCTGGCCGCCGATGGCCTAAACTTACTTGACATTTCGCTGCCGAAATGGTAACTCTTTCCCCAATAGGAGCACGAAACATCAAGTCGAGG
>Ga0315286_10003239_pt1 | contig 15309 bp, 16 predicted proteins | sample YL17G10_0_MG_FD_205038 | JGI IMG/M metagenome (GOLD analysis project Ga0315286, IMG submission 205038) | Sediment microbial communities from Yellowstone Lake, YNP, Wyoming, USA - YL17G10_0 | ecosystem: Environmental > Aquatic > Freshwater > Lake > Sediment | place: USA: Wyoming | collected...
ATATTTAGGGATTTAATAATGATAAACAATGATTTTTAGTACAAAATATTACTTATTTACTAATCCAGCTTATCAAAATCGATTTACTTTGTCAAACCATGTTGCTGTGCTAAGATTAATATTATGAAACCAATAGTTTTAACCATTATTGACGGCCTGGGAATCGGCTCCCACAGCCAAATAAACCCCCTAAGAATAGCGGATATTCCCAACTTTAGAAGTCTGGAAAAAAATTATCCCGGTTGTTCGCTTCAGGCATCGGGAATGGCAATTGGCATGCCGTGGAACGAAGCGGGAAATTCCGAAGTCGGACACATGGTTATCGGCGCCGGACGCGTCATTTATCAGTATTTGCCGAGAATTTCTCTGGAAATCAAAAACGGATTGTTTTTCAAAAATCCCGCTTTTTTGAACACGATAAATCATGTCAAAAAAAACAAGTCAGCGCTTCATTTAATCGGCCTGGCTTCGAGCGGAAACGTTCACTCTTATTTTGAACATATTTATGCGTTATTGGAACTGGCGCGCCGAGAAAAAATCGAAAATTTGAAATTACATCTTTTTACCGACGGCAAAGACGCTCCATTGAAGGAAGGTAAAAAAATAATCAGCGCCATAGAAGAAAAACTGAATTCGAACCCGAATTGGAAAGTTGCGAATATTATCGGCAGGTTTTTCGCTATGGACAGAAATCAAAACTGGGACAGAACCGAAAAAACCTATAATCTTCTTGTTCGCGGAATCGGGGAAAAAATCCAAAACCCAATCGAAAAACTGGAAGAATTCTACCGGCAAGATATAAACGACACCTATATTGAATCGCTCTCGATTGTTAACGAACATCAAGAACCTCTCGGCAATATTAAGGATAACGACGCAATCGTCTTTTTCGATTTTAGGGCAGATAGTATGCGCCAATTGGCTGCGTCGTTTATTTCCGAAAGGTTCGAAAATTTTACGCGCCAGGAATTAAAAAATATTTATGTCTGCACAATGACGCAATACGACAAAAAATTCGAGGTTGATGTTGCTTATCCGCCAATAGAGATAAAGAATAACCTGGTCGAAGAACTGAGCAAAAGAAGAAAAAGGGTTTTGAAAATCGCGGAAACCGAAAAATATGCTCATATTACTTACTTTTTCAACGGTGACAGAGAAGAGCTTTTTCCCTATGAGGACAGAAAACTGATTCCGTCCCAAATTATTTCCCATTACGACGAAAAACCGGAAATGCAATCGGAGAAGGTTACCGATGCCATAATCAAGGGAATCAGAGACAAATACGACTTAATCGTTGTCAATTACGCAAGCCCGGATATGGTTGCGCACACGGGAAATATAGAGGCGGCAATTAAATCTTTGGAAGCGATAGATAAAAATATCAAAAGATTGATTGGCATGGCGGAATACGGAGAATGCATGCTGATTATCACTTCCGACCACGGACATATCGAACAAATGATCAGTTCGGAAACAGGGGAAATCATGACCGAACATACCGTTAATCCGGTTCCGTTTTTCCTTGTTGGGGAAGAGTTTAAAAACAAAAATCCGAGAAGCGAAGAAAATTTGGAAAAATTATATCAACCGCCAAAAGGAATTATTTGCGATATCGCCCCAACCATTCTTGAATTGATGCAAATCCCCAAGCCCCCGGAGATGACCGGGCAAAGTTTACTGAAAATCCTGAAATAAATAAAAAAACGTCCCGTGTCAGACGCGGGGCGATTTTTTTTATACAAGAATCAATGTTTATCTTTTATCTAAAATCTTGTCGATTAATCCGTAATCTTTGGCTTCTGAAGAAGACATGTAATAATCTCTGTCGCTGTCTTTTTCCACCTTACCCATATTTTGACCCGTGTGCTTGGCAAGAATTTTGTTAAGATTCTGCTTAATTTTCAGAATGTGCTTTGCGGAAATTTCGATATCCGATGCCTGACCACCCGCTTCGCCCATCACTTGGTGAATCATCACTTCGGAATTGGGGAGAGCGAATCTTTTTCCTTTTGCTCCGGAAGCTAAAATTACCGCGGCTCCGGATGCGGCCATTCCCACACAAACCGTGGAAATGTCGGACTTTACAAACTGCATCGTATCGTAAATCGCCATTGTGCTTGTAACGCTTCCACCTGGACTGTTAATGTAAATCGTAACGTCTTTTTTGGGGTCGCTGTTTTCCAAAAACAAAAGCTGAGCAATCACGCTGTTTGCTACGCTATCGTCGATTGCTCCGCCCAAGAAAATAATCCTTTCTTTAAGTAAGCGGGAATAAATATCGTAAGCCCGCTCGCCGTATTGCGATTTTTCGATTACCGTCGGTATTAAATTCATACTAATTAATTATTGCTTCTTTTTCTAATAACCCCAACACTTTTTCGTTCCTAAGCACTTCTTTAGTATAATCTTTAAATCTTTCCGGGTCAATGTTTTTTCTCGCTTCTTCAATGTCGGGATAATTTTTAAGCTCTTCATTGATTTTTGTTTCTACTTCTTCGTCATTGACTTCTATACTTTCTTTTTCCGCGATCGCCTTTAAACACAATGCTATGCGCACTCTTTTTTCGGCCTGATTTTTCCATTCCTTTTTCAAATCGGGAATGGTTTTTTTGATTTCCCGTAAGTATTTATCGAAATCCAATCCGAATCCGGTAATGCTGAACTTGAATTCATTGATCATTTTGTCCAGTTCTTCCATGGTTAAGTTTTTCGGAATTTCGATTTTCGAATTCTCTGCCACTTTCTCGATTAATTCGATTTTGATTCTTTGTTTCTCTTTTATTTTTTTCTCCTCTAATAAGCCGCCGAATACATTTTCCTTGAGCGCTCCAAGCGATTCAAAGCTCCCCAATGATTTGGCAAATTCATCATTAAGTTCCGGGACTTGTCTTTCCTGAACCAGATTCATTTTTACCTTGAAATCGAGATTTTTCTCCGCCACTCTTTTATCCAACCAATCTTTCGGAGCTTTAAGAGAAAAATTTTTTTCTTCGCCAGTCAACATTCCTTCAAGCTCTTTTTCGAATCCGGGCAAAAATTTTCCTTCGCCCAAAATAAGCGGATGATTTTTACTGGTTCCGTTTTCTATTTTTACTCCACCATGACGAACTTCAAAATCGATTTCTACGCGATTTCCTTTTTCCGCAGACTTGTTTACGGTAATGATTTTCGCCCGGGATTTTCTCAAGTATTCCAATGAATTGTCTATTTCCGCTTTTTCGACTTTCAATTCATTCTTTTTTACTTTTATACCTTTGTAATCCGCGAGTTGAACCGGAATCTTTAAATCCGTATTTTGTTTCTGACTATTTTCCATTGATTTTTAATTTTCGGAATAATTCTTTGGTTTCCGGCCAAGTTAATTTTCTCATTGCCGTTTTTCTGTCCACCCATGCGTATTTGTCGTGTTCGATAATTTCCTGTTTCAGTGATATCTTTCGATTCATATTTACCCGAACCAAAAATGTATCCACGATAGAATAATTATTCCCTCGAAAATCCCATTTTTCTTTTTTGCCCAAATTTTCGATGATTTCGAAATCTTTTAATCCTGTTTCTTCAATAATTCCTCTTTCCAACGCTTTGATAGACGTCTCTTTTCTTTCCAGTGTTTCTTTAAGTGTTTCCCATCCCTTCCAACGCAATATCCTGTGAAGAATCAAAAAATATGGCTCTCCGTTTTCGATATCATAAATAATTGCTCTAACTTTCTTGACTTTCCTCTTTTTCATTTAATTTTTTCCCGCCTTCGGACGGGATCCCGCTAGCAGGCGGGACTTCATTTTTTTTCGTTTTAGTCTTTTTTGCTTTTTTTTCCTTTTTTTCTTCCTTCTCTCCTGTGACCTCTTTTTCTTCTTTTTCTTTTTTTTCTTCCTTCTTGGCTTTCTTTTCGTTTTTTCTCTCTTCTTCAATCATTTTATCACTTTTGACATCGATTTTCCATCCTGTCAGTTTAGCTGCCAATCTTACATTTTGTCCTTTTTGCCCGATTGCTAAAGATAACTGATCCTCGGGAACAATCGCCACGGCATTTCTTCTGCTTTCATCGATTTCGGCGTCCAACACCTTAGCCGGAGATAATGCATTGGCAATATATTTATTCATGTTTTCGTTCCACTGAATAATGTCGATTTTTTCTCCGCCCAGCTCATTGATTACTGTCTGCACTCTGCTTCCTTTTTGCCCAACACAAGAACCAACCGGATCAACTCCTTCTTCTTCGGTATAAACCGCTATTTTTGTTCTCGAACCCGGTTCTCTGGCAATCGACTTTATTTGCACTACTCCGGTTGAAATCTCCGGAACTTCAATTGCAAAAAGACGACTGACCAGTTTCGGATACGCTCGCGAAAGAATAATGTTCGCCCCCTTCGGAGTTTTCTCAACCTTAAGAATGTAAACTCTCAGCCTCTGGCCAAAGAAAAATCTTTCTCCGGGAATTTGTTCTTCAGGGAAAAGCACTCCGCTTGCCTTGCCGATATCCATGAAAATATTTTTACCCTCTATTCTTTGCACGATCGCGCTGACTACTTCGCCTTCTTTGCCGCAATATTCATTAAATATAACGTCCCGTTCCGCTTCGCGCAAACGCTGGACAATAACCTGTTTCGCGGTCTGGGCTGCAATTCTTCCGTAATCGGTATGTGTTTCAAGCTTAACCTGCACTTCTTCTTCCGGTTTTACTCCTTTTTTGATTTTCTGCGCATCTTCCACCATGATATGTTTGTAGGGATTAAATCTGATTTTTTTGTCTTCTGTTGGTTCTTCATTTTCTTCGATAATTTCTTCTTCTGTTGTTTCTTCTTCCGGCCTCAACATATCTTTATCCACAACCAAAAAAACCTGGTAAACCTCAATTTGCCCGGTCTTGGGGTCAAAATGAACTTTGATGTTCTGACCTTTTTTCCCGTAATCTTTTTTATACGCGGCAGCAATCGCCATTTCCAGTGTTTCGATAATCTGTTCCTGCGGAATTCCTTTTTCTTCGGCAATTTGATTCATTGCCAATAAAAATTGTTTCTGATCCATGTTATTTTAATAAGAGGCCCGCTCAAAGCGGACCATTAATCATTAAGTTTAATCCTATTCTTTAAAAATTATTATGTCAAGCTTAGTCTTTCTTTGATTTTAATTTTTCATTTTTAATTTTTAATTTTTAATTTTTCTACCACGGTCTGATTTCCCTCCACTTGCTTGGCAATAAACTCACCACCACTTGCCTGGCAATCGAACATTGCGAGCCGAAAGAATCGATAACTGTTAGTGTGACATTTTTTGTGCCCGAAGTCGTAAATTCAACAGTTGGGTTTTGTTGTGTTGATGTTGCCGGATTTCCGTCCGTAAATATCCAAGACCAGCCAACACAGGGAATTACGTTCTCGCCGGCATCGTAACAAATTGAAGTGTCATTGAAATTGACAACTTCTTCTGGGTTTAAGCTTGTCGGAGACCAGATAAAATTACAGAACGGCGAATGGTGAGATGGCGTAGTGAATGCTGTGCCACTAACCCATTCCGAATCAAGACCGCTACCATCGTATACTCTCACCCTCCAATTATAGGTGTGGCCGTAGGTGAGATGATCGGCTTGAGGAGAAAGCAATATTGTTACTGCTTGATTATTGGTGGTTGGACTGGGATTTGATAATCCGGAATAACTTCGGTTTATTTCCGGCGAAGGAAAGGTGGCTCCGCTGTCATCTGCCTGAAAATCGAATCTGCTTTGTTCATCTAAATCCGTATCCGAATATATCCAAGAGAAGAAATATGCAGGGGAAGCGGAACAAAAATCGGGAACATTCCTGTTTAAATTGGTTGCACTGGGTTCAGAATTAAAAGGAATAGCAACCATTCCATCAATGGAATAATCCGACCAATTCCCTGCGTTGTCTTTTGTCTTGTATCGAAATTGATATTCGTAACCCCTAACCCCGGAATATACAAAATCATCAATTATCGAACCATTATTGGGTAAATCCGTATCAACCCAATTTCCCCATATTGAAACACCGATTAATCTCCAGCTAACATCGACATCTCCTTCGGCAACTCCGCTCCGATCATCATCTTCACTAAGATTTACTGTAATATTTGTGTCGCCGGAAATTCCGTTTTCTTGATCAATCGACGCCATGGGTAAGACGGTGTCTTTTCTCATTAACCAATATCCTGTTTCTGTGCTTTTAAGATCGTTACTGTCTATGGCCCAGGCGCGCCACCACCAATCTCCGTCATTAATCGCTACCGGACCCCAAAAACTGACTCCTGGCCCATTATCGGACAAAAAAGAGCCCGCAGAACCTCCGGCATTATATCCAGAAACTTCAAAAACTGCCGCAACAACGTCACCTTCATTGAAATCAAAAACATCTGCCTGGAAAATAGGCATATAATTTATCCAAGCATTATGTGGCGGGGCGACCAATATCGGAATCTCGGGTGGCCCATTTTTCGTAAAATTACAAATACCCCAAGCCCAAACCCCACCAATATCAGGGGAATGATTCCATATTCTTAAGGTATAGTCTCCTGGCGATAAATCACTGATATCGATACCAGCGGTATCCCAGGCATATGTACAGATACCCGGACTACAACCATCGGCTTTCTGCCTCGAGCAATCAGTGGGGGCACATGTACTGGTGGGAGTTAGAGCAATTGTAGCGGTTTTACTGGTACCAATAATTTCCCAATATGGTTGGTAAGGCGCTGCGGTACTGACTGGAGAAGGATTCATTACATTGCAACAAGTTGTCGGCTGAGGAGGGGGCATACTGCAAAAATAACAATTCAAAACTTCTCCAAGGCCACCCATTGTTCCACCCGCATTAACAATATCATTTGTCGGCATGGTGCATGTCCCAACATAAACTCTGGGCTGTACAACCGTATGATCAGTAATTGTAATTAAAACCGTATCTTCGGCAGTATAGCCCTCCCTGGTCACGCGTATTCTCGGCGTATAAGAACCGACGCTCGAATAACCGCAGGTGCTTTCGATATTTACGGTTGCGCTGGATGAAGCAAGAATTGTGACGTTTGGAGTCACGTCCGAAGAAAGGCAATAAAGCCTGTAATCAATGAGTCCTATGGCTGTGCCGGTAACGTAGGCGTAGAATTGAACATTTGTCAGCGGGTTGTAAAAAATAACAGTAGGAGTGGTTAGGTCGACCAAAACATCTGCTTGTGCAATAAGGGCTGTTTTAATGGAAATAAAAAGAACCGGAATAAGGATTATTCCGGTTATAAAAAATCTCAAATACGTAAAATATTTTGTATTTTTTTTATCAATACAAGCAAATAAAAATTCTTTCATTATTTATTGTTGTCTAATAATATTTTCTCTATATATTGTATCACAAAAAATAATTTGTAAAGAATAAAAAAGGCCGTACTTTTCAGTACGGCCAGGAATTATGGATTGCTCCACCCTTAATAGTCCAAAATTGGGATGCTTTTGGTTCGCATGTAACGGGCCAAGAACTAACGAAGATCTTTGTAACGATGTTAGTGAGCGTCAATTCAGCGCCGGTTTGGTTATTTTTCAGCCTTATGATATCGCCCACAGTTAGTGGTCTGGCCCACTGAAAACCGTTTTCTACCCACGCATCAATCCATCTTTTTGCATCCATCACACCAATATAGCTTGGGGATATGTCTTTTTCCTTTTTCAAATGAGTAGGTACGCTATTAATGGTTCCCGTCCATTCATTATCATTAACCTTGATTAGGTCTCTGACAGAGCTACTGCCGTTTTTGTTGATAAAGAAAAAAATAAAAGGATCTGACGCATTTGGCCTGACAATTGAACCTGATGGACGGATATAAGTAACAGTGTAGTCGTAATATTCGACTTCTTCGGGTGGCGGTGGCGGCGGGGGTGGCGGTGGTTCAGTTGGCCCAGGGCCACAAGCCGCGAAAATCACGGCCATCGCGATAATCGCGAAAACAATCAAACAGAAATTCTTGGCTTTCATTCTGTCCTCCCTAAAAATTCAAATTTATGTAATAAAAAGTACTTTCAAGGTACTGTATTTTTTATACAAAAAAGATAATATCTTGTCAAATTACCACATATCTCCGATAGCATTCTCGGTATGACGGATATCAAAAGTTCCGTTGCGATAAATCTCAATTGCCAAAATATCAATTTGCCAAGAAACATCATTAAGCTTGTTCTTACTCAAATAAATTTCCGCCAATTTAATTAATTTCTTTTGCTTATCGCGCGTAATGTTGTCTTCGGGCAAAAACTGCGACGGTCCGGTCTTCATTCTTGTCTTCACTTCAAAAAAAATAATATCGCCGCCCCCGCCCGTAACGCCAGCAAGCTGGCTTGCTTGGCGGGCGGGTTTTTGGCCAACGATATCCAGTTCTCCGAAATTACTGTAGTGGAAATTTTTGTCCAGAATTTTGTATCCTTTGTCTTTCAAAAATTTCTCGGCAATTTTCTCCCCTAAATCACCTAAATCTTTTTTCTCACGCATCTCTTGCAAAATTAATTTATTAACCCCTAAGGTTTTTATTTATATTAAGGGGTGAAAGTCATTAACGTAAAAAATAAAATAAGGGGGGTGTAAGGTCTCCCCCTTATTGGATAAATAAAAACTTTAGGGGTTAATCTAAGTCCTTTCACCCATAACTTAAAACTTCTATTCTTTCTCGTTTAAATTATCAACGATATTTTCCGCGATTTTCAGGCCTTCTTCGCTGCCAATATCGGTCCAGAGACCGCGATGCACATAACCCAATAACTGGCTGTTTTTTGCTAATTCGGGAAAAACAATTTTTTCAACGGGAAAAGCGGTCCCCTTTTTCTGAGATTTAAAGGCTTTTGTTTCAAAAACCTGCGGAGAAAAAATATAAAATCCGGCATTCAGATATCTCGAATACTGATAATCCGGCTTTTCTGTAAACTCAATCACGCGGTCGTTTTTAATTTTAACCAATCCATATTCAGATTGTTCTTGGGTATAAAATACTGCCATCGCCCCCAAAATATCTTCGTAAGAAACTCTTTTTCTTAAAGGCGAAATTTCCAGAGGGAGAATGTGCGGGGTATGGGTCTTCAAAAATTGAGACGATGGAAAAAATCTCGGCTCGGAAATATTCTTTTTGTAAAATTTAACAAATTCGGAAATATTGAAATTCGATAAAGTGTCTCCATTCATCACGAGAAAGTCTTTTTTGATTCCGTGCGCGGCATTTCTGATTGCTCCGCCAGTACCCAATGCCTTGGAGCCAATAACATATTCTATTCCGGCAATTTTGCCTTTTTTACCCGAAATATTTCCCTTAGGATCTTTTTTCTTCAGATACTTCAGAATCTCGTCCGCCTTGTAGAATAAGGTCAGGCAAATATCGTCAAAACCATGTTTTTTCAATAAATCCAGCTGGTGCTCCAAAAGCGGCCTTTTTTTTATTTCAATTAAGGATTTGGGAGTGTTTTTCAGTTTTCCCGGCAGGTTGGTTTTGCCCCCCGCCAATATGATGACTTTCATCTGCTTGATTTAAGTTTCGGGTTTATTTTAGCACCTTAAAATAAAAAATCAAGCTTGCCCTGAATATCGTTAAATGGGTCAAATACTTGATTGTATAAAGGGGAGGAAACCCCTACTCGATTTCTATAATTTTGTGTTTTGAATTGTAGCCAGAAACAATCCGTACATTCACGGGCGCAACATTGAAATGTTCGGCTAAAACTCCGATTATTGCTCGATTAGCCCTTCCTTCGACCGGCGATTCTTTTGTCCAAACCACAAAACTGTAATCGTCGATTTTGTCGATTTTTTCTTCTTTCGAACGCAATTTTACTTTTACATTGATTTTCATATTAAATTAATCGCTTTCAAAATATTTATCCAATAAACCTACTAAATATTTTTTGAATTCCAATTGCTCTTTAATGCTGTTATAAACTTCAAGCGCGATAATTTTACTGAAAACATCTTTCGGCAGCGTGGTTAAATAATCAAAATCCTTCAAATCAGTAATAGTGTGTTTATCTTCGTTGTTTATATAATCAAAACCATTGAGATGGTTGCAAACAATCTTCATCTTCCATTTTTTCGATAAAATATAACTTGCTTCTTCGCTTCCTCTGGCAATGGCTGTTTTCAGATGCGATAAATCGATACAAAAACCGGCAATTTTTTCAACATCAACATCCTTGATTACCGTGTTATCATAATTCATTTCCAGGTAAATTTTATCCCAACATCCTTTCCATCTGTCCAGAAATCTGAAAAACCCTTCGTGAATATTAAAACATTCAGTTTGGAAATTTTTTACGAAAAATTCGACATCCTTGCTGTCGGAATCATCTCGTAAGTGAACCAATGGAATTTTTTTAATCGACGACTTCAAAAGAAATTTATAAAGATGATTGCGTTCTTTTTTGTCAAATAAACTTAAAAACACCGCAACTTCCGTAATTTTAAACTCTTCAATTTCTTGAAGCTTGCTTTGCCAGTCCGAATTAGTAAATCCGGTTATGCTCGGATAAATTTTATCGGAAAAATCAATTTTAGACATAACATTATTCTATCAGAAAATATTTTAATTAGCGAAAAAAACGAGGAGATGATTTTCATCTCCTCGTTTGACTCGAAATTTGTTCGGCTTTCAATTTTCTCTCGAGACAAGTAAAAAGCAAATCCATTTTTGGGCAGTGATTCTGTCTGATTTTTTTAAATTCTTCCAAGGTTTCTTTTTGTAATTCGATACCATGCCCTTGAGCTGCGGAAAGCGAGTAAAGCGCCAAAAATCTGATGTGATAATTCTTGCTTTTCAGCAATCTTCTGAAAAATTCTTCTTGACACAAATCAGGTGCCTTTAAAAAAACTTGAGCGGTTTCCGCAATTCTACTCATAAGCAGTAGATGGCCCCCTGGCTGATGCTTGTTTCTTTCAAAATCTTCAAGCGCGACTTCCAAGTCAGTTATTTCGTCTTTGTTCATTTTTCCCTCCTTGGTTTTATTTTACCAAAAAATAAATCAATCCCGAAATAAAAAAGAAGTTCACGCGAACTTCTTTTTAAAATGGGTCGCGTCTGACGCGATGGACCAAATCTGACTTAATGGACTCGGCGAGAATCGAACTCGCGCCTCAGCAATGCGAATGCTGCGTAATGCCACTTTACTACGAGCCCCAAATTTTATTCATGCCTCAATGCTTCAATTGGATTTAGTTTAGAAGCTTTCTTGGCGGGATATATTCCAAACACCAAGCCGATGACTGTCGCCACGCCAAAAGCCAAAACAACCGCGCCAAAAGGAATACTGAATGCCCAGTTTATTTTTAACACCTTGCTCAAAATAACGGAAGTTGCCAAAGAAAAAGAAATTCCGCCGATAAATCCGATTATTCCCCCAAAAAGAGTAAGGGTAACCGATTCAATTAAGAATTGATTCATAATATCTTTATTTCTTGCGCCCACGGCTTTTCTCAGGCCAATTTCCCGTGTCCTTTCCGTAACCGAGACCAGCATAATATTCATAATGCCGATTCCGCCGACAATTAAAGCAATAGCGGCAATCGAAGAAAGAAATGCGGTTAAAACTCCGGTAATTTGTTTCATCATATCCGCGGTTTCAACCTGGCTCATTGCCTTAAAATCGTCTTTCGATAAATCGCCTTCGGGATTATAGATGTTGTGCCTCTCTCTTAAAATTAAACGTATGTTTTCTACTGCTTGGTCGATACTTTTTTCGTCTTTGGCTTTAACCAAAATCGCATTAACGTAATCTATGCCGAGCATAAGTTTCTGAACCGTGCTTACCGGTATGTAAGCGTAATCATCGAATGTCTGAAATATCTGTCCGCCCTTTTCTTCCAAAACTCCAACCACTCTTAAAGTTAAATTTTTTATTGTAACGTTTTTACCGACTGGGTCGTCTTCGCCGAATAAGTCTTTACCCAACTTATAACCCAAAACCACAACTCTCGACATTCCCTTCACGTCATCGTCGTCAATATTTCTGCCATCCATAACCGATAAATTACTTATTTCCATGGCTCCAGAATCGGTTCCGATAAAAGTAATTTTCTTGTCTTCGCCCTGATAGGCGATTCTACCACTGCCGTAAACCATTACCGAAATCTGGGCCACAGTCGAATCTTTTTTAATCGCCAAAGCATCGGCGTATTTTAAGCTTTTTTGACTCAATTGATCCATCGCCTGCTGAGAAAAAGAACCGGCAGGAGAACCGGGTTCGATATAAATATTATTCGAACCCAAGGAAGAAATCTGACCGATAATCAGATTTTGCGCGCCCCTGCCCAGAGACATCATAATAATTACCGAACCGACGCCGATAATGATTCCCAGCATAGTTAAAGCCGAACGCATTCTATTCGTCCTCAGAGTGGAAAAAGAAATTCTAATTGAATCTTTAAATTTCATAATTCATTACTTTATTAATCCGTTTTTGGCTATTTTTCTGTCTTTTATAAGTTCGTCGCTGATAATTTTCCCGTCCTTGATTCTGATTAACCTTTTTGCCATTTCCGAAGTGTAGAGTTCGTGCGTAACCAGAATTATTGTATGCCCATTATCGTTCAAATTCTGTAAAATCTCCATTATTTGCTGGCCGGATTTACTGTCCAGATTTCCGGTCGGTTCATCAGCAAAAATCACCGCGGGATTATTAACGATTGCCCGCGCAATCGCCACTCTCTGCTGCTCTCCCCCCGAAAGCTGATTGGAATAATGTTTTATTCTGTGTGAAAGCCCGACCGATTCAATTGCTTTCAGAATCCGTTCCCTTTTTTCTTCTTCGGATATTTTAGTATAAATTAACGGCAACTTAACGTTATCGTAAACACTGGTTCTGGGAAGTAAATTGAAAAACTGAAAAATAAATCCTATTTTTTCGTTTCTGATATAAGCAAGCTGGTCATCGTTCAACTCTTCGACGCCCTGATCTTTGAATCTGAAAATTCCCGAAGTTGGCCTGTCGAGAAATCCGATAATATGCATTAATGTTGACTTTCCCGAACCAGAAGGACCCATAATTGCCACGAATTCGCCTTCTTTAATATTAAAAGACACGCCATCTAAGGCGATTGTCTTTACGTCTCCGTCGCAATATTCTTTTCTTAAATCTTTAACCTCGATCATCTTCAGTTCTTCTTAAGATAGGTAATTACCTTGTCTCCTTCTTTAATTCCGCTGATTATTTCCACATCCCCTTCACTTCCACGTAATCCGGTAATTATTTTAACTTCGGTTATTTCTTCGCCATTCAGAACTCTGGCCAGCTTATCTCCGTTTTTCGTTATTACTGCGCGTTGAGGAATATGTAAAACATCGTCTTTTTTGGCTGTTTGAATCGTAGCGTCTCCGCTCATTCCCGATCTTAGTCTGATACTGGGATTCACAAATAGAATCTTGACCCGATAATAAACAACTCCATCAATCATTGTTTCCGCGGGGTCTATTTCCAATATTTGGCCATTAAAACTATCTTCGGGAAAAGCATCGATGGTAATTGCAACCGGATCGTCTATAGTAACATCACCAATATCCGTTTCCGGAATGTCGGCCTTAATCTGAAATCCATTCGGACTCAATAGGGTAATAATTGTTTTTGCGCCCGCGGTTATTACCTCTCCGGCCTTGCCGTCGATTCTGGCAACTGTTCCGTCAAAAGGAGCAATAATACTGGCATCCTGCAATTTTTGGCTGTATTCTTCAAGGTTCGCTTTATATCTTTCTACATCTGCTTGATAAACCGCAGTATCCACGTCGCGCGGAGGAGCCTTCAGTTTTTCCAAATCCAATTCGGCCTTCTTCAAGGTGCTTTCCGCAGAATTGATATTAATCTGATTGGTAATTTTTTGATTTGCGATTTCCGTTTGTGAATTACTGACATTAATGAATGCGGAAGTTGTTTCCGAAGCGTCGGTGGTAATGATGGTTTTATCCGTAAAACTGATTTTTCCGATAAAGGTCGGGTCGCTGGCCGCGGTTTTAGCAAAATCAAGAAGATTGATTGTTTTCTGTAATGCGGTCCATAAGCTCGACAATGCCGAATCTATGTTTTCATGAGTAGGGTCTTCTAATGCCAATTCAACCAACCCTTGCGCGCCCTCGGTTCCACTGAGAGTCCCGGAAAAAGAATCTTCCGCCAATTCTCTTTTTTCTCTAAATTCTCTGGAAATCGCCGAGCTATCGGAAAAATATGTTTTTTCCAGGTCTTTCATGTCGGTAATCGCCTTATTACATTTACTGGAAGAACTGACAAGATAGGAAAGCGCGCTATTATAATCCTGATTCAAGTCATTGTCGGCTTTGTCGCCGGCATCGTCCAGAGATGTTTTTGCGTTATCTACAACGTGTTCGGCTACTTTTATTTCTTCATTGGTTACTCCGGCCATAAGTTGGTCCAATTTTGCTTTAGACTGGTTGTAATTTGCCTGAGACTGAAGATATTGACTATAAACCTCGCCCGTATTTAAACGCGCCAAAGCAGTGCTTTTTTTAACCTTATCACCGATATTGACTAAAATCCCATCTATTGTCCCCGAGGTCTTAAATCTTAAATCAATTTCATCAGTTGCTTCAACCGTACCATTAATGGAAATTTCTTCCACAACCTGGCCTTTCTCGACTAATACCCATTCATAAACCGGTTTTTTTGGCTTAAAGATAAAGAAACCCGAAACCAAAACAATAATAAAAATAATACCAATGATGATTTTGGTTTTTCTTTTCATTTTTCCCATTCTTTTCAGGGCCCTAGCAAAGCCCTTATCGACTTTTTCCGTGACCGAAACATTATTTATGCTCGACATAAATTTTGGATTTAATAATTACAAAAGATTATAAATAATTATAGCATTATATTTCCCAAAAAGAAAAGAGCCCGCCTTACTTGGGGGCCCTTCTTTTTCATTCGTTTTTATTTTCATTTTTTAGGATATAATTCGAAAATCGAAACCTGCTCCGGCCGGATACATTCTTTCGAGTAATTATGAATTGCAAATTGATGTAAAAATTCATCAATAGCTTTGACTACTCCCATTGCTCCCGGGTGCGGTTCTTCATCTTCTCGGATTCTGGCCGAAATAACAACATCATCTTTCTTAATTTGAAGCAAAAACGGAACAAAATTCGTTTCGGTCAATTTAAAAAGACATTCAATTTCGAAAATATCTTTTGGCATTTTTCCTCCTTTTGGTTCGTTTAAAAAGAGCATGGTAAATATAGCAGGGAATGGAGGAATAAGTCAATATTTGGTTAGGTACTTGACAAAACCTATTAATATGATATAATTACAATATATAAAATCTGCTGAGGTTAGTGGTT
>Ga0315286_10003240_pt1 | contig 15309 bp, 8 predicted proteins | sample YL17G10_0_MG_FD_205038 | JGI IMG/M metagenome (GOLD analysis project Ga0315286, IMG submission 205038) | Sediment microbial communities from Yellowstone Lake, YNP, Wyoming, USA - YL17G10_0 | ecosystem: Environmental > Aquatic > Freshwater > Lake > Sediment | place: USA: Wyoming | collected...
CGAGCGCAGCGAGTCGAGGGGTCTCGCCGTGCGAATGCCCGAACGGCAACGACCACAGCGAGATTCCTCGACTCTTTTGCGCTCGCTCGGAATGACAACGCTAAACACATACGGGTCAGGAGACCCACCGCGCAGGGCGGACTCCCACGCGGCGCCGCGTTTCCGTCACCCCAGGCCGTACTCTTTCCACCGGCGCCTCACGCGATCGGCCACGTCAGGGTCCGAGGCGACGGGGGCAGGCCAGGGCTTGCCGGGGGCTTCCTCGGGCAGCTTGCGGGTGGCGTCGATGCCGAGCTTGCCGGCCGGCCCGGACGCCGGGGCCGCATGGTCGAGCACGTCGGCCGGGCCGTCGGCGACCACAACGTCGCGCCGCGGGTCGGCCTCGGCGCCCACGCGCCACAGCACCTCCTCGACGTCCTGCACGTTCACGTTCTCGTCCACGATGACGAGGAACTTCACGTATCTCATCTGGCCCATCTGCCAGAGCGCCTGCATCGCCTCGCGGGCCTGGCCGGGGCGGGTCTTCCGGATCGACACGAGGGCCCAGTTGTGGAACACGCCGAACAGCGGCAGGTTCAGGTCCACGACCTCGGGGGCCAGCGTCCGGAGGACGGGCAGGAAGAGCCGCTCGCTCGCCTTGGCGAGGAAGCAGTCCTCCTTGGGGTACCGCCCCACCACGGTCGTCGGATAGATGGCGTCATGCCGATGCGTGATCGCGGTGACGCGCAGCACCGGGTACGCGTCCGGCGGCGTGTAGTAGCCGGTGTGATCGCCGAAGGGGCCCTCCGTGCGGGTCTCGAGGGGGTCGACGGTTCCCTCGATGACGAGCTCGGCGCCGGCGGGGACCTCCAGGGGCACGGTCTTCGCGCGGACCACGGGCACCGGTTCGCCCGCCAGCAGGCCGGCCAGCACGAGCTCGTCCATGCCGTAGGGCAGGGGGGCCGTGGCGGCGTAGGTGAGGACGGGGTCGCCGCCGAGGGCGACGGCGACGGGCATCGGCCGGCCGAGCGCGGCCCAGGCCCGGTAGTTGACCGCCCCGTCGTGGTCGTGGTGCCAGTGCATGCCGAGCTCGCGCGGGCCGAAGCGCTGGAGGCGGTACATGCCGGCGTTGCGGTGGCCGCCATCGGGATCAGTCGTATACACTTGTGCAAGCGTGATGTACGGCCCGCCGTCGCCCGGCCAGCACCGGAGGATGGGCAGGCGGCCCAGGTCGGCGCCCTCCGTGTGGACGACCTCCTGGCACGGGCCGGTGCGCACCGTGCGGGGCGCGGCTGCGGCGGCGCGGAGGAGCTGCGGCGCCGCCCGGAGCTTCTCGAGGAGGCCCGCGTCTTTCGGCAGGGGCCGCACGAGCGCCGCGAGGCGCGCGGCCACCTGGTCGAGGGTTTCGCCGCCCAGGGCCCAGGCCATGCGCTCCATCGAAGCGAAGGCGCCGACGAGGACGGGCATCGTGTGGCCCGCGACGTTCTCGAACAGGGCCGCCGGGCCGCCCTCGGCGACGAGGCGCGAAGCGATCTCGGCGATCTCCAGGTGCGTGGAGACCTCGGCCCGGATGCGGCGGAGCTGGCCCGCCGACTCCAGGCGCGCGAGGAAAGTTCTTGTGTCGGTGACGGGCATCAGCCCTCCGCGCCGGGGCGGGGCTTGACGTTCGGGACGACGGGCGGCCGCTCGATTTTGGGCGGGGTCTCGCCGAGGCGGCGGAGGAGCTGCACGAGCAGGTTCCGCCGCACGAACACGTCGTACGCGAATTCGTGGGGCAGGACGAACTGGGGGTTGAGCTCCGCGAACTGCGACCCGACGATCCGGCCCGTGAAGTTCAGCAGGGGCAGCTTGCCCTGATCGAGCGTGCGGGTGAGGACCTTGGACCCCAGGCTCAGGCCGAGGTCGACGCCGGACTGGTAGCTGACTTTTCCGTCGGCGTGCGTAACGCCGAAGATGTAGATATCGTAGTCACGTCCCTCGAACAGCATGCGGTTGTCGACGTCGCCGTTGGCCTTGTTCTCGAAGTCGTTGCTCATGCGGCTGAAGGCGTACTGCGTCATCTTGAGGCGCGGCAGGAGGGCGGTGATGTAGTCGGGGGCGGCGGGGCCTTCGAGGACGCCGTCGGTCAGGATGGTCTCGCCGCGGCCCACCGCGAAGGTCTTCTCGGCGAGGCGCTGCGTCATGCTGTTACGGGTGCTGAGGGTGCCTCTCACCTTCATGCCGGGGAAGGTCGTGTCGATAAAGGGCCTGAGGTTCTCGTCGATCTTGAGGTCGCGGGCGTCGTAAGCCAGGCTGAGGACCGGGACAGCCTCGCGGAAGTCGATGGCCACCTCGCCGCCGACGGTGCCGCCGTTCATCGCGCAGCCGAACCGGGGCACGGCGAAGCGGCGGCCGGCCAGCCGCCCCTCGGCCGTCAGGCCGGTCAGCACGAACGTGGTGCCCCACTGCGGGATGGCGATCGTGACGCGGTCGAGTTCGACCTCGGCCGACAGGCGCGCCCGCGCGAGCAACTGCTGCCCGCGCCGGGCCAACTCTTCGGAGAGCGCCTTGTCCTGCGCGGCGGCGCCCCTGGGCGCGGGCGGCGGGGGGGTCTTGGCCGACAGGTGCTCGGCCGTCTGGCGGATCAGTTCCTGGACCTCCTTGACGTCGAGGTTCTTGCCGCAGAGGATGATCGAGCCTGACGGCTCATCGCCCAGGCCCGTCAGGTAAGCCGTCAGCGTGACGTCGGAGGTGCCCGCCACGAGGTTCAGCCCCTCGCTGGCCAGGCGCTGGCCGTCGTAGCTGACCGGCCCATCGACCCGCAGTTGCCGCCCGAGCCACTCCATGCGGGCCTTCTTGAAGTTGAGTTGGCAGGACTCCACCTGGGTGGCCTTGGCGTCGGCCGTGGCGCGGAGGTCGAAGGCGAGGGCTCCCGCTGGTTTCAGGTCCGCCAGCCTCGCGGGGAAGAGCGACGCCAGGATCGCCGCGTCGGGCACCTGTCCCTGGACGTGGAGCGACCAGGCCGTCGGCGGCACAGGCGCCAGCAGCCGTGGATCGGCGAAGAGGAACCGGCCGTCGAAGGTGGCCGCCGCGTCGGCGAGCTTCACGACCAGCCGGTCGAGGATCATCTCGCCGGGCACCTCGCCGTAACGCACGTCCATGCGGAGCGTGGCCGGCGTCTGGGCCGGTTTCAGCAGCGTCTCGGCGTTGAGGATGCGGCAGGCGGTGCCGTCGGCGTCCAGGCGCACGGTGCCCTTGATCGGCGTGCCGACGAAGGACACCATCAGGTGCGTCGGCCCCTCCAGGCCGCAGCTCGCGTAGAGCGGTTCCAGCCACGGGAGGGCCTGGCGGAACTCGGGGTTGTGGACCCAGTCGGCGTGGACCTCGACGTCGGCTTCCTGGAGGACGGCGGCAAGGCGGGCGCGCGGCTCCATCTCGACGGCGAGGGCCTGCCGGTTCAGGCGCACCAGGCCGCTGACGCTGGTGGAGGAGCCGGCCAGTTGGGCCCGGGCGTTGGCGACCTTCAACTCGACCGTGCGCGGTTGCGGGTTGGTCACCTCCGCCGCCAGGACGAGCGTCATCGGCGTGCCGAGCGGCTTCTTGATATAGGGGCCGAGGTCGAGCTTCGCGCGGTCCAGCGTCGCCGAGGTCTGGACGTCCAGCGCGCTCGGCTTCAGGGTGATGAGGCCCTTGACCTCGGCGCTGCCCTCGGCCGGGCGGCCCTGGGCGCCGAAACCTTCCAGGCTCCGCTTGAGGGAGGGGCAGTGCTCGACGGCCCGGGCGATGTCCGACACCTTGACGTCCAGCTCCAGCGACACGCCCGGCCCGGCCCACTGCGAGAGCCGCGCGATCAGCGAGTCGACGACGGCCTCGGCCGGGGTGGCCGGGGGGGGCGGCAGGACCGCGGGGCCGCGCCCGGTCACGGTGGCCCGCGCGCCGGGCAGATCGAGCGCCAGCTCGCCCTGGGCGTGGCGGGCCCCCTCCAACTCCAGGTCGCCCGTCAGGGTCATCGAGGCCGGAAGACCGGCCGGCTTGATGAAGGCGTCGCCGGCGCGGATTGCCACTTTGTCGAGGTCCGCGCTGACGCGCCCCATGAGGCGCTGCCCCGCCAACTCGGCCTGCACGTCGAACGCCGCGCTGCCCGAGACCGGCGCGACCTCGCCGCCGAAAGACGCGGGCAGGATCACGGCGCCCGCCGATTCCACGGCCGTCGCGGCGAGCATTCCGCGGAACCGGCCCGTGCTCGCCGGCGAGGAGAGGATCGCCGGCCAGCTTGGGCCGGTCCAGGTCATCTCGGCGGCGCCGGTCCAGATCAGCGATGACTTGGCGAGGTGGCACTTGACGCTGCCGACGTCGAGGGTGAGGACGGCTTCCGTGCGGTCGCCCGCCTTCCGGACCTCGGGGGTCAGGGTAGCCACGGCCTCGAGCGAGGCGCGCGTCCCGGCGGGCTTCTTCGGCCCCTCCTGCGGTTCGGCGGGGGAGGGCGCCGGGGCGCCGGCGTCGGGAATCGGCGGCACCACCTCGAGGCGCGTGTCGGTCAGATTGGCCTGGAACCTGGCCTTCCACGGCGAGGGCAGGGCGCCCGCGCGGCCCGACGCTGCCCCCGTCTCGCCGGGGGCGCACGAGAGCTGGAACTCCATCGGCCCGTTCATCTTGAGCCGTTTGAGAGACGACGTGAGCCCGGGAGCCATGGCCAGCAAGCCTTCGACATACTTAATATCGACGCGGGCGTCGAACCACGCGCCGGCCCACGGGCCGCCGGGGGCCTTGCCCGCTGCTGCCGCCGCGCCCGCCGGCCGCACGTCGCCCAGGAGCGGCGCCAGGGGCAGCCGCCCCCGCGCGGCGGCGGTGCCCGACCCGGTGATGAGGTCGCACTTCGCCACGTCGAGCACCGCCAGGCCGTCCGGCAGGGTCGCCTCGACCTTCAGGAGCACCGTCTGCCGCGACCGCTGTTCCAGCACGCCCGGCCAGGCCACCAGCGTTTCCGCCAGGTCGAGCGAGCCGGCGACGTGCGGGCCGGAGGCCGTCGACGTCAGGCGGGCGTCGAGCTTGGCCGTGCCCTCCAGCTCCAGCCGCTTGGTCCATTCCTCGAGCGGCGCGACGCTGTGACACAGTTGGGCCCAGCGGACCGACGCGGAGGCATGGAGGTCCGGCTCCTTGAGGGTCCACAGGCCGGCGATGTTCAGCGCGTTTTTCGCGTCCGCCGCGGCGCCGGCGGGCTTCTCGAGACGCACGGTGCCGGAGACCTTTACCAGCACGCCCGGCGCGAGGAGACGGATGAGGCTGACGTCGACCGGCTTGGCCGCGGCCGCCTGCCGGAGCTGGAACCCGAGGAACACGTCCGGGATGACGGCGTCGAGGCGCGGCCCGGCGGGATCGGCGGCCCGACCTCCCCACACTTCCTGGCGCGCCAGGAGCACCTGCGTGGCCGAGACGAACCCCTCGGCGTCCCACGCCCCATGGTCGAAGGTGACGGCCATGCGGCCGGAGGTTGTGGCGAGGAATTCGGCCTGCCGATTGTCGGCCGAGAACATGCCGACGATCTGCGGCCAGGCGAGCTTGGTCCACTCCGCCTTGAGGCTTCCGGACAGCGGCTCCGTGCCCGTGAAGTCCAGCCGGTTCAAGTTGGCCGTCAGACTGAAGCGGCTGGGCGTGGGCGTGTCGAGCTCGCCCGCGAGGCTGACGTAGCCGTGGCCGGTGGTGGCCAGTTCGCCGAAGCTGGCGCTGACGCTCTTGAGCGTCAGGCGCCGGTCCAGCCCTTCGTTCGCGATGTGGACGCGGGCGTCGGCGATCTGGACGGAGCGGATCCGGACAGGTTCGCCGCCGGCGAGGTCGGCCACGTTCAGCGTGCCGTCCTTGCGGACCGTCAGCCAGAGCTCCAGGCCGCTCAGGTGCACGGAGTCGAGCGGCATGCTGTAGCCGGTGATCGATCGGGCGGCCTCGAGGGGATCGAACTGGATGGTCACCTGCTTGGCGGAGGCAAGGAGCGCCGCGTCGTCGGCAGGGCTCTCCTGGATCTTGAGGCCTGTGATCGTCAGGCCCTCGCCCCAGCGGAAGGAGGCCGAGTCGATCGACACCGGCCGGCCGAGGCGCTCCTCCAGCGCCGCCTGCACTTCGCGCCGCACGGCGGCGCCGGGCAGGAGCTCCGGCAGGAAGATGACGGCCACGACGGCCAGGACGAGCAGGCCCGCCAAAAGCCAGAACGTCCTCTTGCCCGACCATCGCCGCCGCGGTTTCGGTTGTTCCGGTTCCGGCATATGGCTAAACCTCTTTTTCCGGCGCCACGAGGTCCTCGTAGGTGCCGCGGCGGCGGATGAGGCGGGCGCTCGTGTCCTCGACGAGCACCTCGGCCGGCAGCGGGAACGAGTTGTACTCGGACGCCATCGTCATCCCGTACGCCCCGGCGCTGAAGACCGCCAGCAGGTCGCCGCGCCGCACCGGGGGCAGGTGGCGGTCCTTCGCGAAGAAGTCCGTCGATTCGCAGATCGGGCCGACCACGTCGACGATCTCGGTCCCCGGGAACGCCTCGTCGCGGATCCGCTGCCCGGGCACGAAGTCCTCGCCGGGGTCCACTGGCCAGATATGGTGATAGGAACCATACAGGGCGGGCCGGATGAGGTGGTGCATGCCGCTGTCGCACAGGAGGAACTTGCGGTCGCCCCCCGCCTTCACGTACTGGACCTGCGTGACCAGGATGCCGGCGTTGCCGGCGATGAAGCGGCCGGGCTCCATGACGACGTCGAGGTCCGCCTTCTCCAGCAGGGGCACGAGCGCGTAGGCGAAGGCCTCGGCGTCGAGGGCCTCGCCGCCCTCGTACTCGGCGCCGAACCCGCCGCCGAAATCGAGGGTCGTGATCTCGATCCCCGCCCCGCCGAGCGCCCCCACGAGGTCCAGCACCTTCGTGACGGCCTGGACGTACGGCTCCACGGTCGTGATCTGCGAGCCGATATGGCAGTGCACGCCCTCCAGCGACACGTGCCGCGCGCCCGGCGAGGCCGCGAACTGCCGGTAGACCCGCTCGGCCCGCTCGAGGTCCACGCCGAACTTCGTCTCCTTCTTCCCAGTGCTGATATACCGATGCGTCTTAGGATCGACGTTCGGATTGACCCGCAGAGCCGCGCGGGCGGGCCTCCCGGCTTCGGCGGCCAGGCGGGCCAGGTTCTCCAGCTCCTCCTCGCTCTCGACGTTGAAGAGGCGGATGCCCTGGGAGAGGGCGAAACGGATCTCGGCGTCGGTCTTGGCCACGCCCGCGAAGCAGCACCGGGCCGGGTCGCCCCTGGCCGCCAGGACGCGGTAGAGCTCGCCGCCCGAGACGAGGTCGAACCCCGCCCCCTCGTCCGCCAGCAGCCGCAGGATGTGGTGGTTCGAGCACACCTTGACCGAGTAGCAGATGAGGGGCCTCAAGGGCGCGAACGCCGACGCCAGCTTCCGGTAGTGCCGCCGCAGCGTCCCGGCGCTGTAGAGGTAGAGCGGCGTGCCGAAACGCCGGGCGAGGTCCGCCACCGGCAGTTCTTCGCAGTAGAGCCGGCCCTGGCGATACTTGAAAAGGTCCATAGACTTCCCTTTCCTGCGTGGTGTCGTACACCGGGAAATGACCAGTTTAGACGGGTGGCGCAAACGTGTCAAGCCAAGCGCGCCGCGAGGGGGCGGCAAGCGGTTGGGGCGGAAGGCCGGCGGCAGACGCCGGCAACATTGCCAGGAAGCCCTCTCACCGCAGAGGCCGCAGAGAACGCAGAGGGAAAAAGAAGAAACAGACAGGATGCACCACGGAGCACACAGAGGACACAGAGAAAAACGGCCAGGCAGGGAGAAAAACGGAAAGGAGGAAAAGAGGCGGGAGACCCCGAGATGGCACGCATGCAAATCCGTTTCTTCTGTTTTTCCCCCATCTCCTCTCTGTGTTCTCTGTGGTCTCTGTGGTGAATCCTTCTCTTCTTCTTCTTGTTCTTCTCCTTCTTCTTCTCCTTCTCTCTGCGTTCTCTGCGCTCTCCGCGGTGAAGACGGATGCCCTGCGTGCCGTCGCGGCGGCTCACACCCGCCGGGCCAGGAGGAACGTCCGGTCGTCGTCGGCCAAGCCGCCGGCGAGGACCCGCTGGACCTCGGCCGCCAGCCGCTCGGCCACGTCGCAGGCCGCGACGCCCCCCCCCGCCGCGTAGATCGAGCGAATCTGCTCGCCGATCCACGGGGTGCCCAGCCGCCGGCGCCGCGCCGCCTGAAGATCGGTCACGCCGTCGGTGAACATGGCCATGATCTCTCCCGCGGCGAGCCGCTCCGCCTGAGCCTGGAAGGGGTCGGTGCCGAGGCCGAGGGGCAGGTTCGTGCCCGACGCCGTCCAGCGGATGCCGCCGGCGCGGTCCACGATGACGGCGGGCGGGTGCCCGGCGTTGACGATCTCCAGGTCTTCCGCCCCCGGCGCCGCCGCGACGGCCAGGAGCGTCACGAAAGAGCCGGCCGGCAGGTGCTCCGCCAGGTGCTCGTTCAGAACCGCCATGAGGGCGACCGGGCCCGCGCCGGTGCGGACGCTGGCATGGACCAGGCTGTGGACGCTGGCCGCCACCAGGGCCGCCTGCATCCCCTTGCCGCAAACGTCGGCGATCGCGAGGAGCGTCCGCCCGTCGGGCATCGGCACCAGGTCGACGTAATCGCCTCCGATCCATCGACATGGCTCGAACCGAATGGCCACGTCGAGGCCCGGCGCGGAAAGGTCGCGCGGGATGAGGCGTTTCTGGATCCCGGCCGCCTGCTCGAGGTCCGCCTCGATGCGGGCGTACGCCTGGGCCTGGCGGCTGGAGGCCCATGCGAACTCCGCCTGGCCGAACTCCTCGGCCGCCAGCGCCGCCAGCGCCAACCACTCGCTCGCGTCGAACTGGGGCGGCAGGATGGCGTACAGCACGTCCAGCACCTTGGCGTCGGCCCGCAAAGGGCACACCATCGCCGACATCGCCTGCACCGAGGCCGCCAGCGAGAGCTGCACGTCCACGGGCCCCACCGGCAGATTGCTGGCCAGGAGCGGCTCGCCCCGCGCGAGGGCGGCCCGCAGAAGGCCCCGCGAAATGTGCGGCCGCAGGTCCGCCAGGTCCGGACCGACGGCCGGCTCGCAGAGCATCCGGGGCGGCTCGTCGGGGGCGTCTTTCTTCAGCCGCAGGACGGCGACCCACTGGCCGCGGAAGTCCGCGCTCACCATCAGGTCGCAGAGCAGGCGGAGCCGCTGGTCGGCCGACTCCACCTCGATCAGCCGCCGCCCGAAGGCCATCAGCTTCGACAGGTGCGAGGCGGCCAACCGCGGGGGCTGAAGGTCCGCCAGCGCGCTGGTCGACGCCGAGGTCTCGTCGAGCACCGGCACCGGCGTGGCGCTGCCCGTGCCGCGGGAGTCCCGCAGGTCCTCCTCGCCCGTGAGCCTCAGCGTGAACGGGCCGATCTCGATCACGCCGCCCGGCCGCAGCATCCGCTCCTGGACGCGGATGCCGCTGACCAGGGTGCCGTTGTGGCTGCCCATATCGCGGATCCACCACCGGCCGAAAGGATCGCGCACGAGCTCGGCGTGGCTGCGTGAGACCAGCTCCGATTCGAGGCGGATGCGGGCATCGGCCGCCCGGCCGATGACGTAGCGGTCGGCCACGAGGGGCACGCGCAACGTCGCGCCCTCTGGCGAACGGACTTCGAGAATATGCCGCGGCGGGCCGGCCTCGGCCCCGGCCGGCGTCTCGTTGCTCTCGGGTGACATGGCGCCCCCTTCCACGTGCGACAACGCCACGATGTTTGCGCGTAAACTTGGCCACCATTCTTGCCAACCCGCTTGCGGCTGTCAACCCCTCGGCGGCCCGGCGATTATCACGACCGCGGTGAGGGGATGGTTCTTGGGATGGTCTACGGATAAGATGGTGGCGGGGCGGTGAGGCATGCAGGCTCGGGCGAGTGCATCTTTAGGGCGCCGCTTGCTTGCCCCCCCCCCCCGTGGGGGGTGAGGGGCCGGGGGGGAGGGGGTCACGCGGCGATCACCCTCACCCGGCTGCGCCGCCCTCTCCCGTCAAGGCAGAAGGTTGACAACTCGGCAACGCTGAAGACATGCCGGGGCGTGGCCCCGGCCTACGTGAAAGAAGCCATGAAGGTCCTAACCACTTTTGGCCAGCGGGGCGAGTTCGAGAAGGCGACCGCGCGCCTCCAGGCGCTCCGCCTGCCGTACGAGACGATCTCGCCGGAGCCGGGATACGCGCGGGTCGGCCAGCCCGCGCTCGTGCTGGAGCACGAGGTGCGGCTGGAGCTTGCGGCCCGTAGCGGCGATCGCGGTTTCATCAATGCCGGGTGGGTCGAGTGCCGCACGCCGCGGCATGCCGTGCCGGCCGAGCCGCCGCCCGAGTTCGCCGAGGACCTCGTGGGCGAGGTGGCCATCATGGTCCTCGCGCCGTGCGTGGCCGACAAGTCGCGGATGCGGTTCATCGCCCACGTCGGCGGCAACCCTTCCCCGGCCCTCCCCTACCTCAACGCCGAGCTGCCCGAGGCGTGCTACAACCCCAAGGGCGAGACGCTCACGTTCATGGACCGCTATCGCCTCATCACGCTCTACCCCCACCGAGTGGTGGTAGCGAAGAACGACGACATCGTCGACGGGTGGCGCGTGCTGGAGATGATGCGGCGGCGGATCAACGAGACGTGGGCCCGCCGGGGCGAGATCGAGCCGTGCCATGAGATGCGCCAGAAGCCGCCGGCCCTGGAGATCTACAAGCGCCTGCCGAAGACCAACTGCCGCGCGTGCGGCCAGCTCACGTGCCTGGCCTTCGCAGTGATGGTGCACGACGGCGAAATCCCTGCGTCGAAGTGCCGGCCGGTCTTCGAGGGCGATTACGCGCCCCTGCGCGAAGCGCTTGTCGAGGTCGTTGCGGCGATGGGTATGGCGCCATAGATCGGGCTCGCTGCCTCGACGCGCTCACAGGCGATCCGCACCCACCGCGGGAAACAGTCTTTCGCATGAGAACCCGTGACATTTCTCTTGTACCGGCAAATCGGCCGCGGTATCCACAAACCTCGCCAGCGGGGACGGAAACAGAGAAAGGGCGAACCATGGAAGTCGGATTCCTGACCGGGTGCATGGGCAAGGACAAACTGGAAGACATCATCGCGTGGGCGGGCGAGAGCGGCATCAAGTTCATGGAGGTCTCGCGGCACCACCTGGGCGAGGACTCGCCGAAACGCGACGAGGCGATCCGCCGGGCGCTCGAAAGGGCGGGCGTGCGCCTGTCGAGCATCGCGGCCTACGACGGCGGCCTGCTGAACGACCCCGCCAAGAGCCTGAAGGACCTCAAGGCCGCCATCGACCGGTGCGTGCGCCTGGGGACCGACGTGTGCTGCGCGCTGGCGGGGATCGCGCCGGAGGGCATGACCCGCGAGCAGGCCATCGACGGCCCGTTCAAGAAGATTTTCGCGCCGGCCTGCGAGCACGCCGCGAAGAAGGGCGTGAAGATCGCCCTGGAGAACTGGTTCGCCACGCTCCTCATGCAGTTCGAGCAGTGGGACCGGGTGCTCGAGCGGGTGCCGGCGGCCAACCTGGGCTTCAACTACGACCCGTCGCACCTCTGCTGGCAGGGGATCGATTACCTGGCCGGCGTGGAGGCGTACGGCAAACGCATCTTCCACACGCACGCCAAAGACACCGAGATCCGCGGCGAGGTGGTCCGCCGCGTGGGCGTCAACGGGCCGAACTGGTGGCGGTACTGCATTCCCGGCCAGGGCCGCGTGAAGTGGGGCGAGTACGTCGCCCGCCTGCGCCGCATCGGCTACACGGGCGTGCTCTCGATCGAGCACGAAGACGACCGCATCGCGCCGCGGGAAGGGGTGCTCCTGGGCAAGAAGTATCTGGAGCAGTTCATCTAATAAGTGCCTGAGTGCCTGAGTGCCTGAGGAACGGCCACAACAACAATGCGCGGCGGGGCTCCCGACCCGTATGCGCTTAGCATTGTCATTCCGAGCGAGCGCAGCGAGTCCCGCCCAAGGCGGGCTGTGGTCGTTGCCGTTCGGGCATTCGCACGGCGAGACCCCTCGACTCGCTGCGCTCGCTCGGGGTGACAGTATGAAGGGAACACGCTAGACACTTGCCCCGAACCGCCGCGCGCCGGTTCTGTATTCTTGCTGTTGCCTTTTCCCTGGTTCCAGATCCCTGTTCCCGCCTTTATATGTTCGGAACGACTGGTCCTTGACGTACCGCCCCTTTGCCCTATAGTAGTGGATGAGGTGTTCGGAGCGAGTTCGGAGGTGGCGCATGTCCCCAAGACGCCTGGAAGAGGCCGCCCTGCGGCTGACGCCCCGCCAGCGGGCCCGCTTGGCGGCGCGGCTCATCGAGAGCCTGGACGGCAAGCCCGAGACGGGGTGCGAAGAGGCCTGGCTTGAGGAGGCGGAGCGCCGATACCGCGCTTACGGGGAAGGTAAGATGAAGGCTCGGCCCGCCGCCCAGGTCCTGCGAGACGCCCGCCGCAAACTCCGATGAAACCCCTAAGCCTCACGTCGAGATGCTGCGTGCAGATCGTGCGCCACCTTCGGACGTCCCGCCGCGCGCGGGTGGAACTCCTAGCGTTCCTGGTCCCTGTTCCCAGGTCCCTGGTCCCTGGTCCCGCCGTTATGAATCGGAAACAGCCGCGTGGGTGCAGAGCACCCACCCTACACTACTCGTACACCTCCGCCGGCAGGGGCAGGCTGCGGCCCTCGGCGCTGGAGCGCTCGGCGGTCTCGATCACGGCGATGACCTCGCGGGCCTGCTCGGCGGTGACCTCGAGCGGCTCGCCCAGGAGCAGGTGGTCGGCGACATTTCTATAATACTCGGTGCAACCGTAGGACGGCTTGGCGGGGATCCTGCCCTCGAACTTCAGGCCCGAGGCGTAGCTCGTGACGTCGACCGTCTCGCCCCAGTTCGCCACCAGGCCGCCGAGGGTGCCGAGGATCCGCCACTTCGGCTTGCCGACGGCCGCCAGGCTCGACTGCTGGAGGTCGGCCATCTCGCCGCCCTCGAACCGCAGGAGGGCCTGCGTGGCGTCTTCGTTCGTCACGTGGTGCCACAGCCGCTTGTGGTAGAAGCCCGTGACCTGCGTCACCTTCTTGTTGAAGAGCCGCAGGATCCAGTCGGTGAAGTGGGCGCCCCAGTCGTACATCGCGCCGCCGGAGATGGTCTTGTCGCTCCGCCACCAGGTGCCGGGCGGGCTGTAGCCGCCGCTGTAGGCCTCGGCGTGGAACACCTGGCCCAGCAGGCCCCGGGCGATGATGTCCTGGATGGCCACGTAGTCGCCGTCCCACCGGCGGTTGTGGAAGACGCTGAGCATCGCGCCCGAGCGGCGGGCGGCCCGGATCATCGCGGTCGCCTCCTCGGTCGTGATGCAGAACGGTTTCTCGGAGACGATGGCCTTGCCCGCCCGCAGGGCCGCCAGGCTGGTCTCGGCGTGGATGTTGTGCGGCAGGATGTTGACGAGGAGGTCCAGGTCCTTCATCTTCAGCATCTCGGCCAGCGACGTGAAGGTGCGGATGCCGGGCAGTTCCTTCCCGGCGGCCTCCATGCGCTTCGGGTCGGTGTCGCAGGCGGCCACGGTCTTGAGGCCGGGCGTTGCGTTGATCCACTCGCCGTGGCCCTTGCCCATGTTGAACGCCGGGCCGTACCCCAGGACGCCGCAGCGGATCGTGCGGTCCGAGAGCTCGGCCCCCTGCGTCCACTCCAGACCCCGGAGCAGGAGCCGCTGGAACTCCGGATGGTTCCACGACCGAAGGTCGTGCCCGTTCGCCAGGTACACGACGCGGCCCTTGCCGAACTCGCGGACGAAGGCCATCGGCATCTTCTTGCCCTGCCAGAACGTCTCGGCCAGGAGGTGCGTCTTGCCGGGGTCGTAGTTCTGGAGGTGGTACATCTCGTCGGGGATGATGAAGTCGGGCATACGCACCGTCATATAATGATTCTTATCGACGATGCCGACGGGGAACTCGTGGAAGTGCGGATGGGTGAGGAACTCGGCGCCCAGCATCTCGATGTACGCGCGGCTGTCGCGGAAGCTGTCGGCGGCCGAGTGGACGCCGATGAGGCCCCCGCCGCCCTTCACGAACCCCACGAGGCCCTTCTCACGCGGGGGCGTGAGGTCGGCCCGGAACCCCGTCGTGTAAATGATGACGGCCGCGTAATCGCTTGTGGGCAGGGCCGCCAGGGCGTCGAGGTCGAACGTGATCGTCAGTTCCCACCGGCCGCCGCGGGCCTTGAAGAGCTTGTCGACGACCGCCCCGGCGTGCTCGTTGGCGTGATACGGCCCGCCGACCAGCATGAGGACCTTCTTGGGCCCGCCCGCCGCCTTCGCCGCCACTTTCGCCGCCGCCTTCTTGGCCATGGATTGCCCTTTCTGATCACGGTTGCCCATCGGAAGGGCGAAGGTTACGCCGCCGGAGGGGCAATGCAAGGAAATTCCAAAGGCGGGCGCAACACGCGCGCCGGGGCGCTGCCCCGCCATCCCATCAGAGGGTTGCCCGTGGCGCAGGCAACCGGTATCCTAGTACTACAACGCCCCTTGACCCCGTGCGCGGTGGGTCTCCTGACCCACCGCGTAGAAACTGCATCGCAGCGGCGAGCAGACGCACGTGCGCGGCGGGTCAGGAGACCCGCCGCGCTAAGTGGCGTTGTAGTACCAAAGGCTTGCCCCATCCCAAGGAGCCGCCATGACACGCACAATGGTCGTTGACGTTGCGGGCCTCAGCCAGGAACTGGCCGCCGAGATTCCGTCGCTTGCCGCCCTGGCCGCGCGCGGCGTCAACCTGGGCCTCGAGCCCGTCCTCCCCGCCGTCACGTGCCCCATGCAGGCGACGCTGACCACCGGCGAACCGCCCTCGCGGCACGGCATCGTCTCGAACGGCCTGTACTTCTTCGACACGGCGGAGGTGCGGTTCTGGGAACAGTCGGCCCACCTCGTCAACGCGCCGAGAGTCTGGGACCTCCCAGTGCGGAATGTGGAGCGCGGAGTGCGGAGTGAAAAAAGGAAAAAAACAGCGGCAAGCGAGCGGCCGAAGGTCGCGATGCTCTTCTGGCAGCAGTCGATGTACGGCACCGCCGACGTGCTCCTGACGCCCAAGCCGATCCACGGGCCCGGCGACCAGTTGATTCAGGACTGCTACTCGCGGCCGGCCGACCTCTTTCAGCGGCTCGGTGCGGGCGAATCGGCGCTCGAGCCTGGCAAGCCGCGCGGCGCCTTCAACCTGATGCACTACTGGGGACCGATGGCGGGCCTCGGGTCGAGCCGGTGGATCGCCGACGCGTCGCTGGCCGTGTGGCGCGACGAGAAGCCCGACCTCCTCCTCACCTACCTGCCGCACCTGGACTACACCGGGCACCGCGCCGGG